>WNGF01002930.1_pt1 | contig 38040 bp, 29 predicted proteins | sample 5400641 | NCBI WGS metagenome assembly WNGF01 (sample SAMN13153371, study PRJNA577476) | soil metagenome | isolation source: 80 cm soil or saprolite under grassland replicate 2 | place: USA:California | collected 2016-06-15 | reverse complement strand
TTCGGCGGGGCCGACACCGTCTGGGACGCGGCGGCGTCCGGCTACGGCGACCTCGTGGCGTTGGAGCACCGCCTCAGCCGGCAGGCGGCACGCCTGGCCGAGCTGGGCGATCGCGTCACCGCGGCGGACCTCGAACGCTTCGGCCGTGATCAGGAGCAGTTCGCGCACGCGGGGGGCTACCGGCTGGAGGCGCGGGTGGACGCCGTACTGCAGGGCCTGGGCTTCGACCCAGCCGACGCGAGGACGAGGCCCCTCGCCGCGTTGAGCGGCGGGGAACGCAGCCGGGTGGGACTCGCCGCGCAGCTGGCGGCGCCGGCAGACCTGGTGCTCCTCGACGAGCCCACCAACCACCTCGATCTCCAGACGATCGAGTGGCTCAAGCGCTACCTCGGCGAGTTCGGCGAGACGCTGATCGTCATCAGCCACGACCGCGCGTTTCTCGACGACACGGTCGATCACGTGCTCCACGTCGCCGCCCGTACGACCACCGCCTATCGGGGCGGCTACACGGCGTTCGTGACCCAACGCGCGGAGCGGCACCTGGCGCTCGAACGGCAGGTGGCGCAGCAGCGGAAGGTCGTCGCCAAGGAAGAGGACTATATCCGGCGCAATATTGCCGGGCGCAACAGCGCCCAGGCGAAAGGGCGGCGAGCCCGGCTGGCCCGCCTGCCCCGCCTGTCGCCGCCGCCGGGCGAAGGGGAACCGATGAGCGTCCGGTTCGCCGCCGCGGAACGGGGCGGCGACCAGGTTCTGGTGATCGAGCGGCTCCGCGTGACGGCCGGCCAGCGCTCTCTCGTGCGCGACTTCTCAACCGTTGTCCGGCGCGGCGACGTGATCGCGCTGGTCGGCCCGAACGGCGCCGGCAAGTCCACGCTCCTCGCCACGCTCCTCGGCGCCCATGAGCCGGCGTCCGGCGCCGCCCGCCTCGGGGCCGGCGTCGAACCAGCATGGTTGCGGCAAGACTTGGCTCAGGTTCCCGAGGACAAGACCATCTACGAGTGCATTGCCGAGGTGCGGGGTCGCTGGACCAGAGGCCACATTCAGAATCACCTCGGCGGCTTCGGTTTTTCCGGGGACGACGTGCAGCGCAATACCTCGGCCCTGTCGGGCGGTGAACGGGCGCGCGTGGCCCTGGCGCTCCTCACACTGCGACCGGCGAACCTCCTGGTCCTGGACGAGCCGACCAACGATCTGGATGTGGAGTCCATCGAGGCGCTGGAGGATGGACTGGAGGACTACGATGGCTCGGTCGTCCTGGTGAGCCACGACCGCGCCTTCCTGCGCGAGCTGGCAACTCGCGTGTGGGCCTTCGACGGCGAGCGGATCCACGATTACGGTGGAACGTTCGTCGAGTGGGAGCAGCAAGAGGCCGAGCAGGCAGCCCGGGACCGGACGCGGCGGGCTCAGGAAACGGGAGCGAATCGGACCACACGAACGGAGGCGCGGAAGGCCGCAGCCGCGCGGCGCGAGGCCCAGGAGACCCGCCGCGCGGCGCAGCGGGAAGCCGAGACCCTTGAACAAGCGGTGCTCGCCGCCGAGGCTCGGATCGCTGAGTTGGAGCGGGCCCTCGCGGATCCGGCGCTCTACGACGGTGGGGCCGACGGGGCGCTGAAAGCCGGTCGACTGAGCGCGGAGCTGACGAAGACGCGGCGGGCGCTGGACGAGGCGCTGGTCCGGTGGACGGAAGCGAGTGACGCACTCGAGGCGGAGTGAGCGACGTCTCACTGCCGGAGCCTGGCCCGAACGTCCCTGAACCAGTTGTCCATCCATCCGCTCACTTCGTGATCAGCTCGGCCACGAACACGTCGCTCTGACGATCCTCGATCGCGAAATAGAATCGCCTCCCGTCCGTCGCGAAGTCCCGGCGGGAGGACGGTCGGCTCAGATCGGTGAACCGGACCAGCAGGCGCGGACGTCCGCCCGCGGCGCTCACCGACCAGAACGAAGCGCGTCCGAGGGAATCGTGCGCCTTGTAGTACAGCGTCCGGCCATCTGGACTCCACTCGGCCTGGTCGCCCGGGGGCGCGGTCGGTGTGGGATCGAACACCCGGCGGGGGCTGCCGCCCTCGGCGGGCACGACCATCACGGGACCGGCTCGCGCGTCGGATTCCGCCTCGATGTAAGCGATGGAGCGACCATCCGGAGACCAGGAGTCGCCCACGGTACTCGAGGCGAGCAGCGTGGGGGTTGCCCATCGCCCGCTGGCTTCTCGACGGGTAATGAACAGGGAGAATGGCGAGACCCTATTGTAGAATGCGATCGCCTGACCATCGGGAGACCAGCGAGGGAGGCTCTCCTGCCGCGGTGTCGCCGTAATGTGCTCGACCGGCCCGCCGTCGAGCGGCCTGACCTCGATATCGCGTGTTCCGGTGCGCCATGAGTGATAGGTGATGGCGCGGCCGTCGGGTGAAAGATCCGGAGCGAATTCATCGGCCGGGTCATCGGTGAGCTGCTCGGCCGGACCGCCGTTCACCGGCATGCGGTAGATGTCCGAGTTCCCGCGCAGGTCCGAGTCGTACAGCAACCAACGGCCATCGCGCGACACCCGCATCGCTTCGATCACCTGGTTACCACTCGTTACTGGTATCGCGCGGTCAGCCGTGACGGGGGCGCCCGTAGGGATGGGCAGCGACCAGATGTTGGCGCGCGCCGAGTAGGCCGCGTAGACAAGCCGTCGGCCGTCGGCGGAAAGCGAAATTGAAATCGCGCCGAGCCCGGTCGTGAGGCGAGTCAGCGCGCCGCGCGGCCGGCCGGACGACGAGAGCGTCATTGCGTACACATCGCGCGGGCCGTCGCGATTGGAAATGAAGAGCAGCCGCCCGCCGTCGGGCGTCCAGACGGGACTCTGGTTGAAGGCCTGTGGCTCGACCAGGCGCGCGGGAGCGCCGCCGGCAGCCGGAAAGAGCAGGATGGCGCTCGGTGCCAGATTGCCGAACGAGGTGCCAGACAGCACCGACTCGGCGTTCAGAGTGACGCACGCGATCCACTTCCCGGCCGGCGACCAGGTACAAGAATGCAGGTCGAGGGTAGTCGCGAGGAGGCGGGCCGGGCCGCCTTCGACCGGAGCCACGAGCAGGGATTCGGCCCGCACGAACACGATCTCGCGTCCATTCGGTGCCCAGGCCGCCGTGGCGACGTGAGCCGTGGCCGACGGTGGAACGACGGGTCGTGACGCGCCGCCGAGTGCCGGCGCGATGGAGACGCCGCCGCGGGCCAGAAACAGCAGGCTGTTGCCATCCGGCGACCAGCGTGGCTGTGCTTCGACAGCCGTGGAATCGTCCGTCAAGGGCAGCGTGCGGCCCCCACCCACAGGCCGAATGAAGATCCGCATCCGCGCGGCGTTTCCGGCGGCGTACGCGACCACCCTCCCGTCGGGTGAGAGCGCGGGCTGAATCTCGAGGCCCGGGTCGGCGGTGAGCTGCTCCGAGCGGCCCAGCGCGAAACCCGGCGGCCGACCGCGCATCAGGCGCGAGGCGCCGAACGCCAGCACGGCGACAGCTACGGCCGCGGCGACGCCGAACAGCACGGTCCGGCGACGCCACGGCGTGGTCGAACGCGGAGCTGCTGCCGTCGTCGCGTGGAACGCAGCTACGAAATCCCCCGCGCTGGCAAACCGGTCTGCCGGCGTCTTGGCCAGCGCCTTGGCCACCGCCAGGTCGACCCCCTCCGGCACGCTGTCCCGGACGACACGCAGCCGGGTCGGTCGCTCGGTCAACAGCTTGGCAATTATGGCCTGCGCCGTCGGGCCCGTCACCGGCGGCTCTCCCGCCAACATTTCGTACAGCACCGCGCCCAGTGAATAGACGTCCGACCGTGCGTCAACCTGGCGGTCTCCCGTTGCCTGCTCGGGGCTCATGTACTGCGGCGTGCCGAGCGACAGTCCCGTTTCAGTGATCCGGTTACCGCCCGCCTCCTTGACCGCGAGCGCGATGCCGAAGTCGGCCAGCATCGCCTCGCCCTCGTGCAGGAGAATATTCTCCGGCTTGATGTCGCGATGGACCACGCCGTGCTGGTGCGCGAAGTCGAGCGCATTGGCGATCTGGCGTGTGATGGCGAGCGCCTCGTCGATTCCCAGCTGCCGCTCCCGCTCGAGCGTGGCGCGCAGCGACTCGCCGCGGATGAACGGCAGCGCGTACCACAGGAACCCGTCCGATTCCCCGGAATCGATGAGCGTGAGGATGTGTGGGTGATCGAGCCGCGCCGTGATGCGCACTTCGTTGAGGAACCGCTCGGCACCGAGCACCGCGGCGAGCTCGGGCCGGAGGACCTTGAGAGCGACCTCGCGGTCGTGCTTCACGTCGCGCGCGAGGTAGACGGTGGCCATACCGCCCGCGCCGAGCTCGCGCTCGATGCGGTAGCGGTCAGCGAGAGCGGCGGACAGGCGCGCGGCCGGGGCCGAGGGATCGCTCATGGCTGGGGTAAGATAGCCCCGATTGGCGAGGCGATCATGCGCGGACGCAGGCGCCGGCATCCGATCACCGGCTTGCACAATCGTAGCCCGGCGGGCAGGTTCTACCGCCACCGTCCAATGATAACGGGAGGGCACCGCGTGGCCACCATTCCGTTCACCGACAACTACACCGACCTGTCGTCGGGCCGCGGGTTTCAGTTCAAGTTCTTCTGCCGGAAGTGCGGCAACGGCTACATGTCCACTTTCAGCAGCAACAAACTCGGCACGGCGGCCGCGGCCGCCAACGCCGCGGCCTCGCTGTTGGGTGGTCTCTTCGGCGGCGCGGGCCGGGCCGCGGAGGCGTTGGGGTCGGTGGTGGCCGGCCCGCAGCACGATGCCGCGCTGAAGGCCGCCGTGCTGGAGATCAGCCCGCTGTTCAAGCAGTGCACACGCTGCGGGAGCTGGGTGTGCGAGCCGGTGTGCTGGAACAAGAAGGCCGGCTTGTGCGAGACCTGCGCCCCGGATCTCGACGAAGAGATCGCGGCTGCGCAGGCGCAGGCCGCCAAGGACCAGGCGGTCGAAAAGGCCAAGGCGGTGGATTTCGTGGCCCAGCGGGACCTCGCGCAGGTCGCCGCGGCGGTGTGCCCCAAGTGCGGCGCCAAGACCCAGGGCGGGAAGTTCTGCCCGGAATGCGGCACGGTCATCAGCCCGAAGAAAAAGTGCTCCCACTGTGGCGCCGAGACCGATGGCGCGCCCAAGTTCTGCTCGGAGTGCGGTAAGCCGTACGGAAATTGACGTGGTCGACGACACGCGGCGCGCGGGCCTGGAGCCGCTGCGTTGGCTGCGCGCCGCCACCCGCGCCCGGCTGGTCCACAACGATGGCTGGGACGCGGCCCTCCAACGATCATCGCCGAACTGTCGCCGGCTCCGTGACTTGGGCACGTGGGGCGCCTAAAGCACGGCCACGGTCGGCGGCGGCGATCGCGCAAGTTTGCGATCAGTGGATCTTCCATCACTTAGGATTCTCTGGGATCTACGACCGCGGCTGGGGTCGCATGGTGCGGCTCGTTGGGTACTTCCCGCTGTGGGCGATCGTGGCGCTGGCGCTCCTCCTGCACGACTGGGTGCCGCGGCTGCGGCGCACGCTGCGCCAGGCAAGCCGTCGCGGTCTCCTGCTGTTCTGGTCCGCCGCCCTCGGCGGGATCGTCGCCGAGCTCCTCAAGGTGGCGCTCCGTCGCGAGCGTCCCGGTCTGACCGATGGCGCCCATGTGTTCCGGTCCTGGTCCGAACAGCCTTTCTCGACCGCCCAGCTCGGCCTGCCGAGCAGCGAGGCGGCGGTGGCATTCGCCGCCGCGGCGATGCTGGCCCGCTTGTTTCCCGCCCCCTCGGCCTTGTGGTATGGCCTGGCGCTAGGGTGCGCCCTGACGCGGGTGGCCAGCGGTGCCCACTTCATGAGCGACGTGGTGCTGGCGGCGTTGGTCGGTCATGTCGTTGCGTTGGTCCTCTGGCCGCGCTCATGAACCGGGCGGACAGGCGGACGGCCGGACGGGCGGACGGTGCCTTCACCGCGCGTCTCACTCCCACTCCCGCCGCGGCCCCTTCTTTGGCCGGAACTCGTCGTCCTCCTCCTCGTCGAACTCGTCGTCCAGGTCGTCGTATTCGTCGAGATCGTCCAGGTCCTCCTCCTCCAGCTCGTCCTCATCCAGCTCGTCGTCGAAGTCCTCGTCCAGGTCCTTGTCTTCTTCGAACTCTGCGAACTCCTCTTCGCCGAGGCTGTCGCTGCGACGCTTGAGCGACCAGTTCGACGTCTCACGGGACAACATTGTCACCCCCAGCTGAGGTTGCACTTGATGGCTCGAACGCGCGTATCCGACTTCTCCCTACGACTCCTCGACCGCCCGCGCGGTTCGGGCGAGCTTGCGCCGCTCGGTGGCGCCCAGGGCCCGCTTCCGGAGCCTGATGGACGACGGCGTCACCTCGATCAGTTCGTCGTCCTCAATGTATTCGAGCGCCAGCTCCAGCGTCACCTGCCGCGGCGTCTCCAGCATGATCATCTCGTCCGACGCGGTCGTCCGCATGTTCGTCAGCTTCTTTCCCTTCGCGGGGTTCACGTCCATGTCCCCGGTCCGGGCATTCTCCCCCACGATCATCCCCTCATACAGCGGGTCACCCGGCTTCACGAACATCGTTCCCCGCTCCTGCAGATTGAAGAGCGCGTACGCCACCGCCACGCCCTCCCGGTCCGCCACCAACACGCCCCGCGTCCGCCCCGAGATCGGCCCCGCCCAGGAACCGTACTCGAAGAAGCGGTGATGCAGGATTCCCGTGCCCCGCGTGTCGGTCAGGAACTCCGACCGGTACCCAAGCAGGCCACGGGCCGGAATCTTGAACCGCATCCGCACCATCCCGGCGCCGGGGTTCTTCATGTCCAGGAGCGTCGCCCGCCGCGGACCCAACTTCTCCATCACCACGCCGACGCACCCCTCGGGACAGTCGATCAAGAGCTCTTCGTACGGCTCGAGCCGCTCCCCGTTCGGACCCTCGCGCGGAATGATGCGCGGCCGGCTCACCTGGAATTCGTGCCCCTCGCGCCGCATTGTCTCCATCAGCACGCCCAAGTGCAGCTCCCCCCGGCCCGACACCGTGAAGGTCTGGGGATCGTCCGTCTCCTCGACCCGCAGGGCGACGTTGCGCTCGAGCTCCCGGAAGAGCCGGTCCCGCAGCTGCCGCCCGGTGACGTACTTCCCGTCCCGCCCCGCGAACGGGGAGTCGTTCACCTTGAAGTCCACCGAGATCGTGGGCTCCTCCACCGCGATCCCGGCCAGCCGCTCCAGATAGTCCGGCGCCGTGACGGTCTTGCCGATCTCCACGCCCACCAGCCCGGCAAGCGCCACGATCTCCCCCGCGGCCGCCTCCTCGAGCTCGACCCGCTCGAGCCCCTCGAAGCCGAACAGCTTCGCCACGCGCGCCTGCTCGTACAGCCCGTCTCCCGCCGGCCCCGGCTCACCCAGCGGCAGCAGCGCCACCGCGTCCCCCACCCGCACCCGGCCGCGCTCGATCCGCCCGATCGCGATCCGGCCCAGATAAGAGGAATAGTCGAGCGTCGAGACGAGCATCTGGAACGGCCCCGTCCGATCCGCCTTGGGCGCCGGGATCGTCTCGAGGATCGTCTCGAACAGGGCCTTCAAGTCCCGCCCGGGCACCCTGAGGTCGGGGGTCGCCGTGCCCGCGCGGCTCGACGTATAGAGGAAGGGGCAGTTGAATTGCTCCGGTGTCGCCTCGAGGTCCAAGAACAGCTCCAGCACCTCGTCGTGCACCCGCAACGGCTCCGCGTCCTGGCGGTCGATCTTGTTCACCAGCACGATCGGCTTGAGCCCCAGCGCCAACGCCTTCCCCGCCACGAACCGGGTCTGCGGCATCGGCCCCTCGGCCGCATCCACGAGCAGGAGGAACCCGTCCACCATGCGGAGAATCCGCTCCACCTCGCCGCCGAAGTCGGCGTGTCCCGGGGTGTCCACGATGTTGATCTTCTTATTCCCCCAGCGCACCGCCGTGTTCTTCGAGAGGATCGTGATCCCCCGCTCGCGCTCCAGCGGGTTGGAATCGAGCACCCGCTCGCCCACCTGCTGGTTGGCGCGGAACACCCCCGCCTGGCGGAGCATCTGGTCCACCAGCGTAGTCTTCCCGTGGTCCACGTGGGCGATGATGGCGATGTTGCGGATCTGCAAGGGGCCGCGTCCTGACGGTGCGTGCCTAACCGGCGGTGAAGTGAGGGGCGCAGTATAGGAAGGTACCCGGGAAAATACAAGCGGGGAGATCACCAAAGGGCGGTAGAGGGCGGTAGAAGACGGTAGAGGACGCTCCTCTACCGCCCTCTACCATCCTCTACCGCCCTCTACTCGCACGTCTGATCCGTCTCCATCTGCACCGTCACGTGCCCGATCCCCATGCCCCCGAGGCGCTGCTGCACGGTCTCGAGGACGCGTTGGTTATCGGCGGGGTTCCGGACCACCAGATGACCGCTCATCGCGATCACCCCGCTGGTCACGGTCCAGACGTGCAGGTCGTGCACGGAGGCGACGCCCGGAACGGACACGATCCGGTCGTGCACGTCCTGCAGCGCGATGTGCGTCGGGGCCGCCTCGAGCAGCACGTCCGTGCTCTCCCGCACGAGTCGCCACGCGCCGGCGAGGATGAGCACCGAAATGAGCACGGAGATCAGCGGGTCGGCCGCGACCCACCCGGTGGCGAGGATGATCGCGCCGGCGGCGAGCGCGCCCACCGAGCCGAGGGCGTCGCTCACGATGTGGAGGTAGGCCCCCCGCTCGTTCAGGGAGTGCCGGTGCCCGCGGTGCAGAATCGCCGCGCCCACCAGGTTGGCGACGAGCCCCAGACCCGCGACGGCGGAGAGCAGCGCGCCCTGGACCGGCGGCGCGTCGCGGAGCCGCTGGACGGCCTCGATCGCGATGCCGATGGAGATCGCGATCAACACCGCCCCGTTGACGAGCGCGGCGAGGATCTCGAGTCGCAGCAGCCCATACGTCCGCTCCGCCGTGGCGGGGCGCTGGGCGAGGGTGGCCACGCCGAGCGACAGGCCGAGGGCGCCCACGTCGGCGAGCATGTGCCCGGCGTCCGCAAGCAGCGCGAGCGAGTGCGCGAGCCAGCCGCCGACGGCCTCCACCACCATGATGCTGGCCGTGAGGCCGAGCACGACGGACATGCGCCGCCGACTCTCGGGGCGGAGGGGTGCGCGGTGCGTGCAGTGGGCGTCGAGCGGGAGCGTGGCAGCCATCAGGCCTCGGGGCTGGTCGTCCGCATGCGGACCGCTTCCGCGTGCCCGAACAATCCTTCGACTTCGGCGAGGGCGATGAGGTGCGCCGCGTCCAGCTCGAGCTGCGCCTGCGAGTAGCCGATCACGCTGATGCGCTTCACGAAATCGTGGACTCCCAACGGCGAAACATACCGGGCCGTTCCGGCGGTGGGCAACACGTGCGACGGGCCAGCGAGGTAGTCGCCGACCGGCTCGGGCGTCGAGTTGCCGAGGAAGATCGCGCCCGCGTGCCGGATACGCCGCGCCACGGGCCAGGGCTCCCGGACCAGGATCTCGACGTGCTCCGGCGCGCGCCGGTTCGCGACCTCGACTGCGGCGTCGAGGTCCGGCACGACGACCACCACGCCGTGATCCCGCAGCGCGCGCTCCACGATGGCCCGGCGGGGAGAGCGGGCGACCTGGCGCGCGAGCTCGGCGGCGAGCGCGTCGGCGAGCGGGGCGCTCGTGGTGACGCACCAGGCGCAGGCATCGGCGTCGTGCTCGGCCTGGGCGATCAGGTCCGCCGCCACGCAGCGCACGTCGGCCGTCTCGTCGGCGATGACGAGGATCTCCGTCGGGCCGGCCAGCATGTCGATCCCGACCTCGCCCGCGACCTGGCGCTTGGCCTCCGTCACGAAGCGGTTCCCCGGGCCCACGATCTTGTCCACGCGCGGGATGGTCGGGGTGCCGTACGCGAGCGCCGCGATCGCCTGCGCGCCGCCCACGCGGAACACCCGGCCCACGCCCGCGAGCCGGGCGGCCGCGAGCACCGCGTCCGGCGGCCCCGATCCGGCACCTCCCGGCGGGGTCACCATCACGATGTCCGGCACCCCCGCGACGACCGCGGGAACGGCGCTCATGATGACCGTGGACGGGTAGGCGGCCTTGCCGCCGGGGACGTAAAGGCCGATCCGGTCGAGCGCCACCACGCGCATGCCGAGCTCGCTGCCGAGCGCGTCCCGCTCGAGGAAGCCGTCTTGCACCTGGTTGGCGTGGTAGTCACGGACCCGCTGCACTGCGGTCTCGAGCGCGGCGCGGAGGGCTCGCGGGATGCCGTCGAGCGCGCGCTGACACGCGGCGGCGGACACCTCCCACTCACCGGACGGCAGGTCGACGCCGTCGAGGCGGGCCGCGTGCTCGCGCACGGCCGGGTCGCCGCGCGCGCGCACGTCGTCGAGGATGGCGCGGACGGTCGCCACGGTCTCGGGGTCGGCCGCACCGATCCTCGGCAGATGCGGGAGCAGCCCCTCGTAGGGCGGCGCTTGAAGTCGAGTGACCACCGGCTATGTTCCCGCCTTCATGCCCGGATCCCTGTCAGAATCGATCGGCGTGCGCCTCCTGGCGGTCGTCCTGCTCGTGCTCGCCAACGCGTTCTTCGTCGCGGCCGAATTCGCGCTGGTCGCGGCGCGGCGCACGCGGATCGAGGCGTTGGTGCGGCGCGGCGACCGGAAGGCTAAGACCGTGCAGAAGGCGTTGCAAGATCTCTACCGGCAGCTCTCCGCGGCCCAGCTCGGCATCACCGTGGCGTCCATCCTGCTCGGGTACGTCTCGGAAGACACCGTGGCCCACCTGTTCCGCGAGTGGTTTGCGATGCTCCCTGCCGCGCTCAACGTCCTCACTCGCGGGGGAGTGGCCTCGGTGGTCGCCGTGAGCCTGGTCTCCTTCCTCCATGTGGTGTTCGGGGAGCAAGCGCCCAAGTCCTGGGCGATCACCTATCCCGAGGCCACGAGCCGCTGGATCGCGGCCCCGCTCATCTTCTTCTCCTGGATCACGCGGCCGTTCACCGAGCTGCTCAACCGCAGCGCCAACCGAGTCGTGCGGCTGCTGGGCATCAAGCGCACGACCGGCGATCTCGAGCGCGTCCACTCGCCGGAGGAGCTCCGGATGCTGGTGGAGCAGAGCCGCAAGACGGGGCGCCTCGACGCGGACGACGCGCGCCTGCTCGAGGGCGTCTTCGAGTTCAGCGAGAAGACCGCGCGCGAGGTGATGACCCCCCGCACCGAGATCGCCGCCCTGCCGATCGATCTCACGCTCGAGGAGGCGGCGGACCAGGTCGCGGTCGCCGGGCGCTCGCGCTACCCCGTGTATCAGGAATCGCTCGACGACATCGTCGGCGTCGTGCACGCCAAGGACATTCTCGCGGGACTCCGCTCGGCCAAGGCCGGCGCGCTGCGCGCCGTGCTCCGGCCCGCCGTGTTCGTCCCCGGGACGCGGGAGGTGGAGGACGTGCTCGCGGACATGAAGCGCCAGAAGATCCACCTCGCGATCGTGCTCGACGAGTTCGGCGGCACCGCCGGCCTCGTGACCATGGAGGACCTGCTCGAGGAGATCGTCGGCCAGATCTACGACGAGTACGACCGGCCGGCCGCCGAAACGCAGGCGGCCCCGGGCGACGGGGCCCCGCTGCTCTCCGGGGCGACGCCGCTGCGCACCGTGAACGAGACGTACGGCCTCAAGCTCGACGAGGCGGACTACACCACGATCGGCGGCTACCTGTTCGGCGTGCTCGGCCGGCTCCCGAAGGTCGGCGACCGGGTCTCGGTTCCCGGCGCGGTGTTCGAGATCGTCGAGATGGACGGGCGCCGGGTAAACACCGCCCGCCTGCAGCGGATCCCCGGCGCGGAGCGGGCGACGTGAAGCCGCGCACGGCCATCGCCCCCATACCGCCGGGCGCGCTGGATCTCACGGGCGAAGCGGTGCGCCGCCGCCGCCGGCTCCAGGACCGGATGCTCGAGCGGCTCGCCGCCGCCGGGTACGAGGAGATCATTCCGCCCACCTTCGAGTACGCCGAGGTGTTCGTGCGCGCGGGCGGCGGGGGGCCCGACGTCGGCGACCGCCTGATCCGGTTCCTCGACCTGGACGGCAAGCTGATGGCGCTGCGCTACGACTTTACCGCCAGCGTGGCGCGCGTCGCGGCCACGAAGCTCGCCGACCGGCCCGCGCCGCTCCGCCTCTCGTACGCCGGCAAGGTGTTCCGGCAGGATCCCGAGCGGCAGGGCCGGCGGCCGCGCGAGATCTTCCAGGTCGGCGGCGAACTGCTCGGCGACGGCGCGGTGGCGGCGGACGTGGAGGCGCTGCGGCTCGCGCTCGCGCTGGTGCGCTGCGCCGACGTCACGGAATTCCAGATCAACCTGGGCCACGCGGGCGCGCTGGCGCCGGCGCTGGCCGCGCTCGCGCCCGAGGAACGGGCGCTCGTGCGCCGGTTGATCGACCGCAAGGACGCCGCCGGCCTCGCAGCCGCGGCGCCCGAGCTGCTGACCCAGCTGTCGTTCATCATCGGCCGGCGGGAGGCGCTCGAGCGCGCCGCCGGCCTGGCGCCGGAGGCGAACGAGGCCGTCGCGCGCCTGCTCGCCATCGACGCCGCCCTCACGGAGGACGAGCGGCGCCACGTCGTCTACGATTTCGGCGAGGTGCGCGGGCTCGACTACTATACCGGCATCCACTTCGAGATCTTCGTCGCGGGCGCCGGGACGGCGGTCGGCGCGGGCGGCCGCTGCGACGACCTGATGGGCCGCTTCGGGCGGCCGCTGCAGGCGGTGGGACTCGCCATCGACTTGGACGCGCTCGCCGGGGCCGCGCCGTGACCGCGGCGCCCGCGCTGACGGCGGCGCTCGCCAAGGGGCGCCTGCTCGAGCCGGCCGTCGAGCTGTTCCGGAAGATCGGGGCACAGCCGTCGGAACCCGCGTCCACGCGCCGGCTGCTCGTCCCGTCGACCGACGGCGCGCTGGCGTTCCTCTTCGTGAAGCCCGCCGACGTGCCGGTCTACGTCGAGTCGGGCGCGGCCGATCTCGGCATCACCGGCACCGACGTGCTGCGCGAGACAGAAGCCGACGTGCTCGAGCCCCTGGCCTTGGGATTCGGCGCGTGCCGGATGGTCGTGGCCAGCCCCGCCGCCACGCCGTACCCCGGCCTGACGGATGGCGCGACGCCCCGCGTCGCGACGAAATACCCGCGCCTCACCCGCGCCTATTTCGCCGACATCGGCCTCGGCGTGGAAGTGATCACCGTGAGCGGGAGCGTCGAGGTGGCGCCGCTGCTCGGCCTGTCCCACTGGATCGTCGATCTCGTGGACACCGGCCGGACCCTGCGGGAGAACGGCCTCGTCGAGCGCGCGACGCTGCTGGACGTAGGGGCGGTGGTGGTGGTGAATCGGGCGAGCCAGAAGCTGAAGCTGGAGCTCCACCAACAGTTGCTCAGAAAACTGCAAGAGGCGAGCCGACAGTAGAGTTCCAAGCCGCAAGCCGCAAGCGGTTGTCAGCCTCGAGAGCCAAGCGGTCAGGACGTCTTCCTGTCGCCTGGCACTCATGACGGGAAACCGCTTGCGGCTTACGGCTTGCGCCTTGCGGCCAGCTTCACTGCCAGCTCAAGCGCCGCCCGCATCGAGCCGGGCTCTGCCACCCCTTTCCCTGCGATATCGAACGCGGTGCCGTGATCGGGCGCGGTCCTCGGGAACGGCAGCCCGAGGGTGACGTTCACGCCCGTCCCGAACCCCGCCACCTTCACGGCCGTCATGCCCACGTCGTGATACGGCGCGAGCACGGCGTCGAACTCGCCCTTCATCGCCCGGACGAAAACCGTGTCTGCGGGGAGCGGCCCGGCCGCGCCAAGGGCCTGGGCCGCGGGGCGGAGCGCCCGATCGTCCTCGTCGCCGAACAGGCCCGACTCGCCGGCGTGCGGGTTCAGCGCACACACCGCGAGGCGGGGCCGCGCGATGCCCCACCATTGGCGCAGCGCCGCCTCCGTGATCCTTCCCGTGCGCACCACGCGCTCCGTCGTCACCTGGTCCGGGACGTCTCGCAGCGCCAGGTGGGTCGTCACGAGCACGACGCGCAGCCGGTCGGCCGCGAGCATCATCGCGACGTCGACGTCACCCGCCAGGTGGCCAAGCAGCTCGGTGAGCCCGGGATAGCGGTAGCCGGCGAGGTGAAGCGCGTGCTTGTGAACCGGGCCGGTCACGACCGCGTCCACTTCCCCTTCGCGGGCCAGCTGCACCGCGCGCTCCACCGACTGCGCCGCGAGACGGCCGGCCTCGACCGTCGCTTGACCCGTGCCGCTGCTCCAGCGACCGACCCCGATCCTCCGGTCCGCCGGGATCGCCTCGATCTGCTCGTCCGCCCCGATGATCGTGATCTCGGCCGCCAGCCGGGCGGCGCGCAACGCACGCTCCACCACTTCCGGCCCGATGCCGCGCGGGTCGCCGAGCGTGACGGCGAGGCGCGGATGCGGAGCCACCCCGCTACATCCGGATGTCGACGTAGGTCATGCGGCGCAGGAGGTCGAGGTAGTGCTTCACGGCGAGCTGCTGGCCCAGCGTTTCGCGGATGCGGTCCTTCACGTCTTCGAACGCGAGCTCGCCCTCCGGCACCCGCTTCGTCAGCTCGAGCACGGCAAACTTGGGCCGCTTCGTGCCGGCGCCGACCGCGAAGACCGGCTTCAGGCCCGGGAGGGAGTCGTTCCCGATCGCCTGCAGGTAGTCCGGCGGCAGGTCGGAGATGGGGACGTCCTGGACGAGCTTCCCCTCGTTCGGGTCGCCGTAGCGCCGCGCCAGCACGTCGAACGGCGCGCCCGCGGCGAGGGCGGTGCGCACCGAATCGGCCGCGCGGCGCGCCCGCTCCACCTGGGCAGCGGTGATCTCCGGCGCGATCAGCACGTGCCGCGCGAGCACCTCCGCCGGCTGCAGCCGCTCCACCTCGATGATATGGTAGCCGATGTCGGTCTCCACGACGCCGGAGATCTCGCCCGGCCTGAGGCGGAACGCCACGTCCTCGAACTCCTTCACCATCACGCCGCGGCGGAACCAGCCCAGGTCGCCTCCCTGCTCCCGCGAGACGCTGTCGGCCGAGTACTGGCGGGCCACTTCGGCGAAGTTGGCCCCGTGCCGCAGCGCCACCAGCAACGACTCCGCGAGCTGGAGCCCCCGCGCCTTCGCCGCGGAGTCCGGCTGCGCGGCGACGACGATCTGGCGGAACGAGACGGCCGCGGGGCGCTTCGGCTGCTGGCCGCGGTTCTGGTCCCAGAACTCGCGCATCTGGGCGTCCGTGGGGGGAATCGCTCGCAGCTTGCCCTTCTGGCGCAGCTGCTCGATGAGGCGCTGCTGCATGATGGCGCGGCGCTGGCTCTCCGCCAGCCAGCGGCGCCACTCCTCTTCCGACACGAACCCCGCGGCCCGGAGCTGGGTCTGGAACTCCGTGGGGGCGCTGAACTGCTTCCTGACGTTCTGGACGGTTTTCTCGACCTGGTCTTGGACTTCCTGGTCGGTCACCCTGATGTTCGTGTCGCGCTGCGCCTGCTGGACGAGCAGCTCCTCATCCACCATCTGTCGCAGGATCTGGCCCCGCATGGCATCCCGGCCAGCCGAGTCCTCCGGAACCTTTAGTCCCTGCGCCTGGGCCAGCACCACCTGCTCTTCCACCTGGGAGGCGAGGATCGGCTTCGACTCCACGATCGCCAGAATGCGGTCCACCGGCCGCGCGCGCGGCGCGTCTCCCTGAGCCACGCCTGCGCGGGGGAGCCCCGCCGCTACGCCGAGCGTGAGGAGGGTCAACCGGGTCCCGCGCATCTACCGGCTCGCCGTGTCGGGCGGCACGGGCGGCGGGCCGGGCGCCGGCCGGAGCCCCGTCCGAACACCGCCGGACGCGGAGTCGGCCCGGGCGCGCACCTGCTGGGCCCGCTCCAGCGCCAGTGCCACGCCCGCCTGGTTGATGGACCACTGCCGCCCGGGGCGCAGCGCCAGTGCGAAGAACGGCGGCACGGGGAAGAACTGCGCCGTCCCCTGCTTGAGGGCGCGGTCCAGGTAGCCGTCGACGTGCGCCATGGCGAGCTGCACCCGCGCCGGCTCGCCGGCCGCGGAGTCCTTGAACAGCTGGGGCGAGAGCCCGAGCAGGTTTCGCAGAATCGACACCACCGAATCGTGCCCGGTCTTGATCTCCCGCCAGTCGTCCGGCGTGAGCTGCACGCCTGCCGAGTCGACCTGCAGCAGCAGCAGGTCGCGCTGGGCGAGGCGCCGGACGAACTCGTTGAGCTGAGCGTCGGTCGCCATGCTGAGGCCGTTGACGTCGCGCGGGTCGAGCGCGAACAGCCAGCGCGCGATGTTCCGGACCCGCACGGCGCCCCCGCGATACGTGGCGATCTTGCGGTTGTCCTCCGTCGCGGCGGCGACCTGCTGGAAAATCTGGCGGACCAGCGCCGGGGCGCCCGACGCCACCTTGAGGTCGCGCCCGCGGGCCAAGCTGTCGATGTACGCCGAGTCGAGGCGCTGGGCGAGCGTGGTCTCGAGGTTCGCCTGGAAGGAGTCGCGCACCTCCTCCAGGGGCGGCCGGCGGATGATGTGGAAGCCGAAGGGCGAGCGCACCACGCCGCTCATCGCGCCCGGCGCGAGGGCCCACGCGACGGTGTCGAACGCGGGCACGAAGCCGCCGCGCGCGCCGGCCGGGAGGTACCCTCCCCGCGTCTTGCTGCCCGGGTCGTCGGAGAACCGGTTCGCGAGCCGCGCGAAGTTCCCGCCCGGCTGCGCCGCTACCTGCCGCAGCAGTCCCTCCGCCTGCCGCTGCTTTTGCCGCTCGTCCGTGGCCGGAGCGCTCGGCGCGACGCGGATGAGAATGTGCTGGAACAACCGCACGTCGCCCGCGCGGAACGCCGAGTCCGTCTGGTCGCGCGACAGCGTCGCGCGTTCCGTCACCAGCCGCTCGTGGAAGTGCTCCCAGCGCCGCTGAGCCACGTTGGGCCAGTTGGCGGCGAGCACCAGCGCGGAATCGTCCAGGTTGCGGCCCCCCGCGAGGTCGACGGCCAACACCGCGTAGTCCAGCCACACGGTCGTCAGCCCGGTGAGCGTCGGGGGGCGGAGCGGGACCTGCTTCGCTTCCCCGGCCAGGCCGGCCAGCCGCTCGACCGTCAGCGCCTGTCCCGCCGCCGTGCCCGCGACCTGCGGCTGTGCCGAGAACGCGTCGCGCAGCGCGTTGCACGCCGCGAGCGTGAGGACCACGAAGAGCAGACCCAGCCGTCGCATCCTGTCTCCTCAATCGGGAGCGTGCTGCAGAACCGCGGTGAGAGCGCGCACCAGACCGGGGGCGATGGCCTCGCCGCCGAGTCGGCGGAGCCGCAGGGAGAGGGGCGTCGTCCGCCGCACGTCGGCCTCGAACTGCACCGCGTCGAGCGCCACCCTCAGTCCGGCGAGGTGCGGGTGCGCGTCCCGCCGAAACGTGAGCCGCGCCTCCTCGCCCTTGATCAGAACCGTCTCCAGTCCCGTCTGGGCGCCGAGCGCGCGCAGCTCGGACACGAAGAGCAGGCACTGCGCTTCGTCGGGGAGGGGCCCGAACCGATCGCGCAGCTCCTCGCGCACGGCTTGAATCTCGCACGGCTGCTCCAGCCGCGCCAGCCGCCGGTAGAGATCGAGCTTCGCCGCCTCGTCGGGCACGTACGCGTCGGGCAGATGCGCCGGCTGATCGAGTATCACTTCCGGCGGCACGCGCTTCCCGCTCCCCTGATCCCCCTTCCCCGACAGCGCGTCGACGGTCTCCTGGAGCCATCGCAGGTAGGTTTCGAACCCGACCGCCTGGGCGTGTCCCGACTGCTCACCGCCGAGCAGGTTGCCCGCGCCGCGCAGCTCGAGATCGCGCAGCGCGATCCGGTAGCCCGACCCGAGATCCGTGTGGTGCTCGAGCACCTGCAGCCGCGCCTCGGCGTCGGCATCCACCTGATCCGGCACGAGCAGGTAGCAGTACGCGCGGCGGTGGCTGCGGCCCACCCGCCCGCGCAGCTGGTACAGCTGCGCCAGCCCGAACTGGTCTGCCCGGCTCACGATCATCGTGTTCGCGTTCGGCACATCCAGCCCGGACTCCACGATCATCGTGGACACGAGGACGTCCACTTCGCCCCGGACAAAGCGCGCCATCACCTGGTCGAGCTCCACCTCCTTGAGCCGCCCGTGCGCCACCGCGGTGCGCGCCCGCGGCGGCGCGAGCGCCCGCACCCGCTCGGCGATGGTGTCGATCGTCTCGATCCGGTTGTGCACGAAGTACACCTGGCCCGCGCGGTCGAGCTCGCGCGCCAGCGCCTCCTCGATCAGCGCGTCGTCCCACGGCTCGATGAAGGTCAGCACCGGCGAGCGGTCCTTGGGCGGCGTCTCGAGCAGCGTGAGGTCGCGGAGCCCGGCGAGCGACAGATGCAGCGTGCGCGGGATCGGCGTGGCGGTCAACGTCAACACGTCCACCGCGAGCTTGAGGGCCTTGAGCCGCTCTTTGTGCCGCACCCCGAACCGGTGCTCCTCGTCCACGATCAGGAGCCCCAGGTTGTGGAACCGGACGTCGCGCGACAGCAGCCGGTGCGTCCCGATGACGATGTCCGCTTCCCCGTTCTCCAGCAGCTCCGTGACGCGCTTCGTCGCGGCAGGGCTCCGGAACCGCGACAGCACCTCGATGCGCACCGGGTAGTCGGCGAGCCGCTCGTGGAAGGTGCGCCCGTGCTGCTCGGCGAGGATCGTCGTGGGCACCAGCACCGCCACCTGCTTGCCGGCCTGGACGGCCTTGAACGCGGCGCGCACCGCGACCTCGGTCTTGCCGTACCCCACGTCGCCGACGAGCAGCCGGTCCATCGGGCGAGCGCGCTCCAGGTCGCGCTTCACTTCTTCGGTGGCGCGCCGCTGGTCGGGCGTGTCCTCGTACAGGAAGGCGGACTCGAGCTCACGCTGCCAGGTCGTGTCGGGCGGAAAGGCGAAGCCGGTCGCGAGCTGGCGGCGCGCGTACAGGTCCAGCAGCTCCGCGGCCATCTGGCGGATGGCGGCGCGTGTCTTCTCCCGCTGGCGCTGCCACGTGGTGGAGCCCAAGCGATGCAGCCGGGGCGGCGGGGCGTCCCCGTTCCCGGCGGCCCGATACGGCTCGAGCTGGTCGAGCCGGTACAGCGGCACGTTCAGCCGGTCGCCGCCCTCGTACTCGACGACCGCGACCTCGAGCGCCCCGCCCTCCGAGCCGACGGCGATGGTCTGGATGCCGCGGTAGATCCCGATCCCGTGCTCGAGGTGCACCACGTAGTCCCCGGCCGCGAGCGCGCGGGTGGCCGCCGTGGACGACGCCGTCCGGTAGCGCCGCGGCCGCCGCAGCCGGCGCGCCCGCCGGAAGATCTCGTGATCGGTGAGCACCCGCAGCGACGGCAGAACGAATCCGCCGTCGAGCGCCCCGAGCGCGAGCGTGGCGGTTTCGCTCCCGAGCAGCTCCTCGAGCCGCTCGAGCTGCCCCTCGTTGTCGCACAGGACCACCGTCGCCGGACCGCTCGCCACGATCTGCCGCAGCCGCTTGATGTCGCGATCCGCCGGCTCCGGCGACGCGAGCGGGAAGCGCGCCGCCGCATCCGCCGCGTTGAGCGCCAGCCGGGCGTACCCCGCGAACCGCGCACGCCACCGCTCGGGGTCGGTGAAGATCTCCGCTCGCGCCGGGGGCTCCTCGCCCAGCCGCCGGGCGACCTCGAGATGGTGGGCGGCCTCCGTCCACGCGCGGTCCACTTCCTGCTCGAGCGCCGACTCCCGCTCCAGGACGAGCAGCGCGTCGGCCGGCAGCAGGTCGAGCAGGGACTGGCGTTGTCCTGCGCTGTGGTGGGAGTGCGGGGGTCGGGGCGCGGCGCCAACACCCTCAGTCTTCACCGGCAGAACCGTGACCCGTTCGAGCGGTTCGCCCGACCGCTGCGAATCGAGATCGAACGTCCGGAGCGACACGACCTCGTCCCCCCACCACTCGATCCGCGCGGGCGCCGCCATCCCGAAGCCGTACACGTCGAGGATCCCGCCGCGCACGCTGAATTGCGCGACTTCGGTGACGGTAGGCACGCGGTCGTAGCCCATCTCACCGAGGCGCTGCACGATTTCCGTGAGACCCCCGAGTCCGGGAGCCCGGGGCCCGGCGGGGAGGCCCGGCTCCAGCACCAGCCGCATGGACGCGAGCGTTGCAGGAACGCCCGTCCGCTCCGCCGTGGCGCGGGCCGTGGTGATCAGCAGGCGGACCCGGCCAGACAGCAGCGCCTCGAGCGTCTCGATCCGCTCCCCCGCGATCTCGAGGTGCGGCTCCTCGGCGCCGAGCGCCTCCCGTTGCGGGTACAGCGCGGCGGTCTCGCCGACGAGGGTCCGGGCGTCCGCGAGCCAGCGCTCCGCCTCGGTGGGCGTCGGCGCGACCACGACGAACACGCGCTGCGGGAAGCGGCGCGCCAAGGCTGCGACGAGCACCTCCGGGCTCGAGCCCGGCAGCCCGGCGATCGCGAGACGGGAACCCGCCGCCGGCAGCTGTTCGGCCAGGGCCCGGGTCGCCGGCAGCTCGTCGAAGCGGTCAATGAGAAAATCGAGCGACATCAGGGCGTCAGCGTTGCGACTCCGAGCTCCACGGCGGCGACCAGCAGCCCCAGGACGAGCAACAGGCCACTCGCGTCCGCGCGGCGGGCCCCGGCGAAGCGCTGGGCGGCGAATCGGGCGTCGTCCAACGGCTCGGCGCCGATCGCGCGGCGCACCAGATCGTCGGCGGCGGCCGTGAGGTCCGACTCGCGCGGATCGAGCCCGTACACCGTGGCGCCGACCGTGTCGGCGCCGCGCGTCTGAAACGCGACCCGCGGCGCCCCTTCGACCTCGGTCACCGGCGCCCCTCCTTCGCCGCGCGGCAGGCGGTTCACCACCGCATCCACGAACGGCACAAACGCGGGCGCGGCGGGGAGCGCGGTCCAGGCCGTGTCGAGCCGGCTGCCGAGCAAGATGACGTCGCCGTCCTGGAGGAGCCAGGGCTCCCCGTTCACCGTGGCCAGAACGGTGCTGTCCGCGCCCGTCCGCCCCGTCTGTCCGCCGTCCCCCAACCTCGGCTCGAGCCGATAGCGCCGCGCGACCGGAATCCCACCGATGCCCGGGAAGCTCGCGGAGCTGAGCGGACCGGGCGTGCCGGGGGCCGCGAACCTCCAGCGAACGGCCCGCGCCGCGAGCGCGCGGTTCGCCTGGCCGACCAGCGCGGGATCGGCGGGCGGCAGCACGACGCTCTTCCCGGGACTCGCCTGCAGCCGCTCGCCGATGGACACGTCCGTCCCGTCGGCCACCCGTTTCCCCTCCGCGAGCACGGCGAGCGCCGCGTTCACGAACGACCCCGCACCCGGCTCCGCACGCACCCGCGCGGGCGGCGCCACCCGCCACACCAGCGCGCGGCGGTCGTCGGCGCGCAGCTCATCCGGGTCGAGCACCGCTTCACCCACCCACCAGCCGGGGGTAACGGTGGGGAGCGGGATGGAGACGCTTGCTCCGGGCGCGGCGAGCGCCCGGCCCGCGTCGCGGCCGCGCAGCCGCACCGTCACCGGGGCGGGACTGGCGCCCGGCGTCCCGGTCACGGTGATCGCCACCGCCCCGTCCGCGACTCGCACGGTCCCGATCCCGCGGTTGGACGGCGCCCGCGGGGGCGGGGCCAACGCGAGCACCCGCACGCCGCGCGCTGCGTCCGCCCGGCCCTGGCCGAACGCCGTCCGCTGCAGGTCGCTCACCACATGCACTTCCCGCGACGGCAGCGGCTCCGCGTCCACGAGCCGCGTCGCCCGCTCCACGGCCGCGGTGAGGTCGAGCCGCTGGGACGTCGGGACGGCGCTGTCGACGGTCGCGAGCAGGGCTTCGCGCGATCCGCCGCGGAGGACGCCGTCCCCGAGCATCAGCCACACCCGGTCCGCGGCGCCGGCGCGCGCGATCGACCCGCGGGCGGCGGCCCGGAGCCGGTCCAGCGTCGGGCGCCCGTCCACCAGCACCCCCGACGACGGCGAGTTGTCGAAGATCACCGCGAGCGCGGTCGGCTCGTGCGCGCCCCCCCCGCCCCCCCCGCCCCCCCCGCCGCCGCCGCCTCGCGCCGGCACCAGCGGCCGGGCCGCCGCCAGGACAATCAGCCCAATCAGCGCGGTTCGCAGGAGCAAGAGCAGCAGGTGCCGAAGCTTCAGTCGCCGGGCGTTCTGTCGCTCGGCCTCGGTCAGGTAGCGAATCGGCGGGAACTCCGCCTCGGGCGGCACGCGGCGCTCGAGCAGGTGCAACAGCGCAGGGATCGCCGCTGCGGCGAGCCCCAGGAGCGCCAGCGGATGCAGGAAGGTCACGCCAGGAGACGGAGCGCCGTGCCGAACGGCATCTCGGTCAGCACGTGATGGTACGCGATCCCGTGCCGCCGGCAGGCGGTCCGCCACGCCGAGATTTCGCGCTGCACGGTGCCGGCATACGCGCGCGCCAGCTCACGCGGCCGCACGACCACGCTCGCGGCCGACTCCGGATCCCGGAACCGGACCTCCGGCGGGCCTGACAGCTCGGCCTCCGCAGGGTCCATCAGGTGCACCACGATCACCTGGTGGCCGCGGTGCCGGAGATAGCGCAGCGCCGTGAGGGCGAGCCCCCGATCAAACAACAAGTCCGACACGAAGACGACCAGCCCGCGGCGTGCGAGCAGGGACGTGAGGTGGAGCAGCGCCGCCTGCGCCGCCGTCCCCAGCCCATCCGGCGTGTCGAGCAGCCCGCGCACGAGCCTCGTCCACTGCCCCCTCCTTACGCGCGCCGGAATCACCTCCCGCACCGCCTCGTCGAAGGTGATGAGGCCGGTCGCGTCGCGCTGCCGCAGCAGGATCAACGCGAGCGCCGCCACGAGCCGGTCGGCGTACGCGCGCTTCGTGAGCCGGGCGGGCGCCCCGCGCCACGCCATCGACCGGCTCGCGTCCACGAGGATCATGGCGCGCAGATTCGTCTCTTCTTCGAACTGCTTCACGAACAGCCGATCCGAACGGGCGAGAATCTTCCAGTCGAGGTAGCGCGGCTCGTCGCCGGGCTGGTAGGCGCGGTGCTCCGTGAACTCGACCGAGAAGCCGCGAAACGGCGAGCGATGGATCCCCGCGAGGAAGCCCTCCACCACGCCCTGCGCGACGATCTCGATCCCGCCCAGCCGGGCGACGTCGGCCGGGTTCAGGAGATCGAGGCGCTGCGCGTCAGTCATGCGTGGCGGAAGCTAACGGGCGAGCGATTGTCCGGGGTAGAGGACACCTCGGGCCGCGTGACGGACGGCCGCCCTGAGCGTAACCGGCTCGTCGATAACCAGTTGCAGCCGCGGCCGCCGGCTGGCACACGAGGTGCCTCAGCGGTCCCGACGGAGGCACCAATAATGCTCATGATCCTGGGTTTGGTCGGTCTGCTGTCCAGCGGCTCATTCGATTACCGGCCCCGCGTCGAGGTCTGGACCAACCGCGGCGACGATCCGTACGGGAGCGGCCAGGCGGTGCGGGTCTACTTCCGCACCGAGCAGGACGCCTACGTCACGATCCTGCGGGTGGACACCGACGGCCGCGTGCGCGTGCTGTTTCCCCGCGAGCCGTGGGGAGACAACTTCGCGCGCGGCGGCCGGGAGTATGAAGCGCTCGGCGGCTCCTCCCGCGACGCCTTCTACGTCGACGATTATCCGGGCGTCGGCTACGTCTTTGCGGTCGTGGCGGCCGACCCGTTCGTCTACGGCGCCATCGAGAGCGGGGAGCGCTGGGACTACCGCGTGATCGCCGACGGCCGCGTGCGCGGCGACCCCTACGTCGCCCTCACCGATCTCGCCCAGCGCATCGTGCCGGACGGCTACACCGACTGGGACTACGATATCGTCCCCTATTACGTCGAGCGGCACTACGATTATCCGCGGTTCCTGTGCTACGACTGCCACTCTTACGTGAGCTACCCGTACTGGAGCCCCTACGACTACACCTGCGTCCGGTTCCGGGTCGTGGTGTTCGATGACCCGTATTACTACCCCTACCGCTACTACGGCGGCACGCGGGTCGTCTTCACGCGGCCGCTCAGGCCCGAGCCACGGTTCATCTTCAAGGATCGCCGCGGATCGGACGTGTTCATCTCGCGCGTGCGGCAGCGGCCCGTGAACGACGACCGCCGCCGCGAGGTCGGGGTGCGCGGACGGGACCTGGGCGGCACCGGCATCGTCCCGCCGCCCATCGTGCGGCCGCGCCGGGAGCAGTCGAGCGACCGCCAGCCGCCTGCGGACCAGGGCGACGGCGGGCGCCGCCGCCCGGATCCTCCCGCTCGCGCCGAGCAGCCCGACCGGCGGGGGCCGCCGGAATTCCGCCCGGAGCGGGTGCGGCCCCCGGTGCCGGTCGAGGCCGAGCGCCCCAGAGTCGAGCCGCGGCGCGAGCCCGAGAGCCGGCCGCGGGTCGAAGCGCCGGCGCGACCGCCGGTCGAAGCGCCGGCCAGGCCACGCGTCGAGCCTCCGGCGCCGCGGCAGACCGAGCCGCGAGCCGAGCCGAAGCGCGAGCCGCCGCGCGACAAGCCGGACAAGGAGCCGGAGCTCAAGCGGCGCAAGCCGTGACCGATGCTGAGACGCACTGACGCGCCCGGCCGTAGTCCCCCGCGGCCGGGCGCGTTAGCTTTCGGTCCCTTTTTCGAGGACAGACCGTGCGTCGCCTCTCCTATCTGTGTCTGTTGCTCATGCCGGGCGCCCTGGCGGGGCAGACCGCGGGGGCCGTGCAGCGCGCCGTCAACTCCATCACGCCCGAAGACGTGCGGCGCCACATCGGCATCCTCGCAGACGACTCCATGATGGGGCGCGCGACGCCCAGCCCGGAGCTCGAGCAGGCGGCGAGCTACGTCGCGGGCGAGTTCCGGCGGTTCGGCCTGAAGCCGGGCGGCGACAGCGGCACGTACCTGCAGCGCTACGCGGTCGCCCAGCGCATCGTGGACACGGCCGCGAGCGAGATCTCCATCGCCGGCGCCACCACGGCGACGCTGAAGCCCGGCACCGACGTCTACGTCTATCGCTTCGCCCCCCTGCCGCCACGCGAGCTGCGCGGCCCCGTGGTCCTGTTCACGGGCACCCCCGACTCGGCGAATCCGCTCGCGGGGGCGGACGTGACCGGCGCGTGGGTCGCGCTCGTCGGCACGGCCTCGCCGCAGGGCATCGCGCTGAACAGCGGGTGGGTGAACATGGCGCTCCGCGCCGGAGCGATTGGGTGGATGGTGATTTCGAACCGGCCGGATGCCCAGTGGGAAAACCGCCTGGCCCGGACGTTGCTCCCTTCCCGCACGCTCGAGGGCGTGCCCGCCGAGGGCGAGTTCGCGGCAGGCGCGTTCGAGATCCGCGACGCCACGGCGGCCGCCCTGCTGGGGATCGACCCGGTCGCCGTGCGCGCGCAGCCGGCCGGCTGGAGCGCGCGGCGACTCGCCGGGGTCACGGTGACCTACCGGGTGAAGGAGCGCGACCTCACCCGTGCGTCGGCGCCCAACGTCATCGCCATCCTCGAAGGCAGTGATCCGAAGCTCAGGGGCGAGTACGTGTTCTTCACCGGGCACCTGGATCACGTCGGGACGCCGGGCGCGGGGGAGGGCTGCGTCGCGAAGGGGGCGGACTCGATCTGCAACGGCGCGGACGACGACGCGTCGGGCACCACCGCGGTGCTCGAGGCGGCCGAGGCGTTCTCGAAGCTGACACCCCGGCCCAAGCGTTCCCTGGCGTTCATGGCCGTGAGCGGCGAGGAGCGCGGCCTGTGGGGCAGCCAGTACTTCTCCGAGCACCCCGCCGTTCCGATCGCCGACATCGTGGCCGACCTGAACATCGACATGGTTGGGCGGAACTGGAAGGACACCATCGTGGCCATCGGGAAGGAGCACTCGGACCTGGGCGTCACGCTCAACCGCGTCGCCGCGGCCCACCCCGAGCTGCGGATGACCCCGATCGACGATGTCTGGCCGCAGGAGCGCTTCTACTTCCGCTCGGACCACTACAACTTTGCGAGGAAGGGCGTGCCGATCCTGTTCTTCTTCAACGGCACCCATCCGGACTACCACCAGGTGAGCGACTCGCCGGACAAGATCGACGCGGAGAAGGAGTCGCGCATCATCAAGCTCGTGTTCTACCTCGGGCTCGACGTCGCGAATACCCCGGTGCGGCCGAAGTGGAACCCCGACAGCTACAGGCAGATCGTGCAGGCGGGGAACTGATCGGCTACGGGCGCGGCGCGAGCAGCTCCGCGTTGGTCTTGGCCCGCTTGACCTGCGCCAGCAGCACCTCCATGGCCTTCTCCGGCGGGAGCCCCGCGAGTCCCCGCCGGAGCTTTTGTTTGGCATCGACGGTGGCCGGGTCCGCGAGCAGCTCTTCCCGCCGCGTGCCGCTCGCGGCGATGTCCACCGCGGGGTAGATCCGCCGGTCCGCGAGCTCGCGGGCGAGCCGCAACTCCGCGTTGCCGGTCCCCTTGAACTCCTCGAAGATCACGTCGTCCATCCGGCTCTCGGTCTCGACGAGCGCCGTCGCGACGACGCTGAGGGAACCGCCGCCCGGCACCGCGCGCGCCGCCCCGAACAGCGCCTTCGGCTTCGCGAGCGCGTTCGCGTCGAGCCCGCCGGACAGCGTGCGGCCGGTCGACCGCCCCGCGGTGTTGTGCGAGCGGGCGAGTCGGGTGAGCGAGTCGAGCACGATCACCACGTCGTGGCCGAGCTCCACCTGGCGGCGGGCGTGGTCGAACACCATGTCGGCCACTGCGACGTGCCGCTCGTGCGGGAGGTCGAAGCTCGAGGCGATCACCTCGCCGCGACCCCAATCCACCATCTCGCTCACCTCCTCCGGCCGCTCGTCCACGAGCAGGATGAGGAGGGTGGCCGCCGGGTAGTTCAGTGCCACGCCTTCGGCGATCGCCTGGAGCATCACGGTCTTTCCGGCTTTGGGCGGCGACACGATGAGCGCCCGCTGGCCGAACCCGAACGGACAGACGAGGTCCACGACGCGTTGGATCTCGGCGGTGCGCGGGCTCGAAGCACGGGACGTCTCGAGCAGCAGCGGCCGTGAGGGATGGACCGCGCCGAGCTTCGCGAAGTCGGGGCGGTCGGCGAGGCTCGTGCCCGGCGGCGCGCCGTTCACGTGCAGCACGCGACCGTTCTCGAGGGTCACGAGGTCGCCGCGCCGCAGCCCGGGCAGGCGGACCGGCGGGTCGCCCTTCGTGGGCAGGTAGCCGTTCGCCGCGAGGCGCAGGAAGCCGCCCTTCGGAGCGAGGTCGAACCAACCGGTGACGGGGGGCATGCGGGGGTGACGCAAAGATAGGTCGGGACGCAGGTCGGGTGTTAGTCAGGTGCTGGGTGCTAGGTGCTGGGCGCTAGGACTTCCCTTCACCACCTAGCACCCAGCACCTAGCACCTAGCACCTATATTTCCCTGCCGACATGCGCCAAGACCACATCCGCAACTTCTGCATCGTGGCCCACATCGACCACGGGAAGTCGACCCTGGCCGACCGGCTCATCGAGCTGACGGGCACGCTCGACAAGCGCTTGATGCGCGAGCAGGTGCTCGACACGATGGACCTCGAGCGCGAGCGCGGCATCACGATCAAGCTCAACGCCGTGCGGATGAGCTACCACGCCAGAAACGGCCAGCTGTACGAGCTGAACCTCATCGACACCCCCGGCCACGTGGATTTCACCTACGAGGTCTCGCGCTCGCTGGCGGCGTGCGAGGGGGCGATCCTCGTGGTGGATGCGTCGCAGGGGATCCAGGCGCAGACGATCTCGAACCTGTTCCTCGCGCTCGACGCGGGCCTCGAGATCATCCCCGTGCTGAACAAGATCGACCTGCCCGGCGCCGAGCCCGACCGGCGGGCGCGGGAGATCCACGATCTCATCGGGGCGAAGGCGGACGACATCCTCCGCATCTCGGCCAAGGAGGGTTCGGGCGTTCCCGACCTGCTCGACGCGGTGGTGCACCGGGTCCCGCCGCCGCGCGGAAACCACGACGCCCCGCTGCGGGCGCTGATCTTCGACTCCTACTACGATCGCTACCGCGGCGCCATTCCGAGCATCCGGGTGGTGGATGGGACCGTCCAGCCGGGAATGAAGATCGCCTTCGGGGCGCACAAGGAAGACGTCTACGAGGTGGACGAAGTGGGCTACCTCCAGCTCGGCCACAAGCCGGCCGAGCGTCTCGAGGCAGGCGAGGTGGGTTACTTCGTCGCGAACGTCCGCGGGGTGCGGGAGACCCGCCCGGGCGACACGGTGCTCGACGCCGAGCACCGGGACGTGGACCTCTTGCCGGGCTACCGCGACGTCAAATCGATGGTGTTCGCCGGCCTCTACCCGACGGATGCGAGCCAGTTCGAGGAGCTGCGCGACGCGCTCGCCAAGCTCCAGCTCAACGACGCGTCGCTGCACTACGAGCCCGAGTCGTCGGTCGCGCTCGGGTTCGGGTTCCGCTGCGGGTTCCTCGGGCTGCTCCATATGGAGATCGTGCGCGAGCGGCTCGAGCGGGAGTTCGACCTCGACCTGATCAGCACCGTGCCGAACGTGGAGTACCACGTGCATCGGACGGACGGCGCGGTCGAACTGGTCGAGAACCCGAGCCTGATGCCGCACGGCTCCACCGTGGACCACATCAAGGAGCCGTACGTCAAGGCACGGATCCTGGTGCCGGCGGAGTACATCGGCGCGATCATGAAGCTCGGCCAGGAGCGGCGCGGCGTGTACCAGGGGATGCACTACGTCGACCCGACCCGGGTCGAATTCAGCTTCGAGTTCCCGCTCGCCGAGATCATCCTCGACTTCTACGACAAGCTGAAGACGCTGTCCCGGGGCTACGCGTCGCTCGACTACGAGTTCCTCGAGTACCGGCCGGCGGACCTGGTGAAGCTCGACATGCTGCTGAACGGCGAGCCGGTGGACGCGTTCTCCGTCATCATCCATCGCGACAAGGCGTACGAGTGGGGGAAGAAGATCGCCGAGAAGCTGCAGGAGCTGATCCCGCGGCAGCTGTTCGAGGTCGTGATCCAGGCGGCGATCGGCACCAAGGTGATCGCGCGGGAAACCGTCCGCCCGCTGCGCAAGAACGTGACCGCCAAGTGTTACGGCGGCGACGTCACGCGCAAGCGCAAGCTGCTCGAGAAACAGCGGGAGGGGAAGAAGCGGATGAAGCAGGTGGGCACGGTCGAGGTCCCACAGGAAGCCTTCCTCGCGGTCCTCCAGGTCGACTAGCCGTGACGCGCCGCACGCTCGCCGCCGCGGAGCCGGAGGTGGGTCCCTAGCGGCGCCTGCGTACCGACGCCTACCGACGGTGCGCCGGTCCCGTCAGATTCCACGCTGGTCATGCCCGAAGCCGCTGCCGCGCCCGCCCTCGTCATCCAAACGGCGTTCCTCGGGGACGGACGTCGTGCTCACGACGCCCCTGCTCGAGACGCTCGCCCGGCGACACGGGCCCGTGGACGTCGTCACGACGCCCGCGGCCGCGCCGCTCCTCGAGACCCATCCGGCGGTGCGGCAGGTCATCGCCTACGACAAGCGCGGCAAGGACCGCGGGCTCCGGAAGCTCGTTGCGCTCGCCCGCCGGCTCAGGGCGGAGCGGTACGCGGCCGCGTATCTTCCTCATCGCTCGCTGCGGACGGCGGGGCTGGCGTGGCTCGCGCGCATCCGGCGGCGCGTGGGATTCCACGGGGCGTGGCCCCTCCTCTACACGGACGTGCGGCGGCGCGCGGAGACCGGTCACGAGATCGACCGCCTGCTGGCGCTCGCGGGGGACCCCGCCCTGACGGGGGGCCCCGCCCTGACAGGGGGCCCCGCCCTGACGGGCGGGGCTATGCCGTCTATGCCGTCGCTCGAGATCCCGGTCCCGGACCGCGCGACGACGGAGGGCTTCCTGCGCGAGCACGGGATCCGCGAGCCGTTCGTGGCGCTCGCGCCGGGCTCGATCTGGGGGAGCAAGCGGTGGCCCTACTACGGGGAGTTGGCCGAGCAGCTCGCGGCCCGCGGGGGGATCGTCGTGGTCGGAGGACCGGAAGATGCCACCCTGGCCTCCGAGATCACCGCGGCGGTCGGGCGGTCGGGCGGTCGGGCAGTCAGTAGCTGCGGCAGGCTGACCGTGCGCCAGGCGGCGGAGGTGATCCGGCGCGCCGTCGTGCTGGTGACGAACGACAGCGCCCCGCTGCATTTCGCCCAGGCGGTCGGCACCCCGACGGTGGCGGTCTTCGGACCCACCGTGCCGGCGTTCGGCTTCGGTCCGCGGGGGCCGCGGGACCAGGTGGTGGAGCTGGATGGATTGGCGTGCCGCCCGTGCTCGACCCACGGGCCGCGGCGCTGCCCGCTGGGGCATCACCTGTGCATGAAGTCGCTCACGGTCGAAGACGTGCTCAAGGCCATCGAGGCAACCGGTGCGTTACATCGTCGGGATTGACATCGGCGGGACGAACATCGTCGTCGGCACGGTCGCCGCCGACGGCTCGGAGGTGCTGGGGCTCGTCTCGGAGCCGACGTTCTCCGAGCAGGGAGCGGAGGCCGTGCTCGGGCGAATCGTGAGGCTCGCGCGCGCGTCCATCGCGGCGGCGCACGACCGGGAAGTCGTGGGCGTGGGGATCGGCTCGCCCGGGCCGCTCGACACGACCCGCGGCGTCGTGCTGCTGACGCCGAATCTCGGCTGGGTGAACTACCCGCTGCGGGAGCTCATCACCCGGGCGCTCGGGATGCCCGCCACGCTCGACAACGACGCCAACTGCGCCATCTTCGGCGAGTGGTGGCGCGGCGCGGCACGGGGCGCGGACCACGTGGTCGGGCTCACGATCGGTACGGGGATCGGCGGCGGGATCGTGCTGTCGGGCGAGATCTACCGGGGCGCGTCGGACATCGCCGGGGAGATCGGCCACATGACCATCGACTCGACCGGGCGGCGCTGCAAGTGCGGCAACTACGGCTGCCTCGAGGCGTACGCGTCGGGGCCGGCCATCGCCGCGCGGGCGGTCGAGGGCATCGAAGCGGGGGCCGAGACGTCGCTCCCCAAGTACGTGAACGCCGACCTCTCCCGGATCACGGCGCAGGTCGTGTACGAAGCGGCGCATGACGGCGACGGGTACGCGCTCGAAGTCGTGCGGGACACGGCCAAGTTCCTCGGCGCGGGAGTCGCGAACATCATCAACGTGTTCAACCCGCAGGTCGTGGTGATCTGCGGCGGCGTCACGCTCGCCGGCGACCGGCTGTTCGCACCGTTGCGGAGCGAGGTGAAGCGCCGGGCCTTCAAGCCGGCCGTGGACGTCTGCCGGATCGTGCCCGGCGAGCTGGCCGGCACGGCGGGCGTGTACGGCGCCGCGGCGGTCTTCATGAAGCGCACCTGGGGGCGGGTGTGAAGCGGCTCGGCGTCGCCGGGTCGATGGTGTGGGACACGATCCACGGGCGCGATCCGGCGCAGCCGGCGATCGAAGAGTGGGGCGGCATCGCGTACTCGCTCGCGGCGCTGGACGCCACGCTGCCGGACGATTGGGTGATCGTCCCGATCATCAAGGTCGGCCGGGACCTCGCGGCGACAGCGAATGCCTTCCTGCGCAGCCTCCGGCACGTGACTCCCGGCACGCGCTTCATCGAGGTCCCGGAGCCGAACAACCGAGTGACGCTGCGCTACTACGAATTCGAGCGCCGCTGCGAGCAGATGTCGGGCGGGGTGCCTCCGTGGACGTGGGCCGAGCTTGGCCCCCAGCTCTCCGACCTCGACGCCCTGTACGTGAACTTCATCTCCGGCTACGAGATGGAGCTGGAGACGGCGCAGTTCGTGCGCCGCGGCTTCCGGCGGCTCATTTACGCAGACCTGCACAGCCTCTTCCTTGGCCGAGAGCCGGACGGGACGCGCGTGCCGCAGCCGCTCCCCGGCGCGCCGGCGTGGTTCGGCTGCTTCGACGTGGTGCAGGTGAATGAGGAGGAGATGAAGCAGCTCGGCGACGACCCGCTCCAGGTCGCGGCCGGGGCCCTCGCCCAGGGCTGCCAGACGCTCGTCGTGACGCTCGGGGCGAAGGGCGCGGCCTATTTCGACAGAGCGGTGCACGCCGAGACCGGGAGCCGCGTCGGGCCCACGCGGACCGCGCTCGTTGCGGCCGAGCCGCCGCCCGGGCGCGAGGGAGACCCGACGGGGTGCGGTGACGTGTTCGGCGCGACCGTGGTCGCGTCGCTCGTCGCGGGGCACCCGCTGGAACATGCCCTGCGCCACGGCACCGCGATGGGCGCCCGCAACGTCACCCACCGAGGCGCCACCGGCCTGCGCGACCATCTGCTCGGACGGCTGAGCACGGTATGACGCGGCTGGTCGAAGTGCCGGCGCAATTCGACGACCGCTCCTTCGATCAGTTCGCGGGCGCGTTCGCCGAGGCGCGCGGGAACGGCGAACGCCTGCTGTTCGACGCGCACGCGGCAGAGTGGGCGTCGCCGTACGGGCTGGTGGGATTGCTCGCCGCGGGGCAGGCGGCGCGGCGCGGCACGGGGGACGGGGGCGGCGGGCCTGGACCCCCGGGAGCGGCCGACCGGCCGCTCCTCACCGTGCCCACCAACCGCGAGGTGCTCAGCTACTGGACGCGCGCCGGGTTCTTCCACGAGGCCGCCGAGCTGTTCGAGATCCACGGCAAGGTCGCGAAACCGAAGGCGCAGGAAGAGAGCGACGTCCTGCTGCCCGTGACGCCGGTGCGCGCGGCGGAGGACGTGCACGCGGTCGTGAGCAGGATTCAGCAGCGCGCCTCGGCCATTCTGGCGTCCAAGCTCGGGCTCGATCCGAAGGCGACGATGGGCTTCGCTATGGCGCTTTCCGAGGCGTGCCAGAATATTGTAGAGCACGCCGGCACGGGCGGGTGGGTGGCGGTGCAGGCCTACACGTGGCGCCGCACGCTCGCCCGGCGGGTGGTCGTGATCGCGGTGGCGGACGCCGGCGTGGGGTTCGGCCATTCGCTCGAACCGACGCAGAGCAAGCGGTTCGGCGACCGCTGGGGTGACGCAGCCGCGCTCGAGGCGGCGCTGATACAGGGCGTGAGCCGGTTCCGCGATCCGGGCCGCGGCCAGGGGCTGGCGGGAATTCGCCGCTATCTCGCTCGCTGGGACGGCAAGATCGCCATCCGGAGCGGCACGGCGCGCATCGCGATCGTGCCGACCTGGGATGACGACGTCCCCCTGAAAGACGGCCTGCCGCCCTTTCCGGGCGCCCAGGTGCTCATCATCATTCCCGAGCAGGGGTCCACGACGCGGTGATTCGGCACATCGACGTGCACGCGGTGCTGCAGCAGTCCGTGTCGGGCGTTTACGCGGACCTCGTCACCCGCCCCACGGGCCGGGTGGTGCGCGAGCGGATCGAGCGCGCGATCTCGGACCCGTCCGGTGGAGGGGCTTGGGGGGACGGGGGTGAAGGGGTGGTGGCGCGGATGGACTTCCGGGGCGTCGGCTGCATCGACTACTCCTGCGCCGACGAGATCGTGGCCAAGCTGCTGCGGGGCCGGCACGTGGTCCTGGTGCTCTCGGGGATCGGCGACGGGCACCGCGAGGCGATCGAGCCCGTGCTCACGGGCCACGGCCTCGCCGCCGTGGTCGAGCGGCCCGACGGCACGCTCGACATCGTAGGCGCGCCCGGGGCGGCGGCGGCGCTGCTCCAGGACCTCGTGGCGCGGCGCCTCGCGGCGCGCACCGCCGAAGGGGCCTTCGCGCTGACGCTCGCGTGAGCGGCCGGTGAAGCGCCGGCTCGGTTTCTCCACCCGCGCCATCCACGGCGACCCGGAGACCCGCCCCGAGTGGTCCCCGGTGGTCACGCCGCTGTACCAGAGCAGCACCTTCACGAACCCGGTCGGCTCGACCGCGGAAGTGCTCTACACGCGCTACGGCAACAACCCCAACCAGATCAGCGTCGCCAAGCGCCTGGCCCTGCTCGAGAGCGCGGAGGCGGCCATCTTCGTGGGGAGCGGGATGGGCGCGACCGCGCTGGCGCACCTCGCGGTGCTGCGTCCCGGGGACCACCTGCTCTCGAGCGAGTGGATCTACGGCGGCGTGCACCGGCTGTTCGCGCAGGAATTCGGCCGCTTGGGCATCGACGTGACGTTCGTGACGCCGTTGGAGCCGCGCACCTGGAAACGCGCGCTCAAGAAGAACACCCGGGCGCTCTTCGTGGAGACGCCGACCAACCCGTTGCTGCGGATCATCGACCTGGCGCCGATCGCGGCGCTCTGCAAGGCGGAAGGGCTGGCGCTCGTCGTGGACTCGACGTTCGCGACGCCCCTCAACTTCCGGCCCCTGGAGCACGGCGCCGACGTGGTCATCCACAGCGCCACGAAGTACCTGAACGGGCACTCCGACGTGGTGGCGGGAGCGGTGGCGGGGACGGAATCGGTGATCGAGGAGGTGCGGAAGCTGATGCAGGTGTGGGGGCAGGCGCTCGACCCCATGGCCGCCTGGCTGATCGAGCGGGGGATGAAGACCCTCGCGGTCCGCGTCGAGCGGCAGAACCACACGGCCCTGCAGGTGGCCGAGTGGTGCGGCAAGCAGCCGCAGTTCGCCGCCGTGCACTACCCCGGCCTGCCGTCGCACCCGGATCACGAGGGCGCGAAGCGGATCATGAACGGGTTCGGGGGTATGTTGGGGCTCGAGCTGAAGGGGGGCGCGCGCGCGGCGGAGCGATTCCTCCGCGCCCTCACGATCGCGGCGCACGCGCCCAGCCTGGGCGGGGTGGAGACGCTCGTCTCCGAGCCGCGGCTCACCTCCCACGCGAACCTCTCTCCGGAAGACCGGGCCCGGGCTGGCATTCCCGACGGCTTCCTGAGATTTTCCATCGGACTGGAGGACGCCGACGACATCCTCGCGGACTTCGCCCAGGCCCTGGCGCAGCTGTAAGTGATCAAGTTCACGAATGTCTTCAAGGCCTTCCCGAAAGGGGGGCTCGCCCTGAAGGACGTTTCATTTCACATCGCGAAGGGCGAGTTCGTGTTTCTCACCGGCCACTCCGGCGCCGGGAAATCCACCGTCCTCAAGCTCATCTACGCCGAAGAGCCCGTGACGAGCGGCGAGGTGCGCGTCTCGGGCTTCAACCTGGCGGAGCTGCGCCGCAAGGCCGTCCCGATGTTACGGCGCCGCCTCGGCATCGTGTTTCAGGACTTCCGGCTGCTCGAGGACCGCACCGCCGAGGAGAACGTCGCGTTCGCGCTCGAGGTGACGGGGGCGCGGCGGTCGTCGATCCCCGCGCGCGTGATGCGGGTGCTGACCCAGGTCGGGCTCGCCGCCAAGGCGCAGGCCTACCCGCGCGAGCTGTCGGGCGGCGAGCAGCAGCGCGTCGCGATCGCGCGCGCGCTGGTGAACGAGCCCACCGTGCTGCTCGCCGACGAGCCCACCGGCAACCTCGACGAGCGCGCCACGCGCGGCGTGTTCCAGCTGCTGCGGGACATCAACGCCAGCGGGACCGCGGTGGTGATGGCGACCCACGATCTCGACCTCGTCCGGCAGGCGCCGTACCGGGTGATCGAGCTGCAGGAAGGCGCGCTGGTGTACGACTCCGCCGTGGACGACTCCCGCGACCAGGCCGCGAGCCCGTGAACCTGGTCATCCGCGAGGCGCTGCTCGCGTTCCGGCGTGCCCCGCTGCTCTCCACCCTGTCGGTCACCACGATCGCGTTTTCGCTGTTCGTCGTAGGACTGTTCGGGCTCGTGGCGGTGAACCTGCAGCAGGCGTTGCGCGACGTGGCCGAGCGGGTGGAGATCGTCACCTACCTGCTGCCGGGCACCCCGATCGAGACCATATTGCTCGCCGAGAAGGACATCGAGACGTTCCCCGAGGTCCAGGGCGCGGCGTACGTGAGCGAGGACGAGGCGCTGCGGCGCGCCCGCCGTGAGCTGGTCGAGTTCCGCGACGTGCTCCGGGAGCTCGAGCGCAATCCCCTGCCGGCGTCGATCGAGGTCAGGCTCAAGCCGCGCTTTCGCGACGCCGAGCACGTGAACGAGGTCGCCGAGCGGCTCCGCGGCTTCGGCTTCGTGGACGACGTGCGGTTCGGGCGCGACTGGGTGGAGAACGTCGACCGGCTGCGCCAGATCGCGGCCGCGGTCGGGCTCGTGGTGGGCGCGGCCTTTGCGGCGGTGGCGATCATCATCATCGGCACCACCATCCGGATGGCGGTGCTGCAGCGCAGCCGCGAGATCGCCATCATGCGCCTCGTGGGCGCGACCGACGGCTTCATCCGGCGGCCGTTCCTCCTGCAGGGCGCCCTCAAGGGGATGCTGGGAGGACTCGTCGCGGTCGGCCTCTCGTACGGCGCCTACGCGCTCATCGACCGCTGGCTCATCCACGCCGCGTTCTTTTCGCGCGAGCAAGCCGTCGCCATCGTCGGGTTTGGGATGCTCATCGGCTTCTTCGGGAGCGCGGCGTCGGTGGGGCGGCACCTGAGACGGGTATGAGGCGTCAAGCGTGAGGCATCGCGAGGCGCGTAGAAGGCGTCACGCGTGAAACGTCACGCTCAGACGTCACGCTCAGACGTCACGCAGAGGCGTCCAACCGTTTGCGGTGTCGCGCGACGTCTTTGCGTGACGTCTCTGTGCTACGTCTTTTGTGCAACGTCTCTTGCCTCTCAACGGCCCGCCCCCTTCGATCAGCAGCTCCGAGACAACCAGCAGCGGTTGGAAGACATCCGCCGCGAGCGCACTCAGGTCGAGCGCGAGCTCGAGCGGCTGCGCACGCAAGCGCACTCCCTCAGCGACGAGCTGTCGAACATCGAGCGGCAGCGGGAGACCACCAACCGCATCGTCAACGAGCTCGACCGCCAGATCGCCAGCCTCTCCGTCGAGATCGACCGCACCACCGTGGACCTGCTGCTCGCGCAAGACGCGCTCGAGGAGAAGCGGGCGGTGCTGGAGCGGCGGCTGGTGGACATCTCGAAGCGCGGCCCGCTGTACGCGTACCAGGTGCTGTTCGCCGCCGAGAGCTTCGGCGACCTGCTGTCGCGCTACAAGTATCTGTACCTCGTGAGCCGGCAGGACCGGCTGCTCGCGAACGACATGTTCAAGCTGCAGGGCCGCATCGCGCGCGAGCGGCAGACGCTGGTGGACGCCCGGGACGCCCTGGCGCGGCGCCGCAGCGAGCGCACCCAGGAGCTGGACCGCTACCTGCAGCTCGAGCACGAGCGGCAGGGTTCCCTGCGGGAGACGCGCCGCAGCGCGCGCGAGGCGGAGCAGCGGTTGTCGCAGCTCGAGCGCGACGAGCGAACCCTGAACGACCGCATCGCGGCGCTCGAGCGCGCGCGGCGCGAGGCCGAAGCCCGCGGCGCCGCGACTGCTGCCGCGTCGATCACGACCGCCGACCTCGGCCGGCTCGACTGGCCGGTCGAAGGGAGGCTGGTGTACCAGTTCGGCACCGCCACCGGACCGAACCAGACCCGCATCCCCTGGCACGGCATCGGGATCGCGGCGCCGGCGGGCACCCCGGTGCGGGCGATCGCCGGCGGCACCGTCAGCCTGGCCGGACCGCTCGGCACCTACCTCACCTCGGTGCTGATCAACCACGGCGGGGGCTACTACACCTTCTACGGGTATCTGAGGGACGCCGCCGTGGCGCAGGGAGAGCGCGTCGCGCAGGGGCAGCTCGTCGGCCACGTCGGCGGCGAGTCGAGTGACCAGGGACCCCACCTGCACTTCGAGATCCGCGGCCAGGGCGGGATCGCGCTCGACCCGATCAATTGGCTGAAAAGTCACAAATAAACGTGAGGCGTCGGGCGGAGGCGTCGAGCCAAGACGTCGCGCGACGACGTCACGCAGCGGCGTCACGCCACGGTTCCGCGCGACGCCTGCGCGCGACGCTGTTGCGTGACGTCGTTTGTGCAACGCTGTTCGCCGCGTGTCATCGCGACGCGGGCGTGCTCCGGGTCTCCGGAACCGTGGAGATTCGCGAGGCGCGGCTGGCGCCGCTCGCAGCCGGCCGACTCGTGCGGTTGCTGAAGGACGAGGGCGACACCGTGCGCGCGGGCGACACCGTGGCGCTGCTGGAGCAGCCGGGGCTCGACGCCCTGATCACCCAGCGGCGCGCTCAGGCGCAGGCCGCGGGGGCGCGCACCGCGGAGATCGCGGCCGCGCTCGCGGACAGCCAGCGCACC
>WNGF01001200.1_pt1 | contig 38040 bp, 33 predicted proteins | sample 5400641 | NCBI WGS metagenome assembly WNGF01 (sample SAMN13153371, study PRJNA577476) | soil metagenome | isolation source: 80 cm soil or saprolite under grassland replicate 2 | place: USA:California | collected 2016-06-15 | reverse complement strand
GGGTTTTGCAGCGCGAGGGAGCGATCCCGGCGGCAGAGATTGAGGACCTGCTGGGCGATCAATGATGGCCGCCGCGGGCCGTAATCGGGGCCCCGAGCAAGCCCAGGTTCGGCATGCTGGGGCTGGTAAACGGTCATGGCCGGCCAGAATCGCGGCCGCAGCCCTGATCGCCTATGCCTCCTACTTCGCCTGGGCCTGTGCGGCCATCGTGACGCAGGCGGGGCGGGACGAAGCCAAGCAGGCGGATGTCATCGTGGTCTTCGGCGCGGCCGAATACAAGGGCCGGCCCTCCCCTGTATATCGTGCCCGGCTGGACCATGCCTTCGAGCTCTACAAGCGCAAACTGGCGAGTGTGGTGATCACCACGGGCGGCAGCGGAGGCGAGGTAGTTTTCACCGAAGGCAGGGTGGGGCACGATTATCTGGTGGGACGCGGCATAGGCGACCGGCACCTGATCGCCGAGACGCAGAGCGACAACAGTGCGCAGAGCGCCGAGCGTGTGGCGGCCATTATGGAGGCCAACGGCATGCGCTCCTGCATCGCGGTGAGCGACCCGTACCATGAGTTTCGCATCAAGCGGCTGCTCGAGGCGCATGAGATCGTGGTCTACACATCGCCGCGGCCTCAGGAGACGACACCGGCCGTGGTGGACCAGGCCGTGAACGTGGCTCGCGAGGCGCTGAGCTACACGCTTTGGCGGCTGCACCTGTACCGCAGATAGCACGCTTCAGGTCAGCGCCCAACCCTCGGGCGCGGGACTCCGGGCACCAGTGAGCGGGACCGCTGGGGTAGCGCTACTGTTATCAAATTCAATGCAGCTTTCATGGAGGAGTGAGAATGTCGCATGAACCGGGGAGCACGGCTCCGCAGACGGGAATCTACTGGTGCAGCGTGTGCAAGACGCCGGCACAGTTCAAGGCCGGCGAGGTCCTGCCGGTGTGCAAGAACCTTTGCGGCCGCGGACGCTGGGAGTTTGTCCGGGAAAAGTAGCGGACAGGTTTTGAGGTTTCAAAGTTGAGGTCTTCAAAGTTAACGATGCGCGCCGGGGCGGAAGCTCCGGCGTTCGCGTGTTTGGCAGGAATTCTGCAGGAATTCTGACGTCTCAATCAGTACCGGACGAATAGCACAACCATAGCCAACGCCGCGGAAAATGCCGTGCTGGCGAAGTTCACGGAGTTGTTCCCCAGCCGTCCGGGGCGCTCGAGCGTAGCGCCGAGCAGGCTGTCGAGCAGGGTCCCCAGGAACGCCGCGATCAGCACGGGCCAGTAGGTGTCGGGCAGCAGCAGGCCGGCGCTCTGGCAGGTCAGGCAGATGAATGCCGCGGCGAGGAAGGCAAAGATGGTTCCGGGGATGGTGATGGCGCCGTCGCTGCCGGTGGGGACGCGCCGCAGGTTGGTGATGAGGCGCGGCGTGCCTCCAAAGGTCTGGCCGAGTTCGCTGCTGACGGTGTCTCCGGCGGCCTCGGCGAGCGCGGCTGAGACGCCGGCGAGCAGAACGTAACGCGGGTGGGCGGCGAAGATCAGCGGCGCGGCGCAGATTGCGGCAGCCGAGACGTTGGCCAGCACCTGGGCAGCGCCCCGTCCCCGGCTGCGTTCGGCGGTGCCAAGGCGCTCTTTCTTGCGATGTCCGATGCGTGTGCTGAAGTAGGTGAGCAGAAAGACGGCCAGAACCGGCAACAGGGCACTGGTTCCGGCTGCGAGATAGAGGACGAACGCGAGAAAGCCCCCGGTGAATGCGGCTGCCGCGGTGACGGCCCGCAGCGTCCAGGCCAGGAATGCGAGAGCAAGAGGGATCGCGATGGCGGGGAGCAGAGTAAGCAGCGTGCCAGGCCAGCCCGGAAAGACGATCATGCCCGATTCCATCGTATTGGGGTCCCCAGCGCGCCCGTGGTTCCGCCCCAACAAGCCAACTACAGGCTCGTCGGGGACCCGTTGGCATGCTGGAGCGAACTCTGATTCTAAAGCAAAGCTTCCGCTTTCACCCCGAAACGGGACAACAGGCGCGCGCGGGCCCGTTCAAAGTCTTTGATTTGAGTTCTCAAGTTCTTCCAAGGTTGCAACAGCCGTTGCGATGCGCCGCTTCCGCCTGACAGATTGGGCGGAATATGCCTGCATCCGTTACAATGAATCCACCCGAACAGAGCACAATCATTAAGCGGAACGGGCCGGAGTGCGAATGAACGTCCTTTTGAGGGCCGTGTGCGCGGCCACCCTGGTTGCGGCAACTGTGATTGCTACCGGCTGTGGGGAGAACTTCCGTCAGGTTGCCAGGCCGGAGCCGGTGCCGGGCGGCAATCCTGCCGGAACTGAGACGCAAGTTGTGCTCAACCAGTGCCCAATCGGCGTCACCTGCCTTGACGTGTCGGGCACGCCAACCGGCAGCGTCGTCACTGCCATCGACGTGGCCGGCGATACCAACATGGGGAACAAGCCGCTGCAGAACCAGGTGGGAAGCGTCGCCGGTCCGGTGACGGGCAGCATGGGAGCCCCGATCGCATTCGATGGCGCCCGCACCGCGGTCTTTACGGCGAACACCTCCACCGACTCCGTGACCAAGCTTTTGCTGAGCACCTCAACGGCGGGCTTTGCCGCGAACGCCACCACGATCACGCTGCCTGCCGGCGCGGCTCCGATCGCGATCAGCTTTGAGTACTTCGGACTTACGTACACCCAGGACTATGTGGTGAACTCGGGCGCGACGGCGAATTGTCCCGGCACGGGCTCGCTTGGAGTGATTTCCCAGACCACGACTCCGGCGACGCTCAGGGCGGTGGTCTGCCTTCCCCCCATCGCGCCGGCGGTTTCGGCACATCCTGTGGCTGCCTGGATCTACACTCCGGACCGGAGCAAGGTTTTCGTGCTGGACGATCAGCCCAGTGGCAACGGAAATGTGTACGTGGTCAATGCCGCCAATGCGCAGGTGACGAACCACTTTGCCGTCGGCAGCCAGCCCTTCAAGGTGGCGCAGAGCAACGATGGCCTGTTCCTCTACGTGCTCAACGGCGACCATACGATCTCCGTCATCGACGCGCAGGCGGAGGCGGTGGTGGGGACGGTTTCCACCGACAACCCAGGGAGCACGGATACGCCGGTCGATATCGCGCAGATCACCAACTTCAATGACACGTCGGCCAACACGCAGGTCAATCATGTCTGGGTCCTTCACGCCGACGGAGTGGTGAGCGTCTTTGACGGCACGGCGGTGAGCGCACTGAATACACTGACGTGGATCACGTCGGTGGACACCGGTGGCACGCCGACCAATCTTGCGCTGCTGCGCGACGGCACCTGGGCCTATGTGGGACTGGCGGGGACCAACCAAGTCGTGGGCATCGATACCAGTCAACTCGCCCGGGGCGTTGTAACGGTAGGCGCGACTACCCCAATCACGATCCCAGGGCGCCTTGTGACCAGGACAGTCACCAACCAGTTGGGTAATCCGGTGGTGGAGACACTGGAGACCACAACGCGCACCGTTACCAGCGTTGCGGTCTCACGGCAGGGGAGTTCGTCACAGCTCTCCAAGCTGTACGCGACAACGGTCACGAGCACCACGTACAACTACTACGATCGATTTGGAGCCTTGCAGAGCAGCGCAACCTACCCCAATCTGTTCAACGGCACTGCGATTATTTCGGCCGCCGACATCAGTGGGGGCGCGCCTGGGTTGAATACTCCGATCAATACGGTGATCACGATCCTTGCGGCGCCCTCGCAGGTCGCCACTTGCGACCCGGGGAACCCGGCCGCTGCGTATGACATCCAGAAAAACTGCCCCGCGATGCTTCCGGTGCTGGCGCTGGGACGGAGCTAGCAACTCACTACAAAAGCAACTACCCCACTCAAGCAAAAGAAGCTTGAATGGGGCACCCATTTCTTACTCGGAATTAGCCCTTCGCGGGATCGCTGCGGCGGCGGCGATTGTACTGGAGGGCGACGTTCATCACCACGCTGCCGGCGGACGACTCAAAGTCCATGACCAGCGCCTCGACGTCCTTCGAGCCGCAGAAGCCGGTGACGGAGGAGTGGTCGACTGGCGGATGGACCCGGAAGCGGAAGCCCTGATCGTTGAGGCTGGTGATGGCGTTGCCGATGACCATGTTGGCCAGCTCGGAGACGCTCTCGCGAATGAGCTGCGGATCGGGTTCGAGCTCCATGCCGGCCAGCGAACTGGCGACCTTCATGGCGGCGGAGTCGTCCACGTCGAAGATGACGCGGCCCTCGATGTCCCCGGTGATCTCGACCATGGACGCGGTGGCGCGGCGCGTATACGCCTCCTGCTCCATCGAGATGTCGGAGACATTGATGGGGCAGGCGAAGGTCTGCGAGAGCACGGCATCGGCGGCGTTGATGAAAGGTTGGATCAGCTCCATCTTCATGGCAGCTACTCCCCGGCTGGGACGGCGACGGCGGCATCGCCCAGCACGTACTTGACGACCTCATACAGCAGCTCAGGCTTCACCGGCTTCTGCACAAAGTGGCGGGCGCCCTTCTGCAGCGCGGCCACAATGTTCTCCTGGTAGCCGACGCTGGAGACCATGATGATGCGGGCGTGGGGATGCTGGCGCACGATGCGCTCGGCGGCCTCGATGCCTTCCATCTGCGGCATAGTGATGTCCATCAGCACGATGTCGGCCTGGGTGCGGTCGTACTCGGTGATGGCGCTGCATCCGTCGGCGGCCTCTCCGGCCACTTCGCCGCCATAGGATTCGATGATGCGCGCAAGGTTCTTTCGCGCAAAGACCGAGTCGTCTACCAGCAGGTAGCGGACGGGTTGGCGGTCGGGGGCACGCAGTAGAGCTGGAAATTGCTCCATAATCTCCTCACATTTGTCCGGTGGAACGGACGGGGTGCATTTCATGGACCGGCACGGCGCTTGTGCAGCCGCAGTGCGCGATCAAAGTGTTGGCCATGTCTTCCAGTCCAACGATACGGTTGGCGTAGCCGCGCTCAATGGCGGCCCGCGGCATTCCAAATACGATGGATGAGGCCTCATCCTGCGCGATTGTATGCGCCCCGGCGGCCTTCATCGCGCCGAGTCCTTCGGCGCCGTCTTCCCCCATGCCTGTCATCAGCACGCCCACGGCGTTGGGGCCGAACTCCTCGGCGGCTGAGCGGAACAGGACATCGACCGAAGGGCGGTGGCCGTTGACGCGCTCGTCATTGGAGAGCACGACGACATCTCCCAGCGGCATGCGGCGCAGCTTGACGTGGCGGTCGCCGGGGCAGATCAGCACGCGCCCTGCGGCGAGAATGTCGCCCGACTGCGCCTCTTTCACCTCCACGGAGCAGGATTCATTCAGCCGGCGCGCAAAGGGATCGGTGAATCCGGCGGGCATGTGCTGCACCACGACGATGGCAGCGGAAAATTCGGCCGGAAGCTGACTGAGCATGTACTCCAGCGAATTCGGGCCGCCGGTGGAGATGCCGATGACGATCACCTTCTTGGCGGGGACCAGCGCGGAGGCGCGCTTGGGCTTGGCCTGGGACTGCGCCGCGGTGGCGGCCAGCGCCGGCAACGTCCGGCGGCGAAGCGGGCTGGCCACAGCCGCCTTTATCTTCTGGATCAGGTCGGCGGCGATCTCCTGCATACCCTCGGCCAATACGTCGCGCGGTTTGGCGATGAAGTCGAAGGCACCCATTTGCAGCGCCTTGAAGGTGGTGGCCGCGCCTTGACGGGTGTGGGCGCTGACCACGACCACGGGGACCGGGTGCACGCGCATGATCTGGCGCAGGGTCTCAATGCCGTCCATGCGAGGCATCTCAAGGTCGAGCGTGATCACGTCGGGCCGGTATTCCTGGATCTTCTTGAGAGCGAATGCGCCGTCCATTGCGGTGGCAACCACGTGGAGCTCGCTGTCGCTCTCGATCAACTGCGGGATGAGTCTGCGCATCAGCGCCGAGTCATCGACGACCAGAACGCGGATCATACGGCCGGATTTGCTCATTGGCGCACCTCCGGCCGATCGGTCTCAACCATGTGACGAGAGAAGCCGCGGCCCAGCTTTTCCACCACGTTTGCGATGCTCAGGATGGGCACCACGCGGCCGTCGCCGAGGATGCTGGCGCCGCTGACCAGCTCGCTGCCGACCAGCGATTCATCGAGCGCCTTGATGACAAGCTCCTGCTCGCCGACGAGCTGGTCCACCACCAGTCCGGCCTTGCGCTCGCCGAGCGTGACCACCACCACGAACCACTTGGGCGGTCGAATGGCCCCGGCGTGCATGCGGCTGAGCTGGATAAGGGGCACCACTTCTTCGCGGATGCGCAGGACTTCCTGACCGTCGATGGAGTGGACTTCATTTTCCCAGGCGCGCACGATCTCGATCACGTTGCCCAGCGGCACGGCGTACATACGTCCGGCGATGCGGAAGAGCAGGGCCCTGATGATTGCCAACGTGAGCGGCATCTTGAGCTTGAAGGTGGTGCCTTCGCCAGCCACGCTACGCACGCTGACGGTGCCCTTGAGGCGGTCCATCACGGCGCGGACGATGTCCATACCCACGCCGCGCCCGCTGACCTGCGTGATTTTGCTGGCGGTGCTCAACCCGACGTGGAAGATCAGCTCCATCGCCTCTTTTTCATTCATGCGCTGGGCCTGCTCGGCGGTGACGATGCCGCGATCGATGGCCTTGCGGATGACCTTCTGCAGATCGATGCCGCGTCCGTCGTCCCCGATTTCGATGACCACCTGGTTGCCCTGATGGTAGGCGTTGAGGCGGATGGTTCCCTCGGCCGGCTTGCCCGCGGCGGTGCGCTCGGCGGGCGGCTCGATGCCGTGATCGACCGAGTTGCGCACCAGGTGCATCATTGGCTCGGCAAGGGCGTCCAGGATGCTCTTGTCCAGGTCGGTGTGCTCGCCTTCGAGCACCAGGTTGACCTCGCGGCCCAGCTGCTTGGCGATGTCGCGCACCACGCGCGGCAGGCGGCGGAAGAGGCGCTCAACCGGAACCATGCGGATCTTCATCACCGAGCGCTGCAGTTTGTTGAGCACCTGCGACTGGAAGAGCAGAACGTCGGAGGTGCGCGTGCGCAGCGGATTGTTGCCAAGGCTGCGGTTCATGTCGGCCAGCAGCTCCTGCATCATGCTCTTGGCGATGATGAGCTCGCCGATGAGGTCGAGCACCACGTCGATGCGCCCGGCATCCACGCGGATCACGTTCTCGGTGGCCGTTGCGGGGCGTTCGTCGCGAAGCTGCGGCTTCTGAGTGTCGGAGTCCGGATGCGATTCACGATTGGCGTCGATTCCAGGTGCCGCGAAAATATCCGTCAGTGCGGCCGGAAAGACGATTTCGTCCAGCGGGCTTGCCGGCGTTGCGGAAGAGGACGGCGGCACAGCAATCGGTACGGCGGGCTCAAATGCAGGGAAAAGTTCGGTTGAAGCGAGCGGCCCGGCCGGAGCCATCGCAACGACGGCAGGCTCGCCAGGCAGGTTGCTGAGCGGATTGTCGAGCAGCGGTGAAAGTGGGTTCTCCGTCTGTTCCCTCCCCGGCTCGGCTGCTGCTGCCGCGACTGCGGATGTGTCGCTGCCCGGCAACGGCACGGCGTGGACCGCGGAGACCACAGTCGGAACCCTGGCCTTGCGCACCACCCACTCGAGCGGGTGATGGCTGGCAAGCGCCGTCTCGATCACGTCCGGCACGACATTGCCGTCCTCGGGCCGCATCGCCAGGACGGTCCCTACTTCCTGCAGCACATTGCGCACAAGCTGCAAGGCAGCGGCGCGCATGGGGCAGGCCGGATCGATGGTGATGGCGAGGTTGAAGACTTGCTGTCCGCGCACGGCGTTCCTGGCGATCAGCAGGCGCTCGTACTCGGTCCATTCGAACTGCGGCACAGGGGCAACGGCGGCAACGTGGGGATTGCGCAGCGCCTCGATCATCTGCAGGATGGGCTGGGTAGACGGCGGCTGCAGCCCGTTGCGATAGGCCGCGAGCAAATTGTCGAACGAATCGGCGGCCACCAAAATGAGTTGGACAAGCGCGTTCCCATAGCTGGCCGCAATCTCCGGCGTGAGCACTTCCTCGATGGCGTGGGCCAGCTCGCTCAGCTCGGTGTAGCCGCAGGCAGCCGAGTCTCCCTTCAGCGTGTGCGTACTGCGCCGCAGATTGCGCACAATGTCTGCATCACGCGGCGATTTCTCCAGCAGCAGCGCATCTTCGTTAAGCGCCTGAAGGATCTCCTGCGAGCTCTCGAAGAACAGATCGCGGAGTTCGTTGGCGTGATCGTCGGAAAACATTGCCACGTGCGTGCCTCTAGGCCTCGACCCTGCTGTAAGCCGTGCCGTTGTTCAGGTGAATCATGCGGAACTGGTCGCTGAGACCGAAGAGGCTCTCGGCGTGTCCGACGAAGAGATAGCCCTCGGGATTCAGGCAATGCCAGAACTTCTCTATCAGCCGCTTCTGCTCGGGTGCGTCGAAGTAGATCATGACGTTGCGGCAGAAGATGAAATCATTGCGCTGCGGCAGAAATTCCGTCTTCAGGTTGTGGAAGTCGAACTGGACCATCTGCTTCACTGCGGGCTTGAGGGCATAGCGGTCCGGGCCGACCTTATCGAAATAGCGCAGGCGGTAGGTGTAGTCGACCGCCTCCATGTGGTGCTCGAGATAGATCCCTTCCTGTCCGGCCCGCAGCACGGAATAGTTGATGTCCGAGGCCAGGATCTCCACCTTCCATGGCGGCGGGATCAACGGCTTGGGAGAAGGCATATCGAAGGGAAGCGGATTGCGCAGATAGTAGTAGGCGAGCGCATCGGCGATCATCATTGCCAGCGTGTAGGGCTCCTGGCCGGTCGAGCAGCCCGCGCTCCAAACGCGCAGCGTCCAGTCGCGGCGCTCCTGCTTGCGATGCAGCATCTCCTCCAGAACGGTCTTCTGGAACAGGTCGAGCTGCGGGCGATTGCGGAAGAAGCTGGTCTCGTTGACCGTCAGATTTTCCAGCAGGGCAGAGAGCTCCACCTTGCCCTGGCGGCTTGTGAGCAGGCGATAGTAGTCGTAGAAGCTGTTCAGGTCGCAGGCGCGCAGACGGCGCTGCAGGCGGTCCTGCAGGAAATGCGCGCGGCGGTCGTCGAAGAACATGCCGCACTCCTGATAGATCAGGGTCTGCAGCAGCTTGAGTTCGCTTTCGCTGATGGCGATGGATGAAGTTGAAAACGACATATTATGATTCGTCCCGCCTTACCTTACCGTCTGCCCACTGCCCGCGGCTTCGGCAAAATCCGAGATGCGGCGCAGCTCGCCCATCTGCATGATCTTTGCCAGATCAATCAGGATGACCAGCTTGCCATTGAGCTTGCCCACGCCGGTCACGTAGTTGAGATCGCCGTGCTCGAAGATGCTGGGAGGCGGCTCGATCACATCGGAGTTCAGCTTGAGGACCTCGCTGGCGGAGTCGACAACCAGGCCGATCTGATGGCCGTCGATCTCCGCCACCAGGATGCGGTTCCGCCGGCTCTCCTGCGGCTGCTCGGAGAAGCGCTTTCTCAGGTCCACCACGGGGATGATCTTGCCGCGCAGGTTGATGACGCCTTCGATAAAGTTGGGCGCATCGGGAACGACGGTGATGTCCATCATGCGCACGATCTCGTGCACGATGCCGATGGGCACTCCGAAGTTCTCCTTCCCGATTCGGAAGCCGACGATCTGCTGGACTTTTGCCATCTGCGTTCTCCGGGCCTTCTAGCGGTGGCTTCCCGCCAACGCGTACTTGCTTTCGTACTTGGCGGAACTGAGCTTGCGGGGCTCGTCGTGATGATCTTCCAGGACGAAGCGGTCCATCTGCTCCAGCAATGAGCGCGCCATCTTGGACATCTGCTCGGCTGAGGCAGCCAGTTCGGTGGAGCTGGAGCTGGACTGCTGCACCATCTCGCGCATGCGCTCCATGGCCCGCACCACGGCCTGTGCGCCGCCGGCCTGCTCCTCAACGGCCGAGGTGATCTCGTGCGTGAGCTCATTGAGGCGGGTGGTTGCCCGGGCCATCTGCTCGGAGCCGTTGGACTGCTCGTGAGTGGCCGCCCCGATCTCCTGCGCATAGTTGAAGACCTCGCTGACCACGTTGGAGATCTTTTTCAGGGCAACGCTGAGATTGTTTCCCAGCTGGAGCCCTTCGACCACGATGGCGGTGCTCTTTTCCATCTTGTCCACCGCGCCGCGCGCCTCGGCCTGAATGCTGCCGATCAGCTCACTGATCTCCTTGGTGGAGGTCGCGGACTTCTCGGCGAGCTTGCGGACCTCGTCGGCAACCACGGCGAAGCCCAGGCCGTGTTCGCCGGCTCGCGCGGCCTCGATTGCAGCGTTGAGCGCCAGCAGGTTGGTCTGCTCCGATATGTCGTCGATTACCTCGACAATCTTGCCGATGTTGTCGACGCGCTCGCCCAGGCTGGTAATGATGGAGGCCGATGAGGTGATGGAGCCGTTGATGCGGTTCAGCCCGTCGGCGGCCTTCTGCATCGTCTCGATTCCGTTGGTCACCTCGTCCCTGGAGCGGGCCGAGATGTCCAGCAGCACCTTGGAGCCGTCCGCCACGCGCTGAATGCTGGCCACCATCTGGTCGATGGAGGCCGAAGTCTCGCTGACGCTGGAGGCCTGCATCTGGGTGCTCTTGACCATGTTCTGCACGTTGATGCTCATCTCGTGCATGGTGCTGGTGACTTCGTCGATCGCGGCGGCTGACTGCACATTGTTGCGCGCCGTGTCCTCGGAGGCGTCGGCGACCTGATTCGACCCGGCAGAGACCTGGGCGGCGGCATCGCGCACCGAGCGCACCAGCGCGCGCAGTCCGCCGGTCATCCGGGAGAATGCTGCGTTCACGACGTCGCGGTCGGAGCGGGGCGTGATTTCGACGGAGAGGTCGCCTCCGGCGATCGATTCCGAGACCGAGGCCAGCTCGCGGAGGTAGACGACCATGTCGCGCAGACTCTGCGCCATGACGCCGATCTCATCGGTGCCCTCAAATTCAATCTGCTGCTCCAGGTCGCCCTTGTTGCCGATTGCAGTTGCCACTTCGCCGATGCTCTCCAGTGGAGTGGTGATCGCATTTGCGGTGCGGATGGCGATGAATGCTCCGACGGCGAGAGCGGCCAGAAATCCGATGGTGCCGAAAGCAAGGATCCAGCCCGCCAGCGATTCATCGGTCCCGAGTGCCTTGTTGATCAGTTCGCGGTCCTGAGCCAGCACCTCATCGATGATTTGGTTCGAGCGTTGGAGCTGTGCGGTGGGCCCAGTCTCGGTGTAGTGGTCCAGCAGCTCCATGGCCGTGGATTTGCCGCTGACAACTCCGGAGCGCATTTCAATGAAGCGCTCGGCAACGCTTGCGTACCACTCACGCTCCATGGCGTCGATGCGGTTCAGTCCGGCGCGCAGACCTGCATCGTCGGTCCTGCCCTGCGCCTGTCGCAGGAGGTCGGCTACGCGCGCATTGCCGGAGCTGAGTCGCTCCAACTCGGCGGGGGTGCCGGTAATAAGGTAGTTGCTGAGCGCGAGATGATTTTCGATCGTCTGGTTGCGGACGTTTTCAATGGCCTGGGCGACCTCATAGGCATTGTTGAGCGCGGCCCTGGTCTCCCGCTCGCGATAGTTCGCTGCCATCGTGAATAGAAAGCCCAGCAGCATGAGGCCCAGCAACAATGCAAAATTCAGGAGCAGCCGATTGCGGATTTTCATTTCCTCAAACCTCCGGAAGCCGGAACACAGGTCCCACCCACATTTGAAAATCGTGCCAGCCTCAACGGGAATTTCTCATCTTGAGCAATCCCGCCGGCCAGTCTCGTCTCATGCTCCCAGGCCTGGATCTGCCGGCGGCCGCGGCGCGCATTGCTTTCCGCAACGTGGCGGTATTCGGCATCTCCCTGAATTTGCGCGCAGAACTTGAGCATTCCGGGGTCCGGGTGACGCTCCAATGCCTGCGGCACGATGGGTCATGATTCCATGAGAGTTGTACTGTCATAGATAGCATGTTTTCGTCATTGGTACAGGGGGCGAAGGTACTAGAACCAAAGTTCGAAACCCAGGCCATGATCAGCAGCCGCAAGGCTTCGGATGGCTGGTGCCCAGAGGGTTACGGAAAACCGGCGATGGTGACTAAAGAATGCACACCTATGGGCGGCCCTTCGAGCTTGACTCAATTTGAGACAGGGCCTACTCTGGTGTCTCTCCCCAGAGAATGTACTGCAGGCTGCGCCGCAGCTAAAGTCAAACTTTGCTTTGGGCTGGGGAACGCATCCGGGGTCCGCGGGTTTGTCCTTCGGAGCCGGCCGATTGAAAGAGCGTGAACTGAATGACCGATTTCCACCCCAGCACGCCGATTACAGGCGCACTGGAAACCGCGCTGCCGGTGCTGGTGATCGAGGATGAAAAATTCCTCCTCTCGTACTTTCAGGCGGCGCTGATGCGCGTCGGCGTGAAGTCGGCAGGCGCAACCTCGGGAGGCGAGGCGCTGGAGCTGCTGGAGCGTGGAAAGTTTGCTGCGGTCATCTCGGACCTGCGGCTGCCGGGCGGAATCGACGGCGCGGAGATCTTTGACTGGGTGCGGCGCAACCGGCCGCCGTTGGCCCAGCGTTTTATGTTCATCACCGGCGACCTCCAGTCTCCGTATGCGGCCGAAGTCCGCGAGCGCACCGGCGCAACGTTCCTGGAGAAGCCATTTCGGGTCGCGCAGTTGCTGGAAGTATTAGGAAAGATCATGTCGCGGGGTGAGACGGTCCATGTCTGATCAACCCTTGCGATTGCTGATTGTGGACGACCAGCAGGCCGTGCGCCAGCTGTGCGCGGCCATCGGAGGCCGGCTGGGGCTGGAGTGCACGCAACTGGAATCGGCAGAGGCCGCGCTGGAGCAGATGTCGCAGCGGGCCGCGGAGCTGATCCTGGCGGACCTCAACCCCAGCACGCCAACAGCGGGCGCGCTGGGGACCCCACATGCGGGCGGCAACTCCCAGTCGCAGCGCGCTGGGAACCCCGCGGGGCTGGAACTGCTCGCGGAGGTCAAGCGCCGCTGGCCGGTGACCGAGGTCGCGCTGATGAGCTCTTACGCCAGCGTGGAGAGCGCAGTGCACGCCATGCGCCTCGGCGCCTACGACTTCGTAACCAAGCCCTTCCGGGTGGAGGAGTTCCAACTCGTTCTGGAGCGCATGGCCGAAAAGGCCCGGCTGGTGCGGGAAAACAAATTGCTGCGCAACCGGCTGCAGGGCCGGGCCAAGCCTTCCACCACGGACCTGGAAGAGCTGGAACGGCTGACGGTGCAGCGGGTCTTCGAGCAGGTGCAGGGCGACAAAGAAAGGGCGCAGAGGCTGCTGGGTATTTCGCGGGCCACGCTGTACCGCAAGATCAAGCGCTACGGCATCGGCAAGGCGGCGCGGAAGAAAGGTCCCGCCAAGGCCGGCACGGAGATGGACAAAAAAGAATTTTCTCAGCAATGAGACCGCGCGCGGAGGCCCAAAATGGAAGCAAGTTCCGGGGAAAGTTGCGGAAATTAAAGGGTTTCGCCGGTCAGATTGACGAGGTCAGCCGTAGACAGGGGTGACGGTAGTCATCTGGACATCGGGAGACGGATGTGGAAAAAGCTAAGATATTAGTTTTCTCTGATGATCGGGAGTTTGTGAGCTCGCTCGCCCGCAGCTGGGGGCAGTCGGGATACTCGCGGGAGATCACCGTCGCAGGCACGAAAAGCGCCGGAGATCAGGCGGGCGGCGCGGCCGTTCCGACGGTGGTCCTGACCGACGGGGTGGACAAGCTGGCACATCTGCCGGCCGGAGTTGTGCTCGCGGTTCTGGTCACTGGAGACGCGGCGCGGCCGGCGCTCAGCCCCAGCACGCCAAAAATGGGCGCGCCGGGGTCCCCGAACTTGCCTGAGGCGAATCCGGGAACGCGGGTGGTGTGGATCGAGCGCAGTGCGGGTTGGGCCGATGTCGCAGCGGCGCTGGCAGAGGAGACGGCCCTCCGCCTGGACGCGCAGGCGCAGGCAGCCGAGGCCAAGCAGAAGCTGCGGGAGGCAGAGCGCTTCGCCGCCATGGGCCGCTTCATCGCCGAGGCCCGGCATGGGTTGGGCAACGCGCTGACCGGGGTGCTGGGGCACTCCGAGCTGTTGCTGCTGGAAGCCGGCAAGGATTTGGAGGGCGAGGTGCGGGCGCAGGTTGAGACGATCCACGCAATGTCGCTGAAGATCCATGAGACCTTTCATCGGCTCTCCTCGCTGGATATCGAGTTGAGACTGGCGGAGCGGCAGGCGGAGCGCGAGCAGGCAGGGCCGGTGCAGTAGAGGCTATTACCGAGGTGCGGTGTGGCAAAGAAGATCTTAATCGTTGACGACTCGCCGGCCGAGAGCCGCCTGATGCAATCGCTGCTGCAGACGGCCGGCTATGCGGCGGTCTCATTGAGCGACCCCTTGCGGATCGAGCAGGTGGCGGCCACCGAGCGTCCCAATCTCATCCTTCTGGATGTGGTGATGCCGGGACGCAACGGCTTCCAGGCGTGCCGCGACCTGAAGAACAGCGCGGAATTCAAGGCCATTCCCATCGTGCTCGTGACCTCGAAGGACGGCGATAGCGACCGCTTCTGGGGCATGCAGCAGGGGGCCGACGGGTATGTGATCAAGCCTTTCACCGGAGAGCAACTGGTGGGCGAAATCAGCAGGGTGATCGGATAGATGGACAGTCCACTGGAAAATCCGCAGGAGCTGGTTCCGCGCGAAGCCGAGTTCGAGGGCGCCGAGGCCGCAGTCGAGCCCGCGCTGCCGGAAGAGCAGTACTGCATCTTCCGCGCCGGACGCGAGCGCTTCTGCCTCGGAGTGCTGGAAGTGGACGAAGTGGTGGAGTGGCCGAGGCTGACGCATCTGCCGCTGTCGCCGCCGTTCCTGATGGGCGTCTTCAACCTGCGCGGAACGATTGTGCCGGTGGTGGACATTGCCTTTACCGAGGTGCGGCGCGCGGACATGCCTCCCAAGCTCGTCGTGGTGGCCTGCCTGCGCGGCGGTGGAAGCGTGCCGGATGTTCGGCTGGGCCTGGCGGTGGATGAGGTGATCGGCACCTACAGCACCAGCGAGCCGCTGCTGAAGGACGAGGCGCCGCGCGATGTTCCGCACTGCGCCGGCATGCTGCGGCATGGAGACCGGCTGGCGCTGGCCCTGGATTTGAAGCGCGTGCTGGAGTCGTTCCCGGTGGGCGTGATTTGATTTAGGCAATTGGAGCCGGGGCCCCGGCAAGCCCGTTGTTGGCTTGTTGGGGTAGAGGTATGGTCTCCCGGCCCTTGGGTTTGGAATCGGGTGCAATTTGCGCCCGGCAATTCGGAGTTCCCAGCGCGCCTGCTGTTGGCGTGCTGGGGTAAAAGTAGTAGCGGCGGTGGCCGCGCGGTTTTCTGGAGGGGTTTATGAAGGGTCGTCTGAATTCGGCAATCCTCGGGCTGGTGGCTTTCAATCTGCTCGCCATGGTCGCGGTGTTCCTGTTGGCCTACGGGGCCGGCGCCAAGTCCGATGGAACTGCGCTGTGGAACATCGGCGCGCTGAGCTCCGCGGCGCTCTATCCGCTGCTGGGCGCGGCGGGCGTGCTGGTGATCGGCTCGCTGATCGTCTTCTTTCGCCTCTCCAACTCCATCTGCGAGCCGGTGAGCGCGCTGGTGGAGTTTGCCGAGCAGGTGAGCGAAGGCGAGTTCGGCGCGCGGCTGGATGGCGAAGGCACGGACGACTTCGCTTACGTGGCACAGCGGCTGAACAAGGCCGCGGCCCAGGCCGCCAAGTCGATCCAGGACGAGCAGGCGCGGCGCGACCTGCAGCGCTCGGTGACCGAATTCCTGACCGTGGTGAGCCAGGTTGCGCGCGGCGATTTGACGCTGCGCGGCACGGTGACCAGCGATGCGCTGGGCAACGTTGTGGACTCGGTCAACTACATGCTCGACAACTTTAATTCGGTGCTGCGCCGCGTGCGCGACGCTGCCAATGACGTCTCGGCCAGCGCCAACCAGATCCTCTCCGCCAGCGAAACCATGGCGACCGGCGCGACCCAGCAGGACCATGAGATCACCAACACCTCCTCGGCCGTCGAGGAGCTGACGGTCTCGATGAAGCAGGTGAGCAACAACGCCGAGGCCAGCGCCGAGGCGGCCCGCCGCGCGCTGGATGCCGCAGAGCAGGGCAACCGCTCGGTGCGGGACACGCTCGAGGGCATGCAGCGCATTCGCTCCAGCGTGCAGGCCACGGCGAAGAAGATCAAGTCGCTGGGCGACCGCTCGCTGGAAATCAGTGAAATCATCAACGTCATTAACGACATCACCGAGCAGACGAACCTGCTGGCACTGAACGCTGCGATTGAAGCGGCGCGCGCCGGCGAGGCGGGCCGCGGCTTTGCCGTGGTCGCCGACGAGGTTCGCAAGCTGGCCGAACACTCGCGCACCGCTACGAAGGACATCGCTGCGCTGATCAAGGCCATTCAGGCGGAGACCAACGAGGCCGTGGTGGTGATGGAAGAGGGCACGCGCGAGGTGGAAGTGGGCGCGCGTCTCGCCGACCAGGCCGGCAAGGCGCTGGAGGCGATCTCGGCCGTGGTGCGGCAGTCGGCCGAACTGGTGCAGGAGATCTCGCTGGCCAGCAAACAGCAGGTGCGCGGCACGGAAGGCGTGGCCAATGCCATGCAGATCATCTCCAACATCACGCGCCAGACCTCGACGGGCGCGCGGCAGACGGCCCGCAGCACGGAGAAGATGGTGAAGATGAGCGAACAACTCAACGAGGCGCTCTCGCAGTTCCGCGTCTCGAACGCCCCGGTAAATGCACAGCCGGCGAATGGGCAGGCGGCAGTTTCCCAGTCTACGCCGGCATCCGGGCCACCGCCTCAGCGGAAGGAAGCGCAGGCAGGCGCGGGACGGGCATAAGCAAAAGTCAAATACCCCACTCAAGCAAAAGAAGCTTGAATGGGGCACTCACAGGTTCTGGATAGATTCAGGCGGCGATGAGCGAAGTTGAGGCCAATCCGATGCTGACCGGCCATGAGGTTCGGGAGTTGCAACTGCTGATCGAGCAGCGCTCCGGCATCCTCTTCGACGAGTCGCGCGAGCGCTTCCTGACCACGCGCGTCGTGGAGCACATGCAGCGCAAGCGCCTGAACTACGGCCTGGAACTGCTGCGCCTGGTGCGCGGCTCCAACGTCGAGTACGACGCAATGCTCGAGCGGCTGCTGACCCAGGAGACGAGCTTCCTGCGCTATCCGGGACTTTTCGCGGCGTTCGAGCAGCGCGTGTTGCCCGAGATGCTGGGGCGCAAGTTCTGGGACAAGGATTCGGCGCTGCGCATCTGGAGCGCCGGCTGCTCCACTGGCGAAGAGCCGTACTCGATCGCACTGACCCTGTGCGATGCATCTGGGGTCCCCGGCAAGCCCGCCGTTGGCTTAATGGGGCGAGGGCAAGGCTCTCTTCCGCCTGCCAACATTCTCGCCACCGACGTGAGCCGCGAGGCGCTGGAGCGCGCCGAGCGCGGCATCTACCGCGGCAGGGCGCTGGAAAATCTCTCTCGCGCGCAGATCTCGGCGTACTTCACGAAGCAGGATGAGCAGTATGAGGTGAAGCCGGCGCTGCGCGAGATCGTGAAGTTTGCGCCGCTCAATCTGGCGCACCCGGTCTATCTCGGCCGCTTCGACTGCATCTTCTGCATGAACGTGCTGATTTATTTCAGCGCGGAGCTGCGCTCGAAGCTGATTCAGCGCTTCTACGAAGCGCTCGAGCCGGGCGGCTATCTCTTCCTCGGCCATGCCGAATCGATCTCCGATGCACCGGTCAAGTTCCATCAGACCTTCCTCAACGGCGCACGGCTGCTGCAGAAGCCGCTGACCTCAGCATCGGGCCCGGCCCGCGCCACGGAGGTCGTGCAATGAACGGCCCCAGCCCGGAGATGATCGAACTCTTCCTGCAGGAGGCCAGCGAGCACCTGCAGTTTCTGCGCGAGTACTCGGGCATCGTGCAGGACCCCTATCCACTGTACGAGGACATCGAGCGCCTTTACATCTCGGCGCACAGCGTTACCGGCACCAGCGGCACCTACGGCTATCCGCTCTTTCACGAGGTTGCGGGCAAACTGGCGCATATCTTCCAGTACGCGATGAACGCCACCATCAGCCCCGAGGCCGCCGCGCCGCTTGTGGAATTCATCTACGAAGCGATCGCGGTGCTGGAGAGCAACCTGATCATGATCAGCGCCAACGGGGTGGAGTCGGCCGAGGACATCGCCGCCTTCAAGCAGCGCTTCCCGTTCGCATTCCAGGCGCCGCCCGAGGCGGAAGCGCAGGCCGAGGGCGAGGCAGCGCCGGCAGAGACTGCTCCGGAAGCTCATGCTTCGAACCAGGCGGCGCATTCGGAAGTTTCCGAGCCGCAAGAGCTGCACGAGGAGGAGACTGCTCCGGCGGCCGCTTCGGGTGACGAGTCTGTTGCTGCCGCTGAGGCCGAGGACGCCGTCGAAGCCGAGGAAGAGGCCGACGAGGAAATTGCTGAGCTCGCGGCTGTGGCGCCTAGCCAAGAAGAAGCAACTGCCCCACTCAAGCCAACAGAGGGCTTGAACGGGCCACCCGAACTCGATCAAGAGGAAGCTGGGCCAGCTGCCGGCTTCGAAGCTGAGGACGCCGAGCCCGAGGAGGAAGCGGTCGAGGCGGAAGCCGCTGTCACCGAAGTGACTGCGGAAATTTCGCCGGTTGCGGCAGCTGCGTCCCGGATCTCGTTCGAGCAGGTGCCCGAACTGGAGCCCGATGAAGAGGTCCCGGCCGAGGTGCTGGAGTTCTTTGTCCCTGAAGTCGAAGAGCACCTGCAGATCACCACCGGCTGTCTGCTGGCGATCGAGTCGAATCCCACCGAAGAGGAGATTCATCGCCTCTTCCGCTCCATGCACACCATCAAGGGTTCGGCCGCGCAGGTGGGCTGGCAGCGCATCAGCACCATCGCCCATTGCGCCGAGGACCTGATCGGCCGGCTTCGCGACGGCGAACTGAAGCCCAACGCGACCATCATCGACCTCTGCCTTGAGACAGTCGATGTGCTCAAGAAGCTGATCTACCGGCAGTGGGAGGACGAGGCCGCTTTCCAGCTTGCGGCGCGCGGCCTGATCGCGCGGCTGGCGTCCGTCTCGCCTGCAGAAGAAGAGTCTGCAGCAGCGGAGCCGGAAGCGGAAGCTTCCACTGTGGCGACCATGCCGGCTCAGCCTGCGCCTGCGCCTGCTCCGCTTGAGCCCGCGCAGCTTGATTCCGCACTGCTGGAAGCCGCGCCGCTTGATGCCGCGCCGCTTCCACCCCAGCAAGCCAACTACGGGCTCGCCGGGGGCCCCTTGGATGCAGCGCTCGACTCTGCTCCGGTCGCTCCCTCTCGCATTACTCCCGCGGTCTTTGCCGACTCGCCGGCGTCGCTGGCTGCGGCCTTCGATGCCGTGCTGCCGGGGAGCACCTACCACGAACTCGAGCCGCTGGATTGGCCCGTCGAGCCGTTGCGGCCGACGGCCCCGGCGGAGGCAAAGATCGACATCAGCGCACCGCTCTATGCGCAAGCACCTGCTGTGCCCAGCCCGGTGGAGGAGCTGTTCTATCCCCAATCTGGGCAGATTGGGGGCCGGGAGGCGCAGTCGATCTCCGCGCCGGAGCTGGCCGAGGCGCTTCCGACGGATGTAGCCAAACCCTCCACGCCCCCGGTCGGCATGGCCCAGTCAAAGTCGGTGCGCATCGGTCTGGAGCGGCTGGACCGGATGATGAACGCCGTCGGCGAGCTGGTGATCAATCGCACGCGCATGCTCGGCCGCTTGGCGGAGCTGGAAAAGCTGGCTGAGGTGTTGAATTTCTCCAAGGGCCGGATGAGCGAGAAGGTGACGGAGTTCCAGGACAAGTACGAGTTCAGCCGCATTGGCTCCTCGCGCGGCGCGCCGCTTTCGGGCTCCTCGCGCGGCGCGCCGCTTTCGCAGTGGCCCGGAGCGCCCTATGAGCTGCGCGGGGTCCCCAGCGCGCCCGCTTTTGGCGTGCTGGGGCAGAGCGCCGGTGAGATGCAGCCGGGCGGATACGGCTACGGCGGATTTGGAAGCTACGGCGGAGGCTATGGCCAGCCCGGCTATGGCGGCAGCTACGGCCACGGCCACGGAATGCACGACGGCGGCCACTCCGAGTTCAGCGAGCTGGAGATGGACCGCTACGACGACTTCGGAATCCTGTCGCGCTCGCTGACCGAAATCTCAGCCGACATCTCCGAGGTGCTGACCCAGCTCGACGGCTTTGTGCGCCGCGTCGACGGCGACATCGACGAGTTCACCAAATTGGCGCACCGCCTGCAGGATGAGATCACGCAGGCGCGCATGGTGCCCATCGGCAACCTGTTCACGCGCATCACGCGCACCGTGCGCGACGCGGCCAAGGCGAGCAACAAGCAGGTGGAACTCATACTGGCCGGCGCCGAGACCGAGCTCGATAACAACATCATTCAGCAGATCGCCGACCCGCTGCTGCACCTGGTGCGCAATGCCGTGGCGCACGGCATTGAGGGCGTCGACGAGCGCTACGAGGCGGGCAAGCCCGACCACGGCAACGTCGCCGTGCGCGCCTACCACCGGGGCAACCACATTTACATCGAAGTGGAAGATGACGGCCGCGGCGTGGACTTCGACCAGATCAAGGCCGCCGGAGTGCAGCGCGGCTTCGTCTCCGCCGATGAGGCCGAGCGCATGGGACGCCGCGAGTTGCTCGACCTGCTCTTCCGTCCGGGCTTCTCCACCTCCTCGCGACGCACCGAGCTGGCGGGCCGCGGTGTGGGGCTGGACGTGGTGCAGACCAACCTCACCAACCTCAACGGCGAGATCGAAATCGAGACGGAGAAGGGAATCGGCACGCGCTTCACCCTCAAGGTGCCGCTGACGCTGATCATCTCGCAGGCGCTGTTTGTGATGTGCGGCGCCCAGACTTTTGCCTTCCCGCTGGGCTTCGTCGAGGAGATCCGCCGCATTCGCCCCAGCGAGATCGAAGAGGTCAGCGGCAAGCTGATCGCCAAGGTGCGCGATGTGCTCACCGAAGTTGTGCGCCTGGACGAGGCCCTGCAACTGCCGCGCCTGCAGCCGGTCAACGGCTATCTGCGCCTGGTTGTGGTGAACGTGGGCGGCCGCCAGGTCGGCGTGGTGGTGGAAGAGGTGCTGCGCAAGGACGAGATCGTTATCAAGAACCTCGGCGAGTATCTGCGCCACATCAAGCTCTTCCCGGGCGCGACCATTGCACCCGACGGAAGCCTCATCCTGCTGGTCGACCTCAACCGCCTGATCATGGGCGAGTCCATCGAGCGCCGCCCGTTGACAATGGCGATGAACGCCGCGCGGCTCTTTTTGCCTGGCGCGGTTGCCGTGGCGCGCGGCGAGATTCCCGCCGCCGCTATCGATGCGGTGGAAAGGGAAAAGATCGTGGTGCTCGCCGACGACTCGATCAGCGTGCGCAAGTTTGTGGGCCGCATGCTGGAGAAAGCCGGCTACCGGGTCAAGCTGGCCTGCGACGGCCTCGAGGCGCTGGAGATTGCGACCTCCAACGAGTGCGACCTGGTGATCACCGACCTGGAGATGCCGCGCACCAACGGCTACGAGCTGATCATGCACCTGCGCCAGACGCCTTCGACGAGCAAGGTTCCGGTGATGGTCGTGACCTCGCGCGCAGGCGCGAAACATCGCGACCGCGCGCTGAAGGAAGGCGCCGCCGCATTCATGGTCAAGCCGGTGCAGGAGGAGACCTTCATCGCGCAGGTGGTGGAGCTGATCGGGGCATCGGGACAGGCCGCGGGAGAAGCGACTGGAGCGGCTCCAGCTCCTCCGGTAGTGCAGTAGAGACAGTTTGAGTGTGAAAGACGGAAGATGACGGCGGGCGAGAAAATCCGGGTGCTGGTGGCCGACGATTCGGCCTTCATGCGCAAGGTGCTGCTCGGCATCCTCGGCGCGGACGGCGGCTTTGAGATCGTCGGCGAGGCGCGCGACGGACGCGAGGCGGTGGCACAGAGTTCGAAGCTGCGCCCGCAGGTCATCACCATGGACATCAATATGCCCTACATGGATGGCTTGGAGGCAACCGAGGCCATCATGTCCACCGAGCCGCGGCCCATCGTGATCGTCAGCTCGGAGTCGCGCGCGGGAGCCACGGCCACTCTGCGCGCGCTGGACCTCGGGGCGATTGATTTTGTCGCCAAGCCCAGCACGGCGATTGATCTCGATATGTCCAGCGTGCGCGACGAGCTGGTTCGCAAGCTGCGCACCGCCGCGAAAGTCCGGGTGGTCCGGAATCTCGTGCGCAAGGCGCCGGCGAATGCTGCAGCGAAGGTATCGGCCGAACCGGCAATCTCGGAAACTGCGAGCGTTGCCGCCCCGAGTCCGAAACTAGCCGCTCCGGCAGCCGGAGTCACGCAAGCGCGGCCGCAGGCGCCGTCCAACGGCGCGCGCCTGCCCATCGCTGTGCTGGCGGCCTCAACCGGCGGTCCCGCGACGCTGATGAAGCTGATACCGGAGTTTCCGGCGGATTTCCCCGCGGCGCTGCTGGTCGTGCAGCACATGCCAGGCAGCTTTACCGCTCAGTTTGCCGAGCAACTCGCCGGCGTTTCGAAGATCCCCGTGAAGCAGGCGGAGAACGGCGAGACGCTGCGCGCAGGGCATGCCTATGTCTGCCCCGGCGACTGTCATCTGCGCGTTGCGCCGGGCACCGCATCTGCGCCGCGGATCGTGCTCGACGACGGGCCGCGCATTGCCGGCTACCGGCCCAGCATCGACGTGACGCTCGAATCCGTGGCAATGCTCGCCGGAGGCAACTCGGTCGCGGCGATCCTGACGGGCATGGGCAATGACGGAGCCCGCGGAGCCCAGGCCATTCAGGAGAACGGCGGCCTGGTGCTGGCGCAGGACGAAGAGACCTCGGTGATCTTCGGCATGCCGTCGGAGGCGATCCGTACGGGCGCCGTGCACCACGTGCTGCCGCTGGAGCAGATCGCCGGCGCCGTCAACCGGCGCATGACGTTCTATGCCGGCACAAACGGAAGGGCAGGGGCGTGAGCATGGCAACCGAGGCGAAACCTGGTCTAAATCCATCGACGCTAAATCCATCGGCGCTAGATCGATCGACGCCAAATCCATCCACGCTAAACCCATCCACTCGGAGTGCGGCGTCAGGGGCCGTCAGGGGACTTCCGCCGCGCCAAGCGCCGTTCAGCCCCAGTCTGCCAAAAGCGGGCAGATCGGGGGCCCCGTTGACCTCGCGCTCGACTCCGGCCAAGCCGGTTGTCGCTGCCACTGCCGGACCGGTGATCCTGTTTACCGCCGGCGGAATGAGGTTTGCCGTGGAGGCCGGCGAGGTCGCCGAGATTCGCGATTGCGCCGAGCGCGGCGCTTTCAACGGCTTCAAGGCCGCCGGCGCGATCGACTTCGCTGAGCGGGTTGGATTGGGCGCTGGGCGCCTCGAGCACTTTGTGGTGCTCAAGCCCTCACCCCAGCAAGCCAGATGCGGGCTTCCACCCCAGCACGCCAACAGCAGGCGCGCTGGGGACCCCGGGCTTGACGGGGACCGCGCCGGCAACTGCTCGCTGGGCGTGACCGCAGTGGAGCGCATGACTACCTTGCCCAGAGTGGCGCCGCTGCCCGCGCTGTTCCGGGGCGCTGAACGCCGGTGGTATCGCGGCCTTTTGCTGCTGGAAAACGAAGTGGTTCCGCTCGTAAGAACAGAGTACTGGCGGCAGCCCACTGTGGCCTCACCCCAGCAAGCCAAATGCGGGCTTGCCGGGGACCCCGCCTCACCCCAGCAAGCCAAATGCGGGCTTGCCGGGGACCCCGCCGGAAGGGAGCGGTGACGTCATGCTGATGGGCGATCCACGGAACCGCGCCCGAATGCAGAGAGAGGCGGTCGAGGCCCAGGCCAGACAAGCACAGGCCAGGAGTGACAGCCGGCGATTTGTGACCTTTGCCCTGGGCAGCAGCCGGTTTGCGCTGGACTCCCGCCACATAATGGAAGTGGTGATGCCGGACCGTGTGTACTCGTTTCCGCACACCACGCCGTCGCTCGATGGGGTGCTGGTGCGCCGTGGCACGGCGATCCCGGTCTGCAATGTGGTCCGCAGCTTCGGCGACAACGGGCCGTGCAGCCGGTATCTGATCGCGCAGAGCAACTATCGCGGGGCTTCGTATTCGGTGGCCATTCCCGTCAGCGGCGATTGCGAGCTGGTGCAGGGCGAGCGGGAGGATACAGAAGAATCGTCACCGGTGGTTACCGACGTTACCTTCGTCTCTGGTCTCTTGCGTACCGCAGACGGGACAGTTCCTCTGCTGGACATGGACGAGGTTGTGGCACACTGCATACAACCCCAGCACGCCAGCGAGGCCCCCGATCTGCCAGCCTTTAGCAGAGTGGGGATGAACAGCGGGCGCGCTGGAGACCCCACGTCAGCCGGAGTACCCGGCTGGAACGAGCTCGGCGGAAAGGAGGCCAGGCAATGAGCGCGAACGCGCCGCTGAATCAGCGAATTCTGCTGATCGACAGCAACGTCTTCTTTGCCCGCCGCCTGACCGATGCGCTCGAGTCGCAGGGCTTCGCCGTGACCCATGCCACGCAGCCCACGTACGCGCTGACCACGCTGGAGTGGAACGCGCCCACCGCAATCCTGTGCGCCACAAATATGCGCGAGCTGAGCGCATTTGATCTTCCGCGCATCCTGCACAGCGACGCCTGCACGGCGAATCTTCCCATCCTTGCCATGGGCGATGGCGGCGAGAAGGCGCTGATGGAGGCATTCCGCGCCGGCTGCGACGACTACATCGACCGCCGCCGCGGTCCGGAGAACATCGCGTCGCAGGTGCGCACTTTCCTGGTCAGCCGCCTGGAGGGCTTCCATCCCACGCAGATGCTGGAGTCGGACCAGAGCGTGCTCGAAGGCAGCCTCTCGCACCTGGACCTGCCGGGCGTCATCCAGATGCTGGCCCACTCGCTGCAGTCGGGAGTGCTCTACATCAACGCGGAGACCATCGACGGCACGCTTTCGTTCAGCCGCGGCGAGCTGCGGCACGCCGAGGTGGGCGAGATCATCGGCGACGATGCAGTCACGCGCATCGTCAAGGCCTGCAATGGCGCTGTGCGCGGGGTCTACAAATTCGTGCCCGGATCGCTGGCCGGCACCAGGACGGTCTTCCGTTCGGTGACGGAGCTCCTGCTGAACGCGCTGCGCGAGGTCGATGAGGCGCGCGCCGCCAGCGAGTTACCCCAACAAGCCAAACACGGGCTTGCCGGGGACCCCGGAGGAAGGGTCTAAATGAGCGCGATGCCGAGTGAAAAGCCGAACGGCAAGTCGGTTGTTTACTTCATCGACGACAGCGCCACCATGCGCGAGGTCATCAAGATCGCCTTCCGCCGCGAGGAGCTCGAGGTCATTACCTGCCACGACGCCGCCAGCGCCATGGATCTTATGGAACACAACGCGCCGGACGTGGTGATCACCGACGTGATCATGCCCGGACGCGACGGATACGAGGTCTGCGAGTACATCCGCAAGCACCCGCGCTTCGCCAAGACCCCGGTGATCCTGATGTCCGGCGTGGTGAACAAGAGCGTGGCCGAGCGCGCCTTCGCCGTGCACGCCAATGAACTGATTCGCAAGCCGTTCCAGCCGCAGGACCTTATCGCACGCGTGCGCCACCTGCTGGAGGTGCCGGTGGAGGCCCCTCCGCCGCCGCAGGAATGCGAGGCGGCCAGCGCGGCCCTCAGCAGCATCTTCAGCGGTCCGATGCCATCACGCGCAGTCCTTGGACGGATGGCAGCCTCCGGGCCGGTCCCGGCTCCGCCACGTATTCCATCTATGCCGCCCGGAACGGCGCGTCCTGGGTCGCCCTCGATTGCGGCGACTGTTGCGGCCGCGATGTCGCCTTCCGTGGTTGCGCCTCCGGTCTCAATCCCCGGCACGCAGATCACCGGAGCGGCCAGGATTCCCGTTCCTCCGCCCTCGCCCGGCCGCGTTCCCGCCCCGCCCCTGTCGGCCAACATCGGCTCATCCGACGCCGGCAAGCTGCGGCTGGAGATCATGCGTCTGCAGAGCCAGATCAAAAAGCTGGAGGCGGAGCTCGCAGCCGAGCGCGAGTACACCAAGGCGCTCGAGCAGCACGTCACGTCTTTGCAGGAAGCCGACTAAGACCGATCAAAGTCAACGACCCTACCCTTACCAAAGAAGGTTAGGATGGGGCACCCCGATACGAAATCTCTTTTCAGAAGCGCTCTACTTCTTGTAAGCCAGGATCGGCTTTTCGAAGTAGCGCCACATCAGCGCAGCGCAGCCGATGGCCACCACCACGCGGATGGCGACGATCGCCAGATTGCCGGGGATGCCGAAGGCGTCGAGGTTCTTGTCCACGTAGCCTCCCAGCAGAGAAAAGACCAGGATATGAATGAGATAGAGCCCATAGCTGATCTTTCCCGCGAAGACCAACGGAGGCAATTCGAGCACCCGGCAGTAAATTGAGCGGCGCGGTTTAGTGTCGCCGAGCAAGGCCGTTAGCAGCATCCCGCCAAAGCCGAAGGCCAGCAGCGAATCGGTGAAGGCCGATCCGCGATGCAGCATCAGCCACACTCCGCTGGCTCCCACGCAGAGTCCCGCGCGTGCGATCCATTTCCAGACCGCGGGAGACCACGCAAAGACGCGCAAGGCAATGCCGATCATGCAGCCGACGGCGAGGCTATCCAGGTGGATGATCGTGTTGGTCGGTGTGAGGTGACTCCCGTAAAAACGCCGCACCGCAATCGAGAGGACCAGCATGGCTGCAGCGGGCACCAGCAGCCATCGCGGAGGCAGCTGGCGTGCAATCGGCGTCCAGAAGAGATAGAACTGCTGCTCGATGGCCAGGCTCCAGGTTGGGCCGATGGCCCCGGGCAGGGTGATCGGCCAGAGGTTCTGGAGAAAGAGCATCAACAGCAGCCAGGGTGCGCCGGCGACATCGTGCAGCATCCACTTGTACCCGCTGAAGACGAACGGGAAGAAGAAGTAGAAGAGGAACAGCAGCAGCCAGTAGGCGGGCCAGATGCGCAGCGCGCGCCGCAGGAAGAAGTGCTTGTAGAAGCCGGGCCCCGGGCGGGCGTCGAGGATGATCCCCGTGATCAGAAAGCCGGAGAGGACGAAGAAGAGGCTGACGCCGGTCCAGCCCCAGACGACCCACTTCTCCAGAAGCGTTCCTTCCAGCCGGGTATGGCTGTGATAGAGCAGGACGGCAAGGATGGCGAAGCCGCGCAGTCCATCGAAGGCCGGGATGAACGTCGGCAGCCACGCCGGCCGCCGGCTGGTGTGCGGCTCACGCCAGGCGGAAGGCGGCGCAGCGGTGCGGGACGGCGCGGATACAGCTTGGGACACTAGCGCGAGATTCCTTCCAGCGGCGAGCTGGCCGAGGCATAGAGCTTCCTGGGCATGCGTCCGGCCAGGTAGCCTTCGCGTCCGGCGATTACGGCGTGCTTCATGGCGGAGGCCATCAGCACCGGATCGGCTGCGCCGGCGATCCCTGTGTTCATCAGCACCGCGTCGTAGCCGAGCTCCAGGGCGAGGGCAGCGTCGGACGGGGTGCCAACCCCGGCATCGACAATGAGCGGCAGCGCAGGGATGAGCTCGCGCAGGATGCGCAGGTTGGCCACGTTCTGGATGCCCATGCCGCTGCCGATGGGCGCGCCCAGGGGCATCACGACCGCTGCTCCGGCATCGACCAGGCGGAGCGCAACTACAGGGTCATCAGATGTATAGGGAAGAACGGTAAAGCCTTCCTTTACCAGGACGCGAGTGGCTTCCACAGTGGCGGAAACGTCGGGATAGAGGGTCTTCTCGTTGCCGATGACCTCGATCTTGACCCAGTCGCTCAGGCCGACTTCGCGGCCCAGGCGGGCAACGCGGATGGCTTCGTCGGCCGTGTAGCAGCCCGCCGTGTTGGGCAGCAGGAAATACTTCTTCGGGTCGATGGAGTCGAGCAGCGACTCCTTGCTGCGGTCCAGGTTTACGCGGCGCACGGCGACCGTGACGATCTCTGCACCGCTGGCCTCCAGCGCTGCGGCGGTCTGGGGGCCGTCCTTGTACTTTCCGGTGCCGACGATGAGGCGCGAGCGGAAGGCCCTGCCGGCGATGACCAATGAATCCATGAACGTTATTGTAAATCCTTGGCGCGCGCAGGCGAGTCCGCAGCGGGCGTTCTGCTTATCGAGCCTTGGGAGGCGACACGCACTCAGCCCTGAGCGGAATTGGGGAGGAGGTCTAAATTTCTTAAGTTCTGGAACGAGAGTGCCGATACGTAGGTGTAAGCAGAGGACGATATGCGGCACACAGGCCAGCTAATTGGAAATGATTACCTTGTTCGGACATCACCTGAGTCATGTGCCACTCGATATGTTTATCAGTGACGCATGTCACGAAACTGCAGATTTCTTTTAATTAAAATTTCCGACTTGCGATTTCTGTCTATGGCGAAGCCGCGGAACCGCAGTTTACGGACCCGAACATGACTTGCCAAACAGACGGTGCTCGGATGCGAATGTGAGCACATTATGATGAGCCAAACATATACCGCAATTTTTGTGAAGTATCGACCTGATTTCACGAAACCGGCGACGGTCCTTCTTGCCGTCTTTCTTCGTGGAGAATCTCTTGGCCAGACAGTTCTGTGCAGGAAGCTCGAGAGCTGGGCGCCCGTTCTAGCTGCTGATCCAAACGCGGACATTCCGCTCCTCAGTTCAATCCTTGACAAAATTCAAGCTGAAGCACTACACGACCCATCATTTCTCAACCGTGCAGCAGAATGGGGCACGTCGATAGAAATTTCCAGCAGAGAGGTCTCCTCCTCCGAAGCTGCTTCAACATTGATTGAAAATCTCTTTAACGCGTACCCTGCAGGTTGAATAGGGGCGAATTCTCCACAACCCACAACCGGCGCATAATCCCGCTTGGCTGCTGCTCGGGTTTGCCTGAACACCGTCCCATCCCGACGTGACCAAAGTCACTTTAAGCTCTCTCTTTTTTTGCGCATGATTTCTCAAGGTTATTGCACAATGGTGGCTGACCTGTTGCCGAGTGGATAAAGGAAATTGGTCATGTACTCCCGGGTCAGAAGTTGCTTTGATTAATTCTTATTCCGTCCCTAGGAGGGGACGACGATGCTCTCCATCGTCAGCCATATTCGCAAGTTGCGCGGAGGATCACAGCCGCATCTGATGCAGGTCTCTGATGGAAGCTACTACGTTGTAAAGCTTCAGGGCAATCCACAGGGAACCAAGGTGCTGGCGAACGAGCTGCTCGCAAGCCGCATAGCCGAGCGTATTGGGCTGCCGGTGCCGCGAGCCGAGATCGTTTATCTGCCCGAGGAGATTGCTGCCGAAATTAATTTTGAAACGCCCGAAGGCAAACTCCCCGTCTGCTCAGGTATCCATTGCGGATTGCGAATCGTGATCTGTCCACTGAAGGGCAGAATGTATGAAGTCCTTCCTTCCAGCGAACTCCGCAAGATTCGCAATCGAACTGATCTGGTGGGTGCCGAACTGTTCGATTTCTGGACACGCAATTTAGATCAGCGACAGCAAATATATTGGCGCAGATGCGCTGAAAAGAAATTCAGCGTCTGTTTCATCGACAACGGCCACTGTTTTGGCGGTCCGGAGTGGAAATTTGACAGAACCGCTCATCCGTTCCATTTAACCGAATTCGACGAGCAAAGACTCAGGGAGTGGATAAAGCGAATTGAAGGTGTGAGGCGGGCAGAGCTCTCAATGCTTGCGGCCGAAATTCCCGCGGAATGGTACGGGAATGACAGCCATGCCTTGAATTCGATGCTTGATGAGCTGTTTGCTCAGTCATCGTTGCTTCAGGTCGTCGCACAAACACTGGGATGGGCAAAACATTCTTTCTTTCCGATTGACTCAAATACCATCGGTGGCAAGGAAAGCATAGCAGCTGGATCACTGCAAATTTCGGGGTACGACGATCAATACGGAACAGCCCAAGAAGCAGCTGTGAACAGCCGAATTAGTCCGATTGCTTCGGACGGCGTCGCCCAACCAGCTATGAATGCAATGAACCTGGTCCGGATTAACTAGCCGGAGTGCGCGGCGTCGAGCCGCGCCGGATCGGCGTAAAGCTTTCGATTTCCTCCTGGTACCGCGCCTCATCGCCCTCATTCCGACATTTCGCCTACTCTCGACCGCGTATCCCTGGGCGCTGTGCGGCATTGGGGCTGTGAGCAGGTGAAAACCTAAAGTTTGAAGCGAGACCGCCGATAGATATCCGTGAGCAAAGAAGCCTTGCGGGACAGCTCTCAGTGCTTCCCACCCGCTTGTTTTGTGCAGCCACTCAGATGCAGTCAAGACCGCGGACGTGTTTCGCTTTCGATTGAGCACGACGAAATCATTTCGGCACACTTAGTGACCTTCGTTACTGCAATAACCGAAAGTAACCTATGTTCCTGGAGGGACATGTCCTATCTTGCGCCTGGGGTGAGCAGGAGGACGGTATGAGTACCAGACCTTTTGTTTATCTGCTTTCACTTTCACTCTTTACCAGCGCAATTCTATTGACCTCATGCGGCGTCCCTCAGCCGGGACCTGCACCCATGCGCTGGTTCGACAGTTCCGGCAACCTCTACATTGCCGACTCGGGCAACAACGTCATCCGTAAGGTCGATGCGATTTCGGGTGTGATCACCACGGTTGCGGGCTGGATTCGGCGCGGGCAGCGCAAACGTCGGCACGGCCTCCAGCGGTGGATACAGTGGCGACGGCGGCCCCGCAACGAGTGCAGAGCTTTACTATCCTCTCGACGTGGCCTTCGACGGCATGGACAATCTCTACATCGCAGACGCCGGCAATAACGTGATCCGAAAGGTTGACGCGCAAACGGGCATCATCTCGACCTTTGCCGGAGATGGCGCAAATCCAACGACTGGCGCGAGCAGTGCATGGGGAGTGAGCGGGGGCTATAGCGGGGACGGTGGTCCCGCCACCGCTGCTGAATTGACCTGGCCATCGGCAATTACGTTCGACAGATCAGGGAACCTCTATATTGCCGACAGCGGCAATCACGTAATCCGAAAAGTCGATGCCAACACTGGAATCATCAGCACCGTTGCGGGTACTGGACATGGCGCCCGGGTATTTCAAACGGGAGGCGGTAGATTCACCGGGGATGGCGGATTGGCCACGTCAGCGGAGTTGAACTATCCAACGGCAATCGCGGTGGATGATTCCGGAAATCTTTATATTGCGGACACAAGCAACACGGTTGTTCGAAAAGTGGATTCCCAGACCGGGATCATTACGACCATCGCCGGCAACGGTCACTGGTCCGATAGTGCATGGCCAATCCCAGGCATGGGAGGGCCCGCCACTTCGGCTCCGGTGAATTGGCCCGACGGCCTCGCACTGGACCGGTCGGGGAACCTCTATGTTGTGAATAGTGCTTATCCAGTGGTGGTCATCAATAAAATTGACGCGAATAGCGGTGTTATATCCGTCTACGCGGGATCGCCAATTCCAGGCTATTCCGGCGACGGCGGACCCGCAACAGCGGCCCAGATGAATTATCCATGCGGCATTGCCTTTGACCGGCATGGAAATCTCTACATCGGCGACGTCTACAACTACGCGATTCGGAAAGTAACTCCGCGCGGAACCATCTCCACGGTCGCGGGTACCGGTACCGAAGGCTATAGCGGCGACGGAGGTAAGGCCACTTCAGCCACTTTGTCCGGACCGTTTGATACCGGTGTTTGATAGGGGTGATCTTACAACTACTTAACTGGCGCCGTCGTACCAGTGGGAACGTGGGAAACTCGAGTCTGTGCACTCGGGATAGAAAATGAACTATCCCGAGTGCGCGGCATCGAGCGGCGTCCGGTCGGCGTAGAGCTTTTCGATCTCCTCCTTGTAGCGCTCTTCGACGTTGCGGCGGCGCAGCTTGAAGGTGGGCGTCAGGGTGCCCTCCGCGATGCTTGGCTCCTCTGCGGCGAGCAGGAATTTCTTGAGCTGCTGGAACTGGGCGAGGCTCTGATTGAGCTGTTCGACCACGCCGGCATAGAGCGCCTCGACCTGGGGATCGGCGACCAACTCCGCGCGCGACGTCCATTCAATTCCCGCCCCGCGCGCCCACTCCTCCAACGTTGCAAAAGCCGGAAATATGACCACGGAGACGAAGCGGCGGCGATCTCCGACGAGAACGGCCTCAGCGACATAGGTGTAGCACTTGAAGGAGTTCTCGATGGGCTGCGGGGCGATGAACTTGCCTCCCGAGGTCTTGATCAGGTCCTTCTTGCGGTCGGTGATGGAAAGATAGCCGTCGCTGTCGATGGATCCGATGTCGCCGGTCTTGAACCAGTCGGCTTCCGGGGTCCCCAACGCGCCCGCTGTTGGCGTGCTGGGGTGCAGAAAGGCAGCGGCGGTCTCCTCGGGCGAGTTCCAATATCCCCGAAAGACGCTGGGGGCGCGCACCAGCACCTCGCCGTCTGGGGCGATGCGCAGCTCGACATTCGGCAGCGGGCGGCCGACGGTGCCAAGCTTGCATGTGCCGGGAGTGTTGATGGCAACGACCGGCGAGGTTTCCGTCAGGCCATATCCCTCATAGATCAAAATGCCAAGCTGGGCGTACCACTCGGCGAGCTCTTTCGCCAGCGGTGCGCCGCCGGAGGCGTAGAGCCGGATGCGGCCGCCCAAGGCATGAGTCAGCTTGGAGAAGACGAGCCGGTTGGCCAACTGCCAGGCAAAGGAGGAGGGCCGCCGGCCGGCAACCACCTCGGCCATGTGCCGCCTGCCGACCGAGAGCGCCCAATCGTAGATCCGGCGCTTCAAGCCTGTACCGGCGTCGCGCTGCACCTTGTTGTAGATCTTTTCGTAGACCCGGGGCACGGCGACAAAGAGCGTGGGATGCAGCTCGCGAGCAACCCGGGGCAGCTCATCGATCACCGGACAGTAGGCGATGGTCACGCCGCGATAGAGCTCGGCGAAGTCCACGTGGCGCGCCGTGATGTGCGAGAGCGGCAGAAAGCTGATGGCCAGGTCCGTGTCGCGCAGCTCGAGGGCCTCCACCGACATGGAGATGTTGGAGGCGATGTTGCCATGGGTGAGCATGGCGCCCTTGGGAACTCCGGTTGTGCCGCTGGTGTAGATGATGGTGGCCAGATCGTCCGGAGAGACCGACTCGCCCAGCGCATCGAGCTCCGGCGAGCGCTGGGTGGGACCGGCCGCCATCGTCGCCGGCATGGAGAGCGCGCCCGAGTCGGGATCAGGTTCGTCCATCGCAACGATCTGCTCGACAAAGGTCTCCGGCTGGATCGATTGCAGCTTGGCGAGCTGCTCGGCCGTGGAGACAAACGCAAGCCTGGCGCCGGAGTTCCGCAGCAGGTAGGAGACCTGGTTGGCAGTCAGCGTGGGATAGATGGTGACCGTGACTGCGCCGCGCAGCAGGATTGCGAAGTCGGCGATGGTCCACTCGGGCCGGTTCTCCGCCATGATGGCCACGCGATCCCCGCGCGAGATGCCCAGGCGACCGAGCTCCTGGACGACGCCCATCACCCGCCGGTAGAGTTGGGACGCCGAGATGGCATGCCAATGGGAGCCGCGCTCGAAGAGCATGACGCGCGGATGGTTACGCTCCACCACCTGGAAGAATATGTCGGTCAGGGTTCGGAGCTTGGAATGTGCGTTCATGCCTGCCGCTCGTACGCTGCTTAGGGCCACGAGCTTACGCCTCTGCCTAAATAGATGCAGCTGGGGCCCAAATCGGCTACTCAGAATTGATCGGCGGCTTGCGGAAGTGCGGCCAAAGGTACTCAGCACCTTTGGTGGGCGGAAGAAGGGCGCTCCAAGGTCTGTGTGACGCCAAACCGCATAGTAAAATCAAAAACCCCGCCCCAACCAGAAGAAGGTTAGGACGGGGCACCCTCAGGCTTTTGCTTCGTCCCAGGTTCCACGCCGCGCAGTTGCGGCGCCAACCGGGGGTGTGTGGTTTACGCCAGCACCTGCATCTCGGCGATGCGCTCCTTCCACTCGCGCGGGCCGGTCTCGTGCACGGAGGTCCCCTTGCTGTCCACGGCCACCGTCACCGGCATGTCCTGCACCTCGAACTCGTAGATCGCCTCCATGCCGAGATCGGCGAAGGCCAGCACCTTGGACTTCTTGATGGCCTTCGCGACCAGGTAGGCCGCGCCGCCTACGGCCATCAGGTAGACGGCCCTGTTGTCCTTGATGGCCTCAATGGCCGTCGGGCCGCGCTCCGACTTGCCCACCATGCCCAGCAGTCCAGTCTGCTCCAGCATCTGGCGGGTGAACTTGTCCATGCGCGTCGCCGTGGTGGGACCGGCCGGGCCAACGACTTCGTCCCGCACCGGATCGACCGGGCCGACATAGTAGATGAAGCGGTTGGTGAAGTCCACCGGCAGCTTCTCGCCGCGGTTGAGCATGTCCACCATGCGCTGGTGTGCGGCGTCGCGTCCGGTGAGCAGCTTGCCGTTGAGCAGGATCACCTCGCCCGGCTTCCAGGCCTGCACCTCTTGGCGCGTGACAGTGTCGAGGTTGACCCGGCGTGCCGAGGCGGGACTGTAGGTGAGCTCGGGCCAGTCCTTCAGCGATGGCGGATCGAGCGCCACCGGACCGCTGCCGTCCAGCGTGAAGTGTGCATGGCGCGTGGCGGCGCAGTTGGGAATCAGCGCCACCGGCAGATTGGCCGCGTGTGTGGGACAGTCCTTCACCTTTACGTCAAGCACGGTGGTCAGGCCGCCCAGGCCCTGCGCCCCGATGCCAAGCGCGTTAATTTTGTCGAAGAGCTCCAGCCGCAGCTCTTCGGCGCGGTTGCGCGCACCACGCGCCTTCAGCTCCTGGATGTCGATCGGCTCCATCAGTGCTTCCTTGGCGAGCAGCATCGCCTTCTCCGCCGTGCCGCCGATGCCCAGGCCGAGCATTCCCGGCGGGCACCATCCCGCACCCATCGTGGGCACCGTTTTGATGACCCAGTCGACGATGGAGTCGGAGGGGTTCAGCATGGCGAACTTCGACTTCGCCTCCGAGCCGCCGCCCTTGGCCGCCACGATCACGTCCACCTTGTTGCCCGGTACAAGCGAGACATTGACCACCGCGGGCGTGTTGTCCTTGGTGTTGAGCCGCTTGCCGGCCGGATCAGCGAGAATCGAGGCGCGCAGCGTGTTGTCGGGGTTCGTGTAGGCGCGGCGCACGCCCTCGTCGATCATCTCCTGCAGGCTGACCTTGGAGTTGAAGTGCACGTCCATGCCGACCTTGAGAAAGACCGTGACGATGCCGGTGTCCTGGCAAATGGGACGGTGGCCTTCGGCGCACATGCGCGAGTTGATGAGGATCTGCGCGATGGCGTCCTTGGCGGCCGGAGACTGCTCGCGCTCAAAGGCGGCGGCGAGGCTGCGGATGAAGTCGACCGGATGGTAGTAGGAGATGAACTGCAAGGCGTCGGCGACGCTCTGGACGAGATCTTCTTGCTCAATGATGGTCATCGATGCGGTTCCCGTAAGTTGTGATCAAGATGTCGTACCTGGAGTCTGCACACATTATTCATGAAAAGCGGCTCTGGGGCGAGCACAGAATGCGGAAGGAAATTGCCGGGTGCCCCGTCCTAACCTTCCTTTGGTTAGGGCGGGGCAGTTGACGTTGAATTTGCTGTTGCTGTTGTTCTTGTTTTGATGTGTCATCCTGACCCTGAGCGGAGCGAAGGGGAAGGACCCCGATTTGCTGTTGCTGTTGTTCTTGTTTTGATGTGTGATCCTGACCCTGAGCGGAGCGAAGGGGAAGGACCCCGAAGAGGCGGAAATATCAAGCGCTGACGGAGAGGTATTTCGGCAAGTTTCCGATGGCCGAAAAGCCTTTGCAGCAGCGAAGAAACTCGAGCGGCGCTGGGGTTCTTCGCTCCGCTCAGGATGACACCTCAACCAAAATCCGAAGCAAAATCAAAGGCAAAATCAAATGCAGGAGCAACCACCCCACTTCTGCCAAAAGAAGGCAGAAATGGGGCACCCTCGATCTACGCTCGCGGCCAGCGAGGGCAGAAATCGTAAGCCAACCTTCCCGCGCGTATCTCGCTGAAAATTACTTCTTCGAGCTGCCTTCCTGGCGCAGGACTTCGAGGTTGGAGTCGGGCACCGAGATGCGCAGCAGTTTGTGCTGTTCATCCAGCCACAAGTGCCAGTCGGGGCCATTGGTCTGAATCACGAAGTGGCGCAGGTGCTGCGGCCGGCCATTCAGCGGCGTGTCGTCGTAGCCTTTGAACTCCACATAGACCTCGCCGGAGGTGTCGCGCCGGGGCACAAGGATGGGGAAGCGGGCGCGAATGAGGTCGCAGCCGTCGCCAGTCTGGCGCTGCCTGCACGAGGTGGCCAGATACCGCCAGAGCAGCACTTCGCGGATGGAAAAGACATAGTCGTCGAGAACAAACGCCGCGGGCGTGAGAAAGAACGAGTGGTCGCGCGATTTGCCGTCGGCAACGGTGTGCATCACGAGCACCTGGTCGTTGGGCTCCACCGTAGCCGAGCGGCGCACCGGCGACAGCTGCTGCCACTCGTAGCGGGAGAGGCTGCCATCGGGTGTGAGTGAGAGCTGGCTGGTCTGCTCGAGCGTCGAGCCGCCGGAGTCCAGACGAAGATGGGCGGAGGTGACGCTGCTGGCGGCAAGCTGCCGCACGGTGAAGTCCTCGGTGGCAACGCGCTGGCCGTTCTGGAAGACGGCGAAGGTGCCTTCGTCCACCAGATTGGGGGCCGGCGTGTCCGCAGATTTGCTGCGCGCCATCGCGGCCGCGGCGAGCACCAGCAAAACGAAAACGGCCCAGCTTCGGCGCATCGTACCTCGGCGCGTCTTACTTCGGCACATCTTACTTCGGCACATCGTGGTCGAACTCACTCTCAGGACTCTATGCATACCAAACGGCGTTCCCCAGCAACCCGTAGTTGGCTTGCTCGGGCAGGAAATCTGTCTAGAGTTTAACCCGGCCTGGAGCAGAGATGCCAGAGGGGTCCCCAGCGCGCCCGCTGTCGGCGTGCTGGGGCGAAAGCCGATTGGCAAGCTGTACCAGAGAGGTCAGCAGCGCGGCGGGATCCCCCGACGAAGTGTCGAGGGTGTGATGGGCGAGAAGATAGGTCGGACGGCGAAGCTCATAGAGGCTGCGAAGCCGGTCGGGATCGGCGGCCAGCGGACGCTCTTCGGCTGTGTCGCGGATCCGCTGATACAACACTTCAAAGGGCGCATCGAGGAAGATCACCGTCGCCGAATGGCGCTCGAGCAGGTCGCGATTTGCGGGCTGCATGAAGGCCCCGCCGCCGAGGGCAAGCACCGCCGGGAGCGTGAGCCCGGCAAGCACACGATCCAGTTCGTTGTGCTCGATGGCGCGGAAGCCGCTTTCGCCGCGCGTGGCAAAGAGCTCGGGGATGGTCCCGTGAATGCGCGCAATCTCCTCATCGAGATCAATCAGTGGGCAGCCCAACTCGGCGGAGAGCATGCGCGCCAGCGTGCTCTTGCCTGCGCCCATGAAGCCGATGAGGACCAGCAACGGCGAGCCTGTGATCGGAGTCTCCGCGTGAGGCGGCGCTTGTGGCGCGTCGGTCATTGACGGGATTTTAGCAGGGCGGAACTATCCTGGTGCCGTGCCGCGCCGGTGCTGGAGAGAGAAGTAAGAAAGCTCCGGCGCGCAAACATCAAGTCCCGCGCGCCAAGGGAGTGGAAGACGGAACTAAACCAGCAGGCCTTCCTGCTTGAGCTTCTCCTCGATTCCGGCCCAGACCTTGGGACTGGGGTCGTCCATGCTCACTAGCAGCTTGGCCTGATCGGCGATGTACCGCAGGTCGTTAACCAGGTCGCGGCAGATCTCGCAGGTCTCCAGATGCTGCTTGTGTTCGGGACCGCCGCCCGTATCGATAATGAGCGGCAGATCGTTTTGGAATTCCGTACAACTCATCGTCTTCTCCCGCCCGGAGCTCCGGGCACCAGAGGTCATCGGCATGGAAACAATTCGCGCGCTTTTCATTTCTTCGCAGCCGCCCTTTCCATACGCGGAGATTTGAGCAGCTCGCGCAGCCGCATACGCGCCTTGTGGAG
>WNGF01001198.1_pt1 | contig 38048 bp, 33 predicted proteins | sample 5400641 | NCBI WGS metagenome assembly WNGF01 (sample SAMN13153371, study PRJNA577476) | soil metagenome | isolation source: 80 cm soil or saprolite under grassland replicate 2 | place: USA:California | collected 2016-06-15 | reverse complement strand
CCGACCACGGCGCGGCTGCGGTACCCGCACCTTACGAGCTTTTCGGCGCCAACTGCGGGGACGTGGCACTCACTCTCGATGTCGAGCTGGGCCGGACTGCCTCGGCCTCCCGCCGGGCCGAGGCTACTGACATAGAGTCCGTTGCGTCGATACCGCGCCGTACCCGCCTAATGATCGAGGCGTCGCGCGGGCAGATGCTGAAGCGTGAATATGCCGGTGCAGTCCATCTGTTGCAGCGGGCCTATCAGACCTCGCCCGAGGCGACGCTGTATAGCTCGTACGCCCGAACCATGGTGCACGAGATGCAGACCCAGGCCGGACCAATGCTCAGGGCGGATGTGGCCAGCCTCGCGAAAAGCCTTGGCATGAGCGTCTGACGGCCCCAGGGGGTACTGACAGCACCCCCCGCTGGCAGTACCGGCCGTGCCGCAACGCCGGGTCTACATTTGGTGGCGCGATCGGCGCGGTCAGCACCCGCGCCGGCCGTGCAAGCGGGACCTGGTAGGGATTTCAGCGCTCTCCTGGTCCTGCCGGCGCGGGTCATTCCGTTCCGGCCGCCGCATGATGTGTGTCTGCTCCTGGCCACCTGGTCCGCAACCTTCGGTTGGTAGGGGTATCGCCCACGATTCCGCGGCGGTTCTCGGTTCGGGGGGCCCGCGCCGGCCCAGAGCCGGGGGGTGGTCGGCGCTCATGGCTGGCCCGGCTGCTGCGCCCCCACCCATCGAAGGGAACCTGTGGTGGAGCGGACCGTGTCACAGTCGGTACACCGGCGGCCCGGTCCGTGCCGGCACTGCGGCAGGCCGGTCGCGTACGACCCGCAGGGTACGCCGATTCACACCAGCCGGGAGTATGCCTGCCGCGACCCCTGGGGCATGCTGACGGACACCTACGCCGAACCGGTCCCGACTATCGGGCGGTCAGCTCACCGTTGAGAGCCGAAGCCGACCGCGAAGGCCCGCTTGATGTAGTCCCATACCTCGGCGCTGACCACGCCGCGCGTCGCGGCCTCGGGTCCTTTACCGTCCAATGCCGCGTACATCGATGACAGGATTCCCCTGTCGCCGCCGGTCATGTGATCCATGAGGTCGGTCCACCGCCGCGCCGTCTCCTGCACGGCCGCGTCCGCCGGGTCCCTCCCAGCCTCGATATGGGCCGCGACCTCCTCGGCGAGCTCCGCCCATCGTTGTTGCCAGCGCGCGAACCCCTCGTCACCGGCCTCCCGGTGGCGGTCTTTGAGCCGGGCAAGCTGGTCGGGCGTGAAGTAGCTGGCCTGCATCATTGCCTCCATCACTGCGATGAGCTCGTCGATCGACGGTTCCCGCGCCTCGCGGATCGCGACCAGGAGGGCGACCAACCGTCGGTGCAGCTGCCGGTGCGCTCTGATGTGCTGCTCCAGCTGCTCAAGCTGTCCTCGCACGGCGACTTCGAGATCACCCACGTCACCATCGAGCGAGCTGCCGACCTCGCTCAGCGGCATCCCGAGCTGGCGCAGCGCGAGTATCCGGTAGAGGCGTCGCACATCGCTGGCCGTATACAGACGGTGACCCGCCTCGGAACGCTCGGCCGGCCGCAGCAGCCCGATCTCGTCGAAGTGATGCAGGGTACGCACGGTCAGGCCCGTCGTCCCGGCCAGCTCACCGACCTTCCACCGTCGCTCGTCCACGCGATCACCCACTGGCGACGCTAACCCCTCACGCGACGTGAGGTGCAAGGTCACGGCACGCGGGCGACGCCTGCCCAGATATTGGCGTCCTCCTGCGTTGCGGTCGGCTCACCGTCGGGGCGCCACTGCGCCACGGGCACGATGCCCGGCTCGATCAAGGGCAGGTCGCCGAAGAACCTCGCGACCTCCGCCTGGCTGCGGAACCGGAAGTCCATCCTGTGCGCCTTGTTGGTCGCGTTGACCTCGTCGACGCGCGCCGGGTCCCAGAAGTCCCCGGTGGCATGCGAGATCGCCACGTAGCTGCCGGGGGCGAGCTGCTTGATGAGCGTGTCCACCGCCCGGTATGCGACGTCGTCGTCGACGAGGAAGTGGAGCACCGCGATCAGCATGAGCGCGGCCGGTTGCCCCAGGTCGAGAGAGGCGCGCAGCTCCGCGGCGCTCAAGATGACGTCCGGGTCGCGCAGGTCCGCCTCGATGTAGTCGGTGGCGCCCGCCGGGTGGCTGGTCAGGAGGGCACGAGCGTGCGCCAGGACGAGTGGGTCGTTGTCGACGTAGACAATCCGCGACTCCGGCGCAATCTCCTGGGCGACCTCGTGGGTGTTGCCGGCGGTGGGCAGCCCGGTGCCGATGTCGAGGAACTGCCGGATGCCGGCCTCGGTCAGGACACGGACCGCCCGCCTGAGAAAGCGCCGGTTCTCGATCGCGGCGATGCGGATGTTCGGGGAGGTCTTGGCAACGGCGTCGCCGTACTCGCGGTCGGCGGCGAAGTTGTCCTTGCCGCCGAGCCAGTAGTTGTAGACCCTGGCGCCGAACGGCTTCGTCGTGTCGAGACGTGGTCGATCGTCGTCCATGGCAGACACTCTATGGGACGGGGCGGAGATCAGCCTACGATCCGCGTGTGAGCACGACCGAGGCGTCGGAGTCCGACCAGCCACCCGCCGAGCCCCAGCAACCGGCGCGGCGGCGCGGTTGGCGTCGGTTACGGCGGGTCGGGCTCTGGTTGCTGGCCGGGCTCACCGCGCTGACCCTCGTGCTCTCGGTCGCCGCCGTCTGGGCGGTACGCCGTTCGTTCCCGCAGTACTCCGGTACGGCTCGCCTCGCCGGCCTGTCCGCGCCCGTGACCGTCTACCGCGACCACTACGGCATCCCGCAGGTGTACGCCGACACCGCCGAGGACCTGTTCCGCGCGCAGGGGTACGTCCACGCGCAGGAACGCTTCTGGGAGATGGACTTCCGCCGGCACCTCACCAGCGGCCGGCTTGCCGAGCTGTTCGGCAAGGACCAGCTGCAGACCGATACGTACCTGCGTACGCTCGGCTGGCGCCGGGTCGCCGAGCGGGAGTGGGACATCCTCTCCGAGCAGCCCCGGCGGTACCTGACCGCGTACGCCGAGGGCGTCAACGCCTGGCTCGCCACGCACGGCAACGGTGCGGCGAGCGGCGTGGTCAGCCTGGAGTACACCGTCCTGGGCCTCAAGAACGGCGACTACCGCATCGAGCGGTGGACTCCGGTCGACAGCCTGTCCTGGCTCAAGGCGATGGCCTGGGATCTGCGCGGCAACATGACCGACGAGATCGAGCGCGCCACCCTGCTGGCCAACGGCTTGAGCCGGGCACAGGTGGAGCAGCTCTACCCGCCGTACCCCTTCGGTCGTAACCGGCCGATCGTCGACAGCGGTGAGCTCGCCGGCGGCGCGTTCGTTGCGACCGGGTCCAGCGCCCCCGCGAACGGGCCGGCAGGGACGGCCAACGAAGCGATCCGGGATGCCGGACCGGTCCTGGAGGCGGTACGCGAGGGCCTGCGCCGCTTGCCGCCGATGCTCGGCACGAACGCCTCCGGCATCGGCTCGAACTCGTGGGTCATCGCCGGGTCACGTACCACCACCGGCAAGCCGTTGCTGGCCAACGATCCGCATCTCGCCCCGACCATGCCGGGGATCTGGTTCCAGATGGGGCTGCACTGCGGGTGCGGGCTGAACCTCGCCGGGTTCACGTTCTCCGGCGTACCGGGCGTCGTGATCGGCCACAACGACCGCATCGCGTGGGGCTTCACCAACCTCGGGCCGGACGTCACCGACCTGTACCTGGAGCGCGTGGAGGGCGACCGGTACGAGGTCGACGGGGAGTGGCTGCCACTGGACGTGCGGACCGAGACCATCAAGGTCGCCGGCGGGAAACCGGTCACGGTGACCGTTCGCGGTACGCGGGACGGGCCGCTGCTGTCGGACGCGTCCATGGGGCTGCGCGAGATCGGGCTCCGGCCGCCGGTGGGCCCCTCGGGAGAGCCGGTCGACACGCCCTCGTCGAACCGGTCCGGGTACGCCGTGGCGCTGCGTTGGACCGCGCTGGACCCCGGGCGTACCGCCGAAGCGCTGTTGCTCCTGAACCGGGCGCAGAGCTGGAAGGACTTCCGCGAAGCCGCCGCGCTGTTCGACGTGCCGGCGCAGAACATGGTGTACGCCGATGTGGACGGCAACATCGGCTACCAGTCGCCGGGCCGCATCCCGGTACGCGCCAAGGGGGACGGCAAGTTCCCGGTGGCCGGCTGGGACTCGGCGTTCCAGTGGAAGGGGTACCTGCCCTTCGCCGAGCTACCGTCGGTGTACAACCCGAAACAGGGCTTCATCGTGACGGCCAACCAGGCCGTGGTGGGCGCCAGCTACCCTCGCTTCCTGACCGACGACTGGGCCTACGGCTACCGCAGCCAGCGCATCAACGAGATGATCGCGGGCGCGACCGGCAAGGCGCCGGGGGTCTCCGCCGACGACGTGCAGCGCATGCAGTTCGACAACCGCAATGGGATGGCGCCGACGCTGGTGCCGTACCTGACCCGGATCCCGTTGTCCGGCACCGCGGCGAGGGCGCAGGCGCTCCTGGTGGGCTGGGACTTCCAGCAACCAGCGGACGGCGACGCCGGCACCGTGCAGGCGCACAGCTCGGCCGCGGCCGCGTACTACAATGCGGTATGGCGCCACCTGCTGACGCGCCTCTTCGACGAGCTGCCAGGCGAACACAAGGCCGACGGCGGCGACCGCTGGTTCGAGGTGGTCCGGGCGCTGCTGACCGAACCGTCGTCGCCGTGGTGGGATGACCGCGCCACCGGGGCGGCAGAGTCGGAGACCGACATCATCAAAGCCGCGTTGCTCGACGCGGCCGGCGAGCTGTCCAAGCGGCTGGGCGACCAGCCGAGCGAGTGGCGCTGGGGCCGGTTGCACCGGCTCACCCTGCGCAACCAGACGTTCGGCACGTCAGGCGTACGCATGATCGAGTGGCTGTTCAACCGCGGACCGGTCGACGTCGCGGGTGGCCAGTCGATCGTGAACGCGACCGGGTGGGACGCCGCGGTCGGCTACGAGGTGGACTGGGTACCCTCGATGCGCATGATCCTTGATCTGTCCAATCTGGACGACTCGCGCTGGGTGCAGCTCACCGGTGAGTCCGGCCACGTGTTCGGCGCCCACTACACCGACCAGCTCGAGCTGTGGCGCACCGGGAAGACGCTGCCGATGCGGTGGAACCGCGACACGATCGCGCGCGAGGCCAAGGACACGCTCACCCTGGGGCCGTAGCGCCGGGATCAGAGCGTGGGCCGTAGCTCCGGGGTCAGAGCGTGACCAGCTCCGACAGGACCACATTGGACAGGACCGGGCCGTCGAGGTCCACCTTACGCAGGTACCACTTCTGCAGCGGGGTGCGGTTCTGGGTGAACTCCCACGGACCGCGCGGGCTCGGAATCTGGCCCACCCGGCCGATCATCAGGTTCAGCCGCTGGGGCGTCAGGTCGTTGCCGGCCAGCCCGATCGCCTTGTCGAGCACGTAGGCCGCGTCGTACGCCGCCATGGCGAACGTCGTCGGCGCCTGGTTGTACTCCTTGTGGAACTCGGCGGCGAAGAGCTGGTTGGCTTGGTTGTCCAGGTCGGCCGAGTAGTTCATCGCGGTCAGGATGCCCAGCGCGTCCCGGCCCTCGGTCCGCAGCGGCTCGCCCTCGGTCAGGAAGCCGCAGGCGAACAGCTGCTGTTTCAGGCTCTGCTTGCGGTACTGCTTGACGAACTCGATGGCGAAGCTGGCGGGGTAGAAGCAGAAGACCGCCTTGACACCGGACGATGCGATCTGGGACAGCTCCGCGGTGAAGTCCAGCTGTGGAGGGGCGAACTTGGTCCAGACCTGGAGCAGGTCGGGATTGCCGTTGGCGGCGGTGAAGGTCTCCTTGAACCCGCCCACGAAGTCCTGTCCGGCGGCGTAGCTCGGCGCCATGGTCGCCACCCGGCCGCCCTTGGCAAACTCGGCCACATACTTCCCCAGCGCCCTGCCGGGGTCCTGGGACGACCACGACGTGCGCCAGATGTACTTCACCCCCTGCAGCGTGGACGGCGAGGCGTTCGAGCCGATCAGCGGGATCTGGGCCTCCTCGACGGTGTCCCGGATGGCCGTCATCACCGCAGAGCTGATCACACCGGAGATCGCCAGCACGTTCTCCTTCTTGATCAGCGTGTCCAGCGCCGCCTTACCGCTGGTCGGGCTGTCGCCCTCGTCGACGTAGACGACATTGGCGACGCGACCACCGAGCTTGCCGCCGTTGCGTTTCAGGTACAGCTTGAACCCGTAGCCGAGCTCGTTGCCGTCGGGCTTGAACACGCCGCTCTGTGGCTGGATCACGCCGATCTTGACCGGTGACAGGTTTGCCGCCGAGTTGCCCGTCGTCGAGCTGTCACAGGCCGCGAGCGCGGGCCCGCCGACCGCGGCGGCGCCCATCGAGGCGAACAACTTAAGCGCCTGGCGTCGATCCAGCTGCGTCACGCTCGATCCCTCCGCTACCTGGTGCGCCTCCCCCGACGCGGCGCGACAACCCATGATGAGGCAACCTCAGATGCCGGAGTTCACCCTACAAGCCGACCGGCTCCGCCGACCGGCCCCCAGCCGATCAGCTCTTCAGCCGATGCCCGAGGTGACCACGTAACGGCCCGGGTACGGCGCGTACACCATGGTCCAGCCGCCGGCCGCCGGGCGGAGGCTGGCTGCTGCCGGGCGGAGGTCAGCGGCCGCTGGGCGGAGGTCGGCGCCGCGTACCCGCAGCCAGCGCGACCACCTGACCCGTACCAGCACGTCACCGGGCACGGTGACGTCGAAGGTCACCTGTGCGCCGGTCGCGCCGACGAGCACGGCGCCGGCCACGATCGAGGGCCGGCCGGCCACCTCGTAGAGCACCCAGTGCCCGCCCCGCCAGACCTCGGTGAGGTACGGCAACCCAGCCTGGACCAGCGCACCCTCCGCCCGCCCGACCCAGGACAGCTCGGCGTCGGGCAGCGCCACGTAGGACACCCCGTTGTCCCGCAGCCACGCCTCGTACGAGGCGGCGGTCAGCGTACCGTCGAAGAACAGCGCGTTGTGGCGCAGGTCGAGCTGGCGCAACCAGCCGCGCGCCAGCGGTACGGCGTCGGCGACGTGGGCCGACTCCCAGTAGTCGCGGGTCGGTGGTACCTCGATGCGGCCGACCGGCGCACGCCGGGCGAGCTCGGCGAGCAGCGGCGCCACGTAGGACCGCGAGGCCGTCGGGTTGCCCGCGTCGCGCAGGTCCCCGACGAGCACCGGCGGCTGCCAGAGCGCGAGCGCGACGAGCATGGCGGCGCCGAGGACGGGCGCGGCCCGGCGCAGCGACGGAAGGGAACCCCATCGGGGCGGCAGCTCGGCATAGGCCGCCACGACCGGCAGCGCGAACATGGTCGCCAGCCGCGTGGCGTTGAGCCCCACCGGCGTGTGTACGGCGAAGGCGGCCACCACGCCCAGCGCGGAGAGCGCCGCGCCGGCCCGCACCACCGGCCGCGATACGGCCAGCGCCACTACGAGCGAGGTCACCGTCGCGTGCACCGCGTCGGCCCGGCTGATGTTCATCCAGCCGCCCTCGCCGAACAGGACGGCCATCACCACGAGCGGGACCGCGGCGCCACCGACCAGCAGGATGCCGGACCGCCACCGGCCCGCGATCGCGAGCGCCACGCCGGCCAGCCCGAGGAACAGGCCCGCGACCGGGCTCGTCGCCGCCGCCAGCAGCGCGCAGGCGGTGGTACCGGCGATGCGCGGCCACCGGCGATCCGCAGTCAACGCCAGCAGGGCGAGCAGCCCCAGCGCGACGCCGAGCGCGAAGGTCACCCGCCCCGACACGAGGTTGCCGATGAAGCACACCGCACCGAGCACCCCGCCGAGCAGCGGCCGGCGCGCTCCGGTCCGGACGAACAGGGCGGCCAGCGCCACCGCCGAGACAGCAGCCGCGAGCGCCCCGGTGAGCCGCGCGCCCAGCACAGCCATCACCGCCGGCGCGACCACACTGTATCCATATTGGACAGTCCCGCCGTACCAGCGCAGGTCGACCGGGCTCCGCCCGTACTCCCGAACGAAGTCCGCGCGGGCGACCTGCGCGGACAGGTCGGTCCCCAGTGGCGGCGCCAGCAGGAACGCGATCGCCAGCGCGGCCGCGACCAGGCCCGCCGCGGCGACCGGCCTATGCCGCATCGAAAATCCGCTCGACCGCCTGCCGGGCCCGCCGCGCCGTACGCAGATAGTGGTCGAGGTACTCGCCCGGATCCGCGCCGGCCGGGCGGCCCAGCACCCGGGCCACGGCCGCGAGGTCCGGTCCGTGGCGCGGGAGCTGGTCCGAGGCGCGGCCGCGCACGAGCGTCAACGCGTTGCGGGCGCGCGATGCCGAGACCCACCCCGCCGACAGCGCCGCGGCGTCCGCCTGGCTGATCAGGTCGGCGTCCGCGGCGGCACGAAGGGCGTCGAGCGTACGCGGAGTGCGCAGCCCCGCGATCGCATGCCCATGCCGCAGCTGGAGCAGCTGCACGGTCCACTCGACATCGGCCAGCCCGCCGCGACCCAGCTTCGTGTGCGTCGCCGGATCCGCGCCGCGGGGCAGGCGTTCGTTGTCCACCCTGGCCTTGATCCGGCGGATCTCGTTGATCTGCGCACGGTCCAGGCCGCCCGCCGGGTAACGGAAGCGGTCGGCCATGGCCAGGAACCGCTCGCCCAGCGCGGCGTCACCGCAGATGAAGCGGGCGCGCAGCAACGCCTGCGACTCCCAGACCTTCGCCCAGCGCGCGTAGTAATGCTGGTACGCGCTCAGGCTACGCACCAACGGACCCTGCCGCCCCTCCGGGCGCAGATCGGCGTCGATGCCCAGAGCCGGCTCCGGCGTGGGCCGCGCGAGCAGCCGCCGCAGCTCCTCGGCTATGGCGTGCGCCGCACCGCTGGCCGCGTCTTCGGCCACGCCGCGCGGCGGCTCGTAGACGAACAGCACGTCGGCGTCTGACGGGTAGCTCATCTCGCAGCCGCCGAGCCGCCCCATGCCGATGATGGCGAACCGCAACCCCGCCTGGTTGGTGACGCCCAGCGTGGCGGCGAGGGTCGCGGTGGCGACATCGGCGAGCGCGGTGCCCACCGCATCCACCTCCAGGCGGCCCAGCAGGTCGGCGCCGGCGATGCGGAACAGCTCGCGGCGGCGCAGCGCCCGGACCGAGGCGATCGCCTCGACCGGGTCGGCGTGGCGGCTCGCCGCGGCCACGAAGCCCTGGGTCACGGTGTCCGCCGGGCGGGGCACCAGCTCGGCGTCGTCGGCGAGCAGGCGCAGCGCCTCGGGGTCGCGCGCCAGCAGGTCGGTGACGAACCGGGAGAGCGCGAGCAGCCGGGCCAGGCGCAGCGCCACCGGTCCCCCGTCGCGCAGCAGGCGCAGGTACCACGGTGTGCTGCCGAGCCGGTCGGAGACCTGGCGGTACCCGAGCAGCCCGCGGTCGGGCTCGGGCGCGTCGGCGAACTCGCTGAGCAGCACCGGAAGCAGGGTGCGCTGGATCGCGGCGGTCCGCGACACCCCGCCGGTGAGCGCCTCGATGTGGCGCAGCGCCCCCGGCGGGTCGGCGAAGCCGAGCACCTCCAGGCGGGCGCGGGCCGCCTCCGGCGTGAGTCGCAGCGCGTCGCTGGGCACCCGGGCCACGGCTTCCAGCAGCGGGCGGTAGAGCAGCTTGGCGTGCAGCCGGCGCACCTCGCTGGCGTGGCGGACCCACTGCGCCTTGAACTTGGCGGTCGAGTCGCCCGTCACGTCGCCGCGGTGGCCGAGGGCATGGGCGAGCCAGCGCAGCTCGGCCGGATCGTCGGGCACCGTGTGGGTACGCCGCAGGCGCTGCAGCTGCAGCCGGTGCTCGACGGTACGCAGGAACCGGTACGAGCGGGCCAGCGCCTCGCCGTCGACCCGTCCCACGTACCCGCCGTCGGTCAGCGCGCGCAGTCCCTCCAATGTGGACGGTGTACGCAGCGACTCGTCGACCCGCCCGTGCACCAGCTGGAGCAGCTGCACGGCGAACTCGATGTCACGTAGCCCGCCGGGGCCGCGCTTGATCTCCCGGTCGACCTCGTCGCGGGGTACCGCGTCGATGATGCGCCGGCGCATGGCGCGGATCTCGTCGACGGCCTCCGGGCGCTCGGCGGCGTGCCAGACCAGCGGCTGCAGCTCGGCGAGCCAGCGCTCGCCCAGCGCCCGGTCACCGGCTGCCGGGCGGGCCTTGAGCAGCGCCTGGAACTCCCACGTCTTCGCCCATCTCCGGTAGTAGGCCAGGTACGAGGCGAGGGTACGCACGAGCGGCCCCCGGCTGCCCTCCGGCCGCAGCGTCGCGTCGACCGGCCAGGCGACCTGGCCGCAGACGTCCATCATCCGGCTCGCCAGCGCCGCGCCGGCGCGCAGCACGCGGTCGCTGTCCTCGTCCGAGTCGCCGGCGCCGCCGTTCGAGGCCGGCTCGGCGACGAAGACCACGTCGACGTCGCTGACGTAGTTGAGCTCCCGGCCGCCGCACTTGCCCATGGCGATGACGGCGAGCCGGCAGGCGGCCGCATCGCCGGGGCGCTCGGCCTTGGCGAGCGCGAGCGCCGCCGACAGCGTGGCGTCGGCCAGCGCCGACAGCGCGGTCATCGTGTCCTCGACGTCCGCCGCACCGGTCAGGTCGGCGGCGACGATGCGCAGCAGCTCCCGCCGGTACGCCCGGCGCAGCTCCGCCACGTTCGCGGGCGAGGCGGCGGTCAGCCCACCCCGCTCCGGAAGGTCGGCGTCGAGCACGACCCACTCGCCGGGGTGGGCCACCAGGTAGTCGCCGAGGGTCAGCGACACCCCGAGCAACGCCACCAGGCGCCGGCGCAGGCCCGGCTCAGCCAGGACCCGCCCGAGCACGTCGGGCCGCTGGGACTGGGCCTCGCGCCGCTGGGCATCGCGCCGCTGGGCATCGCGTCCGTGCGCCTCGACCAGGCGGTGGAGCTGGCGCACCGCGAGGTCCGGATCCGCCGTCTCGGCGAGCGCCCCGAGCAGGGCGGCGGCCCGGTCATCGACGGGTGCCTGGGCGACGTCGTCCCAGAGCCCGAGCCCGCCCGGACCCAGCAGCTCGACGGCGCGGGCGGAGTCGGCGAACCCGTACCGGGCCAGCCGGCCGATACCGGTCGTCGGGCGGCTGAGCGGGCCGCTCATGGCGCCACCTCGCTTCGCTCGGCGACGCCATGAGGCACAAGCGCGCTGAGCCCATGATTCGCTCGCTGACGCCCGCTCATGGCAGTAGGGGGAGCTCGCCCGGGGTGGCGGGGAGCTGGCCGAGGGCGAGGGCGGCGAAGCGTTCGACGAACGGCCGCCACACCTCTTCGACATCGGCCATCGCCGCGTCGAACGCTTCGATCAGCCGCTCCGGCTCGTAGCCGAGCTCGGCGAGCTGCTCGGTGCTCGCCCAGACCCAGTTCGCGATCATCTCGGTGTCGCACTCAATGTGGAACTGCGTTCCCCAGGCGGCGCCGCCGAGGCGGAAGGCCTGATGCGGATACCGGGTGGAGGCGGCGAGCAGGACCGCCCCGGCCGGCAGCTCAGTGATCTCGTCGTAGTGCCACTGCAGGACGTCGGGCGTGAACGGTACCCGGGCGAACAGCGGGTCGCGGTCGGCGATGTCGCGGCGAGCGACCAGCCCGGGCCCGATCTCCGGGCCGGCAGCGCTACGCTCCACCGTCCCGCCGTGCGCCGTGGCGAGGAGCTGCCCGCCCAGGCAGACGCCGAGGGTGGGCACCCGCTGGCGGACCGCCCTGCGCAGCAGGCCTTCGAGCACCGGAAACCAGGTCGCGCCCGGGCTGCCGTCGCCGGCCGGGTACGCGTCCTGCGGACCGCCGAGCACGACGACGGCCGAGTACTCGTCGACGCCGTCCGGCAGCGGCTCGTCGGCATGCGGGCGTACCGTCGCGAGGTCGAGCCCCGCCGCGGTGAGCCAGTCGCCCAGCCGGCGCGCGTCGTCGGCGGCGGAGTTCTCCACCACGAGCGTCCGGTTCCTTCCCTCGGTCACGAGTCGAGGCTATCGCCGATCACTGGACGCCGGGCTCGTTGCGTCCGGTCCCAAGCGGCTGTTCCACGAGACGCCGGACGAGCTGATCAGCGATGCGGTGACCGGCCCGGGTGCTGCAGCCGCACTGGTGCGGTCCGGTTCAGATGATTGTTGAACATATGGATGATGTAGCCATTGCCGGGATCGCGCCCGAGGATGGCTCGCACGCTACCAGCGAGGAATAGCGCGATGTTCCGCGGCGGATCGTACGGGCGCACGGCATCTAGCATTTGTGATGAGGTCAGGCGGCCGATTTCCGTCAGGACGCTTGGTGGATAGGCCAGCGCCTGCACATATGCATCGTCGTCGTACTCGATCACGAGCGTGGTGCCGTCAGGCCACATCGTCAGCAGCTCCAGCAGAGCAGCGTTGAGCACAATCGCGTGCGATGCCTCGCCGATCGCAGCGTGTGGAGGCACGATCAGCTTGACATCACGGCAGGCCGGTGGCCGGTTCGCCGCCAGGCAGCCACCTCGGACGCTGAAACGGAGGACGACCTAGCGCGGTCACGGCGAGATCCGGATTGAGGAGCGGCATCGGGGACTTGGCCCATGTCAAGGTGATCCCTTAGTCTGACCGCGAAGTTTAGCGTGCCGGCCTTGGCGAGGCTGTCTGCCAAGTCATACGGGGTCAGCGGAGGTTGACGCTTCTCCGCGGCTAGCCGGGTTACCGTGTTCATCACCTCATGTGGAAGCTCAACAATCAGCTCGCAGAGATATTCATCTGGGTCCATCACCTGGATCCCGAGCGGGGCCAGGCCGTCTGGAGGAAAGTCGTCACGATTCCATGTGATGATGATGGTCGCACCACCCGTAACAGCCGCAGCCATGTGATGACGATCGTCATGATCGTGGCCCGGCATCGCCGAAACCAGGTTGGCGTACTCCCCTTCCGCAATACGGCCCTCTGGAAAGAACTCTCGGATGGCCGCGGTGATGGAGGCCGCGGACTCAGGGGAACGGCGTTGTGCGCGTACGATAACGCGCTCCCACTCTGCTAGCAATGTCTCGGTCCACAGGACCTCGTGCACAGCGTCTTCGGTCAACGCCAACATGAGATCCATTACGGAGAACGGGAAAAGCACATTCGTGTCGACAAAGACACGTGCCATAGACGGTGGCCCCCAAACCCCATCAGTACGGGAGGTCGTCGGACTCAACCGTCTCGACGATGCGTCGACGGCCTTCGCGGCGCCGTTCGCGACGCGCCTGGAACTCCAGCACATCGGCGAGACGAACAACCCGATGCCGACTGTCCGGCAAGTATTCGGAGGCAATTTGACCCTGATCAAGAAGACGCGCCACGTACGGCCGTGACAGTCCCAGGAGATCGCCAACCTCGGCTGGTGTCAGCAGCACCTCGGTAGCCAGGACGGTCACCGCATGTCCCGCCGACAGCTCATCGGCTGACGCCTGGAGGATTCTGACCAGCGCGCTTGACAACTCGATCTCTCTGCCGTCAGGCAAACGAAGCACCAACTGCGTGGCCCCAGCAACGGCCCGGCTAAGGCTCGTGGCAGACCTACGATCATCCGGCCCAGGTTCCACCCGGGTTGCGTTGCCCAGAACGCTTGATCTTGCCATCTGCTCACCCGCCTCGACTAATGTTATCGAGAATAAGTGTAACCTATGCGCCGCAACGCAGAGGGCTCGCGCGCCTGCTTGCCAAGCGTTCGCCGACCTTCAACGTCTTTGAACCGCCACGCTGCCGGCCGCGGACACGTCGCGCGGCCGGCAGCGGTCGACCCTCGGCGTCAGGCGGTGCTGGCAGCCGGCGGCGTGTAGATGCCGAAGTGGTTGCCCGACGGGTCGAGCAGATCGGCGAAGACCAGGCCGTCGTTGGTGGTCGTCGGCGGTACCAGGACCTTCCCGCCGGCCGCCTCGGCCCGCGCGACCGAGTCGGCCACGTCGGCGACCTCGACCAAGAAGATGGCGTGGTTGGGTGCCTGCCCGCCGTGGTCGAAGATGCCGCCCTTGATCGAGCCGGCGGCCGGGGTCTGCACGATCCGGTACCGGCCCTGCGAGCTCTCGTCGTCGCTGAACGTCCAGCCGAACAGCCCGCCGTAGAAGCGCTCGGTCCCGGGCAGGTCATCGGTGCCGATCTGGAACCAGCCGATCCCGTTGGTCATCGCGGACATTCTCCAGTCTCCTTCCGGACAGCGGCCAGCCGTGTCGCTGGCGTCGCTGACCAGGCTCCGACCCGACCGCGACAGCACTATGTCGGTGTTTCCGGACCGGCGAGTGTGAGCTGGGTCATCAGGTCGCTGGGGCAGCTAAGGTCGCCCGGCTCCAGCGGGCGCAGCGGCACGGTCTCGTCGGTCGCCACGAGCGAGCGGATGCGGTCGAGGCGGAACGCCCGGAACGCGCCGCGCAGCCGGCACCAGGCGAGCAGGTACCAGTGCTCGCGGCCACCGACATAGCCGGCGGGCTCGACGACCCGCATGGTGGTGGCGCCGTTGCGGTCGGCGTACTCGATCCGGAGCACCCGCCCGGCGGCGAGCGCGTCGGCGATGACCCGCGGCACCGGCCGCGGCGCCGCCGCCTCCGGCATGTTGACCAGATGCACCCGGCGGGCGAGGTCATCGGCGCGCGCCACGTCCGAGGAAGGCATCACGGCAAGGATCTTCTGCAGGGCGGAGCGCGCCGCGGTGGCGAACGGCGTGCCGTCGACGCGGCGCAGCGCGAACGCGATCGCGACCGCCTCGGCCGGCGAGACGTTGACCGGCGGCAGGGTGTGCGACCGGTCCAGCGCGTAGCCGCCGGCGCGGCCGGGCTCGGCGTAGATCGGCACGCCCGACTCCAGCAACGCGCCGATGTCGCGCTCGACCGTGCGGGTGCAGACCTCGAAACGGCGCGCCAGCCACCGCGCGCTGCGCGGCCGGGGCGCGGGTCGTGTCCTACCGCTGGTGTAAATGACGACGGACGTAGGTTCCTCTCGTAGACGACCAAGTCACGAAGGGAGACCCACGCCCGTGTCCAGACGAGTATCGCCGACAGAGAAGATCCGTAGCGAGATCGACGCGTTGTTCGACGGCGAGCGTGACCTCGCCGCCATCGTTGAGGATGTGGCCCGGGTCGGTGCCCGGCTGCTGCTGCAGACGGCGCTGGAGGCCGAGATCGACGAGTTCCTTGGCCGCAGCCGCTACGAGCGGGCCGCCGGTGCTGTCGACGCCCGGCCGGGGATGCGCAACGGATACCACGAGATCACCGTCAAGACCACGGCGGGCCCGGTGGCGCTGCACCGGCCGAAGCTGCGCGGCACCACCGAGGCGTTCGCGTCCCGGCTGCTGGGTGCCGGGGTGTCCAAGAGCAACGCGCTGGAGTCGTTGGTCATCGCCGGGTTCGTGCGCGGTCTGTCGGTGCGCGACGTGGAGGCGACCCTGGCCGAGGCGCTGGGCGCGGAGGCGGCACTATCCAAGTCGACCGTGTCGCGGGTGTGCCAGCTCATCGCCGAGCAGTTCGAGGCGTGGCGCACCCGCCGGCTGGACCTGCTGTCGCTGGACTACCTGTTCCTGGACGGCTCGCACTTCAAGATGCACCCGGGCAGCCCGGCCGAGCCGATCCTGGCCGCCTGGGGCATCACCACCGATGGCAAGCCGGTGCTGGTCGCCCTGGAGGTCGCTGCCAGCGAGGGCAACGACGCCTGGGACGGCTTCCTCGACGGGTTGGCCGACCGGGGGCTGCGCCCGCCGTTGCTGGTCATCAGCGACGGCGCGGCCGGGCTGGTCGGCGCGGTTGAACGCAACCTGCCGCACGCGCTGCGGCAGCGCTGCCTTGTCCATCGAGCCCGCAACCTGCGGGCCAAGGTTCCCAAGAACGCTCAGGAGGAGGTCAAGGCCGCCTTCTGGGCGATCTTCGACGTGCCCGACGACGTCGCCTGCGGGCAGGCCGCCGTCGACTGGGCGCAGAAGCGCATCGACGCCTTCGCCGCCCGCTACGGCAGGCGGTTCCCCGCCGCGGTGCGCTGCCTACACGACGACCGGGCCGCGTTGACCGCCTATCTGCGCTTCCCCCACGAGCATTGGCACCGCATCCGGCATTCCAACTTCATCGAGCGCAGCTTCGGCGAGACCCGCCGCCGCGCGAAGGTCATCGGCCGGTTCCCCGGCGAGACCAGCTGCCTGTCACTGGTCTGGGCCGTCCTCGACCGGGCCTCGGCCGGCTGGCGCGGCGTAACCATGACCCCAGCTGGGCTACGGCTGCTGCACGACCTTCGCCACCAACTGCTCGACCGACCAACCGCATCCCGTCGACGACGCCACCAGCAACACACCGCCACCCAACCCGAAACTGTCACAGCCGCCGCTTAACATTGCCAACGAGAGCGACCACTACGTCGTCATTTACACCACGTCTGGGACGCCACCGGGGCGCGACCGCGCGCAGCTCTTCGACCATCGCATACAGCCGATCGGTACGGTTCACGGCCCTTGACGCTAGTACCGGGGTACGACGAAACCGGCTACATGCTCGACAGGTAGCGCTGGCGCTCGTACGGGGTGACCACGCGCCGGTACTGCTCCCACTCGGTGCGCTTGTTCTTGAGGAAGAAGTCGAAGACGTGCTCGCCGAGCGCCTCGGCCACCAGCTCGGAGCTGGCCATCACGGCGAGCGCCTCAGACAGGTTCTCCGGCAGCGTCTCGTACCCCATCGCGCGCCGCTCGGCGTCGGACAGCGACCAGACGTCGTCCTCGGCCCCGGCGGGCAGCTCGTAGCCCTCCTCGATGCCCTTGAGCCCGGCGGCCAGCAACACGGCGAATGCCAGGTACGGGTTGCAGGCCGAGTCGAGCGAGCGCACCTCGACCCGGGCGGAGTTCGGCTTGCCGTAGGCCGGCACCCGCACCAGGGCCGAGCGGTTGAGGTGACCCCAGCACACGTACGCCGGTGACTCGGTGATCCGGTCGGCGATCGCTTGCGGGAAGAGCCGTTTGTAGGAGTTGACCCACTGGTTGGTGATCGCCGTGTACTCGCGTGCGTGCAGCAGCAGGCCCGCGATGAACGCCCTGCCCACCTTGGACAGCTTCATCGAGTCGCTGGAGTCGTGGAAGGCGTTGCGCTCCCCCTCGAACAGCGACAGGTGCGTGTGCATCCCGCTGCCCGGCTGGTCGGTGAACGGCTTGGGCATGAACGTGGCCAGCACCCCGTGCGAGAGCGCCACCTCCTTGACCACGTGCCGGAACGTCATGATGTTGTCGGCCGTGGCCATGGCATCGGCGTACCGCAGGTCGATCTCCTGCTGGCCGGGGGCCACCTCGTGGTGGCTGAACTCCACGGAGATCCCGATGCGCTCCAGCGCGAGGATGGCCTGCCGCCGGAAGTCTCGGGCGACGGCGTGCGTGGTGTGGTCGAAGTAGCCACCCGTGTCGACCGGCGTCGGCGGCGAGCCGTCCGAGGGCACCGACTCCAGCAGGAAGAACTCGATCTCGGGGTGGGTGTAGAACGTGAAGCCCTTCTCCGCCGCCCGAGACAGCGCGCGCCGCAGGACATGGCGGGGATCGGCCCAGGAGGGCGAACCGTCGGGCAGCGTGATGTCGCAGAACATCCGGGCGCTCTCGCCGGACATGCCCCCCTCGAACGGGAACACCTGGAAGGTCGTGGGATCGGGGATGGCGATCATGTCCGACTCGTACACCCGGGCGAAGCCCTCGATGGCCGAGCCGTCGAAGCCGATGCCCTCCTCGAACGCCGCTTCGAGCTCGGCCGGGGCCACCGACACGCTCTTGAGCGTGCCGAGCACATCGGTGAACCAGAGCCGGACGAACCGGATATCGCGCTCCTCCAGCGTCCGGAGCACAAACTCTTGCTGACGGTCCACGGCGCGACTCCCCCACGATGACGACTATCCGGGCAAAGTCTTACCCCGCAGTGTTTCCGGTACGTTACGGGGCGGGCGCACGCGGGAGTCACGAGTCACACGCGCACCATGGCGGCCTGCGGGAGAATAGAAGCATGACCCGCATGCGTCTCGCGCTCGCGCAGGTCGACCCGACCGTCGGCGACCTGGCGGGCAACGCCGCGCTCGTGCGCGGTTGGACCCGTAAGGCCGCCGATGCCGACGCGCACCTCGTGCTGTTCCCGGAGATGGTGCTCACCGGCTACCCGGTGGAGGACCTGGTGTTCCGCGACTCCTTCGTGCGCGCCTCCCGGGAGAGCCTGTATCGCCTCGCCGCCGAGCTGAAGGCGGACGGCCTCGGCGAGATCGCCGTCGTGGTCGGTTACCTCGACGCCGACGGGCCGGCGAAGCTGAGCGCCGATGCCGAGCCGGGCCGGGGACCGCGCAACGCCCTCGCACTGTTGCACGGCGGCGAGGTCGTCACCACGTACTTCAAGCACCACCTGCCCAACTACGGCGTCTTCGACGAGGACCGCTACTTCATCCCCGGCGACACGCTGCGGATCGTGCGTATCGGCGGGGTCGACGTGGCGCTCACCATCTGCGAGGACATCTGGCAGGCGGGTGGTCCCTTCGCCGTCGCCGGGCAGGCCGGCGTCGGGCTGGTGGTGAACATCAACGGCTCGCCGTACGAGCTGAACAAGGACGACGTACGGCTGCCGCTGGTGCGCCGGCGGGCCGCGGAAGCGGGCGCCACGGTCGCGTACGTGAACATGGTCGGCGGCCAGGACGAACTCGTCTTCGACGGAGACTCGATGGTGGTGGCCGCTGACGGCACGCTGCTGGCCCGCGCGCCGCAGTTCGCGGAGCAGACACTCGTCCTCGACGTGGACCTGCCCGAGGCGACCGGCGGGCCGGACGGCGACCTCGGCGAGATGCTCGTCGAGCGGGTGCACCTGTCCGACCACCTGCCGGTGCCGCAGCAACCGGCGCCAGGAGTCGAGCTGGCCCAACGGTTGACCGACGAGGCCGAGATCTGGCACGCCCTGGTGCTGGGGCTGCGCGACTACGTCCGCAAGAACGGCTTCGCCTCGGTCGTGATCGCCCTCTCCGGCGGGATCGACTCCAGTGTGGTGGCCGCGATCGCCTGCGACGCGCTCGGACCGTCCAATGTGGTCGGTGTGTCGATGCCGAGCCAGTACTCCTCGCAGCACTCCCGCGACGACGCGGCCGACCTCGCTAAGCGCACCGGGTTGGACTACCGGGTCGAGCCGATCCAGCCCATGGTCGACGCGTTCCTGGCCAACCTGTCGCTGTCCGGGCTCGCGGTGGAGAACCTGCAGGCCCGCGTCCGTGGCGTGATCCTCATGGCACTGTCCAACCAGGAGGGTCACCTGGTGCTGACCACCGGGAACAAGAGCGAGCTCGCGGTGGGGTACTCCACGCTGTACGGCGACTCGGTCGGCGGCTTCAACCCGCTCAAGGACGTGCCGAAGACGCTGGTGTGGCGGCTGGCGAAGTGGCGTGACGCCGAGGCGGTACGCCGCGAGGAGATCCCGCCGATCCCGGAGAGCTCGATCACCAAGCCGCCCAGCGCGGAGCTGCGCCCCGGGCAGCTCGACACCGACTCGCTGCCCGACTATCCGGTGCTCGACGCGATCCTGGCCGGGTACATCGACGGCGACCTGGGGCGCGACGGACTGGTGGCGGCCGGCCACGACCCGGCCGTGGTCGACCGGGTGCTGCGGCTGGTGGACATGGCCGAGTACAAGCGGCGCCAGTCGGCACCGGGTACGAAGATCTCCATCAAGGCGTTCGGCCGGGACCGCCGGCTGCCGATCACGAACCGGTTCCGGGAGGCGGCCAGTCGATGAGCGGTCTGCCGATCTCCCACTGATGCCCGAACGGGTCCTCGATCCGCCCCAGCAACCAACCGTGTTCCTCGGCCACCGGAGCCGCCTCGGTGGCGCCCAGGGCCACGGCCCGCCGGACCACCGAGTGCGGGTCCTTGACCACCAACAACAGCCGCACGGTGCTGCCACCAAGCGACTCGGGGCTGAAGTTCTTGTTCGGTGGTGACTCGTCGGAGACCCAGAAGGACGTGTTGCCGATCGCGAGCTGGGCGACCACTTCCTCATGGTGCTCGGTACCGCCCACGCGGTAGACCTCCACCGCGCCGAAGGCCGCCTGGTAGAACTCGACGGCCGCTCGGCCGCGCCGCACCGACAGCTCGGGCGAGATCCCTGGTGTCTGCACGCGGTGATGATATCGACGGTGCGGTCCGCCCCTGATCGCGATGCGCAACAGGTCCCCGGCTGTGATGTATTGCACCGGATGCTGCCGTTGCGGCGGGGTCCGGTGCCACCATCGGGGTTAGCAGCCCGGGGACCCCGCGATGGGGCCTCGAGGACCCGAGGAGACGATGATGTCCCAGCCCGAGGTGGCCTCGCTGTACGGAGGCCCGGCAACCCGACGGGTACGCACCCGTGACCTGCTCGCCGCCAAGGAACGCGGCGAGAAGTGGGCGATGCTCACCAGCTACGACCAGTACACCGCCGGCATCTTCGACGGCGCCGGGATCCCGGTGCTGCTGGTCGGCGACTCGGCCGCCAACAACGTGTACGGCTACGAGACCACCCTCCAGGTGACCGTGGACGAGCTCCTGCCGTTGGTGAAGGCAGTGGTCCGCGCCACGCGCCGCACCCTGGTCGTCGGCGACATGCCGTTCGGCTCCTACGAGGAGGGGCCGGCGCAGGCACTGCGTACCGCGGTGCGGTTCATGAAGGAGGGCGGCTGCCACGCGGTCAAGCTCGAGGGCGGTCGCCGCTGTGCGCCGCAGATCGCCGCGCTGACCGCCGCCGGCATCCCGGTGATGGCGCACATCGGCTTCACGCCACAGAGCGAGCACGCACTGGGCGGGTACCGCGTGCAGGGCCGCGGCGACGCTGCCGACGAGGTCATCGCCGACGCGCACGCGGTCAGCGAGGCCGGCGCCTTCGCGGTGGTGCTGGAGATGGTCCCGGGCGAGGTGGCCAAGCAGATCACCCACGACATCCCGATTCCCACGATCGGCATCGGAGCGGGCGCCGACACCGACGCGCAGGTGCTCGTCTGGCAGGACATGGCCGGCCTGCACACCGGCAAGGGCCCGCGCTTCGTCAAGCGGTACGCCGATCTCGCCGGCTCCCTGACCGACGCGACCCGCCGCTTCGCCGAAGAGGTCCGCGACGGCGTGTTCCCGGCCCTGGAGCACACCTTCCACTAAGCGGTTCAGACTCGCCACACCCCGACCGCCAGGCCCAACGCGGGTCCTGGCACGTTCCGCCGCGTGCGGCCTATAATAAACCGGCAGTCGGTTTATTGGAGGCTCGATTGGCGCGAACAGTCGACCCGGTCGCCCACGGCGTCCGGCGGGATGCGTTCCTCGACACCGCCCAACGCCTGATCCAGACCAAGGGCTACGGCATGCTGAGCATCCAGGACGTCCTGGACGAGCTGTCGGTGTCGAAGGGCGCCTTCTACCACTACTTCGACTCGAAGGCGGCCCTCCTCGAAGGCGTCATCTCGCGCATGGTCGATGCGGCCGCCGCTTCGCTGGAGCCGGCGCTAGCCGATCCCCACCGGTCGGCCCTGGAGAAGTTCGACGCCGTCTTCTCGGGTATCGCGAGCTTCAAGGCCGAACGCAAGGAGCTGATCCTGGCGCTGATGCGCGTGTGGCTCTCGGACGAGAACGCGATCGTGCGGGAGAAGTTCCGCCGCGGCACCATCGCCCGCATGACGCCGCTCATCGCGGCGATCATCCGGCAGGGCGTGGCCGAAGGATCGCTCACCACGGCCTTTCCCGACCACGCCGCACGGGTCTTCATGGCGCTGGTCATGGGCACCAACGAGGCAGCCGTGGACTTGTTCGTCGCCCGCCAGGCCAACGCCATCACCTTCGAGAAGGCCGAACGCACGCTCGCAGCTTTTGGCGACGCCTTCGAGCGGGTCCTGGGCGCCCGCCCCGGGTCGCTCGGGTTCGCCAAGCGTTCGGCCGTCATCCGCGAGTGGTTCGACGCATCAACGCCCGCCGCACAAGGGGGTTCGCAATGACCGTCATCATCGAGACCGAGAAGCTCACCAAGTACTACGGCCCGCACCGGGGCATCATCGACATCGACCTGCGGGTCGACCAGGGCGAGGTCTTCGGCTTCCTAGGGCCCAACGGCGCTGGCAAGACGACCACGATCCGCACGCTCCTCGACCACATCCGGCCGACCTCGGGTCGGGCCCGGATCTTCGGTATCGACACGACCGCGGACCCGGTCGCAACCCACCGCAGGATTGGCTACCTACCGGGCGAGTTCACGCTCTACGACCGGCTGACCGGAGGCCAGACGATCGAGTACTTCGGGAACCTGCGCGGTGGCGTGGACCCGGCGTACCGGGCGTCGCTCATCGAGCGCCTCGATGTCGACCCGTCGCGCAAGTTCAAGGAGTACTCCAAGGGAAACAAGCAGAAGATCGGCCTGGTGATCGCGCTGCAGCACCGGCCGGAGCTGCTGATCCTGGACGAGCCAACGGCCGGCCTGGACCCGCTCGTCCAGCGGGCCTTCTACGAGCTCGTCCGCGAGGCGCAGGCCGAGGGCCGGACCGTGTTCCTGTCCAGCCACATCCTGTCCGAGGTGGAGCGCACCTGCGATCGCGTCGCCATCGTCCGCGAGGGACGCCTGGTGCGCACCGGCCGGGTGGACACCCTCCGCGACATCGCCCACCACCAGGTCGAGCTGCGGTTCGTCGACAGCGTCCCGGTGTCGGAGTTCGCGACCCTGCCCGGCGTGTCCGACGTGGCGGTCGACGACCACACGCTGCGGATGCGCGTCGCGGGCTCGATGACCCCGGTCGTCCGGGCCGCCGCGCGCCACGAGCTGCTCGACTTCGTGTCTCGCGAGCCGAGCCTGGAAGAGACGTTCCTCGCCGAGTACGGCGAGACCGTGGAGGTGCCCACCTCATGACGACCGATATCCAGCAACGGCCGGCAGTCGCGCCGGTCGCACCGGTCTCGCTGCGGAGCCGCCTGTTCGGGCTTGGCAGCGTCTTCGGAAAGGAGATCCGCGACTCTCGCCGGGCGTTCGGTGTCGAAGTCGCCTTCCTGGGCGGCTTCCTGCTCCTCGTCCTGGCCGGGGCCGGCAACGTGTACCCGACGCAGGCGGCCCGGGACGAGCTGGTCAGGCTCGCCAACGGGATCGGCCCCGCCGCACAGGGCATCGCCGGCAAGCCCGTCAACGTCGGGACCATGGGCGGGTACGTGCAATGGAAGTACGGTTCCGTCTTCCTCCTGATCGCCGCCTTCTGGTCGATCCTGGCCCTGACCCGCACGCTCGCCGGCGAGGCTCGTCGTGGGAGCCTCGAGCTCGTCACCGCTTCGCCGTTGCGCAGGCGCCGGATCGCGGTCGAGAAGGTCGCCGCACATCTGGCACTGCTGGCGGTCGTGATGGCCGTCCTCGCGTTCGCCGCGTGGCTGGCCGGGGCTGCGTTCGCCAAGCTGCCGGGTGACGAGATCCCGCTCCAGGCGGCGGTGGGCCTCGCGTTGTGGATCGGGCTGATGACGCTCGCGTTCGGCGGGCTCGCGTTCGCCCTGTCGCAGTTCCTCGGCCGCGCGGCGGCCGCCTGGATCGCGGGGTTCATCCTTGTCGCGGGGCCGCTCCTGAACAACTACCAGACGCTGGTACCGGCCTTCCGTGGAGTCGCCAAGGTGACCCCCTGGGCGTGGACCGCGGACCACCTGCCGCTCGCCGGTCGGTACGACTGGGCATCGCTGGCGCCGGTCGCCGGCGTCGCGGCCGTCCTCATCCTGATCGGGATCGAAGCGTTCGTCCGGCGGGACCTGGGTGCGTCGAGCACCCTCCGCACACCCCGGCTACCAGCCGCCGCACTCGGGTTGCGCGGCCCGGTCGGGCGTTCCTTCGGCGAACGGCTGCCCCTCGCCCTGGCCTGGGGACTGGGCCTCGGCGCCTTCGGGCTCATCATGGCCGCCGGCAGCCGCTCGCTCGCCGACCAGCTCGTCAAGTCGCCCGATCTGGCCAAGACATTCCAGCGGATCTTCCCGAGCTTCGACCTGACCACCGCCGGCGGCTTCCTTCAGCTGTTGGTCCAGCTGCTGTTCATCGTCGTCGGCTTCGCGGCCGCCACGCTCGTGTCGGGTTGGGCCGCCGACGAGACCTCCGGCCGGCTCGAGATGGTCCTCGCCGCCCCGCTCTCCCGCCGTTCCTGGGCGATCCGCAGCGGCCTCGGCGTGTTCGCCGCGATCGGGCTCATGACAGTGATCATGGCATTGTCCGTCGGGCTCGGGGCGGCGTTGGCTCGCAGCGATGTGCTGACCCCGATGGCGGGCACGTTCGCTCTGGGTCTCTTCGGTGCAGCGCTTGCCGGTGTCGGCTTCGCGGTCGGCGGGCTGGTCCGGACATCGGTCGCCGCTCGGGTCGTCGCCGCCGTCGTCATCGCGACGTACCTCATCGACCTCCTCGTGCCGGCGCTCCGCCTCCCGGACTGGGTGCACCGGCTCGCCCTGACCGCGCATCTGGGACAGCCGATGGTCGGCGTGTGGGACATGGCCGGTGTCGTGGCCTGCCTCGTGCTCGCCGTCGGTGGGCTGGCGCTCGGCGGCCTCGGCTTCGCGCGACGGGATGTGCGGAGCTGACGATCGGCGTGAGGTAGCTCGACGGGCGGCCAGCGTCCAGTCGTGGGAGGATGTCGCGGCCGCGGCTCCCGGGCCGTGACCGCCATGGGTGACCACGGCCGCCTAGGCTCGCTGCTCGGGACCCGCCGCTCCATCACCGCAAACGAAGGAGAGACGTGATGCGACGGATCATGGCTGCCGCCGCGGTGGCGGCCCTTGTCCTGGGTGCCGGCTGTAGCAAGGACTCCGGCGGCGCGGGTGCCAGCAGCTCACCCACGCCCTCGGCCAGCCCGACGCTCGACGTCGCGGCCAACACCAAGCAGGTGTGCGACGAGGTCAAGCAGCTCAACACCGACTCGGCGAAGAAGGTCGGCGACGCGATCGCCAAGGCGACGGCGGCGGCCATGAAGGGCGACGAGGCCGGTGCCAAGAAGGCGGTCGACGAGGCCAACGACATCACCAAGGACTGGGTGGCCAAGCTGCGGGCGGCAGCCGCCAAGGCTGCCAACCCGGAGCTCGCCAAGGCGCTGAATGACATCGCCGACCAGGTCGAGAAGCTCCTAGGCGAGGACGCGACCGTGGACCAGATGAACAAGACCGTCCAAGAGGCGGGCACGACGCTCAACAAGTACTGCGCCTGACGTTTGGCTGGCGCGCCGGTCGCCCGGCGCGCCAGCCAAAGGCACGCCGCCGCCGTCGTGGTGCTGCTGTTCAGGACCGGGGTGTACTACCGCGGGAAGCGAGCTGCGCGGTCAACACCTCACGAGCCTCCCGCAGTGACGGGCCGTACCAGGTCAGGTGACGACCGGACACCAGTGTGTACGGCAGCCCCGGAAACGCCTCTGGACCGTCGGTCGCCGTGAACGCGTACGGCTCGTCGGGCAGCACGAGAAGGTCGGCGCCCCGACCGCGGATCTCCTCCAGGGAGGGACGAGGGTAGCGGTCGGGGCTGTCGGCGTACACGTTGACCAGCCCCAGGCGAGCGAGCAGGTCGCCGGCGAACGTCTGTCCACCCAGGACGATCCACGGACGGCGCCAGACCGGTACGACCACGCGCCCGCTCAGCGACGGCGGTTGCGCCCACGCCGCGCGCGCCCCGGCCAACCAGCCCGGCTCCGGCAGCCGCAGCGCGGCAAACATGCGCTCCAGCGAGGCGAACGCCTCGTCAAGGGTACGGGGAAACGTGACCCAGACCGCGACACCGGCCGCCCGCAGCGCCTCGACGTCCTCCCGCCGGTTCTCCTCGGCGTTGGCCAACACGAGATCCGGCGCGCACTCGAGCACCCGCGCCACCGACGGGTACTTCGAACCGCCGACCCGTGGCACGTCGAGCCCAGCCGGATGCGTGCAGTAGTTCGTCGCGCCGACGAGCAGCCCCGCAGCGGTCACCGCCACCGCTTCGGTCAGCGACGGGACGAGCGAGACCACCCGCGCCGGCGCGCCGCTCAGCGGCAACGGCACCCCGAGGTCGTCGAGCAGGAGGCTCACAGGTCGGTGATCCGGATGCCGGCGTGCGTCTTGTACCGCCGGTTGATGGCGATCAGGTTGGCGGTGAACGCCTCCACCTGTGCCGCGTTGCGCAGCCGGCCGGCGTACACGCCCCGTACCCCGTTGATGCGCCCGGCCAGCGCCTGCACCACCGACACCGCCTCCCGGTCGTCGCCGAGCACCAGCACGTCGAGGTCGACGCTGTCCACCTCGGGGTCGGCGAGCAGGGCCGCGCTCACGTGATGGAACGCGGCACACACCCGCGAGCCGGGCAGCAGCGCGGCGGCCTGCTGCGCGGCGCTGCCCTCGGGCACCGTGAGCGCGTAGGGGCCGTGCGCGTCGAAGCCGAGCGGGTTCACGCAGTCGACCACGACCTTGCCGGCAAGCGGCGCGGCCAGCGCCGCCACCGTCGCGGCGTGCCCTTCCCACGGCACCGCGATGATGGCGAGGTCGGCGAGGCCGGCCGCGTACCCGTTGTCCCCACCGATCACCTCGGTGACGACGCCCGGCATGGCCGAAAGCTCGGCGGCCGCCCGGCCGCCCCGCTCTGCGGATCGGGACCCGATCAGCACGCGCTGGCCAGCCCGGGCGAACCGGTAAGCCAACCCGCGCCCCTGATCACCGGTACCGCCCAGGATCGCCACGGTCAGGTCCGAGACGTCCGGCAGCGCCGACGGATCGAAGCTCATGCCCCAGTCTCGCAGACCGGCTCAGGTTCGCAGCTCGGGGAAGTCTTCCTCGCGGTACTCGCGGCCGCCCGCATCTCGGCCGCCCACATCCCGGCCGCCTACATCCCGGCCGCGCAGCTCGACCCGGCGAATCTTTCCCGAGATCGTCTTGGGCAGCTCGCCGAACTCGATGCGCCGCACCCGCTGGTACGGCGCCAGCCGTTCCCGGCAGTGCCGCAGGATCGAAAGCGCGGTTTCGGCGTCCGGCTCGTACCCGGCCGCGAGCGTGACGTGAGCCTTCGGCACCGCCAGGCGCACCGGGTCCGGCGCCGGTACGACCGCCGCCTCCACCACGGCCTCGTGCTCCAGCAGCACGCTCTCCAGCTCGAACGGCGAGATGCGGTAGTCCGACGCCTTGAACACGTCGTCGGTACGCCCGACGTAGGTGATGTACCCGTCGGCGTCGCGGCTGGCGACGTCACCGGTGTGGTAGAGCCCATCGTCGGCGACCGAGGCCCGGTCGGCGTCGCGGTAGCCGCGCATGAGGCCGAGCGGCCTGCCGTCGCCGGAAGCCTCCAGGCAGATCTCGCCCTCGCTGTCGGACCCGCCGGCCAGCGCGATGGTGTACCCCGGCAGCGCGCGCCCCATCGAGCCGGGCAACACCTGCTGGCCCGGGGAGTTGCCGATCTGGGCGGTCGTCTCCGTCTGGCCGTACCCGTCCCGGACGGTGATCCCCCACGCGGCGCGCACCTGTTCGATCACCTCGGGGTTGAGCGGCTCGCCCGCCGCGACGCACTCGCGCATCGGCACCTTCCAGGAGCCGAGGTCGGCCTGGATCAGCATCCGCCACACGGTCGGCGGCGCGCAGAACGTGTCGACTCCACATCGGACGATCGTGTCCAGCAGCGGCTCGGCGGCGAAGCGGGCCTGGTTGACCACGAGGACCGTGGCGCCGGCGTTCCACGGCGCGAAGACGTTGCTCCAGGCGTGCTTGGCCCAGCCGGGCGAGGAGATGTTGAGGTGGACGTCGCCGGGGCGCACACCGATCCAGTACATCGTCGACAGGTGCCCAACCGGGTAGGAGACGTGCGAGTGCTCGACCAGCTTCGGCCGGGCGGTGGTGCCGGAGGTGAAGTAGAGCAGCAGGGTGTCGTCCGCCGCCGGCGGCTGGTCGAGGGCGACGTCCGCGGTGAAGGTGTACGCGTCCGCGTAGCGCAGCCAGCCCTCGACCGGGTCGCCGACCGCGATGCGCGTCCAGCCACCCGGTACGCCCTCGAACTTGCCGGTGTCGACGGAGCGGGCAACGACGTGCCGCACGTCGCCGCGCTCCACCCGGTCGGTGAGGTCGGCGGTACCCAGCAGCGTCGTCGCGGGGATGATGACGGCGCCGACCCTGGTGGCGGCGAGCACCACCTCCCACAGCTCGACCTGGTTGCCGAGCATCAGCAGCAGGTGGTCTCCCCGGCGTACCCCCGCCGACCGTAACCAGCCGGCGACCTGCGCGGAGCGCGCGGCGAGCTCGGCGAAGCTGAGCTTGGTTTCCGTACCGTCGTCCTCGACGAGCCACAACGCGGTCTGGTCGGGGCGCTCGGCGACCAGCACGGCGTCGAACCAGTCGCGCACCCAGTTGAAGTACTCCAGCCGTGGCCATCGGAAGCCTTCGTACGCCGTGGTGTAGTCCTCGCGATGGTCGAGCAGGAAGTCCCGTGCCGCCCGAAACTGTGCTGTATCTGCGTCGGTCATGACCCGATCCTGTCACGCGGCGGTGAACCGCACCCGGCGTTGGACCGGGTCGGCCTCGACCAGGCGCACTCGGATGCGCTCGCCCAGCGGCAGGCGCGTGCCGTCGCAGCGCGCCCGCACCGGCGGGTCCTGTACCGCGACCGTGCCGCCGCGGTCGGGTCGGCGCTCGTCGACGTCGAGCACGACCGCGTCGAACTCCTCACCGACCCAGCGGGCGAGCAGCACCGCCTCGGCGAGGTCGACCGCTCCACGCTCGGCCGTGTTCGCGACCTGGTCGCTCTTTGCCATCACCTCGGGCAGCCGCGGTAAGGACGCGCGGACCCAGTCGGGCACCTGCGCACCGTCGTGCACGGCGAGACAGACCTCGGTGGCGTACCGGTCGGCAAGGCGCCGCAAGGGCGCGGTGACATGGGCGTACGGGGCGGCGACGGCGCCGTGTCCCGGCTTGTCGGGTGGCGTGCCGTCAAACGCCGTGTACGCCGCACCCCGCATCAGCTCGGCGGCGTGGTCGACGAAGGCGGCGTGGCACGGGTCAGCCGGATCGAGGCCGGCAAGGAGCCGCCCGACGGAGGTGCCCGGTGGCCACTCGATGCCCAGCCCCCGGGCGGCGACGCGCAGCCGCTCGACCGCCTCCGGATGGGGCGCCGGCATGGTGCGCAGCAGCCCGATCCCGGCGTGCAGCATCAGGGTCGCCGCGGCCATGCCGGTGAGCAGCGAGATCTGCGCGTTGTACTCCTCGACCGGCACCGGGGCGCGCAGCAGCAGCCGCCAGCCGCCGTCGTCGGGTTCCACCTGCTGCTCCGGTACCGGCAGGTTGACCGCCCCGCGGGCCAGCCCCCGGTCGACCAGCAGCTTGCCGACCTCCGGCAGCAAGGCCACGGGCTCGGCGAGCCGTCCGGCGTCCACATCGGACTGCACCCCGGCGTAGTCGAGCTTGGCGCGGCTGCGCACGAGCGCCCGCTCCAGGTGGACATCGAGCGTCGCGCCGTCGGCGTCGAGGTCGATGGTCCACACCACGGCCGGCCTGATGCGATCGGGTAACAGGCTGGCGGCCCCTTCGCTCAGCACCGGCGGATGCAGGGGCACCTTGCCGTCGGGCAGGTACACGGTCTGGCCACGGCGCCACGTCTCGGCCTCCAGCGCACCACCCCGGCGCACGAAGGCGGAGACGTCGGCGATGGCGTAGTGCACCCGGTAGCCGCCGCCTGGCCGCCGTCGCAGGCACATCGCCTGGTCCAGGTCCATCGAGGTGACCGGGTCGATCGTGACGAACGCGATGTCGGTGCGGTCGGTGGTCGTGACCGGGGAGGCGGCGGCCGCCTCTTCCGCCTCGCGCTGCGCGTCGGCTGGGAAGCCGCTGGGCAGCTTCAGCTCGCGGCGCAGCGCGCCGAAGTCGATGCGCGGAGCGCGTACCCGTCGGATCGCCACCGCTATGTCTTACCACCTGCCGGGCCGGGGGCGCCGCTCGCGGCGCCCCCGGCCCGCGCGTTCGCTAGCTGAGCGAGCTCTACGCGCGGCTGCTGTCGGGCAGCTGGTCTGCGCGCGCCGACGACGAGGCGCCGTTCGACATCGCGCTCGTGCTCTTCACGGTCGACCTCGTGCCGCTGGTCGACCGGCTCGATCTAGCGGCCGGAACGGTCTTGGTCGCCGACGCCTTCTTGGCGGTGCTCTTCTTGGCCGCGGTCGTCTTCTTCGCCGCCGTGGTCTTCCTCGCCGCCGTGGTCTTCTTCGCGCCGGTGGCCTTGGCCGCGGTCGTCTTCTTCGCTGCCGCGGTCGTCTTCTTCGCCGCCGTGGCCTTCGTGGCCTTCTTGGCCGGCGCCGCCTTGGCCGTGGTCTTCTTCGCCGCCGTGGCCTTCGTGGCCTTCTTGGCCGGCGCCGCCTTGGCCGTGGTCTTCTTCGCCGCCGTGGCCTTCGTGCCGGTGGCCTTGGCCGTGGTGGTGCGCCGGGTGCCGGTCGGCTGTGATGCGACCGTGCGCTTGGCGGCCGCCCCGCGCGTCGCCTTCGCGGTGGTGCTCGTCGTCGTGCCGCCACGCGTGGTTGTGCTTCCGGCGGCCGCGCGCTTCGCGGCCGGCCGGTTCGTGGCCTGTTTCGCTACGGCCATGATGTTGTTCCTCCTCATCGGAACGGACTGGAGACCCTCGGCGGCTGTGCCGGGCGAGAACCTCGGCACAGCTACGCCTCACCTTCCCAGCGGGCATCTTCGGCGTCCCACGCTTCGTTGCGCTCTCGAACCCGGTCCAGCGCTCGCTCGGCTTCCGCCGCGCTGTCGTAGGGTCCGAGCCGGTTGACCGCTGGGCAGGCGTTCGCGGTGGTCTCCACACGGTGATGCGAAAGGCACCAGTAGTACCGCTCGACACCGCTGCTGGTCATGACATCACTGTGCACATAAAACCGACCACGCGCCACCGTTCCTTCGAAGATGTTCCACAGTAGACGCACAGCGGGCCGGCTCCGACCTCGCCGTCGAGGGTCGCGAAACGGCGGAATCTTCTTGCGTACCAACGGTTTCAGCCCGGACAGTGGCGCCGTCCAGCCGGCGCGCGGTCGCCAAACTTTTTTCTGACAGATGCCGCCGCTCGGCGCGTCGCGTGCCGCTAGTTGATGCAGAACTCGTTGCCCTCCGGGTCCTGCAGCACCGCGAAGTAGTCGGTCTCGTCCTCGACCGTACGCAGATGGGCGGCACCGGCGGCCACCAGCCGATCGACCTCGGCGTCGACGAGCCGGCGCCGCTCGTCCGGCGGAACCCGACCGGCACCGCTGACCCGCACGTCGAGATGGACCCGGTTCTTGACCACCTTGCCCTCGGCGACCTGATGGAAGAGCATCCATGGACCGACGCCGTCGGGGTCGACCAGCGCGCTCCACGCCTCCCCCGCTTCGCCCACCGCGGCGGAAAAGGCCGACCAGCTCGGGTATCCCGCGGGCGGATCGTCAAGACGGTAGCTGAGCACGTCGGCCCAGAACCGCGCGAGCCGCGCCGGGTCGGCACAGTCGACGGCGACCTGCAATGGTCTCGCCATGGCTCGATGATGCGGCCTTGCCCGCCGTCACGCTCAAGCCGGGTAACCTCACGGAACCACGCGGCACTGGGCCCGGCGACTGCAGCAAGGACGAGTGGTGCTCGATGGCGGTCCGACGCTATGTCCAACGATCATATCGACGTCGCACCATGCCCACCCGAACCGCGAGCAGGCGGTTGGTCCCACTGCTCCGAGAGACCGGCGGTTATGCCGTTCTTCTCGCTCCTCTGCTCCTGGCGATGCGGGCGCTCGTGGTCGCTCACTTCGACTTCAGCATCGCGGAGACGCTCATCGTCACCACGAGGTCGGTTCCGTTCGTCGCCACGACGCTCGTTGAAAGTGCCGGCGCCATCAGCTACGCCGCGGCGCTCGTCTTCGCGTACCACGCGGGCAAGGTTCAACGCCGTACGCAAGGAGAAAGCTGGATCTTGATGGCGACCCTCAGCCTGATCCTCGCGAGCCCGACCATCCTGTCCTCCGACCCGAAGCTCGCCGTCCTGCAAGGAGCGTTGCTGCCGGCGCTCTTCGTGTCGGGTCGACATGTCCTGCTCTCCCGACCCCTGGCCAAGCTGGCCGCCATCGTCCTCGGTACCGCGTACTTCATCGCAGTGCTGCTGCCGCTGGACATGTGGGTCCCGCCGGAAAGCGTCAACGTCTCCGGGACCGTCGAGACGGTGTACGTGCTGGACGAGTCGGAAGACAGCCTCGTCCTCTTCCGTGCGGACCCGGTCGCCGTCGAGCGTGTTCTGAAGACGAGCGTGGATGATCGTCAGTACTGTGTCATCGGGAGCCGGCGGTCGGTCGGCGAGTACCTCCTCGGGTTCGTTGAGGTTGGCATGCCGTCATGTCCCTGACTCATGGCGATACCAGCGGTGCCGTCACAACGTCACAGTCAGCGATCCGCTGATCGTCGCCGAGTACGTCAGGCACGTGCCGAACACCGAGCGCCGGAGATGGGTGAGCGTGCCCGCGAAGGAGCCCGTCCCGCTGCCTGCGGGGTTGAGGCGGTCCACCCGCCCACCGAAGGCTACGTCCCCGTCCTCGAGCGTCGGGGTGCAGGCTCAGGTAGCGGCCGGGTCGGTACCGGACAGCCGCCGGTACACCCGCTCATAGCCCTCGGCCATGTGGGTGAGGTCGAAGTGTTGTTCGACGTGGGCGCGGCAGGCCTCGGGCCGCCGCTGTCCGGCCTTAGCGATCGCCGCGGGCAGGTCCTCGGCGGTGGCGCAGATGATGCCGGTGGTGCCGTCGACGACGACCTCCGGGACCGATCCGCCGTCCAGCGCGACCACCGGAGTGCCGCAGGCCATCGCCTCGATCATCACCATCCCGAAGGGCTCCGGCCACTGCACCGGGAACAGCAGACAGGCGGCCTTGGCGTACAGCTCGCGCTTGGCGGTCGCGTCGACCTCGCCGACGTAGTCGACCGTCGGGCCGAGGCGGGGGCGGATGGCCGTCTCGAAGTACTCCTCCTCGGCGGCCTCGTTGAGCTTGCCGGCCAACACGATCCGCCGGCCGGCGGCCTGCGCGGCGTCGATGGCCAGGTGCGGAGCCTTGTCGGGGTTGAACCGGCCGACAAACAGCACCCAGTCCTCCTTGGCCTGCTGGAACGGGAAGCTCGCTACATCGATGCCGTTGCGCACGGTGGCAACCCAGCTCAGGTCCGGCGCCAGCGCGCGCTGGGCATCCGAGATCGCGACCAGGGACACGGTGGTGCCGAGCTGCCGGAAGTAGTCGCCCAGCTCGCCGTCCATCGGGCCGTGCATGGTGGCCACCGTCGGCGCCGGGCGGCTGGCCGCGGTCAGCGGCCCGGCGAGCGTGTGATCGTGGATGACATCGACATCCAGGTCGGCGAGCAGCTGCGCGGCAGCGGCGGCGTGGTGCAACTCCGGCAGCGGTTCACCGAGCTGATCCGTCGGCGGCTCGTCGTACGTACGCAGAAACTTCGCCGGCGTCCGGTCGCGGCCGGCTCCGACCAGAGTGACCCGGTGTCCCCGTGCGATCAGCGCTCGCGTGAGGTCGCCGACCACCTCCTCGATGCCTCCGTACGCCTCGGGCGGGATGCTGAAGTACGGCGGCGCCACCATCGCCACATGCATCGCCTCCGGCGACTTGCTGTTGCCCTGCATTTCCACCGACCTCCTGTACGCGAGCGCGCGGCCACGGCTTGGTCACGCGCCCACCGTCCTCATACCCAGTCGCGCAGTGTCGACATCCGGTCGGGGCGCTGATGTATGCAGATGCGGCGGCTAGGCATCTTGAGCGACCGAGAATGCGAGGTGTTCTAGCTGTTTTGTCCGGCAGATGCGAGGAGTAGGGTCATCGCATGACGGCGTTCCGGATCGGTGAGGCCGCAGAGCTGCTCGGGGTGAGCGTGGACACCGTTCGCCGGTGGGTCGACGCCGGTCGGCTCGGCGCCGCCCGAGACGACCACGGGCACCGCGTCATCGAAGGTGCTGACCTGGCCGGGTTCGTCCGGTCGCAGGCCGCCGAACCAGAGGACCGATCGGAGCTGTCCTCGGCGCGGAACCGGCTGCGCGGCATCGTCACCGCCGTGGTCAAGGACAAGGTAATGGCACAGGTCGATATCCAGGCCGGCCCGTTCCGGCTGGTATCGCTGATGAGCCGCGAGGCAGTCGACGAGCTGGAGCTCCGGGTGGGGTCGGTGGCCGTCGCCGTGATCAAGTCGACCACGGTCGTGGTGGAGCGGCCCATGAGGAGGGCAACGTGAGCGCACGTTCGATACGCGGCGCGCTCGCCATGCTCGCCGGCGTGGCGGTGGTGGCCATGTCCGGCTGCGACACTGCCAGCCCGCAACCGGGCGCCGGCTCGACCGGCGTGACCGGCACCATCATGGTGTTCGCGGCGGCGTCGCTCACCGAGTCGTTCAAGCAGATCGGCAAGGACTTCGAGGCGGCCAAGCCCGCAGCGTTGGTGACGTTCAACTTCGCCGGCAGCTCCGCCCTGGCGACCCAGATCAACCAAGGCGCCCCGGCGGACGTGTTCGCCTCCGCCGCCCCCGCGAACATGAAGACGGTCACCGACGCCGGCAACGGCGACGGCCCGCCGGCCGTCTTCGTGAGAAACCAGCTCGTCATCGCGGTACCGAAGGGCAACCCGAAGCGCATCAATGCCTTGGCGGACCTGACCAGACCCGAGCTGAAGGTCGCGTTGTGCGCCGAGCAGGTGCCGTGCGGTGCGGCGGCGAAGAAGGCCCTCGACACCGCGGGCGTCAAGCTGACCCCGGTCACCCTGGAGCAGGACGTCAAGGCGGCCCTGTCGAAGGTGAAGCTCGGCGAGGTCGACGCGGCGCTGGTGTACCGCACCGACGCCAAAGCCTCACCGTCCGATGTGGAGGGCGTCGAGTTCCCCGAGTCGGCCGGCGCGGTCAACGACTACCTGATCGTCGTGCTGAAGGAGGCCCCGAACAAGGCCGGCGCCAGGGCGTTCGTCGCCTACATGCGGTCCGACAAGGGCATGGCGGTGCTCAACCAGGCCGGCTTCCAGGCGGCGTAAACGGTGACCCGCATCGACGACCCGGACACCGCGGTACGGCCCGCCGCGGTCGTACCGCCGCGCCGCGGCGGTGGTCGGGCCCCGGTCGCGCTGCTGGTCCCAGCCGCGCTGGGGCTGCTGTTCCTGGTGCTGCCGCTGGCCGGGCTGGTGCTCCGCGCGCCGTGGACCACGCTGCCGCGGCGGCTGGCCGAGCCCGGCGTGCTCACCGCGTTGCGGCTGTCGTTGCAGACCGCCTCCATCGCGACCCTGCTGTGCCTGGTGCTCGGGGTGCCGCTGGCGTGGCTGCTGGCCCGGCTCGAGCTCCCCGGCCGCAGACTCATCCGCGCGCTGGTCACCGTGCCGCTGGTGCTGCCGCCGGTGGTCGGCGGGGTGGCGTTGCTGCTCGTCTTCGGCCGCAAAGGCATCCTCGGTGCCTGGCTCTACTCCGCCTTCGGCGTCACCCTGCCGTTCACCACCGGCGGCGTGGTGCTCGCCGAAGCGTTCGTCGCGATGCCGTTTCTCGTCATCGCCGTCGAAGGGGCGTTGCGTGGCGCGGACACCCGCTACGAAGAGGCCGCCGCCACGCTGGGCGCCGGCCGGTGGACCACCTTCACCCACGTGACCCTGCCGCTGGTGGCACCCGGCATCGCCGCGGGCGCGGTGCTGTGCTGGGCCCGGGCGCTCGGCGAGTTCGGCGCCACCATCACCTTCGCCGGCAACTTCCCCGGCCGTACGCAGACCATGCCCCTCGCGGTTTATCTCGCCCTGGAGACCGACCTGCAGGCCGCGATCGTGCTCAGCCTCATCCTGCTCACCGTCTCCGTCGCCATCCTCGCCGCGCTCCGCGACAAGTGGATCACCAGCCCATGACCGGCAACGCCGACCGGCCGATGCTGGCTGCGCATCTGGTGGTCGACCTCGGCACGTTCCGCCTCGACCTGCACCTGGACGTCGCCGCTGGCGAGGTCGTCGCGCTGCTCGGCCCCAACGGCGCCGGCAAGACCACTGCCCTGCGCACCCTCGCCGGCCTGCGACCACTGTCCGCCGGCCACATCACCCTCGCCGGCCACGACCTCGATCGACCAGACCGTCGACTGTGGACACCCACGGAACACCGCCCGATCGGGGTGGTGTTCCAGGAGTACCTGCTCTTCCCGCACCTGTCCGCGCTGGACAACGTCGCGTTCGGGCCCCGCCGCCATGGCGTACCCAGACGCCGGGCCCGCGAGCAAGCCGCCGGCTGGCTCGACCGGGTCGGCCTGACCGAGTACGCCGCCCGCAAGCCGCGGCACCTGTCCGGCGGGCAGGCCCAGCGGGTCGCTCTCGCCCGCGCGCTCGCGGTAAACCCGGCCCTGCTGCTGCTCGACGAGCCGCTCGCCGCCCTCGACGCCCGGACCCGCCTGGACACCCGTGCCGAGCTGTACCGTCATCTCGCCGAGCACCCCGGCGCCACCTTGCTGGTCACCCACGACCCGCTCGACGCCCTCGTTCTGGCCGACCGCCTGGTCATCGTGGAAGACGGCCGGTTGGTCCAGGAAGGCGACGCTGCCACCGTCACCGCCCAACCCCGCACCGACTACGTTGCCCGGCTCGTCGGTCTCAACCTCTACCGCGGCCGCGCCACCGGCCACACCGTCGCAGTCGGCGACGGCTTCACCCTCATCACCGCCGACCGGCTCGACGGCGACGCCTTCGTCGCCTTCCCGCCCTCAGCGGTCGCCCTGCACCCGCACCAACCCGACGGCAGCCCCCGCAACACCTGGCCGGCAACGATCGCGGGTATCCAACGGCACGGCGACAACCTTCGCGTGCAGCTCGCCGGCCCCATTGTCGTGGCCGCCGACATCACCCCGGCCGCGGCCGCGCACCTCCACCTCGCCCCCGGTCACCCGGTATGGGCCGCGGTCAAAGCCGCGGAGACCCACACCTACCCCGCCACTGCACGATGACCTACGGCTGGGCGCGGCTCAGTCGTGTAATTCAGTGGATGCCAGCCGCGCATCCACAGATGATCACCCCGTGGAAGCAGATCCCCCGGACCTCGTCGCAGTCTTCCTGAGGTGGGTCTGGTGTCGGGCGCTGCTCCACCGGGGCTGGTGGCTCGTCACCAGCGTCTACCTGGTCGTCGACGCAGACCTGTCGGCGTCCCAGCTCGTACTGGTCGGCGCCGGGCAAGCGGTCATCGCGCTCGTGTTCGAGATTCCGGCCGGCGTCGTCGCCGACACCATCAGCCGAAAGTGGTCGCTGGTCGTCTCCCACGCCCTCATGGGCATCGCGATGATCACCACGGGCCTCGTAACCGACTTCGTACCGCTCGTCGCCACGCAGATGCTGTGGGGGCTGTCGTGGACGTTCGCCAGTGGCGCCGACGTCGCGTGGATCACCGACGAGCTCAACGAGCCGGCACGCATCTCCGTCGTGTTGGTGCGGTCGGGGCGAGCCCAGCTGTCGGGCGCCGCAGCCGGCATGGTGGGCGTCGGCGCTCTCGCCTCGCTGACGCAACGGAGCACAGCGATGGTGCTGGCCGGCACTGCCATGCTGCTGCTCGGCCTGTACGTCGTATGTCGTTTCCGCGAGCAGCGGTTCCTACCAACCTCCACGAGACGGTGGTCGGCCTCCTGGTCGATCCTCGTGCGCGGGTGGTCCCTGGTGCTTCGCAGCCGCGCGATCCTTCTCATGTTCGCGGCGACGTTCCTGGTCAACGGCGCCGAAGACGCCTTCGGACGACTGCGTCCCCGGCGACTGGTCGACATCGGGCTTCCCGCGGACCCCGTCGTGTGGTTCACCGTCCTCGGCGTGCTCACCCTGCTCCTGGGCGTGGCCGCCTTGCGCCTCGTGGAGCCCCATACCGACGGCGTACGCACAGCGCTGCGCGGCTACGTCATCGCCTGCGCAGCGGGCGTGGTCGGGCTCATCGGCCTAGCCTGCGCCCCGGAAAAAATGAGTGGCAGCGCGGCCGTGCTGCTCGTCGCGGGGATCGCCCTTCCGCTGACGCGCACCATCGGCACCGTCTGGGTGAACCGGCAGACCAGTGGCGAGACTCGAGCCACCGTGCACTCGTTCCTCGCCCAGGCCGAGTACGTCGGGGAGATCGTGTGCG
>WNGF01002797.1_pt1 | contig 38111 bp, 31 predicted proteins | sample 5400641 | NCBI WGS metagenome assembly WNGF01 (sample SAMN13153371, study PRJNA577476) | soil metagenome | isolation source: 80 cm soil or saprolite under grassland replicate 2 | place: USA:California | collected 2016-06-15 | reverse complement strand
CGATGTCCTCGCGCTGCACGATGCCGGTCGCGCTTTCGTCCAGGTGGAACTTCTCGCGCAGCTCGCGCAGGTTTTCGCGCTCCTTGCGCTCCTCGTCGGAATAGAAGCGCGCCTTCTCGAACTCGTGGTTCGCGATGGCGTTCTCCATGCGGTGGACGATGAACTTGATCCGCTTCTGAACCTCGGTGATCTCTTCCGGCAGCGCGGACTGGCGCAGCTTTACGCGCGCGCCGGCCTCGTCGATCAGATCGATGGCCTTGTCCGGCAGGAAGCGGTCCGGGATGTAGCGGTTCGAGTGCGCCACGGCAAAGTTGATCGACTCGTCGGTGTAGCTGACGGCGTGGAACTTCTCATAGCGGTCCTTGATCCCCATCAGGATCTTCACCGAATCCGGCTCGCTGGGCGGCGGCACCTTCACCGACTGGAAGCGGCGCTCAAGCGAGCGGTCCTTCTCGATCGATTTGCGGTACTCGCCCGGGGTCGTTGCGCCGATGCACTGGATCTCGCCGCGCGACAGCGCCGGTTTCAGAATGTTGGCCGCGTCGAGCGAGCCTTCGGCCGAGCCGGCCCCGACCAGCGTGTGCAGCTCGTCGATGAAGATGATCGAGTTCTGGTTCTCGATCAGCTCCTTCATGATCGTCTTCAGCCGCTCTTCGAACTGGCCGCGATATTTGGTTCCCGCCACAATCAGCGAGAGGTCGAGCGCGAGCACGCGCTTGTCGGCCAAAAACGACGGAACCTCACCGTCGGCAATTCGCTGCGCCAGGCCTTCGACGATCGCGGTCTTGCCCACGCCGGGTTCGCCGATCAGCACCGGGTTGTTCTTGGTGCGCCGGCACAGGATCTGAATGGTGCGGTCCACCTCGGAGTCGCGCCCAACCAGAGGATCGAGCTGGTTCTCCATCGCAGCCTGGGTCAGGTCGCGGGAGAACTCGGCCAGCAGCGAGCTTTCGCGGTTCACCGCGCGTTGCGGCTGCTGCTGCACCTTCTCCTGCGTGCTGCGTTGCAACTCCTCGCGAATGGCGGCCAGCTTCAGGCCGCGCTCGGCGAGGATCTCGGCGGCGAAGCACTTCTCTTCGCGCAGCAGTCCCAGCAGCAAATGTTCGGTGCCGATGTGCTTGTGGCTGAGGCGCTCAGCCTCCTCGGAAGCATAGGCCAGCACCCGCTTGCATTCGTTGCTCAGCGGGAGATCGACGCTGGTGGAGACCTTTTCGCGTACGGTGGTGTGGGCCTCGATCTGCTTCCGAATGGAGTCCACCGAAGAATGCTGGCGCAAGAAGCGGTTGGTCAGCGCCTTATCTTCGCGCAGCAAACCGAGCAGCAGGTGCTCCGTCTCGATGTACGGAGATCCAAACTGGCTCGCCTCGTATCTTGCAAAGAAAATTACGCGCCGTGCTTTTTCGGTGTACCGTTCGAACATGGTGTTTCTCCTGGTTCTCCTCCCCGGCCCTCACCGGTAACCTCGTCCATCGCCTCTGGTCTCACCGGAGTTAAACTCCAGGAACCGTGGAGCTTGCGCCGCCCACCTGCCTTACAACTCTGTCTTTCCTTCACCGCTGTGCGTATTTCCCCGGCGGTCAATCGCTGTCTTCTTTGGATGACTGTTTCTGCAACTATGCCATTAAATCGGCACAGAAGCTAAGAGAATTAACCCTATGGACTCGATAAAGACTCTGGTATGACCTCCGAGACTGCACCGTCCGCCAGGCAAAGCACCCGGCTACAGCGCCGCGCAAATGCCATGTTGTGCGTCACGATCACCGAGGTCAGCCGGTAGGCGCTGTGCAGCCGCGAGATCAGCTCAAATACCGCCTCCGCCGTACGCCCATCCAGGTCGCCGGTTGGCTCATCGGCCAACAGGACCTTGGGTGAAGTCACCAGGGCACGCGCCAGTGAAACCCGCTGTTGCTCGCCCCCGGAGAGCTCTCCCGAGCGATGATGCCCGCGCTCGGCCAGTCCGACCTCGGCGAGCCACCGTGCGGCCTCGGCTTCCGCCTTGCGCCGGTCGACACCCCGCAGATACAACGGCATGGCCACGTTCTCCAGCGCGGTAAACTCGGGCAGCAGGTAGTGGAACTGCCAGACGTACCCGATCTGCCGGTTGCGGAACTCCGCCGCAGCCTGCTCGGAGAGCCTGCTCAGCGGCAAGCCCGGACTTGGCTCCTGGAAATAAACTTCTCCAGAAGTGGCCGAATCGAGGGCCCCCAAAATGTGCAGCAGCGTGCTTTTTCCGGCGCCGCTCTGGCCTACAATGGCCAGCATCTCACCCGTATCGATCTGAAAAGACAGGTTGTCAAAGAGCACCAGATCGGAATTTCCCGAACGGTAGACCTTGCGCAGGCCCTCGACTCGGAGGATCGCGCCTTTTTCCATTGGATGCACCTGCCATTCTCCTTGGTGCAAATTCGCTTCGACCAAACTGCCCGTTTTCAGGGCGCCAACCGCGTTATTTTCAGGTCCTCGGGTGCACCGCAGGTGCGGCATTCGGTGCCCCATATCTGCCCTCCTCTGGCAGATGTGGGATAGGTTGTCCTTCGCTTCGCTCAGGATTTCGCCTGCGGGCTCTCCACCCCGACAAGCCAACATCGGGCTTGCCGGGGACCCCGGCTCCCGCTTCGCTCACGCCCACAAGACGGCTCAACCTCTTACTCGTACCGCAGCGCTTCGGCCGGGAGCACGCGCGCAGCCGACTGGGAGGGATAAACCGTCGCAATAAAGCTTATGGCCAGAGAGACCACAACCACCAGCGCCGCATCCAGTGCGCGCGGCACAAACGGCACGTAATCCATGGCATAGACCTCGGAGGAGAGCGCGATCCAGTGATAGCGCCCTGCGAGCACCGCCACGGTCTCTCCTGCGGCCAGCCCCAACAGCGTCCCGACAATTCCGATCAGCAGCCCCTGCCAGATGAAGATCCGCCGCACTTGCTCGCGCCGGGCGCCCATCGAAACCAGCACCGCAATGTCCCGGGTCTTCTCCATCACCATCATAATCAGGGAGATCAGGATATTCAGGGCTGCGACAAATACAATCAGCCCGATGGTGATGAAAGTGACCACCCGCTCCAGCCGTAGGGCGCGGAACAGGGCCCGGTTCTGCTCCATCCAGTTCGTCGTCATGAAGCCTTTGCCGGCCGCGGACTCGATCCGGCGGCCGATCTCCGGGGCCTTGTAGATGTCGTCGACCTTAAACTCCAGCACGCTGGCAATATTGCCCAGACTGAACAGCCGCTGCGAGTCTGCAAGAGAGCAGAGCGCCCAGGTGGCGTCGTACTCGTAGAAACCCGACTGAAAGATCCCCGCCACCTTGAAGCGCATATAACGCGGCACCATGCCGAAGGGCGTCAGCTCGCCCTGTGGGCTGGTGACCAGCACCACGGAGCCGACCGTCGCGCCCATCGTCTCGGCCAGGTCCTTGCCGAGCACAATGGGCGGCGTTATGGCCGGCGCGCTCCCGGCAGTGTCCTCGGGAGGAGTTGATTTTTCAGGGTGCCCCATCCTAGCCTTCTGTTGGCCAGGGTGGGGTTGTTGATCTTCCTGGTGTACTCGCTCGTCCCGCGCCCGCTGCTCAGCCTGTGTCAGTGCTTCTACGCTGCCCACGCGGACCGAATCCAGCAGGGCTGTAACCCCGCGCTCGTCGGCGGGAATAATCCCCTTCAGCACCGCACCTCCGGCCCGGGCCCCGCGCGAGATCAGCACCTGCTCGTAGATCGCCGGCGCCACGGCCTGCACGTGGTCAACTTTTCCCAGGCGCTGCTGCAGCGCCTGCCAGTCGTGGATGCCGTCGTTCTGCACCCGCATCAGGTTCAGGTGCGAGGTCGAGCCCAGCAGCCGCTGCTGCAGGTCCTGGCGAAAGCCGTTAGTGATTGCCAGCGCGATGATCAGCGAGGCCACCCCGGCCGCGACCCCCAGCACCGAAATCGCGGTGATCACCCCGATGACGGCCTGGCGGCGCTTGGCGCGAAGATAGCGGGCGGCAATGAAGAGCTCAAAGCGCATGGCTGATTATAGAACCGCCTCGTAATAGAGGCCTGGCAGACGGGAGCGCCTCGGCAGGAGCCTTGAATCTGCCTGTTTTCCCGGCGGAGATACAGGCCGGGGTCCCCGGCAAACCTGCTGTTGGCTTGCTGGGGTGGAGGCCGGGGTCCCCGGCAAACCTGCTGTTGGCTTGCTGGGGTGAGGCCGGTATACAACTCAAACAGGCTGGGCAACTTCTTCTCTTACATGTCCACCAAAGCGAAATCCAACAATGCGAAATCCGTTCCGACTGGCAATAGGAAAACCGTTTCGAGCGATCCAAACTCCCCGCAATCGTCCGATTCCAGACTGCCGGAGCCGGAGATCCATCGCTACTATGAACACCACGGATTTCATTTTTTTGCAGCGCGCGCGGCCGCCCTCCTGGGCTCCAGTCCGGCATTTCTCGCCGCCACGGTCATCGTGATCCTGTGGGGAGCCACCGGCCCGTACTTCCACTTCTCCGACACCTGGCAGCTCGTCATCAACACTGGGACCACCGTCGTAACCTTCCTGATGGTCTTCCTGATCCAGAACACGCAGAACCGCGATGCCCGCGCGCTGCACCTCAAGCTGGACGAGGTCATCCGCGCCCTCCACTCTGCCCACAACGAGATGATCGATATCGAAAGGCTCAGCGATCAGGAGTTGGAGCATCTTGCCGGGCACTACGAACATATCCGCCAGGCCTCCGAGGCGCGAAAGTCCGCCAGGCGCGGGGAGAAGGAAAGCGGGCAGGAGAAGCGCGCCCGGCAGAAGCGGGGGGGAGCCGTGCGAGAAAAGGCGGGAGAGGAGAGGAAGGCAAGCTGACGGAACCCGAGACCTGCCAGAAGATGGAAGATGCGGGTACCAATCGGCGAATAAAAATTCAGAACCACATCAGCTCTGCTGTACATATCCGTGCCGGTAGCCCTGCTCATAGCCCTCCCGGTACTCACGCAAGTAGTCGTCCCGGCTGCCGAACTCCAGGCGATAGTGATCGGGGAACCTGAATCTGTAGCCGAAGTGCCACCTGTGGCCATCTTCCAGATCGATGCGGCCGTCTTCATAGCCCGCCCGAAAGCCGATCCGATAGCCCTGGCCGTGTCCCTTGAACAATGGCCCTTCCTGCAGCGCCTGGAAATTGGCGTCCCTGTCCAGGTCAAGGTCCTGGGACCGGTAGTACTGGTAAATTTCCCAGTGATGGAGGTAGTGGTGGGGATCCTGGAGCTGATCGTTCAGCCCGGGCTCCGGCGTTGCCCCGCCATGGGGGTCCTCAGCGCGCCCGTCGTCGCCGTGCTGGGGTGAGCTGGTTTGGGCCATTGCCAGGGCGGGCAGCAACGCCGTGCCCAGCAGTGCAATCAGCATCCAGCGAAATTTCATGGTTGACTCCCGCGCGCTTGGCCACGCCTGATTCGCGCCCTCAGTCCGATGCTCCCCGTAGCAACGAAGATTCCCTGAAACGGGTCACGCCGAAACCGGCCAATGTCCCCCGTAACTTCCCCAGTGCAGATATGGCGCACGCTCCTGCTGTAACATGGAGCGATTCCGGGTCCCCCTCGATGCGGCGAAAAAAGATGCGGCAATCAAAACGTGAACCGCCGGCCTTATGTGCGCGCTCTTCCCATGTGTGGGATGAAAGCGATCCGGGCACGAAAACGTCACCCACGAAAATGTCACCAATGTTACACGCACCAATGTCACACGCACCGACCGCGAAGCTTCCTTGGCTCTCTGCTGTGCTCTACTGCGCCGCTATCGCTGTGCCCGGCTCCTTGCTCGCAGACCCGGCTCCAGTAGGGGCACAGAACTCCGCCACCCTGAGCTTCTGGCAGCAGCCCGCGCCACCTCAGGCCGGTGGTCCCGAGAGCGATACGGGGCCGTACGCGATTCCAAAGGCGGAGACTGACAAGCAGCCGGCCCGGCCCGCGCGGCCTCCCTCGCCCAAGCCGGACGAGACCATGCCGGAGTTCTCCATCACTGTCGAGGTCCCGCTGGTCACCCTGAATGTGCTCGTGCTGAGCAAGGACGGACACTTCATCCCCGGGTTGCAGGAAGAGCAGTTTCTCGTGCTCGAAGATGGCGTTCCGCAGCCGGTTCAGACATTTGGCCTCACCCGGGCAGGCTACACCGCGGTTCTGCTGGTGGAATTCGCTGCAACCCCGGCCTTCCAGGTCAGCCGCCGCCAGTTCCTGATCGACGCCCTGCACGCCTCCTATGCCTTTACCGACCAGATGGAGAGGGACGATTACGTCTCGCTGATCAGTTACGACATGAAGCCCAACATCCTGGTGGACTTCACCTCCGACAAGAAGACGATCTACAACGCGCTCGACTCGCTTCGCGTGCCCGCCTTCAGCGAGACCAATCTCTTCGACGCGCTCTACGACACACTGGACCGGCTGGATGGCGTGGAGGGCCGCAAGGAGATCATCCTGATCGGCAGCGGCCTGGACACCTTCAGCAAGATCCCCTACGACAAGCTGCTGAAAAAGATCAAGGCCACATCGAACGTGACCATCTACACCATCAGCACCGGCTTTCTCTGGCGGCAGTACATGGAGACGCGTCCCGGCCTGGGAGCGTCCATGGCCGCGCTGGACTACCTGCAGGGCGACAACCAAATGAATACCTTCGCCAAGATGACCGGCGGACGATGGTTCAACCCGCGCTTGCAGGGCGAGCTCCCCGATGACTTCCGCGAGATCTCCGCCGCCGTGCGCAACCAGTACACGCTCGCCTACCGGCCCACCAACACCAAGCTGGATGGCACCTACCGCAAACTGAAGGTGCAACTGGTGCACCCTGGCACCGACAAGCCGCTGATCATCAAAGACGAGAAGGGAAAAGAGCTGAAGTACCAGGTGCTCACGCGCGAGGGCTACACCGCCAAGCATCAGGTGGAGTAGGAACCTCGAGCGGAGAAGCAACCACCGCAAAAGCAACTAGCCCAATTAAGGCTTAAAAAGGGCACGAATGCTCAGTGGTGGTAGCGATGCTCGATCCTGCGCACAAATGGGTCGGACTCTTTGTCGCCGAGATCGGCGAAGTCGATCTCTTCAAACCCGCTCAGGTCGGGCTGCGCCAGCGGAGTCCGTGACAGCGGATGGATGGCCTTGAGCTCGGTGCGCAGCGCTCGGCGGTGGTTGTAGACCCGCAATGTGACGGGGAGCTGAAGCTCGGGGGCCCACCAGAGGTCCATCCCCCCGTCCTTCGTCCGTCCCCGATAGCGAAACACCGCATAGCCGAATGCCGTCTTTTTCTCGCCGGTCTTCTTGAGTTGCGATTGCAACTGCGCCGGGTCGATCAGGCTCGCGAGCTTGTTCCACTCAAACTGCTGATGGATGGCGGCGAGGTCTCCCGGAGTAAACTCAACGGTCTTGCGCTCCGAGTAAAACACTTGCTGGTAGAAGATCCTGCCATCGGCCTCTCGTGTCCAGCGCTCGCCCTCCTCGCTATCCATCGCCCGGACCTGGACCTGGTTTGCGCTCCGCCACATCTGCCAGCGGCGGACCTGCGCAACCCGCGGATTCGTGACGGTGGTATGGAATTCGCAGGCGATTTCCGGCAAAGAATTTTGAGCGATTGCTAATTGCGAGAAGAGCAGGACCAACAGGGGGATCATGCGGCGCATCTGCATTACCTCCAAGAGACGGCCATATCGCGAGCTTAGACGAGTCCCGTTGCAGGCAGGTTAGTGACAGATGAATATTCGTCTAACGAGGAGCCACCCGCTGCACTCCCATTCACTTAAGATTCAGTAACTCCGGGCAGAGTTGCTTCATGTTTGATCCTTGAGGTCACGATCTTCCGCCGACTGTTACTCGCGTAACTTTCTCTGATTCTCATCGTCCAGTAGCCTCATGCAGAGCACGCCAGGAGGATATGTCCCGTGAAGGCTCTGCTGTGCATCGCCGTCGTACTTGCGCTTCTTTCGGGCCTCTCCCTCGCCAGTCCGGTGGAGGGAACCGCTCACCAGCCGTTGCTGATTACTGCGGCCGCCAGCATCCGAACCGAACTGGAGGTCCATGGCGAGCGCGTCCTTGGGAAGGACCTCTACCACTGGAGCACGCGTCTGGAGCGGATCGAAGACTGCCGCGCCGAATTGTCCGTCCGGCTCGCCAACAATATGGGCGCGGCCACGCTGAGTATCGAGAGCGTCAATTTCTCGCTCGGCGCGCTGAATCCTTATGGGATCGAAATTCAGCAGAAGCACGGGCTCAAAGTGCCCTGCCGGGGCGGAGAGAGCTGCGTCTTCTCCACCTCAACTTGCACCAGAGCATCGAAGGATGGGACCGTAATCGACTGCACCACGCCGAACCAGAAGCGGGTCGATTTCTTCTCCATACAGTTGGATAGCGATGAGGAGTCAGCGCAACGACTGCAACTGGCCTTGCGCGAGGCAGTCAGCGCCTGCCGGCAGCCCAGCTCCGTCACCTTCTGATGTTGCCTGTCTGAGACTTAAAACGGAGTAAGCAAAAGCTGTGGATTCTTCCGAGGCAAATCTTCCAAATTGGAAAAACTGAATCCAGATCACCACGATCGACACTTCCCATACCGGACGGAGTTATAGTATCTGGAAAGGAGCGGGGCCATTTGGCGGCCCGGCAATCCAGATTTCAGGAGAACCCGACCAATGGCCAAAGAGAAGAGCACTTCCGATTCCTTGCCAGGCAAAGGCACCAAGAGCAAGCAGAGTACAACCAGGAAGACTGCTTCGCAAAGCGGGCTGAAGGTGGTGGCCGCCTCCGGCTCGGCTACATCCGCATCCCCGAGGCAGTGGACTGAGCCTTCGCCCACAGAGCTTGACCAGGAGATCCGTCAGCGCGCCTACGAATATTTTTGTGAGCGTGGCGGCCAGCACGGCGGGCACGAGGACGACTGGCATCGCGCCGAGCAGGAAGTGCGCGAGAAGTATCGCGAAAAGTACAACTACGGGACTTAACAACATGCCGCAGGTTCTGATGGTCGATGACGACACCGGGCAACTACACATCCGGGAAAGTGTGCTGCGCTCGGCCGGGATCCAGGTGAGCCCTGCCTCCAGCGCCGAAAGTGCGCTGGAGATCCTGCGCTCTCGGGGCCGCGAGATCGGGGTCGTGATCACCGACCATCTGCTGCCCGGACTGCAGGGCGCCGACCTCGTCCGCGAGCTTCGCACTCTGAACCCTTCTATTCCAGTCGTGGTGCTCAGCGGCCTGCCGGACATCGGGCCGGAGTACGAGGGCCTGGACGTTATAGTCCGTCTAAAGCCCCTGCCGGCCCGCGAACTGATCCGGCTCGTCCATAGCCTGCTAGGGTCCAATACAACCGCCCAGAAAGCTGTCTCCTAAACGCGAGGGAGGCCGCTATTTTCACTGGCAGCAAGCTAAAATCCGGCTTGCTGGGGACCTCGATCCGAACGTCATTGACCTTAGTTCCTGAATGCAATCTTCTTACCACGGCAGTATTCGAGTCTGCCGAACGGCCCCTTCAGCGGGCATTTGCCTTGCGGCCCCCACTGAAATCGTGCACAATGACTCGAGATTTGCCTCTCAGATAACTACATGCCCCAAATCGGAAGCTTCACTCTCCTCCTCGGCCTTGCCTTAGGCGTCTATGCGTTCGTCGCCGGAATCCTGGCCATTGTCTACAAGGATGACCACCTGAGCGAGACGGCGCGCCGCGCCGGCATCGCGATCTTCCTGGCGGTCACCGTGGCCTCGGCCGTGCTGGTCTATGCAGCGTTCCGCAATGACTTTTCGGTGGCCTACATTCTGCACCACTCCAACCGGGCGCTGCCCGCGCCCTACAAGTTCGCCGCGCTGTGGTCGGGGCAGGAAGGTTCTCTGCTCTTCTGGTGCTGGCTGCTGGCGACTTACGGGCTGATTCTGCGACTGAGGCATAAAGTGGACAGCCGGCTGGTGGCGCATGCCTCGGTGGTCATCAGCGCGGTGCAGATCTTCTTCCTCGTGCTGGTCAACTTCTCCGCCCATCCGTTCGCGCTGGTTGCGGGAACCATCCCGCCCGACGGCAATGGCCTGAACCCGCTGCTGCAGTACCCGGAGATGGTCATCCATCCGCCGATGCTCTACCTGGGCTATGTCGGCATGACCGTGCCCTTCGCCTTCGCGCTGGCGGCGCTCATCATGAAGTACCCCGGCGAGAAGTGGATCCACATCACTCGCCGCTGGACCATGGTGGGCTGGCTCTTCCTTACCGTTGGAATCTTCCTCGGCTCCTACTGGGCCTACAAGGTGTTGGGCTGGGGCGGCTGGTGGGGCTGGGACCCGGTGGAGAATGCCTCGCTGCTTCCGTGGCTCACCGCGACGGCCTTCCTGCACTCGGTGATGATGCAGGAGAAGCGCGGCATGATGAAGGTGTGGAACATGTGGCTGATCTTCTCCACCTTCCTGCTGGCGATCTTCGGCACATTTCTTACCCGAAGCGGCGTGGTCAGCTCGGTGCACGCCTTCGCCGAATCCGACATCGGCAGCTTCTTCGTCACGTTTATTGCGCTGACCTTCGGCGCCTGCATGTTCTTCTACGTGCGCAACCGGAGCCATCTGGTCAGCGAGAACAAGCTGGAGTCACTCGTTTCGCGCGAGTCCAGCTTCCTGTTCAATAACGTGCTGCTGCTGATCGCCGCCTTCGCCGTCCTCTGGGGCACACTCTTCCCGGTGCTCAGCGAATGGGTCACCGGGCACAAGATCACCGTTGGGCCGCCGTTCTTCAATAAGATCAACATCCCCATCGCGCTCTTCCTGCTGCTGCTGACCGCCGTCGGCCCGCTGCTGGCCTGGCGCAAGACCTCGCTCGAGAGCCTTCGCAAAAACTTCCTGGTGCCGGCGATCGTCGCGCTGCTGGTGGGCGTGGTGCTGGTCGTCAAGGGCATCCGCCCCTGGGTGGAAATGAGCTACTTTTATTCGCTCATGGCGATCATGCTCTCCGTTCTGGTCTTTGCGACGGTCGTCAGCGAGTTCACCCGCGGCGGACTGGTGATTGCGCGCAAGAACAACACCCATCTGCTGCATGGCATGTACACGCTGACCCGCCGCAACATGCGGCGCTACGGCGGCTACATCGTGCACGTGGGCGTGATCGTCACCATGATCGGCTTTGCCGGCGCGGCGTTCTACACCAATGCCGAGCAGGAGATGGGCTACGGCGATAAGATGTCGCTTGGCGCATACACACTCGTCTGCCGCTCCTACACGCAGGACGACAAGCCCAACTACTCCAGCGAACGGGCAATCCTGGACATTTACAAGAACGGCAAGCAGATCGATACCATGTTGCCCGAGCAGCGCTTCTATAAGGCCAGCGGGCAGCCCGCTACCATGGTGGCCAACCGCTCGACCGTGATGGAAGACCTCTATTTGGTCTACACGGGAAAGAACCCGGAGAACGGCCGTCCGATCATTAAGGCCCATCTGAATCCGCTGGTCTGGTGGATCTGGTCGGGCGCGCACTTTATCCTGATCGGCACGCTGATCGCGCTGGTGCCCAACATGCAAGCCAAGAAGAAGAAGTCGCCTCCGCCGAAGCAGCCTTCGGCGCTGATCGAAGACGTAGCCGAGAGCCGATCCACAGTGGGGGCCGGGAGCGGGCGATGAGAGAGGTGCCCCAGGTCCCGCGCCGCGTTGTTTGCGGCGCTGACCTGGGTTCGCCGCATCCTGTGCGGCTTCTAAAAAAAATGTTTCCAAAAACTACGATTTCCAAACTCATTTCACGCTGGTCTACGGCGCTCATCCTCGCCAGTGCGCTGCTGCTGATGGCCGCCGCCGACGATCCCGGCGGCAAGCGCTTCGATAAACTGGGCCACGCCGTGATGTGCCAGTGCGGTTGCGGCCAGATCATGGCGGAGTGCAACCACGTCGGCTGCTCCTCCTCTGACAAGATGCGCAAGGAACTGCGCGCTGCGATGGATCGCGGCGAAGACGACAAGACGATCCTGGCGGGCTTTGTCGCCAAATACGGACCGACCGTTCTTTCCGCTCCCACGGGGAAGGGCTTCGATTTGGTCGCATGGATCATGCCGGTGGTGATCTTTATTGCCGGAATCCTTGGTGTGGCCTTTGTGGTGCGCGCCTGGAAGCGCCGCGCCCCGGCCGCGGCCGCCAATGCACCGGATGCAGCCGAAGAGATGGATGAGTACCGCCGCCGGGTACACGAGGAGACGAGCCTGTGATTCTGCTCTCACCGATGGCCGCAATTTTGCTGCTTCAAATGCAGGTCCCAACCGACACGAGCGGGCCTGACGCTACCGCCAAAAGCTTCCTGCTCTTTGTCACGGTGGTCGTCACCGCGGGAGTGCTGTTCTGGATCTTCAAGCCCGCTCCAGCCGAGCGCGGCGTGGAGAAGACGCGCCTGGCCTACCTTTACGAGCGCAAGGAGCAGACCTTCGAGAACTTGCGCGACCTGAATTTCGAGTACAAGGCCGGCAAGCTGAGCGACGCCGACTTCACCTCCATGCGCGACTCGATGGAGCAGGAGGCCGCCAATATTCTGGCCGAGATCGAAGAGCTCGAACACGAATCCGGTAACCGGCAGGAGGACCCCGGCGAGCCAGTAGTTGGCTCGTTGGGGCAGAGGAGATGACCGCCTGATGCGCGCCACTCGCTTCGTTCCCATTCTGATTCTTGCGCTCGCACTGGCCGGCGTGGCCGCGGCGGAGGAGACCATCACCATCAGCGGCACGGTCGCCAATGCCACCGTGAGCAAACCCGCCTCCGGAGTCACCGTCACGCTCGTCGATCCCTTGGGCGGCATGGCCGAGGTGGCAACCACCAGGAGCAACGCGCGGGGAGAGTTCACCTTCAAGGCGCCTCCGGCCCGCGGACCGCGCCTGCTGCGCGCCGAGCGCGCCGGCGTCAACTACTTCAAGATGATTCCGCCGGGCGTCAACAGCGCCGAACTGCAGGTCTACGACTCCGCATCGAAGGTCGACGGCATCAAGGGCACCGCCGATGTGCTGCGTGTTCAGGCCGAGGCCGGGACGCTGCAGGCAGCCGAGGTCTTCGTGATCACCAACGCCAGCCAGCCGCCGCGCACGCTGGCCTCGCCGGCCACCTTCGAATTCTTTCTCCCCGATGGCTCGAAGATCGACGAGGTCCACGCTCAGGCCCCCAACGGCCAGCCAATCACGGTGGAGGCCAAACCTGCCGCGGAGAAAAATCGCTACGCTTTTTCCTTCGCGCTGAAACCGGGCGACACCAAGTTTCAGCTCAACTACCACCTCCCGTACAGCGGCCAGGCCGCGCTGTCGCCGCGCCTGACCCGCGACTTTGAGCACTTCGTCGTGGTCACGCCCGTTGGCATGACCTTCGCCGCCAAGCACCCCAAGCAGTTTCAGGGCATGGACTCCGGACAGCCCGGCTCGAACGTGCAGGTCAGCATGCAGGCCAAGGTGGGACAGGAGCTCGGCTACACCATCTCCGGCACCGGCAGCTATCCGGCTGAGGGCGAAGAGTCCGCCGCTGCGGCCCCCTCAGCCAACGGACGCGATGATGCACCCCGTCCCGGCGGCGGTCTCGGCAAGCCCATCGACGTCCCCGACGGTCTGGCAAATTACCGCTGGTACATTCTTGCAGCCCTGATGGCGGTGCTTGTGGGCGGAGGCATCTGGACACACGAGCGCACCAGCCTGGAACAGGCGGCAATGGCCGGCTCGGCTCCCACGGCATTCGCGCCTGCACCTCGCGTGGACGCTCCAGTGCCGCAGCGCGGAGCTGATACTCCGGCATCGGCTGCTTCGCCAGCCGCCGCGACTCCTGCAGCGCAATCAACGCCGGGCAACGCGCTGCTGGCCGGCCTGAAAGAGGAGATCTTTGCCCTCGAGGTCGAACACCAGCAGGGCAAGCTCTCGCAGGATGAATATGAAAAGGCCCGCGCCGCCCTCGAACAGACGCTACAGCGCGCCCTCTCCCGCTCGCAAACTTGAGCCGTTTTAGCGCCGTCTGAGGCGTGAGGCGAAATCCTGAGCCAACCCTGCTGGCGCGTCTTTCTCTGGTGCGATAGCATCACATGATCATGGGAAATAACTTTAAAACCGCAATTCTGTTGACGCTGATGACCGTCGTCCTGGTGATGGTAGGCCAGGCCCTGGGCGGACAAAACGGCATGATCACGGCATTCATTCTTGCCGGCGTCATGAACTTTATCTCCTACTTCTACAGCGACAAGATCGCCATCTTCTCCAGCGGGGCGCAGTCGGTCACGCGCGAGGAGCTGCCGCGCGTATACCAGATCGTGGAGCGGCTCTGCGCCAGGACCGGCCTGCCGATGCCCAAGATCTTTGTCATCCCGACGCAGTCGCCCAACGCATTTGCCACCGGACGCAACCCGCAGCATGCTTCGGTTGCGGTAACGGCTGGCATTCTCGACCTGCTCAACGACGAGGAGCTGGAGGGCGTGCTGGCGCATGAGCTGGGCCACGTCCGCAACCGCGACATCCTCATCAGCTCCGTCGCCGCTACCTTTGCCGGCGCAGTCACTATCCTGGCCCGCATGGCCGGCTACGCCGCCATGTTCGGAGGCTATGGCGGGCGCGACCGCGACCGCGAAGGCGGTGGCGGTGCGCTCGGCGCCCTGCTGATGATGATCCTTGCGCCAATTGCCGCGCTGTTGATCCAGATGGCGGTCTCGCGCTCGCGCGAGTATCAGGCCGACGCCACCGGCGCGCACTTCACCGGCAACCCCGGCGGGCTGGCCAGCGCACTGCGCAAGATGGAAGCCTACGCGCAGCGCGTCCCGCTGGTGGCCTCACCTGCCACGGCGCACATGTACATCATCGCGCCGCTGCTGGGAGGCTTCAGCTTCGGTAACCTCTTCTCGACTCATCCGCCCACGGCTGAGCGCATCGCCCGCCTCACCGGCATGCCACCGGGCGGGTATTAAGACAACGCATCTATGAAGGTGCCCCATTTCTGAAGGTGCCCCATTTCTGCCCGATGTTGGCAGAAGTGGGGCTTTTGTTTTTGCTTTTGTTTCTGTTGTTAGGTCATCCTGAGCGAAGCGAAGGACCCCAGCAAAGCTCAAATCGCCTGTGCGGCCCTAAGCTTTTCAACCAGTGCCTTTCATCTTTGGGGCCGCGAAGTTACGAATGGCTGAGCGAAATGCTAAGAGCAAAAGCAAGCGCAATAGCCCGGCGTTGCTGATTGAAAAGCTCCGAAGTTTCCTGCTACCGTAAGCGGCGCTGGGGTCCTTCGCTTCGCTCAGGATGACCCCAGTGCAAGAGTAGGAACCCCCTCTGCAGTGCTAGTCCCTTCGGCTTTTGGACATCTCCTCCCTAGCGGATACAATCATCGGAATGTCGCAAGCATCCGGTTCCACGCTCCAACGCGCAGCCGAACTGGAGCGCGCCCTGCGCTCCATCGTCCGAGGCAATGACGAGGTAGTACGGCTCGCCCTGGTCGCCATCCTCGCCCGCGGACATCTGCTGATCGAAGGCGTCCCCGGCGTGGGCAAGACCACGCTGGCGCATGCCCTCGCGCGCAGCATCGACTGCGACTTCCGCCGCGTGCAGTTCACCAGCGACATGCTGCCCAGCGACGTGCTTGGCATCTCGATGTACTCGGCGGTCGAGGAGCGCTTCGAGTTCAAGCGCGGGCCTATCTTCACCAACATCCTGCTGGCCGACGAGATCAATCGCACCACGCCCAAGACGCAGTCCGCGCTGCTGGAGGCGATGAACGAGCGCCAGGTCACGGTGGACGGCTACTCGCACCCTCTTCCCAATCCGTTTCTGGTCCTCGCGACGCAGAACCCAGTGGAGCACCACGGCACTTATCCCCTACCGGAGTCGCAGCTCGACCGGTTTCTCATCCGCGCCCGCATGGGTTATCCGCAGGCGGGCAGCGAGCGCGAGATCCTGCGCGGGGAAGCCGGCGCCGTGCGCCTGGATGATCTTCGCCCCGTGCTCACCGGCCCTGAAGTGATTGCGTTGCAGGATGAGGTGGCCACCATACGCGTAGAGGACTCGCTGATTGATTACGCGCTGGCGATCGTCGAGCGCACCCGCGAGCACGAGCAGCTCTCGCTTGGCGTCTCGCCCCGCGGCGCTCTCATGCTCTATCGCGCGGCCCAGGCGATGGCGCTGCTCGAAGGCCGCGCCTTCTGCATCCCCGACGACTTCAAGAAACTCGCCGTGCCCACCTTCGCCCACCGTCTTGTGGTCAGCGCCCGCTACCTTTCCAACCTCAAACGGACCGAGCAGTCGGAGCAAATCCTGCGCGAAGTGGTGGACAGCATCCCGGTACCCGTGTAGCTTTTTCCCGTGGCCCAATTTGCGTTAAAGTGCCCCAGCTTCGCGCTTATTGATTGCGGCAGTGACCCTCAGGGTGCCCCATTCAAGCCATCAGTTGGCTTGAGTGGGTTAGTTGCTTTTGGTTTTGCTTTTGGCTTCCGGAGGCCTTTCAATGACCTTTCTCCGTTTTCTCCGCCTGCTCGCGCTCGGGCTCTGGCTCGGCGCCTTCTTCTTTTTCGCCGCGGCCATTGCGCCCCTGCTTTTTTCGGTGCTGCCCACGCGCGCCATGGCCGGCCTCGTCGTCGGACGCGCGCTCTCCAGCCTGCACTGGATCGGCATCGGCTGCGCCCTGGTCTTTCTGCTTGCCTCGGTCCTGATGGCGCTCTTTCAGGGCGGCTCCGCGCCATTCCGCCGCCGCGACCTTCTGCTGGCCGCCATGCTGGCCATCACGCTCTACCTGCAGTTCGGCTACCAGCCCAAGATGCTCAAACTGCGCGACGGCATGGGCATCATCGACAACGTTCCGGTCGATGACCCGCGCCGCGTGGAGTTCAACCGCATGCACGTCTGGAGCGAACGCCTGGAGGGTGCGGTCTTCTTCCTCGGCGTCGCGCTGCTGTATCTGGTCGTCCGCGAGCAGGAGACCAGCCCGCGAAGATACTAGCCGAGCTTTTACGCATCCGGTGCCCCATATCTGCCCTCCTTTGGCAGATATGGGGTAGTTGTTCTTGCTCTTGTTTTTGATTTTGTTTTAGAAGGGTCATTCTGAAGCAGGCACGCGTCGTTGAAAAGCCTTCTGATCGGCATCTGAGATATGAGCGGCGCTGGGGTCCTTCGCTTCGCTCAGAATGACCCTTCTCGCGGGCGCGCGCCATCTCCTCTCATTTATGATGGAACCGGGGCGCGTCCGGCGATGAACTCCGGCCAAGCCGAGGCAACTCCCGTACTGACGCGAAACGGAATCGACACATATCGATATGAAGACTGGAATCATCGGTCTGCCCCAGGTGGGCAAGACTTCGCTGTTCAAAATCCTGACGCACGCCGATCTCTCGCATCGCAGCTCCAATCCGCGCGAGGCCCACATCGCCATTGCCACCGTGCCCGACGACCGTCTCGACCGGCTGGCCGCGCAGTGCAATCCGCGCAAGCTGGTCCACGCCCAGGTTGAGTTCGCCGACATGGGCGCCATCGGCCAGGAAGCCCTCAAGGAGAGCGGTTATCTCTCCGCGCTGCGCGGAGTCGATTCCATCATGCACGTGCTGCGCGCCTTTGAAGACGAGGCCATCCCGCATGTCGGGCCGATCGACCCGGTGCGCGATATCGGCAATGTCGAGTTCGACCTGATGGTCAGCGATCTCGCCCAGGTCGAGTCGCGCCTGGAGCGCATGAAAAAAGACCTGCTCAAGAAGAAGACTCCCGAGCTCGAAAAGGAGAATGAGCTGCTGCACCGCGCCAAGGCCTTCCTCGAAACCGAGCGCCCGCTGCGCGAGATGGAGATGACCAAGGAGGAAAAGAAGATTGTGCGCGGCTTCATGTTCCTCTCCGAGAAGCCCATCCTCTATGTGCTCAACATCAGCGAGAGCACAACGCTCGGCGTTGACCTCGAAGCCGCCGTCGAAAAGTTCGGACTCAGCGCCTACACAACGCGCCCGAACACCGGCGCCACAGCTATCTGCGGTAAGGTCGAAGCCGAGCTCGCCGAGATGAGCGACGACGAGGCCGCCGAATTCCTCGGCAGCTACGGCCTCACGGAGAGCGGCCTGGCGCGCCTGATCCGCAAGAACTACGAGCTGCTTGGCCTCATCTCATTCTTCACCGTCGGCGAGGACGAGTGCCGCGCCTGGACCGTCGAGAAGCACACGCGCGCGCAGGATGCCGCCGGCGCCATCCACACCGATCTTGCCAAGCATTTCATCCGCGCCGAAACCGTGCACTGGGACACCCTGCTGGAGCTCGGCTCCGAGGCCGCCGCGCGCGCCGCCGGCAAGCTGCGTCTGGAAGGCAAGGACTACATCGTGCAGGACGGCGACATCCTCCACATCCGGCACAGCGGCTAAGCGATGAGCCCGATTACTCTCAGCATCCTTCTCGGTATCACTGCAGGTGCGGCCAACATCGCCGGAGGCGCGCTGCTGGCGCACCGCGAGTGGGAGCAGCGCTATCTGAAATACTTCATGGCGCTGGGCGCCGGATTCATGCTCGCCACCTCCATAACCGAGATGGTGCCCGCCAGCGTTAATCTCGAAGGCGGCGTCCGCGCCGGCTTCCTCGTCCTGCTCGGCTACCTTATCATCCATTTCTGCGAGCACGTGGTCACCGGCCACTTCCACTTCGGCGAAGAGACCCACCATGACGAGTTCGTCAACCACGGCAAGAGCATCACCGTGCTGATCGGCCTGGTGATTCATGCTTTCTTTGACGGCATCGCCATCGCAAGCGGTTTCATGATCTCCAACTGGCTCGGCTGGATCGTCTTTCTCGCCATCTTCCTGCACAAAGTCCCCGAGGGCTTCACCGTCAGCTCGGTGATGCTTGCCAGCGGACGCAGCTCGCTCCGCGCCTTTTCCGCCTCTATCCTTCTCGGCGCCGGCACGCTGGCCGGTGTCCTCACCATGGTGCTGATCCGCAATGGTGTCGCCATCGGCCTGCCGGTTTCGGCGGGAGTAACTATCTATGTCGCGGCCTCCGACATCGTGCCCGAAGTCAATCGCGAGCCCGGAATCCGCATGCCGCTTCTGCTCTTCGTCGGGGTCGCCATACTCTTCATCCTCGACAGCCTCTTCCACGTGAGCGTGTAGATTCGCCGCCTGGCTCGGGCCTCGTGATTTGGAACGGCACACCTGAATGCGATGCTCTTCTCCCGTTCCCGTCCCCCTCTCATCGCGCGGGCAGCCTGACCCCACGGTCAGGCTGCCCGCATTGGTTCGCGATCGCTTAAATCGCTTAATCGGCTGCAGCCAGGCCACTGCCGTCGGCTGTTCTTGGCCTGGGGAAGGCAAAGATCGCGGCAAACCTCGCTTGCTCTCTCGGCCAAGTCTGCAGCCAGCGTCTTCCCAGCGCAAGCAGGGTGAACGCGGCGACAAAGAAGATTGCCGAATAAACGGCAAATCCGGTGCCGTAGTAGCCCGTTCTGCCCTTCAGGTAACCGAGGCCGAAGGGAACAAAGAAGCCGCCGAGTCCGCCCGCCGCTCCCACGATGCCGGTGATGATTCCCACCCGCGTGGTGAAGCGCAGAGGCACAAGCTGGAAGACAGCGCCGTTGCCCATGCCCAGCATTCCCATGGCCAGGAACAGAACTGCCGTTCCGGCCGCCAGCGGCGGAAGCGTGCTCATCACCGCGAAGGCCGTTCCGGCGCCGGCAAGCAGCATGAGCAGGAAGCGATAACCGCCCATTCGGTCCGCCAGCCATCCGCCTACCGGACGCAACAGGCTGCCGGCGATGACTACGATCGTGGTGAAATCTCCGGCCTGCACCTTGGAGAGGTGATACTGGTCGGAGAAGAAGATCGTGAGATAGCTGGTGAGTCCCACAAATCCGCCGAAGGTGAGGCTGTAGAAGAAGCTCATCCAGTACGTGTCGGCCTCGCGGAAGAGTCCGCCATAATCGGACCACGAAGCCGCGATCTGTTGCTTGGGATTGTCCTTCGCGCAGAACGCATAGATCGCCAGCACGGTCAACAGCGGAATGGCGGCGATGAGGAACGTCGGGTGCAGCCCAAAGGCCTTGGCGAGGCGAGGCGCAAACAAGGTGGCCAAAACCGTTCCCGAATTACCCGCGCCCGCAATGCCCATCACCAGCCCCTGCTGCTCAGGCGGATACCAGCGGCTCGCCAGCGGCAGTGCGACACCGAAGCTGGCGCCGGCAATCCCAAGCAGGAAGCCCGCGAGATAGTAATGCCAGAGCTCGGTGGCGAAATGCCATCCGAGAAGCAGGGGCACCACCGTGATCGCCATGCCGAACAGACCTGTCTTGCGCCCGCCGAAGCGATCGGCAATGGCCGCAAGGATGGGCCGGAAAATCGAGCCGCCGAGCAGGGGCACTGCCGTAAGCAGGCCCTTCTGGGCCGGAGTGAGGTGCAGCTCCTGGGCGATGAAAGGCGCCAGCGGCCCGAGCAGGACCCAGACCATGAAGCTGACGTCGAAGTAGAGCAGCGCGGAGATCAGGGTGGGGAAGTGGCCGGATTTCATAATGCTCTTGCGGTCCATGTGTCGCTCCTTGTTTCCGATAGCGGAAGTCGGATGTTGAACTCGAATGTGGAAATTTCGCCGATGACGCAAGCGGGGCGTTCGCGGCGCGGCACGAATGGCAATACTGTTCGCGTGAATCGCTGGCGCAATGCATTGGAATGCGCTAACGACTAAGGCGTAAATGTTTTCACTGGGTTGGCCGAGGTTGCGCGCGGAGAGGGGCGCACCGTTCTGACGCCTGTGGATAGCACACGGCACGTCCAGGTGCTGTGTTGGCGGCTTCGAATAAAGCGAATTTACAGGAAGCGAACTTGCAAATCAATTCCGAAGTGTGGACAAATTCATAAAAAGGTGTGATCTATGTCATCAAAAAATGTGATCCGCAAACATCTTGCTGACGTAGAGGGCCTGCAGTAGTATCAGTTCATCCGCCGACGTGCTGCCGCACTGTGATGTGCGTGCCCGGCGGGTACTACATGCGCGCTCCTGGACGAGCGCCGCCTCAATTCGCAACATCCCCTAATAAGAAATTTTTCTGCGTGTGCGCAGCAGCCGGCCCATTCAACGGTGACCCGCGTGCACCACAGCCTCTGGAGCTCAGGAGCAAGCCTTGCCATTGCCATTGCTCAAAGACGCGGCCGAATTGGGAGACGTGCTGGCGGTGACGAAGCACGGCGCGCCAAAGTGCGCAAGCGGCGTCCGCGTGCCCGTGGAGCCGGAGACGTCCAGACTGGTCCCCATGCGCACGCCCGGCCCGGGCGAACAGTATCGCTTTCACTTCGATATGTCGAAGTGCATCGGCTGCAAGTGCTGCGTGGTTGCGTGCAACGAACAGAACGGCAATCCGGCACACATCAACTGGCGGCGCGTGGGAGAGATCGAAGGCGGAAGGTATCCACACACGATGCGCAACTATCTTTCGATGGGTTGCAATCACTGCGTGGAGCCGACCTGTCTCGAGGGATGTCCGGTGAACGCCTATACCAAGGAGCTCTCCACCGGCCTTGTGCTGCACGATGCCGAGCGCTGCATCGGCTGCCAGTACTGCACCTGGAACTGCTCCTACGGTGTGCCGCAATTCAATCCGGAGCGCGGCGTCGTGGGTAAGTGCGATATGTGCCACGACCGCCTCTCGGACGGCGATGCGCCGGCCTGCGTGGGTGCGTGTCCGGAAGAGGCGATCCGCATCGAGATCGTGAACATCGAAGAATGGCGCAGCACCTATGCCGCTTCCGCCAACGCGCCCGGACTTCCTTCGGCCGACGACAGCCTCTCCTCTACGCGCATCACGCTGCCCGCCACGCTGGCGAGCGACACTACCAAGGCCGATGCGAATCGTATTCGCCCCGAAGATCCGCACTGGCCGCTGGTGGTGATGACTACGCTGACGCAGACCTCGGTGGGCGCGCTCGCAAGCCTGCTGATCGCGCACATGTTGCGGCCCACGCAGAGTGTGCGCATCGCGGCCGCCGGCGCACTGGCCGTGGCGCTGATTGCGTTGAACGCCTCCACGCTGCACCTGGGCCGGCCGGCCTTTGCATGGCGCGCGCTGAGCATGTGGAAGCGCTCCTGGCTCAGCCGCGAGGTATTGCTCTTCAGCCTCTTTGCCGGACTCGGTACGCTGTACGCGGCGTCGCTCTGGTGGAACATAGCGTTCAGCAATCTGCTGGGCGGCGCGGCGGAGCTGATCGGCCTGGGCGCCGTCTTTGCCAGCGCGCGACTTTACACGGTGAAGGCGCGTCCTACCTGGAACAGCAAGTTCACCTTCGGCGAATTTTATTTGTCCGCGGCCTTCTCGGGACCGCTCTTTGCGGCGCTGTTTCTGCGCGACGCCGCGCCGCAGCTCCATCGCGTCGCTGCGATCGCGGCGTTTTCGATTATCGCGCTGCAGCTCGCAAAAATTCTGTGGCTGGCCTTCTCGAAGGAACTCGAGGTGCACGGCTCGCTGCTGTTGCTCTCCACCGTGCTGCATGGGCGATACATGCTGCGGCTCGGCGGCCTCCTGGTGCTGACTCTGCTTCTCTTCCGCCCCGGTGTCGGTCCCATCTGGGCAGCGTGCGCATTCGCCGCGGGCCTGGCGCTGGAGGTCCTTGGGCGCTGGCTCTTCTTCGTCAGCGTGGTCCCCAAGAACATGGCGGCCAGCTACCTTCGCGCACAGGAGGCAGCATGAAGTACGTGGGCTCACTCCCCGGCTTGAAGAAGATCAGCTCGATGCTGGGCTTCGACACCGCGCGCGAGAAGTATGCTTACGGAGACGATCCCGTCTTCGGGCACGTCTCGCAGCAGCGCGTCGCCGAGCGCTGGGTCAAGACGACGTGCGGCTACTGCTCGGTTGGCTGCGGCATGCTGCTCGGCGTTCGCGATGGCAAGGTTGTCTCCTCGCGCGGCAACCCGGAGCACCCGGTCAACCGAGGCAAGCTCTGCCCCAAGGGACTTGCAGAGCACTACTCGCTCATGGCGCCCGGCCGCGCTGGGAGTCCGCTGCTGAAGCGCGACGGTGCATTTCAGCCGATATCGTGGGCGGAAGCGATGCGCACCATGGCGTCAGAATTCCTCCGCGTGCAGGAGCGCTATGGACGCGAGGCGGTGGGCATCATCAGCACCGGCCAGCTCCTGACCGAGGAGTTCTACACTCTCGGCAAATTGGTGCAGCTTGGGTTGGGCACGAGCCACTATGACGGCAACACCACGCTATGTATGTCGACGGCGGTTGCGGGCTACAAGCGCTCGTTCGGCAGCGACGGCCCGCCGGGCAGCTATGAGGACTTCGCGCTCGCCGATGTGATTTTACTGATCGGCGCAAACATCGCGGAGAATCACCCGATCCTGTGCCAGCACCTCGATCGCAATCCGCACAAGACGCTGGTTGTCGTCGATCCGCGCGTGACCAAGACGGCGATGATGGCTGACATCTATCTTCCGCTGAAGCCGCGCTCCGACCTTGCGCTGCTGAACGGCATCGCGCGCTTGCTGATTCGCAAAGGGCTGGTGAAGCACGACTACGTTGCGGCGCACACCGTGGGCTACGATGAGCTGTCGAAGAGCGTCGAGCCGTACACGCCGGAGTTCGTCAGCGAGATTACGGGCCTCGGCGTGCCGGTGATCGAGCAGGTCGCCGAGCTCTACGGCCGCGCCGAGCGCGGCATGATCGCGTGGACGATGGGCGTGAATCACAGCTCCATCGGTACCGAGACGGTGAACGCCATCAACAATCTCGCGCTGCTCACGGGCAACATTGGCCGCCCCGGCGCGTCGCCGCTCTCCATCACCGGTCAGTGCAACGCAATGGGAACGCGCGAGTCGGGCTTCAGCTCCAGCCTGCCGGGCTATCGCAAGTTCGAATCGGCCGAGGACCGCGCCGAGCTCGCGGCACTCTGGAACGTGGACGCGGAGCGCATTCCATCCAAGCGCGGACTGGCCTACCCGGACATCATCGAGGCCGTGCTGGCCAAAAAGATCCGCGCGCTCTGGATCATCGCCACCAATCCGATGGTGAGCTTTCCCAATGCCGACCTGCTGCAGCAGGCGCTGGAAGAGCTCGAGTTCCTGGTGGTGCAGGACGGTTTTCATCCCACGCCCACAACGCAGCTCGCACACATGGTTTTGCCTGCTGCGATCTGGGGCGAAAAGGAAGGCACGTACACCAACAGTGAGCGGCGCGTGAGCAAGGCGAATGCGGCCGCGGTTCCGCCAGGCGAGGCGTGCAGCGACTTTGAGATTTTTCTGTCGCTGGCGCGCGAGCTCGGCTGCGCGGACGAACTCTTTCCATCGTGGACGACTCCGCGCGATGCCTTCGAGGAGTGGCGTCGCATCTCCGCGGGGCGGCTCTGCGACTACTCCGGCATCAGCTACGAGCTGCTGGAGACGCACGGCGCGATGCAGTGGCCGTACCCAGCGAGCGCCGCGGCGAACACAAGCGACGCGCCGGGCAGCGTGCGCAGACTCTATGGCGACGGCGTCTTCCAGACCGATGACGGCCGAGCGCGGCTGATATCCACGGAATGGAAACCCTTCCCCGAGCAGCCGACAAAAAAGTTTCCGCTGGTTCTGAACACGGGCCGCACCGTGGAGCACTGGCACACGCGCACCAAGACGGGCGGCATTCCGATCCTGCAGGGGCTCTCTCCGAGAGCATGGCTGGAGATGAATCCGCGGGATGCGAGCAAGTTGGATTTGCGGCCGCACGACCGCGTGGACGTGATCTCGGCGCGCGGCAAGGTGCACGCCGTCGAGTTGCGCATCACTGAGATCGTCGCGCCCGGACAGGTATTCCTCCCGTTCCACTTCGTGGAGTGGAACGCAAACAACATCACGCAGAGCACGTTCGATCCCATCTCGCGTGAGCCGAACTACAAGCAGTGCGCGGTGCGCGTGGAGAAGTCGCCGCCCGTGAAACGCTGAACTTTGTGGCGAAGGGCTGATCTTCATGGGAAGCCCTGATTTTCAATGGAGCGATTGGAAGATGGCAAAACTGGTACTGATTGGCAATGGAATGGCCGGCATCGCATGCCTCGAGCAGATCTTGAAGCACGGCCGCGAGTTCGAGATCACCGTCTTCGGCGAAGAGACGCACGTGAACTACAACCGGATCATGCTCTCCTCCGTGCTGGCCGGCGAGAAGAGCGCCGAAGACATTGTGATGAACGATCTTGACTGGTATCAGTCGCACGGGATCACGCTGAGACTCGGCGTCCGGGTCACGGCGATCGACCGCGAGCTGCGCACCGTTACCGGCAACGACGGCAGCGTCACGCCATTCGACAGGCTCATCATCGCCACCGGTTCCTCGCCATTCATTCCGCCGATGGAAGGCAGTCAGCGCGACGGCGTCTTCGTCTTCCGAACCCTCGACGACACGCGCGCGCTGTTGCAGCGCAGCGGCCCGGGAGTGAAAGCCGCGGTCATCGGCGGCGGGCTGCTCGGGCTCGAGGCGGCGCGCGGTCTGCAGGTGCAGGGCTGCGATGTAACCGTGGTGCACCTGATGAGCAATCTGATGGAGCGTCAGCTCGACAATACCGGTGCGGGCTTGCTGAAGTCACAGATTGAGCGGCTGGGCGTGCAGGTGCTGCTGAATCGCAGCGCGACCAGCATTCTCGGCAACGGCAAGGTCGAGGGACTCGCCTTCAAGGACGGATCGGAGATCGGTGCTGACCTGGTGGTGATCGCAGCCGGCATCAAGCCCAACGTTGAGCTGGCGCGCACCGCGGGCCTCGAGGTGAAGCGCGGCATCGTGGTCGACGACTTCATGGAGACCTCGCATCCGGGCATCTACGCCGTGGGCGAATGCGTCGAGCACCGCGGCGTCTGCTATGGGCTGGTAGCGCCTCTGATCGAACAGGGCAAGGCGCTGGCCGCGGCCATCACGGGCAACGGCGGCGCGCCGTTTGAGTCCGTGGTGCCGGCCTCCAAGCTGAAGATCATGGGTGTCGAGGTCTTCTCGGCGGGCACGTGGGACGAGGCAGCGATTGGCGGCGAGGCAGTGCGCTTTGAAGATCCGACGCTCGGCATCTACAAGAAGCTTGTAGTGAAAGAGAACAGGCTCGCCGGCTTCATCCTGGTTGGCGACACCTCCGACAGCTCGCGCTATCTCGACCTGCTGCGCAGCGGCAAAGACCTCAGCGAGATGCGCAGGCACCTGCTCTTCCCGCCCGCTGCGGAAGACGCGGGGCAGGCTGTGGCCGAGATGGCCGACAGCGCGACAGTGTGTGGCTGCATGGGCGTGAGCAAGGGCACGATCCTCGAGGCGATCCTGGAGAAGGACGTCTGCACGCTTGCGCAGTTGAAGGAGACGACGCGTGCCTCCACCGGCTGCGGCGGCTGCGGAGATCTCTGCAAGAAGCTGCTGAAGGCCGCCGTGCCGGAGTTCCAGGAGGACACCCTTAAGGTGCTGTGCAAGTGTGTGCCGTACTCGCAGGAGCAGCTTCGCGAGATCGTGCGCAGCCAGCGCCTTCGCTCCGTGCAGGACATTCTGGAGATCTATGGCGACGGCATGGGATGCGAGGTCTGCAAGCCGGCGTTGAGCTACATGGTCGATGTCGTCTGGTGCGGCGAGCACGACGAAGATCGCTCGGCGCGCTTCATCAACGACCGCGTGCACGCCAATATTCAAAAGGACGGAACCTTTTCCGTGGTGCCGCGTATGCGCGGCGGAGTGACTTCCCCGGCCGAACTGAGGCGCATCGCCGAGGTCGCCGAAAAGTACAACGTGCCCATGGTGAAGGTGACCGGAAGCCAGCGTCTCGACCTGCTGGGCATCAAGAAGTCCGATCTGCCCAAGGTCTGGGCGGAGTTGGGAATGGCCTCGGGCCAGGCCTATACCAAGGGCGTGCGCATGGTAAAGACCTGTGTGGGGACCGACTTCTGCCGCTTCGGCGTGCAGGACTCCACCAGCACCGGCATCGAACTGGAGCGGCGACTGGAGAACCTCTATACGCCGGCCAAGGTGAAGATGGGCGTGGTGGGCTGCCCACGGAACTGCGCCGAGGCCACGGTGAAGGACATCGGCCTCGTCGGGCAGGAGGGCAGCTGGCAAGTCGTTGTCGGCGGCGCCGCAGGCAAGTCCGTGCGCAAGGCCGATCTGCTGGTGACGGTGGAGACCACGGAGGAGGCGCTGGAAGCGGCCATGCTCTTCTTCCAGTACTACCGCGAGCAGGCCAACTTCCTGGAGCGCACCTATGACTTCGTCGAGCGCGTCGGCATCGAGCAGGTGCGGCGCGAGACGATCTATGCCGGCGAGGGCGTCCGGCGCGGGCTGCTGGAGCGTCTCGCAAAATCCAAGGCGCTCTCCTACGACGCCTGGCAGGAAGGCGCTGACCCGCGCAACCCAACGCAGTTCGTCTCGATTCAAGCCATGGAAGAGGTGACCCAATGAGCAGGCAATCCCGCTGGACACGCGTCACACAGTGCGAAAACATTCCCCTGCGCGAGGGCCGCGCAGTGATCGTTGACGGCAAGGAACTGGCGGTCTTCAATCTCGGCGACCGCTTTCTGGCCGTGGAAAACCGCTGCCCACACCGGGGCGGCCCGCTGAGCGACGGCATCGTCTCCGGACGCCAGGTGGTCTGCCCGCTGCATGCCTGGCGCGTCTGCCTGGAGGATGGCTCCGTGGTGAAACCGGCAGAGCAGAAGGCCTGCGTGGCCAGCTACCGCACCAGGGTCGAGTCCGGAATCGTCTGCGTGCAGCTTCCTGCCCAGCAGCATGGAGTTGGGGGCGTAACAGAACCCGAAATCGCTGACCCCACGCCGCTGGCCGCACGGTCGGCCTGCATGCCCAAGCCGGTCCCCGGGCAGGATTTGGAGCTGGAGCCCGCAGCGGGATAATCTGAATGGACCGGGCATCGGCAGAGCGGTTGCAATTCGCTGCACGACAGCGTGCGTGCGCCGACGCCCCGACAACCAGAGTTGCACAAGGGGTCTCTGGCAAGCCTTCTGTCGGCTTGCTGGGGCGAGAAAATCGGGGTCGCGGCCAAGGACACCATTCCTCTGCGGCCCCCCAGGGAGATATGCCGCAAGCGAACCTTCAAGGCCTGCGGGTGCTCGCATTCGAGACGCGGCACTCGGCCGAAATCGAGGAACTGGTCCGCGGCTTTGGCGGCAAAGCCGTGGTGGTCCCGGCCGTGCGCAAGATGCGCATCGAATCGCAGGAGCCCGCGCTGGTCTTTGCCGCAAATCTCCTGCGCGGCGAATACGACCTGGTCATCTTCCTCACCGACTCCGGCGTGCGGCTACTGATGGAGTCCGCGAACAGCCGTTACGGCACGCCCGAATTCACCGGGGCGCTGCGCAAAGTCAAGATTGCATCGCGCGGACCCAAGCCCTCCAAGGTGCTGGCCGAGTATGGCCTGCAAGCGGCGGTGACGGCGCCGGAGCCCCATACCTGGCGCGAGCTGATCACAGCGCTGGAGCAGGAGTTTGGCAGCTCGCTCTCCAAGATGCGTGTGGCCGTGCAGGAATATGCCGCATCCAACCTGGAGTTCCTCGTTGCGCTGGCCGAGCGCAGCGGCAGCGTCACTCGCATTCCTCTCTACGAATGGGCACTACCCGAAGACATCAAGCCGCTGCGGGAGTGTGTGCTCGGCATCGCCGGCAAGTACGTCGACATCGTCCTGTTCACCACCGCCGTGCAGGTGATCCATCTGTTTCAGGTCGCGAACGCGATGTCCAGCACCGCGCCAATGCTCGCGGGATTGAAGTCCTCTTTGATTCTCTCGATCGGTCCCAGCACCTCCGAGGAGCTGCGGCGGCACGGCCTTGAGCCCGACTTCGAGCCGTCGCATCCGAAGATTGAAGCACTGCTGCACGAGGCGATCGATCAGCTCCCGGAACTGCTGGAGCGAAAGCATGCCGCGGCCACCGCCGACAGCGCAGCCCTGGAATTCGCTGTGCGCAGCAGCTCGACGCGCGCCCCGCTGCACAACTCTACCGACGCCGGGAGCATTCGAATCGGGCTGCCAAGCGATCCGGCGTCGAAGGCCGGCTTTGAGTTTCTGCACGAGATCGGCAGCCGCATGGCCGCCGCCGATCCCTTTCATGCGGTCCTCGACCGCATCGTCGAGTTTGTCTCCACGCTGATTCCGTGCGACTCCTGCTTTATTTATGTGCTCGAGCAGGACAAGCTGGTGTTGCGCGCCTCGCGGAATCCGCATGCCAACCTGATCGATCACCTCGCGATCCAGCTTGGGCAAGGGATCACCGGCTGGGTTGCCGAGCACCGCGAAGCTGTATCGATTCCGGCAGGTGCGCTGCGCGATCCGCGCTTCAAGCAGTTCCGCGACCTGCCGGAAGACAGGTTCGAGGCGATGCTGGCGGTCCCGATCCAGACGGCAGGCAAAGTCGTCGGCGTCATTAATCTTCAGCATCAAAAGCCCTACCAGCACACCGCGAGCCAGGTGCGTCTGCTTTCGATGATCGGCTTTCTGGTCGGTGCGGAAGTCGAGCGCGCCCGACTCGATGTGGAAAATGCTCAACTCTCCGAACGCCTGGAGACCCGGCGAATCCTCGACAAGGCGAAAGCCATTTTGCAGCGCGATCTGGGACTCGATGAACAGGGCGCCTACCTGGCTCTGCAGCGTGAAAGCCGCGACCGGCGTAAACAGATGCGCGAGATCGCCGAAGCCATCCTTCTTTCAGACGATCTACGGCGCAAGCTCGCGCCTCAACCAGCGCCGCCCGGTGGACCGTAATTGCGCGACCCTCGATTCCGCTGCAATCCTGATGCGCCGGTGGATGACGGGTGAATGCTTCGCGCGTACTCTGTGCCACAGGATGTGCTGGAGATTATGCATTTTCGGGAGTTAGCGTGCGCGAAAGGACTTTCTGCAAATACGAAAGCCGCTCATTTAGAGCGGCTTAGCGTGCATCAGTTGGTAGCGCTACCGGGAATCGAACCCGGGTTTTAAGATTGAGAATCTCACGTCCTAACCCCTAGACGATAGCGCCACGGAACCAGTTTCAATATAACAAAACGCTCCGGTGTCGCCAAGCTAAGGGAAAAACGCTCAGGAGTTCAAGATTTGCGCTGTCAGATTGGATCCCATGTAGGCAAAGCACAGGCCCTGCAGTCGAACTTTTTTTCACAGCAACCGCAGCGACAAGAGCCACTGCCTGAGCTGCAATAATCCGGTTAGTCTGGTTAAGTCTGGCCAACCCGGCCGAGAAAGCTCGATGGATCGAAAGACGCGATTCCGACGAGTTTGTGCAGATCATCGATACCCCGTGCAAAAACTTGACGCTGCGCAGCGACCTGCACTGGCTGCAGCTCACCTCCAACCAGGACTTCTGGTATCAGGGCGGCGGCGCCTTCGACAACAAGGTCTTCGGTTACGTCGGACGCACTGCCAGCGGGCAGTCCTCATTCGCCACGGTAGCCGACATCGCTGCCAATTGGCAGGCCACCAAGACGGTTGGTGTCAACCTCTACTACGCCCATGCCTTCGGCAAGAGCGTAGTGGCATCCATCTATCCGACGGACAGCGATGCGAATTACGGCTATGCCGAATTGGTCTATCGCTGGGGCATGGCCACGCCAGCTTCGGCAAAGTAAGGAAAGGGAGCCCCAGCGCGCCTGTTGTTGGCGTGCTGGGGTGAACCGCAGGCTGCCACGCAACAGAAATCACTTGCCGGCGCCGGCCGGAATGTTACTTCGGCCGGTGCCAGTGCAAAGCTTTCGAAGCTCTGCGAAGTGATCTTTGGGAGTTGGCTCTTAAGACGCGAGATTCTCAATCGTAAGAACCCGGGTTCGATTCCCGGCCAGTCACTGCACGATTCAGCCGCTCGCAATGAGCGGCTTTCGTATTGGACCTGAGACCCCGAGCGAGGTTCGTTGCCTCATTGTTACCAAATCCCCAGCTTTCGGGAGCCGCAGCTGACGCCCAGGAGAAACCGGCCGGGAACTCAGGTGTGACCAAGCACACTCCTGAAGTGGTTAACGATTACAGAATCTAATCCCCGAATTGAACTACCTTATCCCGCAAATTCCCAGGAATGCCCGCCAGGCAATACTGGTTCTATTTTCCCCGTTCGCGAAAAACAATTTGCAGGAGACCTCAAATGACGAACAGCCCAGCCACCACCATCTTCTACGAAGCATGTGAACTGATGTCGGCCCAAATCGACGTGTTGGAAAACCCGGAGCCCTTGACGCCCGAACAACTCCTCGAATTTCAGGGCCGCTCTGAACAAATCAGAGTGCTCTGCGAGCAGTTGGATCAGGTGTACAGAAGCGAGGGCGAGGAACAGCTGTTGGAAAGAGTAGAGGTGTTGGAAAGCGCAGCGTGAGACGGTGGGGGTCCCCAGCGCGCCCGTCATTGGCGTGCTGAGGCGAGGCAATGCTCTCGCTGATCAGGCGCGCGCGGCGCAGCGAGTAACAAAATCGTTGAAAGGGAAGGGGTGGTGCGAGTCAGCGCCGCACGTCGACCAGACCAGATGCCCTCGTCTGCGCTATTCGTGCTCGTCGGGGTGAAGGCCGATGTTGGTTTCGCCGGCGGCTTTCTTTTCGTTGAACTTCTTCACCCAGGCCTCCCAGCTCTTGCCGGCGGCGGTGTCGCGCCCGGTGAAGGCCAGCGCCGCGATCTCCGAGTAGGCGATCTCGCGCTTCTCATGTGAGTCCTGCGGCAGCACGCGCACGTAGGAATCGGCGAGTGAGCTTCCGCGGCGGCGGTCGAAGATGTAGCCGACCACGGTTTCGCCGCTCTTGAGCGTGAGGGTAACGTCGCCGCGATAGTCAAAGGCGTTTTCGAGCGCCTGGCGCAGCTCCTGCTCATTGGCCAGCGCCGGGACCGATCCCTGCAATATCTCGCGGCTCAAACTCTGGAACTCCTTGGAACGATCGGCTGTGGATTCGGCCGCGGCTTCATCGATTACGACTGTGTCGCGGCGTCGGCTTCGACGAGCGATTCATCGCCGATCTCGCGGTCGATCTGCACCAGCTCTTGCCTGGACGGGCGCGGGTGCTCGAGCATCGCCAGCGCCTCGGGATCCTTATAGCTGGAGAGCATGCCTTTCACCGTGGCCAGGATTCCGCCCAGTGAGCCGAAGGTGTGGTTGACCGCCGAGGGCTCAAAGCCGCTGTGGACCATGCAATTGGCGCAGCGCGGATTGCCGCTCTTGCCCCCGTAGTTGTGCCACTCGGTCTGCTCGATCAGCTCCTGGAACGTGTCCGTGTAGCCGTCCTGCAGCAGGTAGCAGGGCTTCTGCCAGCCGAAGATGGTGTAGGTGGGGATGCCCCACGGGGTGCATTCGTAGTCGCGCAATCCCATGAGGAACTCAAAGAACAGCGGCGTCGCGTTGAAGCGCCAGCCCGGATCGCGATTGCTGAGGATCTGGCGGAAGAGCTCGCGCGTGCGCTGCTTGCCGAGGAAGTGTTCCTGGTCCGGCGCCTTGTCATAGCTGTAGCCGGGCGAGAGCATCATGCTCTCCACGCCCATCTCCATCATGTCGTCGAAGAAGCGGCGGACACCGGCCGGATCGGCGCCATCGAAGAGCGTGGAGTTGGTGGTGACGCGGAAGCCTCGCGCAATCGCCTCGCGCATCGCGTCCACGGCGATGTCGTAGGTGCCTTCGCGGCAGACGGCAAAATCGTGGTGCTCGCGTTCGCCATCCAGATGCACCGTGAAGGTGAACTGCTTGCTCGGCTTGAAAAGATGCATCTTCTCTTTGAGCAGCAGCGCGTTGGTGCACAGGTAAACATACTTGCCGCGCGCGATCAGCCCGTCGACGATCTCGCCGATCTGGGGATGCAGCAGCGGCTCGCCGCCCGGGATGTTCACGATGGGAGCGCCTGCCTCCTCAACCGCGCGGAAGCATTCCTCCGGCGTGAGCTGGCGCTTCAGCACATGGGCCGGGTACTGCACCTTTCCGCAGCCGGCGCAGGCCAGGTTGCAGCGGAAGAGCACCTCGAGCATCACCACCAGTGGGTAACGCTCGCGTCCCCGGAGCCGGTTCTTGAGCACATAGCTGCTCACCGCCCACATCTGCGAAACCGGAACTGCCATCTAGAGACACCCTCCCCCCTCGGGGTCCCCGGCAAGCCCGATCTTGGCTTGCTGAGGTGACTGACTTTACTCTATGGTACCCGATTTGCGCGGCGAAGGCCCCTGTGGCGCCTTAGGATGGCGAATCCGGGATTGAATGCACAAATTTTCGGACTGAATGGGCAAATTCATCCTAAGCATGGGACGGACGCCCCGCGAAGATCGCCTGCATGTCGCGCCGCAGCATCTCGGTCACGATCCGTATTTCGTCCTTGCCGAAGGACTTCCAGCCCATATTGCGCAGCACCGAGGCGCGGTCGACGCGGGTGAACTTCACCATCGCAAGGATGGCCATGAACTGGATGCGGGTCTCCGGCGCATCGGCCGGACGACCGGTCAGCCGCGCGACATATTCGAAGCCGGTCTCCAACAGCGGTAGGAATTTCTGATGAAGAATCTCAAAGGCGCCCGACGGGTCGAACTGTTCGCGGTAGATGAACTGGCCCCACGAGCGGGGGGTGTCACCGCCCAGCATGATCTCGGCGAACTCGACGATGAAGTCGGTGAAGTGGTCCAGCGTCTGCCGATGCGTGAGCCCCTCGATCTCAAGCATGTGGCGGGCGCGCTCGACAGTGGGGCGGAAGCGGTCCTGAATATTGGAGCCGATGTACTCGGCCGCGGCGTGATAGAGTCCCAGTTTGCTGCCGAAGTAGTAGGGAATCGAGACCAGGTTGGCCTGCGCCTGCTCCACGATGGCGCGGGTGCTGGCGGCTTCATAACCCAGCTCGGAAAACACCTCCACCGCAACTTCAATCAGCCGCTGGCGGGTGCGCTCGCTGCGGTCCTGGCAGGCGGAGCGGCCTGCGGGGCCTTTGGTCTTGGTTGCTGCTGGTTTCGCCATTGCTTTAGTTTTGCATCTCGTGGCGTTTTTTTCATCCTGAAAAGGTTGACAAATAAATCAGGCGTATGATTTCTTAGTATGGTACTCGAAACCGCAGGGAGATTCAATCATGCAAGTCAGAAAAATTTCCGTGGGGTCCCCGGCGCGGTTGGCATGCCGGGGTGCGGGCGTATTGTTTCTCTCTCTTTCGGCGTTGACTGCCTGGGCGCAACAGTTGGGCGGCGGCCCCGTGCCGCTCAGCCTTTCCGGGCCGGGAACCTCGCAGTCGCTCGATCAACTGCTGCCGCCTCCCACGCAAAGCCCGTACTCCGGGAGCGTCGTCTCGGCGCCGCCGCAGCCGGGAGTCATCGACCTTACGGTGCAGGATGCGATCGACCGCGGTCTCAAGTACAACCTTGGCATCATCGTAAGCAATCAGAACACCGCCTCCGCCAGGGCAACGCGCCTCAAGGAATTGAGTGAACTGCTGCCGCACCTCGATGGCACCCTGCGCGAGAGCTATATCAAGACCAACCTGCAGGCATTGGGGATCAGCTTTAATGTCCCCGGCGCTCCTCCGCTTCCCAAGGCGGTGCAGGTCGCCAACTCCGATGCGCGCGTCACCGCCTCGCAGAAGCTCATCGATCTGCACGCGCTGCAGAACACTCGCGCCGCGACTGCCGGCGTGCGCGCCGCGGGCTTCGACTACAACTACGCGCGTGAGACCGTGACCCTGGCGGTGGCGGCAAGCTATCTGCTGGTGCTCTCGGCCGAAAGCCAGGTCGAGGCAATCACGGCCGAACTGCGCACGGCCGCGGCCCTGCAACAGCTCGCCATCGACCGCGAGAACGCAGGCCTCAGTCCGAATATCGACACCCTGCGCGCCCGCGTCGAATTGCAGGTGCGCCGCCAGCAGCTCATCGAGGCCAACAATAATCTGGCCAAGCAGCGCATTACGCTGCTGCGCGTCACTGGGCTGCCGGTTCAACAGCAGGTGCGGCTGGCCACGCGCATTTCGTATAAACCGCTGCCGCCAATTGACGAAGCCGGACTACTGACGCGCGCGCTGGCCGCGCGGCCTGACTATCTCGCCGCAGAGCAGCAGGTCAAGGCCGCCGAACTGCGGCTCAAGGCTGCGCAGGCCCAGCGCATCCCGTCGCTCGGACTCAATGGCGACTACGGCGCACTCGGCACTCGTCCCGGCAACGCCATCTCCACCTGGAACGTGAATGCAGAACTCACCGTGCCCATCTTCCACGGCGGCAAGATCGAGGCGGACATTCGCCAGGCAGAGGCCGACCTGCGGCGGCGCAAGGCCGAGCGCGACAACCTCAGGGGCCGCATCGAGCAGGACATCGCCGACGCGCTGCTCGACGTTGCTGCCGCCTCCGAACAGCTCGAAGTCGCGCGCACGACTCTCGATTATGCGCGCCTGGTATTGACGCAGTCGCAGGACCGCTTCGCGGCCGGAGTCACCAACAACATTGAGGTCATCCAAGCACAGGAGGCATTCTCCACGGCCGACCAGCAGTACATCTCGAGCCTCTACTCGCACAATATCGCCAAGGTGCTGCTGGCGCGAGCGCTGGGCCAGGCCGAGCAATTAGTGCGTGAGGCGCTGGCCGAGGAGGGCGCGGCTCCAAGCGGGACCGAGCTGCCGGGGAGTACTCCTGCACCTCACACTCCAGGCAATGTTCCCGCGCCGCAGGCTCCAGTGAGTCCTGGTTCAACGAAATAGGTTCAACGAAATAGGACCAACGAAATAGGTTCAACGAAATAGGAACAAAGAAATAAATACAGCGAGCAGCGAAACCGCAGGCCCAACGCAATCATCGGGAGAAGGAAATGGCAACCGAAGTACACGGCAATCCAGGCGCAGTCAACCAATCGGAAGAGTCAGCCGCTCCGCCTATAGCGCCATCGGCGCCCTACGCTGCGCCGCCCGCGCCGGAGATCACGCCAGAGCCCGTGCCCAAGGCCGGACTTTTTCAGCGCAAGCCGTGGCTGCGGATGGCCCTGCGCATCTTGCTGGTCGTCGGCCTCATCGGCGCGGCGCTCTACTGGTGGCATGGCCGCAAATTCGAGGAGACCGACGACGCGCAGGTGGATGGCCACATCGATTCGGTAAGCGCGCGCATCTCCGGGCAAGTAGTCAAGGTGAACGTGGAGAACGGCCAGTTCGTGAAGGCCGGCACGCTGCTGGTGGAAATCGATCCTCGCGACTACCAGGTTGCGGTTGAGCACGCGCGCGCCGACTACCTGGATGCGGTGGCCTCGGCTCAGGCGACGCAATTCAACGTCCCCATCGTGCGGGTCGGCTCCAGCAGCCAAATCCAGTCCGCGCGGAACGATGTCGTCACCGCCGACTCAGGCATTTCTGCGGCAGCCAAGCAGGTCGAGGAGGCCCAGGCGCGCCTGGTGCAGGCCGAGGCCAACGCCCGCACCGCCAATCTCGACCAGCAGCGCTATCAGGCCCTGATCAGCAAGAAAGAGATCTCACAGCAGCAATATGACCAGGTGGTCGCCGCCGCCACCTCCGCCAATGCCACCGTCGCGGCCGCAACCGCGGCGCTGCACTCGGCACAGGAAGGCGTGAAGCAGGCCAAAGCTCGGCGCGGGCAGGCGGAGGCTTCACTGGCCAACGCGCAGATCAGCCCGAAGCAGATCGCGGCGACCCAGGCGCGCGCCAAGGCCGATGAAGCCAAGGCAGCCAAACTGAAGGCCTCGCTCGATCAGGCTGAGCTGAACCTCAGCTACACCCGCGTTGTCGCCCCCATCGATGGCGTGGTCGGCAACCGCGGCGTGCAGGTGGGCGAGAACGTGCAGGCGGGGCAGGAAATGCTGTCCATCGTGCCGATCAAGGACGTGTGGGTCACGGCCAACTTCAAGGAGACCCAACTGGAGCGCATGCGTCCGGGCCAGAAGGTCGAGATCGAGGTGGACGCGCTCGGCGGGCAGAAGTACGACGGCACGGTCACCAGCATAGGAGGCGCCACCGGCTCGCGCTTTAGTCTGATGCCGCCGGAGAACGCCACCGGCAACTTCGTCAAGGTGGTGCAGCGCGTGCCAGTGCGCATCGACTTCAACGACCGCAACAAGAGCGACTTCAACCAGGACGGCCTGCTCCGTCCGGGCCTGTCCGTGGTGCCTTCGGTGAGGGTACGATGAGCACAGCACCGGCCGGCGCCATCCAGCGCTGGAGGCCCAGCCACAATCCATGGGCGGTGGCCATGACGGTGACGCTGGCCACCTTCATGGAGGTGCTGGACACCTCCATTGCCAACGTCGCGCTGCCGCACATTGCGGGCTCACTCTCTGCCGGGCAGGATGAGTCGACCTGGGTGCTCACCAGCTACCTGGTCTCGAACGCCATCGTGCTGCCCATCTCCGCATGGATGAGCGACCGCTTCGGACGCAAGCGCTTTTACATGACCTGCGTGCTGCTGTTCACCATCAGCTCGCTGCTCTGCGGACTCTCGACCTCGCTGCCCATGCTGATCTTCTTCCGTATTCTGCAGGGAGCAGGCGGCGGCGGACTGGGCCCCAGCGAGCAGGCGATCCTGGCGGACACGTTCGAGCCAAGCCAGCGCGGAATGGGCTTCGCCATGTATGGCATGGCCGTGGTGCTGGCGCCCGCCGTAGGACCTACGCTGGGCGGCTACATCACCGACAACTACTCCTGGCATTGGATCTTCTTCATCAACGTTCCGGTCGGGCTTCTCTCCCTGTTTCTAAGCTCGCGCATGGTGGAGGACCCGCCTTGGATCAAGGACTCGATCGAGCGCGCCAAGCACACGCCCGTCGATTACCTTGGCCTGAGTCTCATCGCCGTCGGCCTCGGCTCACTGCAGGTGGTGCTCGACAAAGGCGAGCGCGAGGACTGGCTCTCCTCGCACTTCATCCAGATTTTCACTGTTCTAACCGTGGTTGCGCTGGTGTGGTTCGTCTTCTGGGAGCTGCGCGAGCGAAATCCAGTGCTCAACCTGCGCCTCTTCAAGAACCGCAACTTCGCCGTCAGCAACACGCTGATGTTCACCCTCGGAGCGGTGCTCTACGGCTCTACGGTGCTGATCCCTCAGTTCCTGCAGACGGTCATGGGTTGCACGGCGCAGCTCTCCGGCGAAGTACTCTCTCCCGGAGGCCTGGTCATCATGGCGATGATGCCGGTCGTGGGGTACCTGGTCTCGCGCGTCGATGCGCGAAAGCTCATCGGCTTCGGTTTTATCGCGCTGGCCCTCTCCACCTACCATATGAGCTCGCTCTATCTCGGCATTGATTTCAAGACGGCGATGATGTACCGCATCTACCAGTCGCTGGGCCTGGCGTTTCTGTTCATCCCCATCAATACC
>WNGF01008792.1_pt1 | contig 38114 bp, 30 predicted proteins | sample 5400641 | NCBI WGS metagenome assembly WNGF01 (sample SAMN13153371, study PRJNA577476) | soil metagenome | isolation source: 80 cm soil or saprolite under grassland replicate 2 | place: USA:California | collected 2016-06-15 | reverse complement strand
GCTCATCGCATCCTGGGGCTGAAGCAGGTCCCAAGGGTCCGGCTGTTCGCCGGTTAAAGCGGTACGTGAGCTGGGTTTAGAACGTCGTGAGACAGTTCGGTCCCTATCTCGTGTGGGCGCAGGAAATTTGCGAGGATCCGTCCTTAGTACGAGAGGACCGGGACGGACGAACCTCTTGTGCACCGGTTGTCGCGCCAGCGGCACGGCCGGGTAGCGATGTTCGAAAGGATAACCGCTGAAAGCATATAAGCGGGAAGCCTTCCTCAAGATGAGATTTCCCGGGGGTAACCCCCTGAAGGCCCGTGGGAGACGACCACGTTGATAGGCTGGGTGTGGACGCGCCGTCAAGGCGTGAAGCTGACCAGTACTAATCGGCCGTGCGGCTTGACCATTAAATTCTTAAGACGCGAATCGAATCGACTTCCGGCTTCTCTTGAAGTGGAAAACTGTAAGAGGTTTTCCCGGTGACCTTAGCGAAGGGGCCACACCCGTTCCCATTCCGAACACGGCAGTTAAGCCCTTCAGCCCCGATGGTACTTCGCGGTAGACCGCGTGGGAGAGTAGGACGTCGCCGGGGAATTATTTGAGAGCTCAGGACCCGTTCCTGAGCTTTTTTTCCCCCCCGTCTCCCCGAGGGATTCGCTCCTGCGCTAGACTCGTCGCAGGGAGGCCAACATGATCTTGGCCAGGCGCTCTGTCGTTTTGACGGCGCTGACCTTGTCCCTCATCGTGTTTCTCCCCGCCGCGATCCGCGCTCAGACCACTATCGAAGTCTACCCAGGGCCTGGCATCAATACCTATCGGTCCAACCTCTATACGGTCGAGGTCTTCGACGGAACAAACTGGAGGCCATCCTACGTCTACCAGTTCAGCCGCAAGAGCGTGACCTACTGGTGGACCAACTCCTTCCCGAGCGTCAGCTTCACGACGTTCGGAACGACCGGCCCCGTTGACGTGCGCGTGTCGAATCTGCGCGGCCCGATCACGGATCTGGAGGCGTTCCCGAAGAGCAAGGTGATTCGCGGCGGGAAGGTCTCGGGCAGCCAGGCGACCGGGACTGTGAACCCGGGCGACAAGTTCTGGCTGGTCATCAACGGCGACGACGCCAATCCCCTCTTCGTCTTTGCTGACGCGCCGAAGCCCTGCATCCCGCCGGGCGCGACGTATTTCGGCCCCGGCGTTCGGGACATCGCCCCCGGCGCGGGCAACCACTACAAGGCCTCCTCGAACGAAGTGATCTACCTGGACGGCGGCGCCTGGGTCCGCGGGAACATCGACATTCGCGGCACGAGCAACGTTCAGATCATGGGGCCGGGCATCCTGTCGGGGGATCTGTGGTCGGGGGAGAACATAGGGGCTACGTTCGAGGAGCGTCTGACCTACACCATGATCTACGGCGACTGGTTTGCTGGTAACGGCGCCCGCGTCAGCGGCATCACCATCGTGGATTCCCCGGGTTACAACTTCTTCGGCGGTGCCCGTTACGCTTCCGGTATGAAGATCATATCGCCGTGGTTCTATTCGACGGATGCCTTCCAAAACGTGAGCCACGTCGACCACGTTTTCTGCTTCAATGGTGACAATATTTTCACCCCGGGCGCGGCCGGCCTCCAAAACGACAACGTCACGTACACGTCTTCCTTTGTCGCCACCGCCCTGAATTCCGTGTTCGCGGGCGGTTATTACGGGAATGCCGCCAGCAACACATACACCTCCTTGGCGGACGATATCGACATTCGTATCTACAACAGCGACGTGGGATTGACGCTGCCCCTCGCCGGCGCCTTTCAGATCTGGGTGGACAACAGCGACAGCACGATGGGATACAGGAATCAAACGTACCAGAACATACGCATCGATAACCATGTGAGCGCGCCTGTGCTGTCGGTCAAAAACGTGGTCTACCCCTTTGGTGGGCCGTATGCTGTCAACCCGCCTCTGGGCAACAGCTACAACCTGGTGTTCAAGAACATCAGCGTCGAAGGCACGCAGAGGTACTTGAGCGAGATCAAGGGGTGGGACGCGAACAACGGCTTCCACAACGTGATTCTGGACAACTTCAGCTTCAACGGACAGGTCGTCACCCAGAGCAATCTGAGTCAGTACTTCGATGTCAACAGCTTCGTGACGGGGCTCGGGTTTACGGCTCCCGTCCCGCCGTGCGTGGCGGACGCTAGGACCCTGTGTCTGTCCGACGGGCGGTTCCAGGTGCGCGCGGCCTATGACACGGACAGCGCTTCCGGCGACGGCAAGGCCGTCGCCGTAACGTCCGACACAGGCTACTTTTGGTTCTTCTCGCCGAGCAACGTCGAGATGGTCGTCAAGGTCTTGAACGGCTGCGGGCTCAATCAGAACTACTGGGTCTTCGCCGGAGGGCTCACCAACGTGGGCGTGACCCTGACGGTGACGGATACACAGACAGGCGTTACGCGGTCCTACCGAAATCCTCGCGGCACCGCGTTCCTGCCGCTCCAGCGAACCGGCGACTTCGGGGTCTGTGGCGGAGGCTCCGTGATCGCGAACGAGGCGGTTTCCGAGGGCGTTCCGTCGGGGCGGGGCGCCTTCTTCGGCGACGTTTGGCCGGGAACGAACGGTCCCTTCCCGCCCAAAGGGGTGATCCCGGGCAAGCCCGCCCTCGTCACGACGCGTGGGGAGCGGTGGGCTGCGGGCAACGGGGCGCTCTGTCTCGACAACGGGCGCTTTCAAGTGCGCGCCTCCTACGATTCGGACACGGGTGCCGGCGATGGAAACGGAGTCGCCCTCTCTTCGGATACCGGCTACTTCTGGTTCTTCTCGCCGAGTAACGTCGAGATCATCGTGAAAGTCCTGAATGCCTGTTCCCTCAACCAGAACTTCTGGGTGTTCGCCGGAGGGCTGACGAACGTCGGGGTGAATCTGACAGTGACGGACACGCAGACCGGCGTCACTCGGTCCTACCACAACGTCCGGGGTACCGCGTTCCTCCCGCTCCAGCGGACCGGCGACTTCGGGGTGTGCCCGTAGCTTTCTTTTCTCGGCTACCGAAGCCCTGCCCTGAACGTGTCGCACTGGCCGGGATCGCCCGTCGTCAGCCCCCGGCGCAGCCAACCCGAGCGCTCTTGCGACGTGCCGTGCGTGAACGACTCGGGCGCGACGTGGCCCGTGGTCATCCGCTGCAGCCGATCGTCTCCGATCGCCGCCGCGGCGCGCAGGCCTTCGTCGAAGTCTCCGGGCTCGATCAAGGCCCGCTCCCGGTTCGCGTGGTTTCCCCAGACACCCGCGAAGCAATCCGCCTGGAGCTCGAGCGCCACGGAAGAGGTGTTGTCGCTGCCCCCGCCGTAGCTTCCGCCGCCGACCCGGTCGAACACGCCGAGCTGGTTCTGCACGTGGTGTCCGACCTCGTGCGCGATGACATAGGCGTCCGCGAAATCGCCCCGCGCGCCGAACCGATTCGAGAGCTCGCGGAAGAACGAGAGATCCAGATAGACCTTGTGGTCGAGCTGGCAGTAGAACGGGCCGACGGCGGCGGACGCCAGGCCGCAACCCGACCGCGCGGCGCCGGTGAAGAGGACGAGCTTCGGCTGCTCATAGGCCCGCCCGCTCTTTGCGAAGATGTCCCTCCAGACGTCTTCCGTGGATGCGAGAACGACGGAAGCAAACCTTCCGAGCTTGTCGGCCGGGGCAGCCGCGCCAGCCGGGGCGGCGGGAGCGGGCCTCGCGGACGGAGCCGCCGGAGCCTCCGAGGACGGCCCCTGAACCATCTCCAGCAGCCGCATGGGGCTGACTCCGGTCAGCCACGAGATGACCAGAAGAAGAATGAGTCCTCCGCAACCGAGAGACGCTCCCCGGCCGCTGATTGGAAAACCCCGTCGGTCCTCGACGTTCTCGCTCTCCCGGCCCTCTTCCCATCGCATGACCTCCCCTCCTTCCAGCAGAACCTTACGACCGGCGGTTCGCGTTCTCGATTGTTTCGAGCAGCCGCTTCGCCCCGGGGTTTCGGAAGGAGCCGCGCACGATGATGTCGATCGGCGAGACGATCTGCCCGTAATACTCCTTGTTCCAATCGTCGGTCGGCTTGATCACCGCGCCCTGGAGGCTGACGCCGCCGTAGAGACCTTTGGAGCGGCTGTAATAGACGAAGTCGGCGTCTGGCTTTGGCGCGGTTCCGGTGCCCACGCCGACCGGCCCGGCGGCAAAGCTGGCGTCGACACCGGCCTTCACGGTTGTCGAGAGCAGCGAATCCATTCCCTTCTTCGTCATCACGAGCACCACAATCTCCGAGACGTCCACGCCGGCCTGGAAGCCGACGCTCGCCGTGCCGACCGTATAGAAGGAGGGCCCGTTCCACTCTCCCGCATCGCCCTTGGCGACTAAGACCGCTCGCCCTCCGGAGCCTCCGAAGACGAATCCGACGCGTACCGCCTTTGAAACGATCAGGAAGCCGAGGGCCTGTCTCTCGTGCTCCCGGAACCACGTAAGGCTCGGATCGTCCCGGAAGTGCCCAAAGGCGACTCGAGACTCGTCGACGAGCTCCTGTTGCTCCGAGACGGCTGCTTTCGGAGCAGCCTGCGCCACAGGCGGGCCGACCGCCACGGCTAGGACAAGTGCCAGCGCGGCGACCGATTTGTAGTTTCGCAGGGACATGACAGCCCTCCTTTCCAGGGTCTTCTGGATGCGCTGCAAGAGAAGGGCCAGTGCGACATCCCTGCCTTTCTTCTTTTCGGCTCAACACCTTCCGCTCTCCGTCAGTAGAAGAAGGCATGGACCGGACATCGTCATGTCGTGCGTGGCCGCTCAGGCGTTCCTAACCGCCGCCGTGGGCGGAAGTCAGGGAGACCAGGACGCCTCGTCCGCCCTGGCAGCCCTCGTCGAACGGGCCCGCGCCGGAGAGGCTCATGCCTTCGACCGACTCATGCTCGAAACTCAGGAACGGGTGCTCGCGGTCGCGTGGCGCCTGCTCGGCAATCGCGAAGACGCTCGCGACGCGGCTCAGGAGACCTTTGTCCGCGTCTACCGCCATCTGGCGAGGTTCCACGCCGGACAGGATCTGATGGCCTGGATTTACCGCATTGCCGTCAATGCCTGCCGCGACGCCGCCCGCCGGCGGCGCCGATCGCCCATCGTGGCCATTGAGTTTCGGGAGCCGGCGGTGCACGCGAAAGCCGAGGAAGAGCTCCTGGACGCGGAGCGGAGGTCGAGCGTGCTCGCGGCGCTCGCCACCTTGCCGACGAAGGAGCGGGCTGCTCTCGTGCTGCGCGACCTCGAGGGCTTCACGAGCGAGCAAGCCGCTCGCATCCTGGGCTGCCGCCCCGGGACAGTCCGGGCCCAGGTCGCCGCGGCGCGCGCGAAGATCCGTGCGCACTGCCGGCGGGTGTTCAACGGGCCTGGCGGAGGCGCAGGATGAAGCGAGAAAAGGCAGACGACTTCGCGCGGCTCTCCGAATGGCTGCGTTCCGAGCGACCGCCCTTCGACGAGGAGGACTACGCGGCGATGCGGCGCGGCGTCTGGCGCGAGATCGAGGCGCGCCGCGAGCCGGAAGGCGCCTTCCGGCCCGGCAAGCTCGTCTTCGCCGGGGGCGCCTTGCTCGCGGCGGCACTGGTCGCGGCGCTGTGGCTCCGCTCGCCTGCCGCGACCTCCGTTGCGGCGTTGCGCACCTCCGCCGGGGCGTCGACTCCAGCGGCCGTCGATGCCGCCATCCCGCAGCTTCCGGTTTCGGTGCCTCCGGCAACCGCCGTCCGACGGTCCGTCCGCGCGGCGCCGCTTCGACCAGCCGCTCGGCGTCCAACGAAAGCCGAGAGCGTTCCCGTCAAGATCGAATTCCAGACCGCGAACCCGGACGTTCGCATCATCTGGCTCGTGAGAAGCACCGAGGGCGCACCGCGGCCGCCCAGCGCGAGCCGTAACCAGGAGGTCTCATGACATCCGTTCGTCACGTTCTGCCCTCGGTCCTGGTAATCGCTCTGTGTCTCACGCGTCCAATCGCGGCACAGTCCCCGGCGCCGAAGGCCACCGCGGCTCCGAAGGAAGATTCCGCCGTTACGGAGAAGGGCTTCGCGGGGCGCGTTTTCGAGGTCAGGCACCGCGACCCCCGTGACCTCGGTCAGGCTATCCACCCCTTGATGAGCGGCTACCGCGGCTCTACGATCGAGGCCAGCCGGGAGTTCAAGACGATCACGGTTCGCGATTTTCCCGAGAACATCGCAGCCATCGAGGCGGCCTTGAAGCGTCTGGACGTCGCGGAGGCGGTTCGGGCGGATGTCGAGCTGCGTCTCTGGGTGCTCGTCGCGTCGGGCGGAGAGGCGGCGGCCGGGCGTTTCCCGGAGGATCTCAAAGAGGTCGTCGCCGCGCTGAAGTCCACGCTTGCGTACAAGAACTACGCCCTTGCCGGGACGTTCGTCCAGCGCGTGCGCGACGGGGCCCGCGGGATCCGCGGCGAAGGCGTTACGGACATCGCCGAGCCGATAGACGGCAAGGGCGTCAAGGGCCCGATGACGCACATGCAGCTCGAGTTCGCGATCAACGCCCTCGCGCTCGATTCGGCGGCCGGTGGGCCGGCCTTCGTGAAGCTCGATGGCTTCTCGTTCTCCGTGATGGGCAACGGCCGGGCGCAGCTCAAGACCGACGTGACGCTGCGCGACGGGGAAAAAGTCGTCGTCGGCACGTCTACCGTGCAGGACCGCGGCCTCGTCGTGGTCGTGTCGGCCCGCGTGATCCGATAGCCGGCGTGAGGAGTGCCGGCTCCATCGACCAATTGCGCTTCGCGCACGCGCCTTTTCGCGATAGAACCCCCCGGTGATCCGGCGCGCTCTCTTCTACCTGTCGATCCTCTCGTTCCTCGGTTACGGGGCGCTGCTCATCTCGCACACGTCCACCGCGGTCGGAGGCTCAGACAGCTCGGGCTATGCCAATACGGCGAAGATGATCGCCGCCGGGAGGGTGATCCAACCCATCGAAGCCCTCGACCGCCTGGACCTGCCGGATCGTTCCGACCGCGTCTTCATCCCGCTCGCTTACGAGCCCGGTCCGCGCCCCCGCACGATGGTGCCGCAGTATCCGCCGGGCTACCCGCTGCACTTAGCGGCGGTCGCCATCCTCGCGGGCTGGGCATACGCGCCTCATTTCGTGAGCCCCCTGGCGGCGCTTCTCTTCGTGCTGGTCACGTATTTCCTGGCGCGCGAGCTCTCCCTCTCGCGGCCTTTCGCGTTCGTGTCCGCAGCCATCGTGGCCGGGTCGGCGGTTCTCCTCTCCCAGGCGGAGCAGGCGATGAGCGACGTCGTGGCGGCCCTGTGGGCCACCGCAGCGGTGCTTTTCGCGTTGCGTTCGCGACGGTCGGCTGCCTGGGCGATCGCCGCAGGGGCGGCCATGGGAATGGCGGTTCTCGTGCGTCCCACGAATCTGATCCTCGTGGTGACGCTCGCTCTGGCGCTGCCGTGGCTTCCCAGGCCTCTGGCTCTCTTCGTTGCGGGAGGCCTGCCCTTCGCGGCGTTTGAGTTTCGCTGGAACAGCGCGCTCTACGGCAATCCGCTGCGGACGGGGTATTCGGGACTCGGGCTCTTTCGGTGGGGTCATTTTCCTGCGCGCTTTCCGCATTACTCCCGCACCCTGGCGGAGATGTTCTCTCCGCTGGTGCCTCTGGGTTGGCTCGCCGCAGGCGGCGACCGACGCGTCCCTCCGCGGGACCGGGCGCTGCTCCTCATGTGGTTCGGCTCGTATCTCGGCCTCTACTGTTTCTGGGAGCCGTACGAGGCCTGGTGGTACACGCGCTACCTGTTGCCGGCTTTCCCGGCGATCGTCGTCGCGGCGGTCCTCGTGGCTCGGGACGGCCTCCGCCTCTGCGCCGAACGTTCGAGGCGCCTGGCGGTCGCCGTCGCCGCGTTCTTGCTCTTCAGCGTGGTGTTCGCCGAGGTGCAAGGCTTTCGCCGCTGGAAGCCCCTCGACATCGCCGAGGGCGAGAAGACGTACACGCTGGCGATGGATCTGGTGCGGTCGAACCTTCCGGAACGCTCACTCGTCGTTTCGATGCAGATGAGCGGTTCGCTGCGCTACTACACAGACTTCACGCCTGTGTGCTGGAACTGGCTCCAGCCTGGCGACTTCGAGACGATCGCGGCGCGGGCCAAGGAAAAAAGCTACCGGATCTATGCGCTCCTGGTTCCCTGGGAGGTCCAGACGGCGGCGTCCCGAGCGCCGGGCCGTTGGACCTTCCTCGCCAGGGTCCGAGACGTCAACCTCTGGCAGCTGGAATGAATCGGAAGGGGCTCACCAGTTGCGAAGATGCGGCGGAAGCGCAGCCGACGACGTGTGCCGGCCCGTCACGATTCGGATAGCCGTCGGAACGCGATAACGCAGCGCCAGGCCGACCCGCACGGCGAAGTTCGACGCCTGGCCGAGCGCGGCGGAAGCGCCGCGCCGCGGTCGCGCCACGATCACGGTGTGATAACTCCGGGAAGAATCGCGACCCAGCTCCTCGTCCTCCAGAGCCAGCCAGGACCGAACGAGCTCGCGCCGAGCCAGAGGCGGCATGGCCGATGCATCGACTTGCGGCAGGAGCACGGCGACGAGCTGTCCGCCGTACGGCCTTTCCTCCACGACCTCGAAGAGCCTTCGGACAGCGGGCAGAATGGCCGACGAGCGCACGGTCTCCGATAGGTCATAGCGCTCGATCGGGGCCTTCAGGGCGGGCTGGAGGCGCCAGGCGACCGGCAGCGCGTCGAAGAGAGCCTTCGCTGTGGCGAGCCTCTCGGGCGTCCACTCCGAGCGGGAGGGCCCGGTCCACTCATCGAGATAGAGGAGACCTTCCGGCTCGAGCGTACGGGCGACGCGCCCGAGGAGCTTCTCGACCGAGCGGACGTGGTGGAGCGACTGATGAAAGAGAACCGCGTCATGATGGGCGCGAGGCAGCGTCAGGGCGTTCAAGTCGGCGGCCCGGTAAGAGATCCCATCGAGCTTTTCCTCGCCGGCGTGCGCCCGTGCCTCGGCCAGCGAAGCCTCCGAGGCGTCGACGCCCGTGATGGACTCGCAGAGCCCGAGCCGGCGGGCCGACCTCTCGAGCGATCCGGTGCCGCAGCCGAGCGAAAGAGCCCGCCGGAAAGGCCTCTCGACCCATGTGCGGTGGAACCAGTCGAGGGGCCAGAGATCGGTGTCGCCGGTGACGCGCCTGTTGATGGCGCGCCTGCAGTCGGCATCGGCCATCCAGAAGTCGGGGTCGTCCGTCCGGTGCTGGTGGTGCCGGTCCCAGTAAGATCGAATCTCTTCGTCGGCGAGGCGATCCATTCGAGAGAGTTTACGGAAGTGGAGAGCTTCCCGGTTGAGCCGGGTTATTGCGGCAGCGTGGGCAGACGCACCGCGGGCGACGCGCCGGCGGAGTCCTCGGCGCCCGGCAGGCGATAGAAGGCCATTCGGCGCTCGGAGCACGTCGCGCAGGTCCCGATCGGGCGGCCGAAGTGAAGGCCATTTCGGATGCGGGCCAGCGCGGCCCCATCGGTGATGCCCGCGACGCCTTCGGCCGGGTAGAAGCCGATCGGATCGCCTTCCCAGTAGATGCAAGGGTTGACGGCGCCGTTGGGCCGAATGACGAAGTAGCGATCCGGGTAGGCGCAGCCGTGCATGCGCTGCGCCCAGAGGTAACGCAGATGCTCGGCCCGGTCGACGCCGGCCTTCACGCGCCAGATCCGGCGGCGCAGGCGGGCGAAGGGGTTTCCCGGCAGCTCGCCCTCCTTCTCGAACTCCGGGAAGGAAGACAGGCGCAGGCCTCGGGCAACGGCGTCCTCAGCCGCCCGCGCGAGCTCCGCGCGCAGCGGCGCGGGATCCTCGCCGGAGAGAAGCTCGGTCCTGTTGTCGACGCCCGGGCTCTCGGTGACGTAGCGCACGTCGAGCTCCGAGGCTCCGTAACGTTGTGCGAAAGCCGGGAGAGCCTGGAGCTCCTGCCGGTTCGATTTCATCCACGTGAAGATGATCCGCAGGCGAGGGAGCTTCGATCGACTCTGCGCCTTGACGCGGGCCAAGAGCTCCAGGTTCGCCGTCAGGCGCTCGAACTTTGCCGGAACGCGGATCTTCTCGTAAGTCTCCCGGGTCATGCCGTCGACGGATGCCGCCACCGTCCAGACACCCGCGTCGATGAGAGTCCGCGCCGTCGCCTCGGTCAGGGCGAGGAGGTTCGTCGGGAACCACAGCTGCGGCACCCCGTACCGGCCGGCAATCGCCACGATCTCCTTGAACTTCGGATGAATCATCGGTTCCGCGGCGCAGGCGAGGGCGACTCGCCGGGACTTCGGAAAGAGGTCGGCGGCAATCTTCTCAAATACCGGGACGGGCATGTTGCCGTCCTCGGAGAGCTTGACGTTGTGGGGCAGGAACGAAAGGCGGTCCGTGGCGGAGAAGTGACACATGATGCACTTCAGATTGCACCGCTCGGTCAGGTCCATGATGACCGTAAAAGGCCGCGCCACGGCCCGATTATGTCACCCGCGCGCCGGATGCTAGATTGACGGTGATGGTCTGGCCGCTCGGATCGCACACGGTCGCGCGGTACTGGGACGAAAACCGCGAGACGTCCCGGGATCCGACTTACTGGATGGCGCATCCCGTCTGCCGGGAGGCGATCAACCGCCGCGTGACCGGGTCCCCGAACGAATGGCCGCTCGACTGGTTCAAGAGGGTCCATGTGCCGCAGCCCTTCTCCCGCGGAGTCTCCTGGGGCTGCGGGCTCGGCAGCTTCGAAAGGTCTGCCGTGCAGATCGGACTCGTGTCGGAGATCGATGCCTTCGACATTTCCCCCGCGTCCGTGGAGGACGCCCGGCGGGAGGCGGAAGCCGCCGGTATCGCGGGCATCCACTATCGCGTCGGAGACTTCAACGATCCTCGCTTGAACGGCGGCCGCTACGACATCGTGTTCTTCCACGCTTCGCTGCATCATGTGGCCCGGCTGGATCGGCTCTTCGAAAGGCTCTCGAAGGCGTTCGCTCCCGCCGGCGCGGTCTACGTGGATGAGTACGTCGGGCCGTCGTTCGACGCCTGGGACCCTGTGCGTCTTCGCGCGGCGCAGGAGCTTCTGGATTCCTGTCCCTGGAGTGCCAAGCGCTGGAGCTTCCTCGACGCGCCCGTCAACAAGTACGATCCCTCCGAGGCAGTCCGGTCCGGCGAGATCCGCGAGTTCTTGAGGGACTACTTCGAGATCGTCGAGTGGAAACCCTTCGGGGGGCAGCTCGCCGGCATCGTGTTTCCGTATCTCGTTCCCGGCTGGACCGAGACCGAGGAGGGGACGGACTTCGTCCGGCGCGTCATGGCGATGGAGGACCGGCAGCTCCAGGCCGATGTGGAATCGACGCATCACCTGGTCGCCTACGGACGGCTGAGGGCGGAAGGCGAGAGGCCGCGGTGGCCGCGCCGGATGCGGCGCATCGCGTCGCGTGCCACCTGGAAAGCGGGACGGACCGCCCATCGACTCTGGCGCGCTCGGCCGCGCCTCGAGAGGTACCTGAAGAGAGCGCGTCCCCGTTCCTAGTGCTGGCCGCACCCAAAGCGACCGCGGTCGCGACCGAGATCGCGACGCCCAGGCGCCAGCCGGGCGGGCGGTACGTCAGGCGCACCTCGTGGTCGCCGGGCGGCAGCGAGAGCGTGAGGAAGGGACCGCCGACCGTCCGGCCTGTCGCGAGGGCCCGTCCCGCGCCGTCGCTGGCCGACCAGCCGCCGTCCTGAACGAGGCTTGCGGCCGCAAGAGCGTCGCCCGCTCCGGGCGCGACCCGGGCTTGGAAGACCGCCGAGTTCGTGGTCTCCCGGTAACCGCTCACCGAAACTCGATCCCCGACGACCCGGGGCAGGACCGTCGCGTTCTCGAAAACGGTGCCGTCCGCGCCCGCATAGACAAGCGCCCACCTCGAGCCGGGCTTCTCCCGGCCCGGCTTCGCGACGAGGTACTTGACGTTCAGAAGGTCGAGCGCCCGGCAATTCAAGTCGGCGATCCTCTTGAAGTAGGCGCTCGGCTCGTAGCCGCACGAGGCGTTGAGGTACTCGACATAGGCGCGTCTCTCGACGGGGTCGTGCGTGCGCACGTCTTCGAGGCCTGCGAAGACGTTGGTGTTGGGGAAGAGCACATCGTTTTCGCCGACCACGCGAAAGGGGGCAGGCTGCGCGCGCAGAAACGCGAGGAGAGGCCGATCCGGAAAGAGATCGCCCGGAGGGCCGAACGTGTACAGCCGTCGCCCGTGCCAGAAGAGCTCGGCGGCACAGAGGACAACGAGAAGCCACGGGACCAGGCGTGCCGCCCGGGCGGAGGTCAGATCCCGGCGAAGCCGATCGAGTTCGAAAGCCGCGAGCGCCGCTCCGGCGAGCGCCACCCAGGAGAAGAAGCGCAGCGGGAACATCCACTTCAGCCCCGGCGCGGCCGCCGCGAGCTCAGCAAAAGGCCATTGACCGACGGCCACGCCGAGGCCCGCGACGAGCGGGACGAGCAGTGCGAGAGCGGTCTTGCGCCGCTGTGAGCCGGGGCGCAGCACCAGAAGCGCGGCCGACCACGCGACGAGGCCGATAGCGCCCAGGGCCATTTCCGGGAAGGAGCCCTTTACGCCTCCCTTCAACGGCGTTGCGATCCCGTCTCCGAAGAGGCGCGGGAGCAGAGGAAGCAGCAGCCCGCCCGGCCACGCCGGGCCGTGCGGCACCCAAGAAAGAGAATCGGACCAGAAGGGACGGCTCACGAGCGCGAGGCGGGTCGAGGCTGCGATGGCGGCGCCCTGCGGCAGGAGGGCGAAGGCCGTCAGACCGAGAGCGAGAGCCGCGGCGATGGCGACGCGGCCGAAGAGACTCGGTGCGGCACGCAGTTCGCCGGCGACCCAGCGCGCGAGAAGCCACAGGGTGATGAGCGCCGCACCGGAAGCCACGCTCTCGAGATGCCCGCACAGAGGCCAGACCGCGAAGACGGCGACGAGCAGCCCAAAGGCGCGGCGAGCCGCGTCCTGCCGGCGCAGGCGCTCGATCGCAAAGAGCGCCCAGGGCCACAGCGCGATGACGGCCGCTTGCGGAAAGAGGAGCCAGGGCGTCATCGTGAGCGAGAAGGCGAAAGCCACCGCGCCCAGCAGCGCGGCCTCTTCCGAGGCGTCCAGCTCCGTCAGCCAGAGCCACATTCCCGAGAGGGCGAACAGCACTTTGATGGCGGCAGCGAGCGTGAACGCCCGGGCCAGCGGCAGGGCGAGCACGAGCAGCGACAGCGGCGACCAGGTCGCCGAGGTCCCGTTTCCGGCGAGCGGCGAGCCGCAGCCGTTCCAGCGATTCCGCAGAGGCAGCTCTCCGTCCTTCCAAGCCATGCGGGCCGCTTTGGCCCACGGCCCGAATTGCGTGATGACGTCGTTGAGATATGGATTGCGCGGCAACAGCGTCTGCGGGGTCTTCCAGGGGGGAAACGCCATCGCATGGTCCACGGGCAGAATCGTGTTCCGCGTCGCAAAGGCGGGCAGCAGGAAGAGAACGGTCAGCGCGATGCAAATGGCGACCGTGCCCCAAGGGATCGGCCGCCGCAACCAGCGCGCGAGGGCTCCCACCGCGGCCGCCGCCGCGATGAAAATGAGAGCCTGCAACGCCCCGCTCAGCATGGGCAGACACCTCCGCTCGATTTACGGCTGTCGGCTCCGCTTCGATTGCTCTTCCGCTCGCTGATGACGCGGGATTCTCTATCGGACGCCGACGTCCCGTCGGTACTCGTCGAGCTCGGCCTTTGACAGCTTGGTCCGCTCGGCCCGCCCCGAAGCCTCGATGATCAGGACATGCGGCAGCTCGGGCGAGTCCTGCCAGGTCTCGTGGCGCTCGAGGCCCGCCAGCCCGGGCACCTCGCTTTGACCGTATCGACAGAACACGATCCTCGCGAACCCGACGCTCCTGGCCGCTGCCTCGAGCATCGGGCCGTTGTAGAGAAACCGGTGCCCCCAGCCGTGGAAGGCCCGGTTCAGCTGCAGGCAGTCGCGAAGCGCGTCCGCGTCCGAGGGCCAGGACGACCGGTAGTGAGTCGCCCAGACCCAGTCGAGGTTGGGAGTCGAGAGGCGCAGGACGCCGTTCTCGGCCAGAACGCGGCGGCATTCCGACAGGAACGCGAGGCCCTCGTCGAGCGAGAGGTGCTCGAGGAAGTGCTCGGCGTAGATGGACGCGACGTCGTGGAAAGGGAGGCCTCGCCTCACGTCGAGAACGCAGTCCACGCCGGGCAGAGGCCTGTTGTCGATGTTGGTCCAGCCGGGGATCGACTCCTGTCCCGAGCCGACGTGCAGGCGGACAGGTCCCGTGGGAGCGGGAACTCTTCGGAAAAGCCGCATGTCCGCATGCTACCAAGGGGCAGGTGTAGGCTTGCCGGAAAGCGGAGGAGGGATCATGCGAGCTTTGATTCGGATCTTTGCCGTAGTTCTCGGACTTTTGGCAGTGGAATTCGCAAAGGCGCAAACCACCGGCTCGCTCGTCGGCCGCGTCACCGATGAATCCGGCGGTGTCCTGCCGGGCGTCTCCGTAGAAGCCAAGAGTTCGGCGCTTCAGGGTTCCCGGGCAACGACGACCGACAACTCCGGTCGTTACCGTCTGACCCTGCTGCCGCCGGGCCAGTACAACGTCAGCTTCACTCTCCAGGGTTTCGCGGAATTGAAGAGCCTGATCACGGTCAGCCTGAGCAAAGACTCCGCCCTCGACGCGGTCATGCGTCCGGCTGCTAAGGAAGCGATCGTCGTTTCCGGCGCGGCCCCTATCGTGGACACGATATCCACGACGACCGGTTCCAATTTCGACAGCCGCGAAATCCAGACGCTGCCGACCGGCCGCAACTACTCCTCAGTCGTCTTGGTGTCCCCCGGCGTCACGACGCAGACTTCCAACACGAGCAACTTCGCCAACACGATCGCGATCTACGGCTCTTCGGGCCTCGAGAACAGCTTCATCCTCGACGGCGCGGATACGAGCGGCGTCGAATACGGAGCACAGGGCAAAGAGCTCAATTTCGAGTTCATCCAGGAAGTCGACGTCAAGACCGGTGGCTATCAGGCCGAGTACGGCCGCTCGACGGGCGGCATCATCAACGTCATCACGAAATCGGGCGGCAACGAGTACCACGGCGACGTGTTCGGCTACTACACCACGGATTCGCTCCAGGCGGACAACAGGCACCCGAACGAGAATCTCTACGGCACAAACCAAGGATTCAAGCAGTACGACTACGGCTTGGATCTCGGAGGCTACGCACTGAAGGACCGGATCTGGTTTTTCGGCGCTTACGATCGCGTGAAGAACACGGCGACGAACGCGCTGACCGCACCGCCCAACGTCGGGCTGCTCGTAGACAGTCCCAGCCTGCGCAACCTCGCCTCGGCGAAGCTGACCTTCATGCTGAATCCCTCGAACACCATCGTGGGGAGCTTCTTCATGGATCCCCGAGTGGACACGGGGGCCATCAACGACGGAGCGCACACGTTGAACGGCGATCTTTCAACCTTCCTCGGGCGGCAGGACTTCGGGGGACGCGACTGGGCCGTTCGGTACAACGGCCTTTTCGGCCCCTCCTGGGTCGCCACGGCACAATTCGCTCTCCACCGTGAGCGCAATTCCGTCAGTCCTGCTACAGAGGCCGGGCAGGGAATCGAGTACATCGACTCCCGGAACAACAATCTCCAGTCGGGCGGCTTCGGGCTGATCCAGAGGAAGACCTTCAAACGCGATTTCTACGGCGGATCGCTGACGAAATATCTGGGCAGCCACGAGATCAAGGGAGGATTCGAGTACGAAACGCAGGACGCGACGGTAACCAAGCAGATGTCAGGCGGGCAGCAGGTCAAGCTCCTCGACAACTCGAGCGATCCCCTGAACCCGATCATCTATCGCCATTTCTACTGGACGACCCCCACGGCCTCGCTGCCGGACAACGTGCCGACGTCGCAGCTCAACGCCACGCCTGCCCACAAGATGCTGTCGGCCTATCTGCAGGACTCTTGGGCCGTGCTCCCCAACCTGTCCGTGAATCTTGGCGTACGCTGGGACGAGCAGAAGATCATCGACTCGATCGGGGTCAAGCAAATCGACCTCAAGAAGGATTTCGCTCCCCGCTTGGGCGTCGTTTGGGACCCGACGTCGGATCACAAGACCAGGGTCTTCGCATCCTTCGGCTACTTCTACGAGCAGATCCCGATGGACCTCGTCATCCGCTCCTACAGCTACGAGCGGCAGCCGGTCATTTACAACTACGATCCAACGTCCATCGTGCCGAACGACGCGGCTGCGATCCTCGCGGCGGACAAGAACAACATCAAGGGCGGGTTCACGGAGCCGGCCGATCCGAACATCAAGGGGCAGTACCTCCGGGAGTTCGTCCTCGGCGGGGAGCGCGAGGTCATGCCCAACTGGGCGGTCGGCCTCAAGTTCGTCTACCGCAACTACGAGCGGGTCATCGAAGACTTCGTCTGCGACTCGAGCGCCGACTACTGCATCGGAAATCCGGGCAAGGGGATCATGGCAAACCTCTTCGACCTCAACTACAACGACGGATACCCGGCGCCCAAACCCCAACGAATCTTTCGCGGAGTCCAGCTCGACCTGACGAAACGCTACTCGGACAACTGGTCGATGGTCGCGTCCTATTTGTGGTCGAAGCTCAAAGGCAACTACGACGGCGGCTTTGCTCCCTACACGCAGCCGTTCGGCACGGCAGATCCCAACATCTCCGCTGCCTATGACTACTACGACTTTTATACGAAGGGGCCGGTGCCCTGCACTTCGTTCGACTCATCCGGAACCTGCCTGAGCAGCGGGACGCCCTATCCGTACACAGCCAGCGGCTTTCTCTCGAACGATCACCGGCACCAGATCAAGGTGTACGGGACATACGAGACTCCGTTCAAACTGAACGTGGGGCTCGGCTACTCCGTGTCGTACGACCGCTGGGAATTTTTCCTTGTCAAGCGCGGAACCGATGGGCGCGTGCCTTCCGACTACGAAGTCGACCTGCATCTCGCCTACCCGCTCCAACTTGGCCCGGTCACGGTGAACGCGATGGTCGACATATTCCAGCTCTTAAACGCACAGAGGGCGACCTTCCTCGACGAGAGATACAACACGGCGCAGTTCGAGGATGCGAACCACGTTTGCGGCACCGGTGGCGCGGATGACGCCGTCTGCAACTCTTTCTACAAGACCGCGCTCGCGCGCACCGCGCCACGATCGGTGCGTTTCGGGCTCAGGGTGAGCTTCTAGCGCGGCGGAGACGTCCCGGACAGGGCGTCCGGGAAGAAGTCGCCGAGGGCCGCGGCGACGGCGCGCGGGCGCTCCATCGGCGCGAGGTGGCCGGCGCCCGGCACGGTGACCAGGCGGGCACCGGGGATCGCCGCAGCCATGGCCTGCGACTCGGAGGGCGGCGTCAGCTCGTCGAGCTCGCCGACGACGACGAGAGTCGGCACCGCGATGGTCGGAAGAGACGCGGTCGAGTCCGGACGGTCGCGCATCGCCGCGAGGTCCGCCTCGACGGTCTCCGGCTTCTGGCGCCTCATCATCCGAACTGCGCGCTCGACGAGATCGGCCTTCTTGAGGCCTTCCGGCGAGAGAAGCTTCGGAAGCATCGCCTGCGCGATCGCCTCGACGCCTCCGGCACGGACGGTCGCGATCGCCTCGTCGCGCCTGGCGCGACCGGCTTCGTCATCCGGGCCGGCACGCGTGTCCACCAGCGCAAGGGCCCGGACCTTCTCGGGCCTCCGCTTCATCAGCGCCAGGGCCACGTACCCGCCCATGGAGAAGCCGGCAAGACCCACCGGGCCGTCAAGCTCGCCGAGAACCGCCTCGGCGAAATCGGCGTGTGCCTCCAGGGAGGGAAGCGCCGCCGCCGCGTTCTCGCCATGCCCGGGCAGGTCCGGCTTCAAGACGCGGAGAGCGGGCGCCAAGGCCCGCGCCACGCCCGACCACATCGCCCCGTCCAAGGGGTAGCCGTGCAGGAGGACGACGGCCGGCCCATTGCCGAGCTCACGGATCTCCGTCTCCTGCGCCTGCCAGAAGAGGCGCATTCCGACTCATTCTAAGGCGCCTGCAAGTTTCTTCAGGCTCGGTTCCAGCAGAAAGATTGCGACGACACGGCATCGTCATTTCACGTCCGCCGTGCGACATTTCACGTCATTCGCTGACATCCAGTGTCCCCCCGAGATCGCGGCTCTTTCAATCTAAGTTATTTATAACACGTAGTTTATAACTCGATTGGCCGGAGCAGGGCTGCCTGGCACCAGGCTTGCCTTTATGTATCGTCGAGACAATCTAAGACACACCTGAGACAGCCAGCAAGACGAAAGGAAATTCAAATGAAAAAGCTCACTCTGGTCGCTCTCGCCTTCATTGCCATCGGCCTCCTCGCCGCCGCGACCGCCTCGGCGCAGGCGTCGGCAACCACCTCGGCCAGCGCCAGCGCCCGGGTGCTCGCCAAGATCCAGCTGGCCAAGGTCACCGACCTGAACTTCGGCGACGTCGTCGCGGGCGCGAGCTTGGGGACGGCTGTGGTCGACACGGCGGGAGCCCGGTCCTCGACCGGCGGCGTGTCGCTTGCGGCCGGCACGGTCTCGCAGGCGAGCTTCACGGTGACGGGCGAGCCGAGCAAGTCCTACACGATCACCGTTCCCGCCAGCGTCACGATCTCGAGCGGCGGAAACAACATGACCGTCGATTCGTTCACGTTCAGCCCGTCCAGCCCCGCGACGCTGCCGGGAGGCGGCTCCGACACCCTAAACATCGGCGCCACGCTCCACGTCGCAGCCAACCAGGCTACGGGCAGCTACACGAACACGTTCAACGTCACCGTCGCCTACAACTGAGCGCCGAAGCTCGGTAGGATTGGAATCATGATCGGACCGGCCGCGAACCTCCGCGGGTTCGCGGCCGACGTTTTTCGGGGCGTCGCGCGCGGCGCACCGTCGCGCGCAGCCTCGCGAGCGTTTGGACTCGCTCTCCTGGTGGCGATGGGGCTCGTGGCCCGGGCGAACGCTCAAGTGTGCGGCCCGACCGACGGCATCGCGATCGCCAAGACGGCCGACCTGAATTTCGGATCCCTCGTGGCCGGCCCTTCGGCCGGCACCGTGGTCATCGACCCGGCCACCGGCGTGCGGACGTCCTCAGGCGGCGTCTTCCTGGCTGGAGCGACGGCGAATCCGGCCGGGTTCAGCGTTCTCATCTGCGCGCCGGCTGGGCCCAAGCGCTTCACCGTCGTGCTTCCGGCCGCCGCTGTCTTGACGAGAAGCGGCGGCGGGACGATGACGGCGGACACGTTCACGCAGAACCCGGCCAACCCGATTCCCGGCAGCCAGACCACACCGACGCCGTTCACCGTCGGAGCAACGCTCCACGTTGGCGCCAATCAGCTCACGGGGGATTACACCGGAGTCTTCACCGTCATGGTGGTGCGCCAGTGAGATGGCGGGCCGCGGTCGGGATCTTGGGCGCGGCGCTCGTCCTCGCAGCGCCGCCGCTGGCGGCTCAGGCGTCCAACGCCGGGCAGGAGGCTGCCGCGCGCGCATCGGCCGTCGCGAGCGCGAGAGTGGTGACCGGTCTTTCGATCCAGAAGACACAGGACCTCGATCTCGGGCAGGTCCGCGCGGGCGCGAGCCCGGGCCTGGTTCGTGTTGAGATCCTCGCAGGGCCCGCCGGCACGCGCTCCGCATCGGGCGGCGTCGCCCTGTCCGGCTCGTCCTTTTCCGCGGCTCAGTTCGCCGTGACCACGAGCGGCGTGGCCTCGCGACTCCAGGTGTCTTTGCCGCTCGCGGCGACGCTTTCGCGGGTGGGAGGACGGGAGACGATGACCGTTCAGGATTTCCGGGCGAGCCTCGCGCCCTCGTGCGCGCCGGGCCGCGAGTGTTCCGGCGCGCCCTACGTCCTGCTGGTCGGGGCAACCCTCTCGATCGGTGCGGAGCAGGTTGGGGGCAGCTACGCGGGGACCTTTACGGTCACCGTGAACCAGTTCTGAATCGGGCGCTTCTCTTGCGGCTTTTCTCGCTTCCGGCGACAATGGCGACACGCATGAACAAACAGCACGCGTTTCTCTGGCGTGCCGGGCTCGCCGGCTCGGTTTTCCTCCATGCGCTCGCCTCAGCCGGCCAGCAGCCTGCGGCGGCTCCCACGTCGGCCGCCGGAGCGGTCGACCGCGGCGGCGGCATCGGCGATTTGCTCGTCGCCCCGACCCGCGTCGTTCTCGAGGGGCGCGACCGCAGCGCCGAGGTCTCTCTGATCAACATCGGCGCGCAGGCGGCGACGTACCGCATTTCCTTCGTCCACATGGCCATGACCGACTCGGGGGACCTGAAGGAAGTCGAGAAGCCTTCTGGAACAATCACAGCCGAGGATCTCGTCCGCTATTCTCCGCGGCAGATCACGCTCGAGCCCAACGTCGCGCAGGTCGTGCGCATGCAGCTGCGCAAACCCGCGGGCCTGCCGGATGGGGAGTACCGCGCGCACATGCTCTTCCGGGCAGTGCCCCGAGAGGACGCCGTCCCGCAGCGGAGCGTCGAGGAACCGCGAGAGACGACTCCCAGCTTCAGCATCAAGCTGACGCCCATCTACGGCGTCTCCATCCCCGTCATCGTGCGCAGCGGTCAGACTTCGGCGAAGGCGGAGATCACCGACGTGCGGCTGCGCCGTCCGGACAAGGAAGGGGACGTTCCCGTCCTCGAGTGCCGGATCCATCGCAACGGTAACCAGTCCATCTACGGAAACCTGACGGTGGCGTTCGCCCCCGCCGGCGGGCCGTCGCGAGTCGTGGGTGCCGTCAATGGAGTCGCCGTCTACGTTCCCAACCCGTTCCGGATCCTCCAGGTGCCGCTGCAGGCGCCGCCGGGAACGGCCCTGCAACGGGGCCGCCTGGTCGTGGCCTTCTCGAAGGCTCAGCAGAACGGGGAGCGACTTGCCGACGCGACGCTCGATCTGCCCTGACCTGCGCGCGCCGGGCGATTCAGCCCCCTCTCTCCTTCCCCTTCTGACTCGACTCCTCGCCGCAGCTCTCCTGGCGGGCCTCGGGCTGTCCGCGTCCCTTTTCGCCCAGGCCGCGCCACAGCAGGCAACGGGATTCGTGGATCGGCCGGAAGCCGACCTTCTGTTGCTCGCCGTACGCCTCAACCAGAAGCTCATTGCCGACGCGCTGCCGGTCTATCCGAGCCGCGGCAGCGTCGTGATCCCGTTCGGGGAGCTATGCCGCCTTCTCGATCTCGCCATAACCGTCGACGTCGCAAAAGGAACGGCCGAAGGTTTCTTTATCACCTCCAACCGGCGCTTCCTGCTCGACGCTTCCGGCCGGAGAGTCGTTGTGGAAGGCGCGTCGAAGTCGTTCGACCCGGCGGCCGTCGAAGTGCACCACGACGATATCTACGTCGACGCTCAAGCCATCGGTCAGTGGCTGCCGCTCGACATCACCGTGGATCTTTACGCATCGCTCTTGACCGTGCGGCCGCGCGAGCCCTTGCCGCTCCAGCGCCAGCAGGAGCGGGAAGCGCGGGTTCAGAAAGATCTGGCCAGTCTGGGCCTCGGCGGACCGAAGTATCCGTCGATCGAGAACCGCTACCGCCTGTTCGATGGTCCCTTCCTCGATGAGACGACCCGGCTGACGTGGCAGCCCAACGGCCGGGGAGGCCACCGTGCGGGCATCCAGGCGTCTCTGCTGGCCACGGGTGACCTCCTGTCGCACGAGGGCAGCGCGTACCTGTTCGTCACGGACCAGGGAGGCGTCACGGACTGGCGTCTGGCGCTCGGGCGAAAAGATCCGGACGGCCGGCTGCTCGGGCCGTTGCGGGCGAAGGAGTACGGAATCGGCGAAGTCCTCTATCCGGGGCTCGATTTCGTGTCGCTGCCGGCTTCGGGGCCCGGCTTTCTCGTCTCCAACTTTCCGCTCGAGCGGCAGACGCAGTTCGATCGCCAGACATTCCGAGGCGAGCTGCCCTCCGGCTGGCAGGTCGAGCTCTACCAGAACGGCGCTCTGATCGCGTTCCAGCAATCGCGGCTGGACGGTCTCTACGAGTTCAACAACGTTGCATTGCTCTTCGGGCTAAACCTGTTTCGCCTCGTCTTCTACGGGCCGTTCGGCGAGCAGCGGGAGGAGCGCTACCGCTTCAACGTCGGGGAGTCGCTCACGCCGGCCGGACAGCTCTTCTATCGTTTCGTCGGCAACGACCCGAGGGCGACGGGCCAGCGCGGACACTTCGAGCTCGACTACGGCATCACGTCCCGGATCTCCGCAACCGGCGGTTACGGCCGAGTCGATCTGCCGGACGGGCGCCGCGAGTTCGGCCGCCTCGGCCTGCGTGGCTTCTGGGACGTGCTCTTTGCGCACGCGGACTTCGTGACCGACTGGCGCGGAGGCACGCTCGCCGACGGAGGCTTGCAGACACGGCTCGGTCCCATCGGCCTCTTTGCCGAGCGCGCGGAGCTCTCGGGGTTCGAGAGCGAGGTTTTTCGCCCCGTCTTCGGTGAGATCAAAAGCCGCACGACGGTGCGCCTGGACACGACGGTGCCGACGACGGCTGTCCTTCCCGCAATTCCCGTCAGATTCGAGTACAAGGAGGACCGCTTGACCTCCGGCCTCAGCGTCCGGGAGTTCGACAACCGCATCGCTACCGCCCACGGGGGTTTCGCGGTTTCGAACTTTCTGACGTGGACGACCTTCCACGGCGGGGCAACCCCGGCGCCCGAGCCCATCGCCATCGGCGACTTTCTCGTCAGCAAGTTCTTGCGCCAGTTCGCCCTTCGCGGCGAAGTCGTCTACAACCTGAAGCCTCGGGCGCAATTCTCGAACGCCGTGCTGACGGCAGAGACGCGGATTTTCCCGCAGTATCTCGTCCAGGCGGGCGTCAACTACATCGTCCAGGCGCGCCAGACGCAGTACCTCGCGTCCGTCACGCGAGCCGAGGGACCCTTCGGCTTCGGCGTCAACTTGACCTATTCGAACCACGGCGCGGGCTTCAGCGGGGCATTGACTTTCAACATCAGCGTCGCTCGCGATCCGCGCGGGCCCCTGCGGACACAGGCGCGCCCGCTCGCCGGCGCGGGCGCCGCTTCCACGTTCGTTTATCTCGATGCCAACGGCAACGGCGTCTTTGATCCCGGAGAGAAGCCGCTGGAGGGAGTGGGATTCAATGTCTCGAGAGGAGCGGCTCCCGTCAAGACGGGCGCTGACGGCCGCGCGTTCCTCCTGAACCTGCCGAGCTACCACGACACGGACGTCGGGATCGCGCTCGGGACGCTGGAGGATCCGCTCGCCGTGCCCGCCCGCGAAGGGGTTCGCTTCGTGCCTCGGGCCGGCAAAGCCACCGTCGTGGACTTTCCGATCATCATCTCCGGGGAGGTGACCGGGACCATTTTCATGCGGCGCCACGGCGCGACGCAGCCCGGGGCCGGCGTCGAGCTGCAGCTGCTGGACGAGAGGAGCCACGTCGTCAAGAGCGTGCGAAGCGCTTTCGATGGCTTCTACGACATCACCGGCATCGCGCCCGGCCGGTATCGGCTCCTTGCGGCTCCCACCCAAATGGAACGGCTGGACCTGTCGGCCCCCTTGCCGCGAGAGATCGTGATCGCCCCTTCGGGCACGATCCTCGACGGTGTCGACCTGGTGATCGAGGCTCGCTGAGACTTCCGTCAAGACATGTCTCGGCGCTGTCCCAACACGATTTAAGACGCCTCGATCGACGGCTAACTTATTGAAATAGAAGGATTTTAATGGTGGCCCATCCCTTGCTATTTAGGCTGGCAAGTGAGGAAAGCCACCATGAACCCCAACGCCATCTCCCGGCCGAGTCTCATCTCGACGCTCGTTGCCGTGCTTCTCGGGACCTTCACCGCCCTTCAGCCGTCGACTCTCCGGGCCGCCCCGGCCACCGCCACCGCGCTGGTCACCGTCCGCGTGCTCGGACATGCCGACGCCGAAGTGGCCCAGGGCGCGGTGACCGTCAGCAAGCTGTCTGACCTCGACTTCGGCACGATTCCCGCCGGCCCGCGCGCCCGGCGTGCCGTCGTTGCGCCCGAGAGCCGCAGCGCCACCACCTACCGGGTCGGCGGGGGCTACAACGCCACCTTCGCGGTCTCGCTGCCTGACTCGGCCGTCGTCAAAAACGGCTCGAGCGCCATCACCGTCAAGTCGTTCATGACCGCCGGCGCCGAGAGTGGCCATCTGTCGGAGCAAGGGACGGCCACGGTCGGAGTCGGAGCGTCGCTCGAGGTGAGCCCCAATCAGGTCCCCGGCGTGTACACAGGATCGTTTCCTTTGACGGTCGCTTACAACTAGCGACAGGAAGGATCTCGCCCCATGCCAGCCCTGCGGTCTCGCTCTGTTTGGCCTCTGCTCGGCCTCTTGCTCGTCGCGGCAGTTTCCCAGGGCCAGGACCTGGCTCGGGAAGGACAGCCTGGTCCGTCGTCGACGGCGTTGGCCGTGTCTGCGGCGCCGAATCTGGTGCCGTATCAGGCGTCGGGGTGGTCGGACAAGCTGGTTGTGTCGAAGGTTGCGGGGAGCAGCGTGGACAGCGGTTCGCTGACGCCGAGCGACACGCTGTACGTGGACTGGGCGGTGGCCAACAGCGGGACGGCGCCGACGGTGGCTCGTTTCTACACGGAGCTGTACGTGGATGGGGTGTTTCGCAATTCCTGGTACACGGACCCGCCGATGGCTGCGAGCTACTACGCGTACGTGCAGGATTATTCGATCGGGTCGCTGGCGGCCGGAACGCACACGCTTCGGGTCAAGACCGACTCGACCGGGGCGATTGCGGAGAGCGACGAGACGGACAACGAGTACACCAAGACGATCACGGTCGGAGGCGGCGCGGCGCCCTGCGTGGCCAACGCGACGACGCTGTGTCTGACAGGCGGGCGTTTCAAGGTTCAGGTCAGTTACCAGGCGTCGGGCGGCTCGGGGTCGGGCCAGGCGGTGCCGATGACGGGGGACACGGGGTATTTCTGGTTCTTCAGCAGCAGCAACGTCGAGCTGGTCGTGAAAGTCTTGGACGGCCGTTCGATCAACAACCGCTTCTGGGTCTTCTACGGGGCCCTCTCGGACGTGGCCTACACGATCACCGTCACGGACACGGCCACGGGCGCCGTCAAGACCTACTCCAACCCTGCCGGCCACCTCGCCAGCCTCGCCGATACCTCGGCCTTCAATCCCGGCGGCGGCACGCCGCCGCCCTCCGGAGGCAACCGGGCGCCGACGCTCGCCCGAGTCGACGCGACTCGAGTCTCCCACTCCTTCGGGCGGGACGACGGGTATCGCTCCCAGGGCGTGGCCGACAGGCCGGGCTTCTCGGCCCTGACATCGCTGACGGCGGCGCGACTGATCACGCTCGACAACGACGGCGACGGAAAACCGGATCCCGCGAGCCCGATCGTCGTCGCGGCTGCGAACCTGCCGAGCTGCTGCACCCTTCTCGTGGCGGAGGGCGCCTCCGACCCCGACGGCGACACTCTGGTTTTCCACTGGCAGGCTTCCACCGGGACCTTCTACGCGACGGGCTCCGACGGCTCGGGCGGCTATGCGTTCGGACAGAAGATCACCGACGTCTCCGTGTACAACCGCAACAGCGTCTTCTACGAGCTCCCCTCGATCGGAAACGTGATCGTGGGCTACCCGCTCATGGGCGGGTCCACGAGTCCCGGCGTTTCGGTCATGGACGTTCGGTCCAATGCCGCAACGTCGCTTGCGAGCGCGACGGTGTTCGCCGGGCTGGAGTGGGGGCGCAACGCGCACCTCGAGATCGCGGTTCTTGACAGCCAGGCCATTGCCGACTCGGACGCGGACTATCCTGGCGGCGTCGAGGTGACCGTCTTTCCCAACGTCGTAGGCAATTTCCTCGCCAACACGCTGCCGACGTTTCGGTTGGAGGTCGACCTTCCCACGCGCCGCGTCGTCATCGATCAGCCGAGCTCGAGCAACGGGGCCCGCATCAAGATCCGCTTCAAGAAGAGCGAGATCGGCTCGCAGGCGACGCTCACGGTCGTGGCGAGCACTCCGGCGACCGTTGCCCTCGACAATCCCTTCGTGTATCCGGCGAGCACCGGCACCTCGGTGCTGGACCTCTGGAAGAGCCGGGGCTGTACCGTCGGCGATCACACGACGGTCACGGTCCAGGTCAAGACAGGTCCGCAATCGATCGACGTCTGGGATTCGGGCTCGTCCGCCGACGACGCCTTCGAGCTTGTCGTCGACGGGGCCGACCTGGGCAGCACGGTTCCCGGAGGGGATCGCCTGTTCGCGGGCCTGTCCTTGAGCTCGGGGAGCCACAATCTCTGCGTCGTCTACGTGGGCTGCTCGTCTTGCGACGGGCCGGGGACCTATGCGGTTCGGTTGAACGGCGGCATGACCTTCTCCGGCGGAGTGACCGAGCAGTCGGGGAGCCTCGATCCGTCCGCTAGCCCGCCGGCAGAGAGAGCTCGACCCGCGCGCCCCCTCCGGGGCGATCTTCGAGGCGGAGACTGCCGCCGTGCAGCAAAGCCACCAGCCGGGCGAGCGCAACACCCGTCCCGCGGCCGCGCTGGCCTCGAGTCGATACGAGCGGGTCGAAGTTGCGCTGTCGGACTTCGGCAGCGAAGCCCGGGCCGGCATCTTCGACCTCCACCGCGACGCGGCCTTCCCCTGCCTGCAGGCGTGTTCGCACTCGGATGGGAGAGCCGGGCGGGCTGGCTTCTCGGGCGTTGGCGAGGAGAGCTTCGATCGCCCGCGCGAGCTCGGTGCGCCGGCCAGTCACCACGGCACCTCTCGAATCGAGGTCGAGCTCCGGAGGCGTGCTGCCGTGCCCACTGGCGGCGACCTCCCGCACAAGGTCATGGATGTCCACGGCCGTCACCGCTTCGCTGCCCACCAGACCCAGGCCGTTCAAGCTCTCGGAGAGGCGCAGCAAGTGCGCCAGCGCTTCGTCGAACGCCGCCCAGGCTTCTTCTGGATCTTCGGACCCCTCCCGGACGAGGGAGAGGTGACCGCCCCAAATGGTGGCAATGTTGTTGAGGTCGTGGGAGACGCGAGCCAGGATGCGCCCCATCAGGCGCGCCAGCTCGGCGTCCTCCTTGCGTGCGGTCACTCGCGGTCGGCGCCCGATCCCACCAGACCGACTTTTTCCACGCTTCCGCGCAGCTCGTCGACCACATCGCGGTCCCACCAGCCCTTGCCGACTCCGTCCTCGAGGATCTCGTAGGCGGTTTCGAGCTTCAGCGCCCCCCGGTGAGCGCGATCGGTGGTCAGGGCATCGAAGACGTCGGCAACGGTCACGATCCGGACGCTCGTCGAGATCGCCGAGCCAGAGATCCCATCGGGGTAGCCGGAGCCGTCCAGCTTCTCGTGGTGGTGGTGCACGACGGGCAGAGTCTTGCGCATCGTCCGCATGGGAGAGAGCAGCTCGTAGCCCACGACGGGGTGCTGCTCGACGACGCGGCGCTCGTCGTCTGTGAGCCGTCCGGGCTTGCTCAGGATCTGGTCGGGAATCACGATTTTTCCCAGGTCGTGGAAGAGCGCGCCGCGGCGCATCTCCAGGCGAGCGATCGGATCGAGCCCCATGCGGTCGGCGATCCGGTCGGCGTACTCCGCGACCCGCCCGCTGTGGCCTGCGGTGTAGGAGTCTCGGGCGTCGATGGTGCGGGCGAGCGTCAGGATCACGCGTTCCGCGTGCTCGTGCTCGTCGGCGAACTGCTTCATCAGGACGAGCGACCGGACTCGCGGCAGGAGCTCTTCGGCCGAGAAGGGCTTGGCGAGGAAGTCCGAGACGCCCTCTTTTGTGGCGTGGATCTTCTCCTCGCGGGTCGCATGCCCGGTCAGCATGACCACGGGCAAGAGGCGTGTGGCGGGGTCCATGCGGATCCCTTCGAGAACCTGGTGTCCGGAGAGATCCGGCAACTGGAGGTCGAGCAGGACGAGATCGGGCGGATCGGCGCGGATCCTCTCGAGAGCCGGCGAGCCGGAGGCGAATTCCTCCACCTCGTAACCCGCCGGCGCGAGGAGCTTGCGCAGCAACTTTCGGATCCCCGCGTCGTCGTCGACGACGAAGACCCGTCCCGCCAAGCCTTCGGCGGCGCCCGCGGGTTCTGCGGTGTCGTGCGGACTGGTCATGGGGCGGTACGATTCTGCCTTAAGTTAGCATCCCGGACACGGCTCCATTTAGAATCGAATATCATGGCCCGTATCGCGCTTGTGGACGACGACCCAGGAGTGCGTGCGGTGCTCCTGCGGGTTCTCGAGTCGGCGGGCTACCGCCCCGAGGTTTTCGAGAGCGGGGATAGCTTTCTCGGGGCGGGGAGTGCCGGCAGCTTCGACGTCGTCGTGACCGACTTCCAGATGGATGGGGCCACCGGCCTCGACGTCCTCCGGGCGTGCCGGGCGGAGCCGGATCCGCCCGAAGTGCTGTTCGTGACGGGCTACGCGTCGGTGCGCAACGCCGTCGAGGCGATGCGGCTCGGAGCGTTCGATTACCTGGCCAAGCCCGTCGACGGCAAGGAACTGCTGTATCGCGTCGCGCAAGCGCTGGAGTCGCGCCGCTTGAGACGCGAGGTGGCGGCACTGTCCGGCGAGGTCCGCCGGCGCCACGGCATGGCGCCGCCCATCGGGGAGAGCCGCGTGCTGCAGGCGTTTCTCGCCCGAGCACGCCGAGCGGCCGAGACGTCGTCGACCGTCCTCATCCTCGGAGAGACGGGGACCGGCAAGGACGTGATCGCGCGCCTGATCCAATCGAGCGGCCCCCGCGCCGATCGTCCCTACCTCACCGTCAACTGCGCGACGCTGCCGGAGACGCTGCTCGAAAGCGAGCTCTTCGGGCATGCTCGCGGGGCGTTCTCGGGCGCCACGGAGCTCAAACGCGGCCTTTTTGAAGAGGCCAACGGCGGCACCCTCTTCCTCGACGAGATCGGCTCGATGTCGATCACGGCGCAGGCCAAGCTGCTGCGCGTGCTCGAAGAGGGCGCCGTGCGCCGCGTCGGCGAAAACAAGGCCATCTCGGTGGACGTGAGGATTCTGGCGGCCACGAATCGGAACTTGAAAGAGGCCACCGCCGCGGGCGGGTTCCGGGAGGACCTGTTCTACCGGCTTTCCGTCGTCACCCTGATCGTGCCTCCTCTGCGCGAGCGGCCCGACGACATCGAGCCGCTCGCGCGACACTTTCTCGCCGAGTCGGTCCGCCGATTGGGAAGGTCTCGTACCTTTGCGCCCGAGACGCTCGAGCGGCTGCGGCCCTACCCCTTCCCGGGCAACGTTCGCGAGCTGCGTTACGCCATCGAGCAGGCCGTCATCCTCTCGGAAGGCAGGCAGCTTCTCCCCGAGGATTTTCCGTTCCTCCGGCAGAGGATCGAAGCCGCCGCCTCTCCGGCCGGCCCCCGCTCGGTGACGGCCCCACGGGAGATCGACGCCGCTGCGATCGAGCAAGCCCTGGAGCGCTGCGGGGGGAACCGGGTGCGAGCCGCCCGGGCCCTCGGGATCAGCCGAGCCAGCCTCTATCGACTGCTCGACCGGGGTAAGGCGGCGAAAGAGCCGCCTGGATGATCGGCGTGCCCAGGGTCATTCCTCTCAACTAGAATGAGCGGCGAGCAAGAGAGACCGGATCGCGTGAGAAGTGTACGTTGATGGGGGCGGAGACGCCGCCAGCGACCTGGCAGTTTGCCGAGGCCGTGATCCTCGATCCTTCCCAGCGCGACAAGCTGCTTCGTTACGCCTCCTCGCGCTTCGGAATCGGACGGGCGGATGGGGAAGATCTGCTGCAGGACACACTGCTGGAAGTCCTTCGAAAGCGGGCTCACGTCCGTAGCCCGGAGGGTTTCGTCTTCACTCTGTTCCGGGACACCTGTGCGAGACACGTCGTGACTCGCTCGAGACGTCGGGAGGTTTTTTCCGAGGCGTCGGAATCGGGTGAGGCGTTGCCCCGCTCCGACGGCTCCGAAAACGTCGAGCGCCATCTGGCTCTTCGGCAGGCCCTCGCGGGCATATCCTCGGCTTGCCGGCGGTTGCTCTGCGCCTTCTACATCGAGGGGCAAAGCCTGCGCGAAGCGGCGGAACCGCTCGCGGTGACGGAATTTGGAGTTTCGAAGACGATCAACCGCTGCTTGAGGAGGCTCCGAGCGTGCTTGAGTTGAAGTCTCACCTCGACGAATTCACCCTGCTGCGATACATCGCGGACGAGCTCGATGAGGCCGAGCGCGGCGAGGCCGGACGCCACCTGGAGATGTGTTCTGCTTGCTCGGAACGACTCGACCAGGTGCATCAGCTCGACGCCGAGCTCCAGATCCTAGCCAGAGATCGGGACAACTTTGCCGAAGAGCACGCGTCTGCCCTTCCCAAGGAAGACCCCTTTTGCAAGCGTCCGGAGAACGACGCGTGGCGCAAGAGAGAAAGGGGATCGAGTCAGCTCATCGAAGCCGCCGTCACGGCCTCGCGTCAGGGGGCGGAGAAGAAGGCGCGGGTTCTCGAGGCCGTCGTCGGTTCGAGGGAGATGCACGCCCTGCTCGGAAGCCTTTCGTTCAGCGAGCCCGCAGATCGGTATGCCCTCCTCTACGCGCTTCAGGAAGCCGGCCAGCGTATCGCCGAGAACCCGGTCCAGATGCGGCGCTTCGGCGAGGAGGTCTTAGAAAGGTGGCGCCGGGACGGGAGCGAAGCTGCCGAGCGGGACCGGGGGGCGGAGAGGATGGTCCCGAAGCTCACGCTGCTGGGCCACGCTCATCAGCTCGCGGGGCAGGCCTGCACCTGGATGGGCGAGTACGAGATGGCGCAGACGCATTTTCAGCTGGCGTATTCCTCCTTCGGCCGCGCCGACGACGAGACGAGCCTCGCATTCGTTGAGCTTCTCGAGGCCCAACGCCGTTTCTTCATCGGACGAGGAGAAGAGGCTCTCGAGCTCGCGCGGCGCGCCGCCGCGACTTTCGAAGTCTACGGTCTGGACGAAGCCTGCGCCAAGGCGCGTGGCTCCCAGGGCATGGCGTTGCTTCGCCTGGGCCGCGCGGACGAAGCGCTGGAGTGCTGTTACGCGGCGCTCGAGGTCTTCGAGAACAGAGAGCTCTGGAGCAACTACGTCGGGATCGTGAACAACATTGCCGTCTGCCTCGTGAATCTCGGACGCTTGGACGATGCTCGACGAGAGTACGCCCGGGCCTTAAGACATCTTTCCCGCAGCGAACATCGCTCCTTCCTGGCCTTCATTCGCCATGGATTGGCCGAGGTCCTTTTCGCCGCGGAGCGCTACCGGGAAGCGGCCCGTTCCGTCTTGCGGGCCCGACTTCTCTACATCAATTGCGGTCTGAGGGCCAATGCCCTGGGAGCCTGGCTCTTCGAGATCGAGAGTTGGGCCCGGGCAGGTGACTTGGCGAAGGCTCGGGAATCGCTGTCGGCGTTCCTGAGTCATCTGAGCGGCGAGCGATCCCTTGATTCTGCAGTCGTTCGCCGGGTCGAGGAAGCTCTGTCCGGGCTGGATCCGGATTTCAGGAACATTGCGGAGCTCCGGCAGCACGCGGAGACCATCCTGCCCCCGTCCTCGCGGGGGCTCTCTGCGTAAGGTCTGACGCGCCGAGATCGCCCGTCTCGAGAACAACCGACTTCAAGCCTTCCGACGCGCGCGGCGTGGTCCGTTGGATCCGTCCGTTGCGTCAGGCCGGAGTCCTCTGCTTCGAAAGAAAGTTTTCCACAGGATGTCCAAAATCTTCCTCTTTCCACCGCTTCATGGATAGGAAGTCGGTAGGGAGCGCTCCACACCCACTTCTGAGGCCGCCCGAACAACCGGGCCGCCAAAGGAGGAAGCTGTGCCGATCGCTCCCATCCCCGTATAGGGCCCGGCGGCCGGTCCGGTGCGAAGCCGGACCGGCGCCCGCATTTGGACAGGAGAGCTTGAAGAAGAACGAAGGCAGCAGGCTCGATCGCGAGGTCGCCCGGCGAAAGCGGGCCGAGGCCGCGCTGCATGAGAGCGAGCGCCGGCTCGCCGAGCTGATCGAGATCAGCGAGGACCTGATCTGCACTCACGACCTCCAGGGCCGCATCGTAAGCGTCAACCCCGCGATGACGAGGCAGATGGGCTATGCCCGAGAGGAAATCGTGGGGCGGGTCCTTTCCGAGTTTCTCGCGGCGGAGACGAAGCACGAGTTCTCGGAGTACCTCGAGAGGATCGTCCGGGACGGCCACGCCGAGGGATTCTTGCGCGTCCTCTCCCGTGCCGGCGAGCAGCGCGTATTCCAGTACGAGAACGTTCTGCGCGTCGTCGAAGGGGGCGTTCGGATCGTGTTCGGGGTGGCGCACGACGTGCAGCGCAAGTGGGCGGAGCAAGCGCTGCGCCTCTCGCTCAACCGGCTGGAAGCGCTCTTGAACAACATTCCGGACGCGGCATGGATGAAGGACGAGCACGGCCGGTTCACGGCGATCAACGAAGCCTATGCCCAGTTCCTCGGCCGGCGGCGCGAGGAGATCCTCGGAAAGACGGATGCCGACTTGCTGCCGGCGGACATCGCGGAGAAGTTTCAGGAGGAGGACGGCAGCGTTCTCGCCACGGGCCGGAGCCTGAAAGTGGCCAACGAGTTCATTCAGGCGGACGGCCGGCGCGTCCTCTTCGAAACGATCAAGACGCCGATCCGGGGAGGCGGCGGCCGCCCGTCCGGGACAGTGGGAATCGCGCGGGACATCTCGGAACGCCGGAGCCTCGAAGAACAGCTCGTCCAGTCGCAAAAGATGGAAGCCGTCGGCCGGTTGGCCGGAGGCATCGCCCACGACTTCAACAACCTGCTCACGACGATCCTCGGCTACTCCGACCTGGTCTTGGGCGAGCTTGAGGAGGACAGCCCCATTCGCTCCGAAATCCAGGAGATTGGAAAGGCGGGCGAGCGAGCCGCGGCGTTGACGCGGCAGCTGCTGGCGTTTAGCCGCAAACAGATCGTCGAGCCGCGCGTTTTGGTCTTAAACGACGTCGTGGAGGACCTTTCCAAGATGCTTCGCCGGCTGATCGGCGAGAACATCGATCTCGTCACGACGCTGGATCCGGATCCGAGTCGCGTCCGCGCCGACCCGGGCCAGATCGAGCAGATCCTGGTGAACCTCGCCGTCAACGCGCGGGACGCGATGCCCGGCGGCGGCCAGCTGTCGATCGAAACGAAAAACATCGACGACTACAAGCCGTACTCGAGCGCACTCACGAATTCTTCTCCGGGCCGATACGTCCTGCTGGCGGTCAGCGATACGGGCACCGGGATGGATCCGGAGACGCAGCGGCACATCTTCGAGCCTTTCTACACGACCAAAGAGCGCGGCAAGGGGACCGGCCTGGGCCTTGCAACGGTCTACGGGATCGTCAAGCAGAGCGGTGGAGACATCTGGGTCGAGAGCGAGCTCGACCGGGGAGCGCGGTTCGAAGTCTACCTGCCGCGAGTGGACGACGCGGTCTCGGAGGCCGCTTCCGCGCCGGCGGCCACCTTGCGAACCGGATCGGAGACCTTGCTCCTGGTGGAAGACGAAGAGGCGGTTCGGGGGCTCGCGCGGCGAGTCCTGGAAGGCGGCGGCTACACGGTCTTGGCCGGCGCCGACGCGGATGAGGCGTTGAAGCTCTCACGCCAGCATGCCGGCGTGATCGACTTGCTGGTGACGGACGTGGTCATGCCTCGCACAAGCGGCCCTCAACTTGCCGATCAGCTCCTGGCCGAACGGCCGCGGATGAAAGTGCTCTTCATATCGGGCTATGCGGAACTGGAGATTGCCAAGCGCGGCGTGCTGCGCGCCGAGACGGAATTGCTGCAGAAGCCCTTCACTCCCGACCGCCTCATCGAGCGCGTCCGGGAGATTCTGGACAACCGGCGCTAGGCTGCTCAAGAGCTCGCGAAATGGAGTAAGGGGCTCGTCGAGTCGCCCCGGCCCTGCGGCACTCCCCGCGGGACCACGCGGCGAGGGCGCAGGGTGTGGAAGAGCTCTTGCCACTCTAAGGCTGCGACCGAGCGACCAGCGAGGGCCTGGTCGCACTGTTGAGGCAGGGCCCGAGCGTGCCGCCGAGGGAGGCGGCCCGACGCCGGGGCGACCGGCAGAGTGATGTCAACCCAGCGTTACTCGATTCTGCGAGCCTCTTTAGGCTGTCGGCCGGCGCGTCGGCGTTCGCTTCGGGGGCCGCGGAGCGCGCGCCGGCTTGGGTGTGGGAGTGGCGCGCACGGCGACCTCGGCCTTCCTGCCGGTCTTCTGTCGCTCCTGCCGCGCAATGTCACCGAGGTTGTGCGAGTCGAGGGGATTGACGACGCGCGGCATGGGCGTGGGCGTCGCCTCGGCTCCGATCGAAAGGACGTCGCTCTCGGCAAGCGAGTAGGTCCGGCCCTCGGCCGTCGTGAAGACGATGCGGCCTCCCGCGATGCGGGGAGGTTCCTTCAACCGCATCACGCGGCCGTCTTTCAATCTCATGACGGTCGGAGACGGCGCAGGCGTCGAGACGAGCAGGCCGAGAAGGAGCGCCAGAAGCGGGCGGGTGATCACGACGGAACCAGAGAATACGCCCTCTCGCGCAAAAAGCCCACCGCGGCCGCGATCTTACGCGTCAGCGTCGGGACCGCAGCCCTCTCGAAGTCTTGCGGGCGAAGCCAGCGGGCCATCGATTTCGGGTTTCGGGTTTTGGATCTTGGCTTCGGCGTGGCGGCATAGACGGCGATGGCGAGGCGGCGATGGACCATGGTGTGCGTCGCGTGCCCCGTGGGGGCTGCGCCGTTGAAGCGGAGACCGAGAGCGGGAAGCATTGCGGCCAGGCGCCGGCGAGCTTCGGCGGGTGTGCGCCCCTCGGCAAACGGATACGCCCACATCTTCGAAAGCAGCGTCCCCTCGCAGCGAATCAAGAGAGCGCGCCCGCCGCGACGGGCGTCGACGGCGGCGACGGCCACGCGCAAAGGCTGGGGCTTCGCGGAACGGGCCGGATAGCGTTCGGGCCGGCCGCTCTTGCGCGCCGCACACGCGTCCTCGAGCGGGCAGCGGGGGCACGCCGGTCGGCGCGGCGTGCAGACGAGCTGGCCCAGGTCCATCAGCGCGGCCGTGAAGTCACCCGGATGATCGCGAGGCAAGAGCTCCGCGGCCCGCCTGAGGACCTTCTCGCGGTGGGCGCGCGAACCCGCGACGCCAGATATCGTGAACAGGCGGGAGAGAACCCGGGTGACGTTGGCATCCGCGGCCGGAGCCGGGGTTCCGTAGGCGATCGCCGCAACGGCCGCGGCCGTGTACTCGCCAAAGCCCGGCAGCCGGCGCAGAGCTTGCCGGTCCCGCGGCAGCCGACCGCCGTGCTCGTTTGTGATCGCCCGGGCCGCGCGCCACAGATTGCGCGCGCGACTGTAGTAACCCAGTCCTGCCCAGGCCGCGAGCACTTGTTCTTCGGTCGCGCGGGCGAGGGCCGGCAACGTGGGAAAGCGGCGAAGGAAACGCTCGTAGCGACCGCGCACGACCGCCACCGTCGTCTGCTGCAGCATGACCTCGGAGACCCAGATCCGATAGGGATCCCGGGTTCCGCGCCAGGGGAGATCTCTCTTTTCCGCTCTGTACCAGGACAGCAGCGCCGCTGCGATCGCGCTCTTCCTCAGGAGGCCAGTGCTCCGGCGGCCGTGACCTGGTCCCGCGGCGCCATCCAGTCCGGCTCACGCATCAGGTCCGCGACGAACTTCTTTTCCTCCTCGTTCGGCAGCACCTCGGCGAGATGCTTTTCGTAGTCTTGCGGCGAGAGCCTCTCGCCTCTTACGGACCAGGTCTGTCCGGCTTGCTCGCCGATCGCGCGGTGAAATCGGAGATCGGGCGTGGTGAGCGGCGGCGTGCCGGCGGGGTACTGCTTCGAAACCTGGTCGAGCAGCTTGACGACCTCCTGGCGATACAGCTCGCGGGAGAACTCGTTCAAGTGCTCCTTGTCGGGTTCGCCCGTCTGGCGTGCCTCGTCGTAGCGGCCCTTCAGGCCCCAGACGTAGAACCACTCGGCGGAGGAAGACGCGTCCTTACCGAAGAGGTCGTAGGCCGTGGAAACCCACTTGTTGACGTACTTCTGCAGGAGAGCCGCCGACACGCGCCCGCCCCGAGCGATGCGCTGGAGCCCCATGTGGCCGGTCCCCATGTGGAAGCCTTCCTCGCGCAGCATCGGCCCCATCGAGCGCGCGAGCGGCGCAAAGCCCGATGTCGAGAGCATGTTGAGCTGAAACTTCCCGTCGCGGTCCACGAACTCGGTGTAGGTGAAGAAGTCGACCCAGTTGTCCACGTCCACGTTGAAGGAGCCGAGCAGGCGGTTGTTCTGCCAGGAGCGCCGCTCGAGGAGTTTGCGCGCCTCGATCCTGCCGGTTTCGCCGAAGTGGCTGACCAGGACGTGGCACATCTGCCAGCCGTGGCGCATCTCCTCCGTCATGATGCGGCAGACGCTGTCCGTGTCGTACTCCGAGGGGGACGTTTCCAGCAGGTGACGCTGTTGCTCGACGGAGGCGAATTCCGTGTCGCCCTGGTAGACGATGAGGTTCAAGAGGGCGTCGCGGATCTGCTGCTGCGGGATCTGCGTGACCCGGTCCCACTTCTTCTGGCCCTGGAAGTCGCCAAACTCGATCTCGCTCGACTTCAGATCGCCATATTTCGCTTCAAAAGGGTAATCGGCGTACTTCGGGAGCTTCAAGTCGATGTCCTTCTGCCAGCCTCGAAACGCGTCGATCCAGTCGTCAAAGGTCGCGATCTTTTTCACACTCATGGCAACCGCGTATCATACCGGTTTCTTCCGGAGGCCCCATGGCGTTTCAGATCGATTGGGAGGGCTTGATCGTGGCGTTCGAGAGCCGATCGCAACAGATCACCCACTTCTTCGATCGCGAAACGGGCGACGTCGAGCAGGTGCTCGAACGAGACCGTGAGCGTCATGGCGCGATGTCCGCCGACGCGCGCTTTGTGGCTCTGCCGCGGGACCGTGGCGAGCGCAGTGTCGGGGACCTCGAAGCCTTCCTGCCGCGGTGCGAGGACGAAGCCTGCCGACGGGAGCTGCGTGCGGCGCTGGACGGGCCGGGCTCCGTCTCGCTCTATCGCGAAACGCTCATGCGCTACCCGAAAGAAGAGGCGCGCTTCTTCCACTTCAAGGAGCGCCAGGCGCTCGAACGGGCCATGCAGTGGCTCACCGAACAGAACATCTCGTTCGCGAGGCCCTCGCGGGAGTCGTGAGCCGTGTGGGGCGGATCGCCGCGGAAGCGGCAGCGGTGTCGCAGTGATGCGAGACCCTTCGCGCGAGCGGCGCGTGGCCGATCTGCTCTCCTCCCGATTCGAGCTCGTCCAGTTCCTCGGCGAAGGCGGATTCGCCTCCGTCTACCAGGTCGTCAACCGCAAGCTCGGCCGGATCGAAGCCTTGAAGGTCCTCCACGCCAGCCACACCGACGAGGCCGACTTCGCACGTCGCTTCGAGCAGGAGGCGCGCGTGGCCGCCTCGCTGGACCATCCCAACATCGTCAAGATCTTCGACTACGGCCAGGCCGATGAGCTTTTCTGGTTCACGATGCAGTTCGTCGGGGGGCCCACTCTCCATGCAGAGCTCAAGAAGACGCGGACTTTTCCGTGCGAGGTCGGGGTTCGAATCGCCGTGGCCGTTCTGGACGCCCTCGACTACAGCCACCGGCGGGGCGTCGTCCACCGCGACGTCAAACCGGAGAACGTCATCCTCGACGACGAGCGCCGGCCGTACCTGATGGATTTCGGAATCGCCAAGTCGGAGACGAGCCTCGTCCGCACTCAGACGGGGACCGTGCTGGGCTCGCCGGCGTACATCGCTCCCGAGCAGCTCACCGGTGCCCTCGTGGACGGTCGCGCGGACCTCTTCGCCCTCGGCGTCACGCTCTACCGGATGTTGACCGGCGCGTTTCCGTTCTTCGACGAGGATCCGTTCCGGATGGCCACGAAAAGGCTGACAATGCCGCCCCAGCCGATGTCCGCCGTCTGGAGGGAGGCGGATCCTCGGTTGGAAAAGCTCGTCATGCGCTCGCTCGAGCGCGAGCCGGACCGGCGCTTCGCGACGGCCGGTCAGATGCGGGACGCGCTCTCGGCGTTTCTCGCGGGGGAGATCCCGGTTGCCGAGCCGGCGAGCCCGAAACAGCCGGCCGTGGCGCCCTCCTTGACGCCGCCGATGCCCTCCCTCGACGCTCTTCCCACGGTGCGAACCGTGCCTCCGGCGGTCGCGATCGCCTCCCGGCGCCCTCGCCCGTCGGTCGCCCTCGCGGTGCTG
>WNGF01001391.1_pt1 | contig 38117 bp, 33 predicted proteins | sample 5400641 | NCBI WGS metagenome assembly WNGF01 (sample SAMN13153371, study PRJNA577476) | soil metagenome | isolation source: 80 cm soil or saprolite under grassland replicate 2 | place: USA:California | collected 2016-06-15 | reverse complement strand
AACAAGAAGAACCTGATCGCGATGATTTACCTCATCGCAGGCCGACTTGACTTCTCACCCACCCACACCAACTAGCGAAGAGCCGGTATTTAGCAACATAATACTGTCGTCGCCAACAAATGGAGCAGGATTTCTCCCGTCAAGGGACATCGAACTTGTGAAGCTCTCCGAGCTGTTCGAAGGTTCTAGTTCGGACCTCACTCCTGGCACTGTAGTCGATGCGCTGTCCAGCCTCTCATTCACTGTGGTAGTGATTGACGAATTTGATCGCATCGAGTCAACGCGAGTAAGCTTACTCATGGCTGACACCATTAAGGGACTGTCCGACCGTGGCACCGGAGCGACCGTTCTAATCGTCGGCGTCGCGGATGACGTATCTGACTTAGTTGGACACCATCCTTCGATTGAGCGCAGCATCCGAGAAATAAAGCTCCCCCGCATGGCACCACACGAGCTTGAGGAAATCCTAGACAATGGATTTGGCAGGCTCGGTCTAGGAATTCGACCCACCCTAAAAAGAAAGATGGTGAACCTCTCGCATGGTTTTCCCCATTACACACACGTCCTCGGCAAGTATGCGGCAACCCACGCCATAGGACGCCAGTCAACTCAAGTCGACGATGCTGATTTTCATCACGCAGTAAGAGAGTCGATCGACGATACCTATCAGAGCATACAGCAGTACTATCTAAAAGTAACGACGGAGAGTGATTCGAAATTCCTTTCTTATTTTCTCGTGGCGGCGCTGTCGCCCCAGAGGACGAATATGGAGCATTTTATCCCCAGGATCTCAGGAAACCATTGCGAGCGATCAAAGGCAGGTTCTCCTCCCTCCTTCCGTCACGGTTCTACGTTAACAGACTCGCCTCTGAAGAAGGTGGAGGAGTTCTGCAACGGATCGGGCGACCCAAAAACAGAAGGTACCGATTTCGGAACCCCTTGATGAAGCCCTATATCATCATGCAAGCCTACCGAGACGGAATCATAGGTGATGAAGCTCTCCAGAAGCTACTTTGAGACCACGACCCAAATCTCCGGTCTCAGTCGATGTAGTAGCATAAACAGAACAGCTCCCTCGATCTTCCCAGATGGGTCCATAAGCACTTAGAGGTAAGGGTTATACTTCTCCCCCTGCGCTTCTCCCGTCCAGGGCTACCAGCTTTGAGATGGCTATGGTATGGTTTATGTACAGCTCATGTACGGCTACTCAAAGGGGGCTGGTCATGGCCGAAGCCGAGAAGGTGAAGGTCACTGTGAACCTCACCAAGAAGGACCTGGACACACTGAAGGCGCAGGCCACGAAGGAAGGGATCACGGTAACTGATGCCCTCCGACGAGCCATAGGCGTCGGCCGGATTGCTGCCGACGCGAAGGAGAAGGGGCACAAGCTGCTCGTGGAGGATGAGGGCGGCGCGCTGCGACAGATCGAAATTCTCTAGATGAGCGAGACTCCGCCGCCGGCCGGTCATAAGGTCGAGGACTTCACTGAGGACAAACCGAAGCTCCCTCTGGACGAGGAACCGGCCATCGTTGGGGAGCGCGACCGCGACTTCCGGCGCAAGATCAGCTCTCGCCAGGAATGGGTACGGACTGGCCTCGCGCTTGGTGCCTTCTTGGCGTTGGTGGGAGTGCTCACATTCCTAGTGGCTTCCGTCTACGGCGAGATCACTGTGGACAACATCGAGAAGGTGGCCACCGTGATCGTCACGCCCCTCACGGCCATCGTCGGCACCATCGTCGGCTTCTACTTCGCCGAGCGCCGAGACGGAACACGATAATTAGGGCTCCGCAGAGCGAGGGAACGGTTGCTCCTCGACTGTCGTTGAGTATGCGCTCTTGTTCTCGCCTTCTGTTACAGTATGACCCCCAAGGAGCCTGGGCCGAAGGGACGGTCGCGGCCTCAAGCACGAATGGGTCCGGTGCCTCCCCGGACTCGGCATGGTGGTGCGGGACATTCGCGCTTGACCCCGCTCGTTCGACTCACTCGGCGGACGCATCGAGGCTGCTGGAGTTGGCCTGTATTGCGGGGGAGGGGTCCCCCGCGACCCCTCGCCGGCGCCGACGTGGGGGCGCGGAGCTGCGGTGGTCGAGCGCCGGACCCGCGATGGTGCCGTTGACCTGCGGAAACAGAGAATAGAGGTTTGACGTTAAGGTCTATTTTAAGTAGAATCGGCCTGCCGATCCCACCCATCCCGTCGATCGCGCAGATCACCACCGGACGGCCGGAGTGGCCGCCCGGCCCGGCGGCCAGCGACACCACGGCACCGGCACCAGGGGGACCGACGCCCAGCAGTTCCCACAGCGACGCCAGCTCGCCGGCCCGGCCGGTGAAGTCGCCGGGCGGGCGGGGCGGCTCCCGCGGGGCCGCCAGGCCGGCCTGCCCGACGCTGGGGAGGGCCAGCACCGCGGGGAGCTTGGGTTGGGTGGCCAGCCCGGGCAGGTGGACCCAGGCGCGGGCACTGGTCACCAGCACCACTGTCGCCCCCGGGTTGGCCGCCAGCACCGCCCGGGTGGCGTCGGCGTTCAGCAGCCGGGCGGCATGGTTCCAGCTCTGCCCGGTGTGCCCATGGGAGTCTTGGAGCAGCTCTCCGGCGTGCACCACCACCCGCAGCCGAATCCGCTCGCTGCCAGGCACTTGCTGGTTGTCGTCAACCAGCCCGCTGGCCAGGCTGGTCGCCAGCGGGTGCAGCAGCCGCGTGGTGGGGACCTGGGCGCCGGCAAGCAGCCACAGGCCATCCCCGGTGTCACTCCGGGCGGTTGAGGTCGGGTCGATCTGGGCCCGGGCGAGGGCATCGTCCACCAAGCGGTGTATCCGACTGCGGAGCCGCGCCCGGATCGGATCGGTCCACTCAGGGCGGCTGAAGCGTTCGATATCGATCCCAAGAATCCCGCGATAAACCGGTTCGACCCGCACTGCTTGAGCACCCCGTGTCAGCGATGGGAGTGGATCATCTCACGATGCAGGGGTTCCTGTCGGTTGTGTCCGGTAGGCGATCCGCTCGGTGCCGGCGGCGCGGGGTCGTCTCGTTTGGTTGTCCACAATCTGCACATCCCCCTCCCAGCGGCCGCCCGCGGGTGACAGGCTGCGCACTCCTCCCGTCCCCCCAGCGAAGGGAACCCACAGTGCCGACCGCCGAGCTGATCCCCCCAGCCCACGGCGGGCTGCTCGCCCGCCTGGACATCCTGGTCAACCTGGTCGCCGACCGGCGCGGCCTCGCCCTCGACCCCAGCGGCCGCATGGCCGCCGCCGAGGCCCGCCTGGTCGCCGAGGCCCTCGAGCTGATCCCCCCCGAGCCGGCGGCCCCCGGCGACCCGGGGGACCCAAGTGGCCGGGGGAGCCCGGACCGCCCGGGGAGCCCCGGCGGTCAGGGTAGCCCGCCGAGCCCGCGTGACCTCGCCGCGGTCGAACTGCTGCGCGGCCTGGCCGAGGCGATCGGGCTCATCCGCGACCGCGGCGACCGGATCGAGGCGACCACCCTGCGCCACCCCTGGAAGCAGCTCGACCCCGGCCTGCGCGCCGGCCTTGTTTATGCTGCCTGGTGCCACCGGGTCCCTTGGCTGGAGATGCTCGACGGTGCTCCGGCCGTCGCCGTGCTGCGTGAGGGCCGGACGCGGGTGCTCCGGCTGCTGTTCGGCCTGCCCGCCAGGGTTGAGGTCGGTCTCGGCGGCTTCATCGATGCGGTGGCCGACCAGCTTCACCTACCGGCGGGGGAGTGGCTGTTGCGCGCGGTCGCCGCGGTCTTCCTCGACCCGCTGGTCGCTCTGGGCGTCGCCGCGATCGACCCGCCGCCACCACGGCTGCCGGTCACTGCCCGGCTCAGCGACCGGGCCGAGACGGTGATCGGCTCGGCGCTGATCGCCGCGGGCGAGGACCTCCCCCTCAGCCGAGCAGGCTGAGCTGCTCTGGCGGGCGACCCTCGGTCGGGGTGAGCCGTGGGGTGATGGGCTCGACGAGCTGTGCGGCCGGGTGGTGGCGCTTGGCCGCCTGCACTTGCTCGCCGATCGCCTCCTGGATTGCCTTGGGCGCGTTCGAGCCGCGGTACATGCGCTGGTAGCCGGCCACCAGCTGGGGGTACTCGCGCTCGAGCCAGGGCATGAACTCCTCTTTGACGCCCGGACGCAGGTGCAGCGTGATCGGGGACACGTGGGTCGCGCCGGCTGCGGCGGCGGCTCGGACCACCGCCCTGAGCTGGGCGGGGGAGTCGGAGATCCGCGGCAGGATCGGGGCGATCAGCACGCCGCAGGGCACGCCGGCCTGGTTCAACGCCCTCACGGCGTCCATGCGCGCCCTGGGATGCGGTGTCCCGGGCTCCGTGCGCCGCCAGACCTCTTCGTCCAGGGTGCCGATGGAGAGGTTGGCGGTGAACCCGGCGACCTCGGCGAGCTCGGTGAACAGATCGAGGTCGCGCAGCAGCAGGGGTGACTTGGTCAGGATCGAGCAGGGGTTGGCGTAGTCGCGCAGAGCCGCGAGCACCCCTCTGGTCAGCTGGTAGCGTCCTTCGCAGCGCTGGTAGGGATCGGTGTTGGTGCCCATGGCCACGTGGGCGCCGGACCAGGAGGGCCGCCGCAGCTCGCGCCGCAGTACCTCGGGCGCGTTGACCTTGACCACGATCTTCCGCTCGAAGTCTTCCCCGGCCCCGAAATCGAGATAGCTGTGGCTGGGCCGAGCGAAGCAGTTGTGTGACACCACTCCGTTCGCGATGAAGTCGCCCGTCCCGGTGGTGATGTCGACGAGGGGGAGGTCCATGCCCAGCGGCTCGATGGCCACGACACGCAGGAGGGTGTCGCTGGTGATCGCGAGCCCTTCGATCGACCGCTTGCGAGTGATCGCAGGGTCGACGGTATGAAGGAAGCGCAGGTGCTCCGGCACGCCCCCGAGGAGCCGGAGGCAGGTGGGAGGCCCCGGCCGAGGCCCCGGCTCCGGCCCCGGTCGCGGCGCTGGCTCGGTGGCGAAGTCGAAGCCGAGCCGCCGCAGGCACGAGGGGATCTGGTCGAGAAGCGATTGAACCGTGCTGGTGATGCGTAACACGCCGTTGCTGTGGCAGCCTTCGGCGTCGAAGATGCCGGCCAGGAAGCCCTTGCACCACTCGGCTGACGGAGCGTGGGGCCAGAGGATGACCTCGTCGAGCTCGGCCAGGTATGCGCGAGTCCTCCGAAGCGCCTCCAAGTCGCCCGGCGCCAGGCGGAACCGGTCGGCGTCTCCGTGGGCTCGACCGGGCCGCTGGTAGCTGTGGTGGCCGGGGCGACCGTCGCCGCGAATCATGCCGCGGAGGTACCCGCGCCGGTAGTCAGGGCTGTCCTGTGGGGGTGGCGCGAACCGCCCGGTGCCGATGAGGTTGTTGTGGACCGTCAGGTGCGGTCGCCGGTCCGGACCATGCTCGGAGCCGGTCACGGGCCTCCAGCCACGTTCGCTGAGGAAGCGGTGATCGCCGCTGGCGACGAGCTCTGTGCCGTCCTCGAGGGTGATCCGGTACGCGGTCTTGACCGTCGACCAGTGGGCGAGCACGCGCGTGGTCATGTACCGGCGGCACCGGCCGTACCGGACGGTCCCGTAGACGGCGTCCCCGACCTGCACGTCGGCGAGCGGTCGGGTGCGCCCGTTCGCCATGAGGATCGGGGTGTCGCCCAGGACGCAGTACGTGCAGGCATGGGTGCATCCGCGGTAGACGTTGATGGTCCAGTCGAAGCCCATGCGGCTGGCGGGCGGGACCCGGTTCAGGATGGACTTCGCCTCGACCTCGTAGAAGGTGACGTCGCGGAACTCGGGCGTATCGAAGGTCCGGACGACCGCGGGTGCCTCGAACAGCGGCAGCTCGGCCCCCCGCGGCCGGCGCTGCTCCCCACGCAGGTCGCTGAACGTCTGCATGCGGACAGGGTAGAACAGGTGTTCGATGACGGCAATGGGTCACGAGAGGATCGCAGCCAGCCGCGCCGATCTGAGGCTGCGGGCTCGCCGGCGTCGCTGGGGCCGCGGCGGGATGGCCGGTCCGTTCAAGAACGGCGGCCCTCGGAGTCGTAGGGTTGCGGGCATGTTCGCTTCGCTCAACACCCACGCTGCGCTGGTCGGCACGCCGATCGGTGCTGCCGTCGCGCTCAGGATCCAGGCGCCATGACACCGACGGCTGCTGACTGGCAGGCGCTGCAGGGCGCGATCGCTGGCGATGTCATTCTCCCGGGCGCGCCCGACTATGAGCTGGTGCGCAAGCCGGCCATCGCCCGCTTCCACGACGTTCGGCCACAGGCGGTGGTGCTGTGCGGGACCCCTGCCGATGTCGCCGAGACCATCTCGCTCGCGCGCCGGTCTGGGCTACGGACGGCCGCCCGCAGCGGCGGGCACTGCTTCGCCGGGCGGTCCTCGACCGAAGGGATCGTCATCGACGTCACGCCGATGCGCTCGGTGTCGGTCTCGGGCGGGCTGGCGACGGTGGGCGCTGGGGCGCGGCTCGGCGAGGTGTACGACTCCCTGGGCGAGCATGACCTCACCATCCCCGCCGGCTGCGGCCCCTCGGTCGGGATCGCCGGTCTCACCCTCGGCGGTGGGCTCGGGATCCTCGGCCGCAAGTACGGGCTGACCTGTGATCACCTGCTCGCGGCACAGGTCGTTCTGGCGGACGGTCGCGTCGTCGAGTGCGACGACCACCATGACCGAGAGCTGTTCTGGGCGCTGCGCGGCGCCGGTGGCGGCAGCTTCGGGGTGGTCACGTCGCTGACTTTCAGCACCGTTCCGGCGCCGCCGGCGACGAGCTTCCACCTGGTCTGGCCACACGTCCACGCGGCCAGGGTGATCGACGCCTGGCAGGCCTGGGCGCCAGCCGCGCCCGATGAGCTCGCGGCCAGCTTGCTGCTGACCGCTGGCGGCGACGTCGGTCAGCCGCCGGTGGTCAATCTGTTCGGGGCCATGCTCGGCACCGGGTCCGCCACCGTCGAGCTGCTCGACGAGCTGGTCACCACGGCGGGCGCGGACCCCGCGTCGGCGTCGAGCAGGCAGATGCCGTTCCGAGCGACGAAGCGGTACCTGGCCGAGCTCGGCGACCAGATGGAGGGGACTTCGCGGGACCAGCGGTCGCAGCCGGCTCACGCCTTCAGCAAGTCGGAGTTCTTCGCGCGGCCGCTGCCCATCGAAGCGATCGCGGCGCTGGTGGGGAACCTCGAGAATGGGCGGGTTCAAGGGCAGTCGCGGGAGCTGGACTTCACACCGTGGGGCGGTGCGTACAACCGCTTGCCGGCTCACGCCACGGCGTTCGCCCACCGCGGCGAGCTCCTCCTGCTCAAGCACGCGGTGGTCGTGGATGCCGACGCGTCGACCGCCAAATGGGAGGCCGCACGGCGCTGGCTGGTCCGGTCGTGGGCTTCGGTGCATCGATGGGGGTCGGGACGCGTGTACCCGAACTTCCCCGACCCGGACCTCGAGGACTGGGCGCACGCCTACTACGGGGACAATTACGACCGCTTGCTACGCGTCAAGGCGAGCTACGATCCGGACGACTTCTTCCGCTTCCAGCAGTCGCTTTCCGCCCGTCCCCTCCATTGAGGCCGAGCGCCAATATAGCGGCACGCAGCGGCAGGGCGCACCGATGATGGCCGTGACGATCGGTTCCGTGACCATGGCCTCATCTCGCGGAATTGACGAGACGGCCAACCGCGACAGCACTGGAGAGATGATGATGAGCACCTTCACCAACGCCGAAGTCGAGTATCTGAACAGCCAGCCGCTCGGGCGCATCGCCACGGTCGGCCCCGATGGCAGGCCGCACGTCATGCCGGTGGGGGTCTTCTATGACCCCGAGACTCAGGCCATCGTGATCGGCAGCGCGAGTGACATGGCCGCGAGCAAGAAGTTTCGCGACGCGCAGCGCCGTCCGGACGTGGCGCTCGTCATCGACGATCTCGCGGCCGTCGATCCGTGGACGCCGCGTGGCATCGAGATCCGCGGGCGCGCGGAAACGCATACCGACGGCGGCGAGGAGGTCGGCGAGCGCCTTGGCGCCGGGTTCCCGTTCAATCCCGCATGGATCCGCATCCGCCCGCGGCGGATCTTGGCATGGGGCATCGACAGCGGCTCATTCGCGCTTTCCGCGCGTGATGCGGCGGCGGTTCCCAAGCCGTAGTCCGGAAAGGGCATCCACAACGAAAGGGTAGTAACGAGCCAGACCAGAGTCGTGCATCAGTCGGCGATCCGCGCGATGGACGGCTCAGGTCCCCCCGTCGGTGTCAGCCATAGCCCCCGGGCTGCCTCGGGTCCTCGGGCTGCCTGGGGCTCTCGGGGTACCTGGAGTCCTCGGGGTGTCCCGCTGGCCGTCGGGATATTCGGGCTCGCCGGCGCGGACCTTCTCGACCATCCGCTCGAGCCGGCGGATGGCCTGCAGTAGCACGGACATCGGCACCTTGACGTGGTCGGGCACACAGCCGGCGTGAAGCACGCGGGCGTCGTTGGTCATGAACACGACCCGATGGTCGACCGGCCGATCGCAGATCATGCACCTGACGCGCTGGTGGACCATGGTCGACGAGGCGATGATCGTGATCCGGCCCGTGTGCTCGTCCATCATTGTTCTCTTCCTCGGCGGTGGCCCGGATGTCGCGGGCTGCTGCTCGACCCAGGCTACCGCCAAGTCTGCCTCGCTGTCCGGCCCGGCGAGCGAGCCTGATTGCCAGAGCTTGAATTAGGATCGGCGCGGCGGGCGAGCTGTGGCAGGAGGCTGACCATGGGCATGTGGAACCGGCAGGCCGAGGCGATGCCGGTCGACGAGCGCGCTGAGCTGCAACGCCGGCGCCTCGGCGAGCTGCTGCGACGACTCGGCGAGCAGAGCCCCTTTTACCGTCGGCATCTCGGCGAGGCAGGGGTCGACCCCGCCGCCGGCATCACCCTCGACGACCTGCCAGCCCTGCCTTTCACCACCAAGGCCGACCTGTGGGAGCACTACCCCTGGGGCATGCTGGTCGTGCCGCGCGAGCAGGTGATCCGTGTCCACGGCTCCTCCGGCACCGGCGGCCGTCCAACGCTGGTCGCCTACTCCCGCGCCGATCTCGCCCTATGGGCCGAGGTCTGCGCCCGAGCGCTCGGCTGCGCCGGCGCCGGTCCCGGCACCATCGTGCACAACGGCTACGGCTACGGCCTGTTCACCGGGGGCCTCGGCATGCACGCGGGCGCTGAGCTGATGGGCTGCACGCTGGTGCCGGTGTCGGGAGGCCAGACCGCCCGCCAGGTGACGCTCATCCGCGACCTGCGTCCAGAGGTGCTGTGCTGCACACCGTCCTACGCGGCAAGGCTGGGCGAGGCGCTCGCCGAGGCCGGGATCGCCCGCGAGGAGATCTCCCTGCGGGTCGGGATCTTCGGAGCCGAGCCCTGGAGCGAGGCCATGCGTGTCCAGATCGAGGTGATGATGCCGCTCCGGGCGCTCGACATCTACGGCCTCTCCGAGGTGATCGGGCCAGGGGTCGCCTGCGAATGCGTCGAGGGTCAATCCGGCCTGCACGTCAACGAGGACCACTTCCTGGTCGAGGTGGTCGACCCGGCCAGCGGGGAGCCGCTGCCGCCGCGGACCCGGGGGGAGCTGGTCTTCACCACCCTGACCAAGGACGCCATGCCGGTGCTGCGCTACCGCACCGGCGACATCGCCGCGCTCGATCCCGGCCCCTGTGGGTGCGGCCGGACGCTGGTGCGCATGTCGAAGGTGCTCGGGCGTGCCGACGACATGCTGGTGATCCGCGGTGTCAACGTGTACCCGAGCGAGGTCGAGGCGGTCCTGCTGGCCGAGCCGGCCGTGGGGCCGCAGTATCTGCTGGTGGTGGACCGCACCGGGACCATGGCGAACCTGGTGGTCGCCTGCGAGCTGGCAGCCGCCGGCGGCGATCGGGGGGAGCGGACGGGCGCCTCGCTCGCCACCGCGCTGGAGCGTCGGCTCGGCCTCCGCCTGGACGTGCGCGTCCTGGCCCCCGGGACCCTCCCCCGCACCGAGCTTGGAAAGGTCAAGCGCGTGGTGGAGCAGACGCCCGAGCACGACCCGCTCCAGGGGCTGCGCGGGTAGGGCGCGGGAGGTGCATGCTGGCTTTGAGGCTGGCGCGGCGGGGACGGCGCAGCGCTGTCCACAACCTGAGGTGTTCCTCTTTCGCTCGAACGGACGTTCCCTTACGCTACGCACGGCCGAATTGCCTGTCACGCTCAGCCTGTGGGCGCCGCGTGAACCGTCTGAGAGCCCTCGATTAGGACGAGGCGGATGCCAAATCCCAGGTTCCTGATCCACGACCTGAACCCCGCGCAGCGCGCGGCGGTCGAGGCGACCCGTGGGCCGGTCTGCATCCTGGCCGGGGCGGGCACCGGCAAGACGCGGGTGATCTCGCGCCGGGTCGCCTATGCCATCGCGACCGACGCCGTCCATCCCAAGCACGTGCTGGTGGTGACCTTCACCGAGAAGGCGGCGGGGGAGATGCGTGAGCGGCTGGCCCAGCTCGGCTTCCCGGGGGTGCAGGCCCACACCTTCCACGCCGCCGCCTGGCGGCAGCTCCGCTACTTCTGGCCCCGGCTGTCCTCGACCCGCCTGCCAGAGGTGCTCGACTCCAAAGCGCCGCTTCTGGTCCCGCTGCAGCGCAGCCTCCCCGGCGGTTACAAGTTCACCACCGTCAAGGACCTGGCCGACGAGATCGAGTGGGCCAAGGCGCGGCGCATCACGCCCGACGACTACCAGCGCGCGGTCGAGGGGACCAGCCGCTCGGTCCCGCTGCCGCCCGACCTGTTCGCCGGGCTGTACCGCCGCTACGAGCGGGCCAAGGAGCGCGCCAGCCGGATCGACTTCGAGGACATGCTCTCCCGCATGCTCGACGGGCTCGAGGGCAACCAGGACGTGGCCGAGGAGTTCCGCGGCCAGTACCGCTGGTTCTCGGTGGACGAATACCAGGACACCAACCCCTTACAGCAGGGGTTGCTGGAGGCATGGCTCGGCGAGCGGCGCGACCTGGCCGTGGTCGGCGACGAGGACCAGACGATCTACACCTTCACCGGCGCGTCCAGCGAGTACCTGACCGGCTTCCCGCGGCGCTTCCCGGACGCCCAGGTGCTCCAGCTCGAGCAGAACTACCGTTCCACGCCACAGGTGCTCGCGGTTGCCAACCGGCTGCTCGCCAGGGGTCCACGGCGGCGGGCCAAACGCCTGGTGGCCACCATGGAGCCGGGGCCGGAGCCGGTGGTGGTCGCCTTCGAGTCGGCCGCCACCGAGGTTGCCGCCCTGGCGGCGGAGGCGCGCCGCCTCGGCGACGCCGGCGTCGCCCTGGGAGAGATCGCGGTCCTGGTGCGGACCAACGCCCAGATCCCCCCGATCGAGGAGGCGCTCGCCGGCGCGGGCATCCGCTACCAGGTCCGCGGCGAGCTGTTCTTCCGCCGGTCGGAGGTGCGGCAGGCGTTGCGCCTGCTCCGGCCCCGCTCCGACCGGACGGCCGGGGGCGGGCTGGTCGACGCGATCGAGGCGATCTGGTTCGAGCGCATGGACTTCCGCCGCGACGGCGCGCCCGACGGCGAGGAGGCGCGCCAGCGCCACGCCAGCCTGGTCACGTTGCTCGGGATCGCCGAGCGGCTGCAGGAGGCGGACGAGCGGGCCGACCTGGCCGCGTTCCTGGCCGAGGTGGAGCAGCGCGCGGCTGACGAGGCCGACGGCGTCGGTGGCGGGGTGAACCTGCTCACCTATCACCGGGCCAAAGGGCTCGAGTTCGACGCCGTACTGCTGCCCGCGCTGGAGGAGGGCCTGCTGCCGATCCGGCAGGCCAGCACCCCTGACGAGGTGCACGAGGAGCGCCGCCTGCTCTACGTGGGGCTGACCAGGGCGCGCCTGCACCTCTGGCTGGCCTGGGCGGCGCGCCGCGCCGGGCCGTCAGGCCGTGAGCAGCCTCGCAAGCCGTCGCGCTTCCTCGACGACCTGGTGCTCCCCGGGGAGCGGGTCCGCCCGCGGGCGGTGGCGGCCGCGGTGACCCGGACCGCCGGCAATGGGGCAGGCGCACCCGACTCGCCGCTGGCCGAGCGGCTGCGTGCCTGGCGCCGGGAGCGGGCGAGGCAGGACGGAGTCCCGCCCTACGTGGTCTTCAACGACCGCACGCTGGCCGCGCTGGCCGAGCGCTGCCCCAGGAGCCGTGGCGAGCTGCTGGCGGTCGAGGGGATCGGGCCGAGCAAGCTCGACCGTTACGGCGAGGACCTGCTCCGCCTGCTCGACGCCGCGACCAGGCCCAGCGCCGCCGGCTCGGCGTAGCTCACCCGCTCCAGCCGGTCGCCGTCGAACTCCAGCGTGGTCACGCTGGCCAGGGAGCAGCGCCGCCGTCCGGGCCAGTGGCCGAGCGGCTTGCGTTCGTAGGCGAGTCTGGCGACCCAGATCGGCGCCTGGTGCGACACCAGCACCACCTGCTGGCCGGGGAAGCGCTCCCTGGCCGCGGTCACCGCCCCCTGCACGCGCTCGGCGATGTCCACATTGCGCTCGCCCCAGTAGGGGGTGCTCTTGTCACGCAGCTTCCACCAGAGCCCGGGGTGGCGCAGGAGGTACCAGCCCATGCTGCCGGCGACACCCTCGAACAGGGTGCTCGCCTCGATCAGGCGCTCTTCGGTCTCGACCATGAGCCCGTGGGGTCCGGCGATCGCCGCGGCGGTCTGCTGCGCCCGCTCCAGTGGGCTGGCCAGCACCGCCGCCAAGGGGATCGGAGCGAAATGGCGCCCGAGCATCTCGGCCTGCGCCCGGCCCCGGATCGAGAGGTTGAATCCGGGCAGGCGCCCGTACAGCACACGTTCAGGATTCTCGACGTGCCCATGCCGGACCAGATGGATGGTGGTCTTGGTCACGGGCTCGGATCCTCGCGGTGGTCGTGGTCGGTGCTGGCGCTCGCGCATGGTAACAGCGCTGGCCCGCCGCCGGTGACGTTCCTGGCCCTGAGACCAAGCGAGGCCCCCTCGCGGGGCCTCTACGCCAGCGTTCGCGCTCCTCGTGAGCGCACCTCAGTCCTCAGCGACTACACGCTGCCCTCTGCAACCTCACTAGTTCTTGAAGGCGTCTGGAGAGTAGTTCCACGGCTGGCCGCGGTCGATCTGAAAGCGGCCACCCACCTCGGGATCGCGGTCGATGCCGACGATCTGGTGGCACTTGGGGCACTCCCAGCGCTCGAACCCATAGGCTGAGCTCTGGAGCGTCATGCGTGAGCCGCACTTGTCGCACACCTCACGCTGCAGCGTGGGGGTGCTGGTACTTGTGTCGCTCGGGAAGTCGGTGCCCATGTCGTCTCCTTGCTCCTCCCGCCGTCGTCCAGCGGGCACCACCAGCATGGCCCAACTCTCGCGATCTTGCATCCATCTCTTCGTAACTTCCGCATGCCGATCTCGTCTCGGCTGGTCCTCCGACTGACGCCGACCGACCCATTACGGAGTTCTGCGTGCCTGACCTGCTCAGAACTACCCCCTAAAGGACTACGGAAAGCGGATGAGTCACGCATCCGATCACTGCAAGTGGTCTTCGAGCCGGTCTCGAGAATCGGCCACGGGGAGGATGGCGACGAGTACGATGCGGGCATGGCTGGGCTGAGCGACGAGGCTGCGCTCGAGCGGCTCGTGCTCTCGGGCGGTCCGCTGCGGATCGACGAGGTGGTGGCGGTCGCCCGCGGCCGGGTGCCGGTCGAGCTGAGCGACGAGGGTCGCAAGCGCATGTCCGCCGCTCGCGAGGTCGTCGAGCGCGCGGTCGCCGAGGGCCGGCGGGTCTACGGGGTGTCGACCGGGTTCGGCCTGCTCGCCAACACGCCGATCGCCCCCACCGACCTGCGGGAGCTGCAGCGCCGGATCGTCGTCTCGCACGCCACCGGCAGCGGTGACCCGCTGGACGGCGAGGTCGTGCGGGCCATGCAGCTGCTGCGAGCCCGCACCCTGGCGCAGGGCTACTCGGGCGTGCGGCCGGTCGTGGTCGAGGCGTTGCTCGCGTTGCTGACCGCCGGCGTGATGCCGCTGATCCCCGAGCATGGCTCGGTGGGCGCCTCGGGCGACCTTGCCCAGCTCGCGCACCTTGCGTTACCGCTCATCGGCGAGGGCGAGGTCGAGGTGGACGGGGAGCGCATGCCTGCCAGCGAGGGACTGCGCCGCGCCGGCATCGAGCCGCTGGACCTCTCCTACAAGGAGGGTCTGTCCCTGGTCAACGGGACCGAGGGGATGCTCGCGCTCGCCTGCCTGGCGGTGACCGACGCGGTCGCGCTGGCCAGCATGGCGGACGTCGCCTGCGCCATGTCGGTCGAGGGGCTGCTCGGCACCGACCGGCCGTTCCAGCGGCGCCTCCACGAGCTGCGGCCGCACCCCGGCCAGCTCGACAGCGCGCGGAACCTCCGGGAGCTGCTGGCGGGCTCGCCCATCCTGGCCAGTCACCGCCACTCCGACCACGCCATCCAGGACGCCTACTCGCTGCGCTGCGCCCCGCAGGTGCACGGCGCCTGCAGGGACGTGCTGGTCTTCGCCCGCCAGGTGGCCGAGCGCGAGCTCGGGTCGGTGACCGATAACCCGGTCGTCTTCGGCGACTCGGGCGACGTGGTCAGCGTGGGCAACTTCCACGGGGAGCCGCTGGCATTCGTGCTCGACTTCCTGGCGATCGCGCTGACCGAGCTGGCCGACATCTCCGAGCGCCGGGTCGACCGGCTGCTCGACCCGGCGCTCAACCACGACCTGCCCCCGTTCCTCGCCAGGGACCCCGGCCTGAACTCGGGGCTGATGCTCACGCAGTACACCGCGGCCGCGCTGGTCAGCGAGTGCAAGGTGCTCGCCCATCCGGCGTCGGTCGACTCCATCCCCACCTCCGGGAACCAGGAGGACCACGTCTCCATGGGCTGGACCGCCGGGCTCAAGCTCCGCCGGGTGCTGGCCAACGTGCGCCGCACCATCGCGATCGAGGTGCTCTGCGCCGCCCAGGCGATCGACCTGCGCGCACCGCTGCGGCCCGGCGCCGGCGTGGCCGCCGTGCTGGAGCGGGTGCGGCGCGAGGTGCCGCCGCTGGAGGAGGACCGCTTCCTCGCTCCCGACATGGCGGCGGTGGAGGCGCTGGTCGCCGGCGGCGAACTGGTGGCGGCGGCGGAGCGGGCGGTCGGCCCGCTCAGGTGAACAAGGCAACCAGGTGACCGTCTGGGGGAGGTTGCTGCGATGGAAGGTGCGAGGGTGGTCCGGGCGCCGCGAGGAGCGGAGATCTCCTGCCGGGGCTGGCAGCAGGAGGCGGCCCTGCGCATGCTCTGCAACAATCTCGACCCCGAGGTCGCCGAGCGCCCCGACGACCTGGTCGTCTACGGGGGCACCGGCCGGGCCGCGCGCGACTGGCGCTGCTTCGACCGGATCGTGGCGACGCTCCGCCGCCTGGGAGACGACGAGACCCTGCTGGTGCAGTCCGGCAAGCCGGTGGGCGTGTTCCGCACCCACTCCTTCGCCCCGCGGGTGCTGATCGCCAACTCCCTGCTGGTGCCCGCCTGGGCCACCTGGGAGGAGTTCCGCCGGCTCGAGGCGGCCGGCCTGACCATGTTCGGCCAGATGACCGCCGGCTCCTGGATCTACATCGGCACCCAGGGGATCCTCCAGGGCACCTACGAGACCTTCGCCGCGGTCGCCGCCGCGAAGGGCTGGCCGAGCCTGGCCGGCAGGATCGTGCTCACCGCCGGGCTCGGCGGCATGGGCGCGGCGCAGCCTCTGGCGGTCACCATGAACGGTGGGGTCGCGCTGTGCGTCGAGGTCGATCCCGAGCGCATCGCCCGCCGGCTCGCCACCGGCTACCTCGACGCGCGGGCCGACGACCTGCGTGACGCGGTCGAGCGGGTCGAGGCGGCCGCGCGGGAGCGTCGGGCGCTCTCGGTCGGCCTGCTCGGCAACGCCGCCGAGGTCCTTCCCGAGCTGCTCGCCCTCGGCTTCCGGCCCGACGTGGTGACCGACCAGACCTCGGCCCACGACCCGCTCGGCGGCTACCTTCCCGCCGGCATGGACCCGGCCGGCGCGCCGGCCGCCCGGACCCGGGACCCGGACGGCTACATCAAGCAGGCGCGTGAGTCGATCGCGCGCCACTGCGAGGCGATGGTCGGCTACCTGCGGGCCGGAGCGGAGGTGTTCGACTACGGCAACAACCTGCGCGGCGAGGCCAGAGTGGCTGGCTTCTCCGACGCCTTCGCCTACCCCGGCTTCGTCCCCGCCTACGTCCGTCCGCTGTTCTGCCAGGGCAAGGGACCCTTCCGGTGGGCGGCGCTCTCCGGTGACCCGGCCGACGTCCTGCGCACCGACCAGGCCGTCATCGACCTGTTCCGCGAGGACGAGCACCTGGTCCGCTGGCTGCGCATGGCGGAGGAGCGCGTCCAATTCCAGGGGCTGCCCGCACGGATCTGCTGGCTCGGCTACGGGGAGCGCCATCTCGCCGGGCTCGCCTTCAACGAGCTGGTCGCCAGGGGTGAGGTCGGGGCGCCGATCGTGATCGGCCGCGACCACCTGGACGCCGGCTCGGTCGCCTCGCCCTACCGCGAGACCGAGGCGATGGCGGACGGCTCCGACGCGATCGCCGACTGGCCGATCCTCAACGCGCTGTTGAACACCTGCTCCGGGGCGTCCTGGGTGAGCGTGCACCACGGCGGGGGCGTCGGCATCGGCCGCTCGATCCACGCCGGCGTGGTGGTCGTCGCCGACGGTACCGACCAGGGCCGGCGCCGTCTCGAGCTGGTGCTGACCAACGACCCCGGCAGCGGCGTGATGCGCCACGCCGACGCAGGCTACGCCAGTGCCGTCGAGGTCGCCGGCGCGCGCGGCCTGGACCTGCCGATGCTGGAGGAGGGGCGGTCGGGGTGACCGGGCAGGTCGACTTTCTGCTGACCGGCGCCGGCCAGCTCGTGACCGCTGACCCGAGCCTGGGCGAGGGCACGCTCGGGCTGGTCCAGCGGGGCGCGGTGGCCGCCAGCCAGGGCACGGTGGTGTTCGCCGGACCCGAGGCCGAGCTGCCCGAGCTGCCGCTGGCCGAGCAGTGCACCCGGCTCGACGCCGGCGGGCGCGCGGTCCTGCCCGGCTTCGTGGACGCCCACACGCACCTGGTCTTCGCCGGTGACCGCGCCGACGAGTTCGCCGCGCGGCTGCGGGGCGTGGGCTACGAGGAGGCGCTGGCGAGCGGCGGCGGCATCCACCGGACGGTGCGCGCCACCCGCGCCGCGAGCCACGCCGAGCTGGAGGAGGCGGCGGCCGAGCGGCTGGTCCAGGCGGCGCTGCACGGCACCACCACCCTGGAGGCGAAGTCGGGCTACGGCCTCAGCGTCAACGACGAGCGGCGCTCGCTGGAGGTGCTGGCGGCGCTGTCGGGGCGCACGCCGATCGAGATCGTGCCGACCTTCCTCGGCGCCCACCTCATCCCGGCCGAGTACGCGCACGACCGTGCCGGCTACCTCGGCCTGCTCGAGCGCGAGATGCTCCCCGCGTGCGCGCCGCTGGCGGAGTTCGTCGACGCCTTCTGCGACCGCGGCGCCCTCACCGTCGCCGAGTCGCGGCGGGTGCTGCAGGCCGGCCGGCGCCACGGCCTGCGGGCCAAGCTCCACGCCAACGAGCTTGGGCCCACCGGCGGAGCCTGGCTCGCCGCCGAGCAGGGCTGCGTGTCCGCCGACCACCTCCTCTACCTGGACCGGGCGGAGGCGGCGGCGCTGGCGGCCGCCGGCACGGTCGCGGTCCTGCTGCCCGGGACCAGCTTCCTGCTCGGCACGGGCCGCTCGGCCCCGGTCCGCGTGCTGCGGGAGGCCCGCGCCACGCTCGCCCTCGGCACCGACTGCAACCCGGGGACCTGCTACTGCGAGTCGATGCAGCTCGTGATCGCGCTCGCCTGCGTCCACGACGGCCTCACGCCGGAGGAGGCGGTGCTGGCCGCCACCGACGGCGCCGCGCGAGCGGTCGGCCGCGAGGGCCGGGCGGGCCGGCTCGCGCCGGGGGCAACCTGCGATCTGGTCGTGCTGGCCGGGCGCTCCTACGTGGAGCTCGCCTATCACCTGGGGGTGAACCTGGCCCACCAGGTGGTCAAGCGCGGGGTGGTCGTCGCCCGCGACGGCGTGCCGCTCGGGCTGCTCGAGGCGCGCCCGGCGGCCACCGGCAGCCCGGCGGCCACCGGCAGCCCGGGGGCCGCCTGATGATCGCCGGGCCTCTGGTCGAGAGCGTGCCCAACTTCTCGGAGGGTCGCCGTGACGAGGTCATCGACGAGATCGTGGCGGCGTTCGCCGGCGCGCATCCGGACGTGCTCGTGCTCGACCGCTCGAGCGACCCGGACCACAACCGCTCGGTGCTCACCCTGGCCGGGCCCGGCCCGGCGCTGGTCGCGGCGGCGGTCGCGGGAGCGGCCGCCTGTGCCCGCCTGATCGACCTCGGCCGCCACCGGGGCGTCCACCCCCGCATGGGAGCGCTGGACGTGCTGCCGTTCGTGCCGCTCCCTGGCGCGCCTCCCCCGGACATGGGCGCCTGCGTGGACCTGGCTGTCGAGGCAGGGCGGCGGCTGGCCGAGGAGGTGGGCCTGCCGGTCTACCTGTATGGCGCGGCCGCGCGGCGGCCCGGTCGCGCCCGCTTGCCGAACGTCCGCGGCAGGGGCTTCGAGGAGCTGCTCGAGACCGCCGCACGGGACCCTGCCCGCGCGCCCGACCTGGGTGGCCCGGCTCCCCACCCCACCGCCGGCGCGACCGCCGTCGGGGCGCGACCGTTCCTGATCGCCTACAACGTCAACCTGGCCACCGGCGACCCCAGCCTCGCCGGCGACATCGCCCGGGCCGTGCGCGAGCGCGACGGGGGCCTGCCGGCGGTCCGGGCGCTGGGCCTGGCCCTGGACCGGCGAGGGGCGACCCAGGTCTCGATGAACCTGCTCGACTTCCGCGTCACCCCGCCGGCCGCCGCCTTCGCCGCCGTGGCCGAGCTGGCGGCGCGGGCGAACGTGGCGGTGATCGACTCCGAGATCGTCGGCCTGGCCCCGCGCGCCGCCCTCGCGGGCGTCGATCCCGCCGGCCTCAAGCTGCGCGATCCGTCGCCGGAGCGCATGCTCGAGGAGCGCCTGCGGCGAGCGCTCGCCCGCCGCGAGGGCAGCGCCGGGGCCCCGCCGGCCCCGCCGGCCCGGCGCGTCTAGCTCGCCGGTTTTTCTCTGGCGGCGCGAGAGGGGGATACTTCGGACGCAACCAGCGGAGGGAGACAGGTGAGGCAGGAGCAGTACGGGCCGGGCCAGAACGCTGGCCCCAGCGGAGCCCCCAGCGCCGTCGAGCACGGCCTGTCCGACAGCACCCAGCCGATCTCCGAGATCGACGACTACGACGACGGGCTCTGGCCGCGGCCGGTGCCGGAGCGCAAGGCCAACGGCGCGTACTGGACCGGCGTGGTGTTCCTGAGCGCCGGGCTCATCGCGACCATCGCGGGGCTCGCCACCCACGTGACCTCCATCGTGCAGACGGTGCTGCTGGCGATCCCGCTGGTGGCGATCGGCATCGGGCTCGAGCGCGTTGGCCGCAGCGCGGCGCGTGGCTCGTTGCGAGCGGTCGGCAGCCTGCTGGTCGTGATCGCGATCGCCAGCCCGATCGTTCTCGACGTCTCCTCTCCGGGAGGAGGATCCAGCTCCACCGTGAGCGCTCCGGTGCCCGCCGGCACCAACGAGGCGATCCTGCGCACCAGCGAGGGCGGCGGGCAGCTGCGCATCGACGCGGGCGCCATCGGCCTGTACCAGGCCGAGCTGCGAAGTCCCGGCCGGCCCAGCGCGGAGGTGTCCACCAACGCCAAGGTCGCCGTCGTCGACCTGCGCAGTCCGGCCCAGCGCGGACTGCTGGCCCGCAACCGGGGCAGCGACTGGGTCCTGCGGCTGAACTCGGGCATGCCCTGGCGCATCCAGGCGGAAGCCGGGGCGCTCACCGGCGACCTCGACCTGCGCCGGCTCGACGTGCGCCGGCTTGACGTCGACGCGGGCATCTCCCGGCTCGCGGTCCGGCTGAACCAGCCCAGCGGGCGGGTTCCGGTGAGCATCCGGATCTCGACGGGACTGCTCGACATCTACCTGCCCAGGTCGGCTTCCTGCTCGATACGGGTGGACGGCCCGTCGCTGAGCAACTTCTCCTCGGCGGGCTTCACCAAGCGCGACGGGGCGTGGCTGACCGGGACGCCGGACCGCAAGGACAGCTTCAGGATCGACGTCCATCTGACCGGCGGTCGCGTCCGCGTCCACCGATTCTGAGCGCGCCGGGTCCGCCGCGGAATGACGAGACCCCCGGTGACCGCGGGCTCGCGCTTCGCCTTCCCCTTACGAAGCGAGGGCCGTTGTGTTCCGGGGGCCTCGTTGGGAGCACGATGGCATGCTCACCGCAAGCCGTCAACGCGCTCGTCGCAAGACCTGTGGACAGGGTTGGGGACAACTGGCCTGCGCTGTTGATCACGCTGCCCGGGCTGTGGAAAACCAGGCGGCAGGCTGGGGACAGTCCACCCGGCGCGGAAATTGGATCGGGCCGGTGACCTGCCTGGCCGGTGCGACCACCCTTGTGGACAGGAAAAATTGCGTCGCGGCGGGTCGTCGGGTGCCCATGGGATACTCGCGTGGCCATGCCACGCTCCGCTCCGCATTCCGAGGGCTCCGCGCGCAACCCCTCCGCCAAGCCGGCGGTCCGGGTCGTCCGCAGCCCGCGCCGGCGCAAGACGGTGAGCGCCTACCGTGACGGCGACACGGTCGTCGTGCTGCTGCCCGGCCGCATGAGCCGGCGCGAGGAGGCGCACTGGGTGGCGACCATGCTGGAGCGCCTGGAGCAGCGTGAGCGGCGCCGGCAGCCTCCCGGCGACGAGCAGCTGGAACAGCGCGCCCAGCAGCTCGCGGCCCGCTACCTGGACGGCGCGGTCGAGGCGCGCTCGGTGCGCTGGGTGAGCAACATGCGCAGCCGCTACGGCTCCTGCACGCCGGAGGACGGCACCATCCGGCTGTCTGACCGTATCGCCCACTATCCGGCCTGGGTGCGCGACTACGTGCTGGTCCACGAGCTTGCCCACCTCAGCGTGCCGGATCACTCCGCCGCGTTCTGGCGGCTGGTCGCCCGCTACCCGCTGGCCGAGCGCGCCCGCGGCTTCCTCATCGCCAAGGGGATGGAGGACGGGAACCAGGGTCAGGACCGCGAGCGGGACCTGCCCGGCGCCAGCTAGCCCCGGCCAGGCTCGCCGGGGCCGCCCTGGTCACCGGGCGCACCCGGGTCGCCTTCGTCGAGGAGGGCGCGCAGGCCCTCGTCGAGGCTGACCTCCGCTCCGCCGACCAGGCCGACCCGCTCGAGCCAGCGGCCCGGGACCGCCAGCTCCTCCGGGGTGGGCAGGTCATCCGGGTGCGCCCAGAGCCGGTCGAGGCCGTCCACGTCGGTCGCGGCCAGCACCTCGTGGCAGAAGCGCTCGCCCCTGGCACCACCGGACCGCTCCGGGTCGACGCGCAGCAGCTGCGCGAACAGGGCGTGGGCGCCGTCCTCCTCGGCCAGGCGCGCGCGGATCGCCGTCTCGATCGAGGCGAGCGCCGGCAGGCGCTCGGCGAGCACCCGCTCGCACAGCACCATGGTGTAGCCGTCCGCCAGCGCGAGCAGCACCTCCAGCCGACCGGTCGCGGCCTGCAGCTCCGAGCTGGGCGGGCCCGTCAGGCTCTGGCCGCCCTCCAGCAGCCCCTGGATGCTCTCGGGCGAGCTCATGTCCAGCGACTGGAGCCGCTCCATCAGCCCCGAGGCGTCCGGCTCCGTCAGCCTGGCCATCTCGTCGGCCAGGCGCTGCATGTGCTCCGGCAGCCAGCTCACCCCCGCCAGCAGCCGCTGGCGCAGCACCCCGTGGCACGCCAACCAGAGCCGCAGCTGGTCGCGGGGGAGCCCGCTGGACTGCTCGAAGGCGCTGACGTTCTCGCTGAGGAACACGATCCGGCTGGGGTTGCGAGCCGGCAGGGGCAGGTCGTACTCGCTGAGCACCAGGTGAGAGAGCTGGCCGACGACCGTGCCCAGCTGGAGCCCGACGAGCAGCCCGCCGAGGCGGCCCATCAGCTGGCCCATCTCCGGTGGCAGACCTGGTCCCGCGCTCGGCCCGATGGCGTCGGCCATACGGCGCGCGCCCGGCTCCACCACCGGGGCGAAGCTGCGCAGGACGCTCTCGACCCAGTCCGGGCGGGTGATCGGCTGTGCGGTCAGCGGGCGGTCAGGGCCCGGCAGGGTGCTGACGGCACCGACCCACAGCTCCGCCAAGCGCAGCTGGTCACCCCACATGCGCTGCTCGCCCGGCTCCGGCGTGAACTTGGGGACCGGCAGCGCGGGTGGCCCGCCGAGCGTCTCCGCGCCCATTGCCGTCGCCACCGCGACCTGGCGGGCCAGCTCCCAGTTGACCGGTCCGGGCTCACCGGAAAGCAGCCGTGCGAACTCGCGAAACAGGGGGATCCGACTGAAGAAGTCGCCGCCTTCTCCCGGAAGCTCGCTCATAGCGTCATCCTACTCGCGGAAGGGGCGCTACCTTGACGCTATCTTCGGGTCGGCTCACGGTAGCCTGAAGCGAGGGAGCAGGCGTCGGCCGCGCTTCTGGACACTCTTCGAGCAGGGGATGACACGGTTGGCCGGAAAGACGATTGTCCTGGTCGGTGCGCATCACCCGGGTGCGACCCGGCTTGCCCTGGCGCTCGAGGACGAGCCAGAGGCCGAGCGGGTCCTCGGGCTCGGCCGCGTCGCGGCGCCGCTGCTCGGGCCGAAGTTCGAGCACGTCGCGGCCAATCCAGGCGACCCGCGCTTCGACGCGGCCGCCGCCGGGGCTGACGTGCTGGTGCTGTTCCCCATCGTCGGGGTGGGCGACCGCGACGAGCGCGGCGCGCGCGAGCAACTGGTCGCCGCGATCCGCCGCTCCCTCGAGCCCGCCCACCGCGCCGGCGCCGTGGTGCTCTGGTCGAGCGGGGTCGTATACGGGGCGCATCCGGACAACCCGGTGCCGCTGACCGAGGACAGCCCGCCGCGACCGAACTTCGATTTCGCCGCCGCCCGCGCCCTGACCGAGGCCGAGCGCCTAGTGCTCGACCCTGGCGTCGGCAACCCGGAAGCGAGCCGGGTGGTGCTTCGCACCGCCGCCATCTGGTCCCCCGCCTGGGGCGGCTTCCTGGCCCGCATGCTGGTGGGTCCGGCGATCGTCGGCGTGCGCGGCTACGACCCGCCGGTGCAGAGCCTGGACCCGGACGACGCCACCAGCGCGCTGGCGCTGGCCGCCGGCGGCCACCTCGCCGCCGGGGTGTACAACGTCGCCCCCGACGACTGGGTTCCGGCGAGCCAGCTCGCCAGGCTCACCGGGCGGCGCCGCCTCGAGGTTCCCGAGGCCGTGGCCTTCGCCGCCGCGGACCGGCTCGCCTGGCTCGGTGTGGCCGGCGCGAGCCCGGGTGAGCTGCACCACCACATGCATCCCTGGGTGCTCTCCAACGCCAGGCTGCGCGCGGCCGGCTGGACGCCCACCCGATCGACCGCCGAGGCGCTGGCCGCGAGCGGCCGAGCCCTGCCCGAGGGCGTGCGGTTCGGCAGAGTCCAGGTGCGGCGCGGCGACGTCCTGCGCGGAGCCGCCGCGGGACTGGCCTTCGTGGCCGCCGCGGCCGCGCTCGCCCGCCGCGCGACTCGTGGAGGCAGGTCGTGAGCCGGGCGCTGGCGATCGACCTCGGCACTGCCAACACCCTCGTGTACGTCCGCGGCCGCGGCATCCAGCTCCGCCAGCCGACCGTCATCGCCCTGAACGACAGCAGCGGCGAGATCCTCGCGCTCGGCGACGAGGCCTATGCCATGATCGGGCGCACCCCGGGCCACATCGTGGCGGTGCGGCCGCTGCGCGGCGGCGCGATCTCCGACTTCGACACCACCGCTCGGCTGATCCGGCTGCTCCTGCAGCGGGTGACCAGGGGACCGATGGGCAGGCCGAAGGTCGTGGTCTGCGTCCCCTCGGCGATCACCCAGGTGGAGCGCAAGGCGGTGCAGGAGGCCGCCCTGCACGCCGGCGCCAAGGTCGCCTACCTGATGGAGGAGCCGATGGCGGCGGCGATCGGCGCGGGCCTGCCGGTGCAGGAGCCGACCGGCAGCCTGATCGTCGACGTGGGCGGCGGCACCACCGAGGTGGCCTGCATCTCCCTCGGCGGCATCGTCGCCTCCAAGGCGCTGCGGCTCGCCGGCTTCGACCTGGACGCCGCGATCATCCAGCACGTCCGGCGCGACTACGCCATCGTCATCGGCGAGCGCACCGCCGAGAAGGTCAAGATCCTGATCGGCTCGGCCGTGCCGCAGCCCGGGGCCGAGGACAAGCTCGAGGTGCGCGGCCGTGAGCTGGCCACCGGGCTGCCCAAGACGATCCTGCTCACCGCCGGCGAGGTGCGCCAGGCGTTGGCGGAGCCGGTGTCGCAGATCGTGCAGGCCGTGCTCGACACGCTGTCGGCGGCCCCGCCGGAGCTCGCCAACGACGTGCTCGACAAGGGCATCTTCATGACCGGGGGATCGAGCATGCTGCGCGGCCTCGGCGACCGCATCGCGCAGGAGGCCGACGTGGCGGTCCATATCGTCGACGCGCCGCTCGAGTGCGTGGCACTGGGCGCCGGCCGGGTCATCGAGGCGTTCGACGACCTCGGCCCGATGTACGTCGAGTCCCCGAGATACGTGTAGGAAGATGGACGGGACGGCGACGCCCGGGATGGAGGAGGTCGCGTGCGGCACCGCATCACCGTCGGCGTAGGGGGCGTGGCGCTGGTCGCCGTGGTGCTGGCGCTGAATCTCTACCGGCTCCCGGTGGTCGCGCTGTCCCCGGGCCCGGCCGAGGACGTGCTCGCCCGCACCAAGGTCCAGGGCAGCGCCCGCGTCTACGACTCCAGCGGCAAGCTCTACCTCACCTCGGTCGGGATCGACGACGACGTGCGCTTCTTCGAGGCGATCCTCGACCTGGCCAACCGCGACGTGCAGCTGCGCCCGCGCCGCGTCGTCTACCCGGAGGGCCAGAGCACCCAGCGGGTGAACCAGCAGAACGCCGCCGACATGGACGAGTCCAAGGTGCTCGCCACGGTGGTCGCGCTGCGGCTGGCCGGCCGCAGGATCGACCCGGCCGGCGTGGAGATCGTGGACGTGCGCCCGGGCGCACCGGCCGACGGCAAGCTGCGGCCCGGCGACCGGCTCGAGCGCGCCGACGGGCGCGCCGTCACCAACATCCAGCAGCTGCAGGTGCTCATCCGCAGGCACCGGCCGGGCGAGGTCCTCGCGCTGGGAGTCCGGCGCGGCGACGCGGACGTGCCCGTCAAGGTCGCGGTGGCCATCGACGACGGCCAGCCGCGCATCGGGGTGGTGCTCCGCGAGGTGTACGGCCGCCTGCCGATACAGGTGAGCATCGACACCGAGAACATCGGTGGGCCCTCAGCGGGGATGATGTTCGCGCTGTCGATCTACGACAAGCTCACCCAGGGGGACCTGACCGGCGGCCGCAGGGTCGCCGGCACCGGCCAGATCACCGAGGACGGCTCGGTGATGCCGATCGGTGGGATCGTCGAGAAGCTGATCGGGGCCAGGCGCCAGGGCGCCACCGTCTTCCTGCTGCCGCGCGGCAACTGCGACGAGGCGTCCGCCCACCCGCCGCGGGGGCTGCGTCTCGTCCCGGTCTCCAACGTCCGCGAGGCCGTCGCGTTCCTCGAGTCCAAGCCCGGCACGTCGCCGGAGCCCCACTGCTGACCGCGGCCCCACAGCCCCGGCCTGTGGAGCCAGCCCCGCGGACCGGTCGGGGCTGGCTCCACAGGGCCAGGCGTCGCCGTGGCCGCAACGGTACGGGGTCCGCACGAGCCCCTCGTTCCCGCCGCACCCGTGCTAGGGTCTGCTGGTGGCCAGCCGCAGGGGGTCGGGCTGGCCACCAGCAGTGTGCGTGAACGGATGCACTCGAGTGAAAGGCACGTCGCGTGGTCGCAGCTCGCCGCCCCCCTCGCCGCTGGGCGATCGCAGTCCTGTTGCTGGCGTTCGTCGTGCTGGCCGCTGTCGGAAGCCTGTCGAGCTTCTACACCGATCTTCTGTGGTTCGGCGAGGTCGGCAAGACCAGCGTGTTCTGGGGCCAGATTCGTGCCAAGGTGACGCTCGGGCTGCTGGCGGGCGTCGGCACCGGCGTGATCATCGGGATCAATCTGTGGCTGGTCGAGCGCCTGGCCCCACGCTATCGCCCGGCCGTGGTGGGCCGGCCCCAGATGGAGCGGGTCCAGCAGGTCCTCGCCCCGTACCTGCGGCCGCTGCGGATCGCCGTGGCGGCCTTCATCGGCCTGCTGGTGGGCCTGGGGAACACCGGCTTGTGGCAGAGCTTCCTGCTGTGGCGCCACGCCGTGCCCTTCGGTGACCGCGACGCGCAGTTCGGCCGGGACATCGGCTTCTACGTCTTCCAGCTCCCCTTCCTGCGGTCGGTGTTCGGTTGGCTGTTCACCACGCTGGTGCTGGCGCTGCTGCTCTCGGCGGCCGGGCACTACCTGCTGGGCGGCATCCGGCCACAGGCCCAGTCCAACCGCATCGCCGGAGCGACCCAGTCACATCTCACCGTCCTCCTCGGCCTGATCGTCGCGCTGAAGGCGTGGGGCTACTGGCTGGACAAATATCAGCTGGTCTACTCGACCCGGGGTGCGGCGACCGGTGCGACCTACACCGACGTGAAGGCGCAGCTTCCCGCGCTCGAGGTGCTGTTCTGGGTGGCGCTGATCTGCGCGGTGCTGTTCTTCTGGGGGGTCCGCAGCCGTGGCATCGCCGTGCCGCTGTTCAGCATCGTGCTGCTCGCCGGCGTGTCGATCATCATCGGCGGGGTCATCCCCACGGTGTTCCAGCGCTTCAGGGTCGCGCCCCAGGAGCTGCAGCGCGAGCGGCCCTACATCCAGCGCAACATCGACGCCAGCCGGAAGGCGTTCGATCTCGGCGGGATACAGGTGCGCTCGTTCGAGGACAGTCCCAACCTCACCGCGGCCGACGTCAGCGCCAATCGTCCCACAGTGGACAACATTCGTCTGTGGGACCCGGAGGTGCTGCAGCCGGCGATCCGCAACCTCCAGGCGATCGCCCAGTACTACTCGTTCAGCGACGTCGACGTGGACCGCTACCCCGTGGACGGCCAGCTCCGGCAGGTGATGGTCTCGGTCCGCGAGGTCGACCCGAGCCTGCTGCCGCAGGCCGCCAAGACGTGGCAGAACCTCCACCTGGCCTATACGCACGGCTACGGGGTGGTGGCGACCCAGGTCAACACCGCGGCCAGGCAGGGCCAGCCCGACTTCATCGTCTCCGACTTCGACCAGGAGCGGGCCAAGATCCCGGTGACCCAGCCGCGCGTCTACTTCGGCGAGCCGCCCGAAGCGGGACCGGACTACGTGGTGGTCGACACCAAGCAGCCGGAGGTGGACCGGCCGACGCCCACCGGCGACACCCAGACCACCAGCTACAACGGCGACGGCGGCATCCAGCTCTCCAGCTTCGGGCGGCGGCTCGCCTTCGCCCTTCGCTTCCGCGACATCAACCTGCTCATCTCCGGCAACCTCACGTCGAAGTCCCGGCTGATGTTCAACCGCGACATCCGCGACCGCGTCGAGAAGGTGGCGCCCTTCCTGCAGTGGGACGGCGACCCGTACGCGGTGGTGATCGACGGCCGCATCCTGTTCGTGCGCGACGGCTACACCGTCACCGACCACTATCCGTACGTGCAGCGGATCAACCTCGGCGAGGCGGCGGCCCGCGACGGCTCGACCGGGCGGGGCGTGCACGGCTCCGGCAACTACATCCGCAACTCCGTCAAGGCCGTGGTGGACGCCTACACCGGCAAGGTGACGCTGTACGCGTTCGACGAGTCCGACCCGATCCTCAAGGCGTGGCGCAAGGCGTTCCCCGACCTGTTCGCGTCCAAGTCCTCGGTCCCGCCCGGCCTGGCGGCGCACCTGCGCTACCCGGAGGACCTGTTCGCCATCCAGACCGACCGCTACACGCTCTACCACCTCACCAAGGCCGACGACGTGTACTCGCGCAAGGACCTCTGGGCGCTGCCCGAGGACCGCTCCGGCCAGATCCGCTCGCAACAGGGCCAGAGCGCGGTGGCCTCGCTCGCGCCGCCCACCAACCCGGCCAAGATGCGGCCCTACTACCTGCTCACCACCCTGCCGGGGCAGGCGGGCACGAAGTTCGTGCTGGTGATGCCGTTCACGCCGAACAACAAGCAGAACCTGCTCGGCTATGTCGCGGCCAGCTCGGACCCGGCCGACTACGGCAAGCTCTCGCTCGTCGGCCTGGACCCGTCCCGCACCATCGACGGGCCGACCCAGGTGAACTCGAGGATCCTGGCCAACACGAGGGTCGCGTCCGAGCTCTCACTGCTGAACCAGCAGGGGTCGGAGGTGATCCTCGGGAACCTGCTGATCGTCCCGGTCAAGAACTCCCTGCTGTACGTGCAGCCGATCTTCGTGCGCTCGACCACGGGCAGCAGCGGGGCGGGATCCGGCTCGACCACGATCCCGTTGCTGGAGAAGGTGGCGGTGGTGCTCAATACCGACGTCGGCTACGCGCCGACGCTGTCGGAGGCGATCGCCGAGGTGGTGGGCGGCCAGGCACCACAGCAACCGCCGCCGCAAAACCCGCAACAGCCGACGCAGCCGCCGGCCACCGCGAACGTGCAGCAGCTCCTGCAGCAGGCGAACCGGGAGTACGACCTCGCCACCCGGGCGCTGCAGCAGGGCAACCTGGCCGCCTACCAGCAGCACGTGAACGCGATGGCGAAGCTGCTGGACCAGGCGCTGGGCGCGAGCCAGGCCAAGCCCCCGGCGGCCACGGCGCCGGGCGCCGGAGGCTGAGATCGCCTTTGCGGAGCGGGCTTTCGCTGTGCTACCTTGCGCCAGCAAACGGCGCGGGGTGGAGCAGTCTGGTAGCTCGCTGGGCTCATAACCCAGAGGTCGAGGGTTCAAATCCCTCCCCCGCCACTAGTACCAGGGTCGTCCTGAGCAGGGCTGGAGCCCTTCACCTCCTTTCGGGTGTCGAGGTCGAACAGCTTCTTGTCAACGGCTTTGTCAACGGAGGGGTCCGCGGAAGCGCTCGCGGGCCCCTTTGTCGTTCCGAGGATCACGCTGGCGACGGCGTTGGCCGCGTCGCGGTCCATGCCCGGCAGGACGTGGGCGTAGATCTTGAGCGTGACCACGATGGAGGCGTGGCCGAGACGCTCGCTGACCACCTTGGGGGGCACGCCGGCCTGTAAGGCGACGGTCGCGTAGGTGTGGCGCACGTCGTGCAGCCGGATCGGTGGCAGGCCAACCCGACGCTCCCCGTCGTGCTTCCACTCGACTCTGGCCGCGAGGCTGCGGAACCGCTTCAGGAACCGGTCGGGATGCAGCGGCGTGCCGTCTGTCTCGGTGAACAGCAGACCCGAGTGCTCGACGGACACGCCCCACTTGGCGAGCTGGGCGCGCTCCGCCTTGCGCAGCTCCAGGTGCTCGCGGAGCGTGGCAACGGTCGCGGGGTCGAGCGCGAGCAGGCGCCGGCCGGCGACGGTCTTCGGGTCCGAGAGGTGGACCTGGTAATTGACCACTACGCGGGGCCGCCGCGGCGCGACCCAGCCGGCGTCCAGGTCGAGGTCCAGGTCCCGTAGGCCAGCGACCTCGCCGCGGCGCATGCCCGTGGTGGCGAACAGCATCCATGCGGCGAACAGCCGGTCACGGCGCGCGTGCGCCAGGAAGGCGCGGAGTTGCTCGGCGGTCCAGACCTGCATCTCAGGGGACAGCCCGTTGGGTGGGTCGACCGCATCGGCGGCGTTGCGCGTGACCAGGCCCCAGCGAAGCGCGTCCTTGAGCGCCTTGTGCAGCATGGCGTGGATGTTGCGGGCCGTCTTCGGTGCCAGGCCGTTCCCGTCACGCCGGTGGTTGGCCTGGAGCCGGGCGTAGAAGGCGTTGAGCTGGACTGGAGTCAGCGCCTGGAGCCGGATGTCGCCGATCAGCGGCACCACATGGACCTTGATGTTGGTGTGGTAGCTCGCCGTGGTCGACGCGCGCCGGTTGGCCTCGACCGTTGGCAGCCACTCGTCCTCGAGGAAGTCGCGGACGGTGCGCTTCGAGCGCTTGGCCAGCTCGCCGCGCTGTCGCTGAGCGATCGCCTTGTTCAGGTCCTCCTGAGCGGCCTTCCTGGTCTTGAATCCGCCCTTGGAGATCTGGCGGCGACGGCCGGTCAGGGAGTCCGGCTCGAGGTCGAGGTACCAGGTCCAGGTCTTCCCGCGCGGACGCACGCTGCCCCTGCTCATCGGCCGAGCATCTCCAGCAACGGGGCGGTAGGGACCTTGATCTTGCCGTTCAGCCGGAAGGTGCGGATCTCGCCGCGCGCCACGGCCCGGTAGGCGGCCGACCGGCTCATGCTTAGCAGCTCAGCGGCCTCATCCACCGTGATCGTGGCGGGAAGTTCGCGGAGGCGAGAACGCGACCGGCGCCGGCGCGGCGCTCGCTGGCGCATCGACGCCTGCGTCTGGGGGTCAGGGTCCATCCGATCCTCGCACTGTCGTTGCTGTCCTCTTATCCGCAGGTATTGCGTGGTACCGGCTTCCCTCGGACTCCCGCCCTGCGGTAGCCTCTGAGGGTCATCACGTCCTCAAGGGGACCCGATTGCCCAATGATGAAGAGGACGATCGAGCCCTGTCAAGGACGAACTTGTCCACATCCATGAGAGGCGAACAGGATGGACGTGGCAGAGGTCATCCGTAACCGCCGCGCCGTGCTCGGGCTCACGCAGGCCCAGCTCGCAGAAGGCGCCGGCGTCGACAAGCGCCAGATCAGGCGATACGAAGCAGGCGAGACGTATCCCACACTTCCTGTCGCCATGGCGATTGCCCGGGTCCTTGGCGTCTCGCTTGACGAGCTGGCCGGAGGAGCGGTCGTTCATCGAGTTGACCTCTCCGGCAACTGGGAGGCCTGCTGGCAGTCACAGAGAGAGGGCATCGAAGACATTCGAGTTCAACCCGTTCGCCTTCGCCAGCGGGGCGAGATGATCCAGGTCGAGGCCCTCGCCCGAGGGCGGCCGCTCGAACAAGGCGGTTACCTCTGGAGCGGCGAGCTTCGTCTCTGGGATAACGAGATTCTCATGGGATGGTATGCGGCAAATGATGGATCTGTCCGCTCCAAGGGGACCATGTATTACGTCATGCATCCTCACGGCCTGAGCCTGACCGGCCGATGGGTTGGGCTGAGTTATGACGGACGGATCGTCACAGGCTGGAGCAGTATGGCCAAAGGCGAAGATGAGGCTAGGGAGCTGGTTGCCAAGCTGAGGGAGTCCGGCGGTGCATGAAGTCTGCGAGGTCGTCATCACGGCGCCTGACCCTGACTGGCTCGCCGAATTCACTCACAAGCTGGTCACGGAGGGGCTCTGTGCTTCCGGGCACAATTTCGCCCCCATTCGGTCGATGTACCGATGGCAGGGTCAGATCTACGACCGGACGGAGGGGCGAGTCGCGCTCCGCACGCGGCGTAGCCTTCTGCCACAGATCATCGAGCGCACCAAGCGCGACCATCCCTACGAGGTGCCGAGCGTCGTAGCTCTGCCGATCGTTGACGGCGGACCTGTCTACATTCGCTGGATCCTCGAAGAGACCGAAGCCGCTGATGGCTGACCTCAAACGGCAGCCGGCACGCTACGGCGGGCGCGAGGATACCGCCCTGGCGGTTGTCCTCGACTGCGCTGATCTTGATCGGGCAGGCGAGTTCTGGTGCGCCGCGCTCGGCTACGTTGCTTTGCCGATGGAGCCGGGGTCCGGACCCTACCGCGTGCTACTCCCGGCCAACGGTGATGGGATTGAACTGCTGCTGCAGCAGGTGCCCGAGTCAAAGGGGACGAAGAACCGGATGCATCTCGACCTTCGTGTCCTCAACCTCGAGCCTGAGGTGTCACGTCTCGTTGCGCTCGGTGCACGTCATAGCACAGGGGAACTGCTCCACAACAACGGCTGGTCCTGGTACGTGCTCCTGGACCCGGACGGCAACGAGTTCTGCGTTCTTCGTCCGCCCGATCAGAACCGCGACAGGCTCATACCGGCCGGTCGGGGCGAGTCTGAGTAGCCGTGCACCTGACGTAGCCGCGGCGCGAGCGCCCGGCGGGGATGCGGATAGCAGAACACCTCTGGATCACTCTGGAGCCGTTCTCGTTGGATAACGTGACTGTGCCTGCTGGGCTGCGGGTAGGCGTCCTCTTGCTCAGGTGTCAGGTATCGCCGCCTCTTGCTCCATCTGCTTCACCACGTCATGGGCATCGGGTAAGTGCCAGCGCCGTCCACGGCCGGCGCGCACATGCGGCCCAGCGCGGGACCGGGAGTGCTGGACTACTGGGCCGTGGACGGCGACTCCTCGGTGGACGTGAGCCGCCGGGTTCCGAGCGCTAATCCGACTGCGACATCTGGTCCACCGAGAAGGACACTCCTGATACGGCACTGGAGATCGACTCGAGCTTGTCTTCAATCTGCTCCAGGTGTTCAGAGATCATGGAGAGCCGCATGAATAGACCTTCCGCGCTCCTGCTCAGCGTGCGGGCGATGTCGTCAAGCGCGTCGGCGATGCGGTCGTCGGGTTTCTGGCTCATGCTTCGCGGCCTCCTTTGATGGAGGGTATTGGCTGTCAAGTCTGTCCAGACATGAGTCGAATGTCCAGACTTGCCGTTGTGCTGGACGTGACCGGTGCCGAAGCTCCCTGCGGCGCTTGAGCAGGAGATCGGCTACAAGACCACCCACGTCGGCGAGCGGGAGCCCGTGGGATCCGAGCGAGCCGACCCTGGAGTGGCCCCTGTCGGTGCAGGTGTTCGACAAGATCGCCGCTCGTATATGCAGGCCATGGCTGGGGTTGCTGGCGATTACCGGATGCCTGCCTGTGCTTGCCGACCTAGCGCAGATCTGCCTTGCTGCGCCGATAACCTACACGCGCTCTCGCTCACGTCGTTCTTTCGCCGCTTCTTCGTGGGCCAGTCGCTCATACAGCGCGATGGCCTCTTGGCCAAGCTTACGGAGGCGTGGGTGGCGTGAGCGGGTCCACCGACGGTACTCGTCGGCGCGGTCGTGATAGGAGGACTCGAGGTCGCGGATGACGCCGAAGGAGTAGAACGGGTCGCGCGCCTTCAAAAGCGCCTCCCTGACCTGCGGGTCGTTTGGCCGGGCATCGAGAATGGCGCACGCCCGCTCGGTAAACACGGGCCAGCTTGCGGCGGCAAGGAAAGCAAATGCCAAACCGAGCTTGTCGTCGTCGGCTCGCGCCCACTGGTTGATCCTGCGCGTCAGCTCGCTGCTGTCAATGTCCAGCAAACGCACCGCGTCCTCGAGCCCGAGGCGGTACACGCCGCTCGCGCCCGCCTCGAGTTCGTTGAGAAGACGGTTGAACTCGCGCTTGGCGGCGGCCCGCCGGCGGCGGGTGCGAAGCAGTGGCTCCAGCTCCTCAAGGTGGGGGTGAACGTAGTGGCTGACGGCGGCCTGGCTCTTGACGTAGTCGAGGCGGGCCTGCAACCACGGAATGACAAGCTCAAGGCCGAAGCGCTCGACCTGCGCCAGCGCCAGCTGTACGCGTTGGTTGTGCGGGGGAAGGTCGGTCGTGGCCGAGCCCAGCACGATGCGCTTGGCCGCCTCCCGCTGCTTCGCGCTGAGCCGAGCAGGGCCGCCGTCGGCGCGATGACCGAGCATGCCCAGGAGTTGGTCGAGGCGATCCAGGGGCGTAGCGCTTGCCTCGACCAGTGCCAACGCCAAGTCGAGCCGCCAGCCGGCGAGCGTTGCGCCGCCGTAGACCAGGGTGTGCCACAGCTGGTCACGCACGCTGGGGTCGGCGTCGTGTACGAGCGCGGGGGCGACGCGGCGCGCCAGCTCCTCGGGCGCACGGTTGAGCGTGCGAGCCCCGGCGGCGCGAACACCCGGCGATGGGTCTGCTGCCCACCGCTGGATGAGCGGCCAGTTGGCCTGCTGACGTGCCAGCTCATCGAGCATGGGGTCGCTGAAGCGGGCAATCGTGAGCTGATGTTCGACCATATGGGTCGCAAGCCGCGTGGCCAGCGCTGGCGCGCTCTGCGCCACCCGTTCGAGCGTGAACCTCAACGGCAAGTGGTTGGCTGGTCGTGCCGTCAGTGCCTCGCATTCCTCGACCCAGCCGTTCCAGCGCTCCAGCACCGCGATTGGGTCCGCCGACCGCGCCAGCATGTCGCCGTAGCGAGCGCCGCGGGCGCGGAGCTCGGCGAGTTCGGTCTCCCAGTCGAGGCGGGTCCGGCCGTGATTGTTGTCGATCAGATCGACGTAGGCACGCAAATCGCCCTTGGCCCGCGGCGTGGGGACGGTGCCGCGGCGTCGGCGGCGAAGGTGGAAGTAGTTCAAGACAGCGGCCGCGACCGGAAGTGGAAGCTCCCCAAGCCGGCCGGCGAGCCACTGCTCCAGCTCGCCCAGCACGCCGCCAGTGAGTTCTTGCAGAACCTTCGTAGGCTGCGCGCCGTCGTAGGAACCTGGATAGCCAACGGCGACCTGTGCTACGGCGTCGATGGCCGCCAGTGCCTTCAACTGCTCCTCGGGGGGGAGGTTGAGGAAGCTACCGCGAAACAGCGCGGCGCCGAGGCGGAGTAGGGCCTTGGTCTCGGCGCTGGCCGGCACGAACCCGGCGACCAGGGTGATCGCCCACCTGTCCGCGGCAGCCTGGCGCTCCGCTTGGAGCTCGAGGGTGAAGGCCGCGGCGGCGATGGCGGCGGCGACGCGCGCGGCGCCCCGTTGGCCCCGCGCCTTGGCCCACCACGCCTGGCTCTGCTCGCAGACGGCGCGCTGGATGTAGGCCAGCACGTAGGGATCGCGGTGGTCGGAGTAGGCGACCGGGGCCGAGCGGTGGATCCCGCGGATCTCGGCCAGGGCTGCCTCGCACGCACGGTGCGTTCCCGGTGCGTCCACAAATGATGGTCGCCACGCGCAGGAGCGCTCGCCAGGCGCGCGGCAGCTGGTTATGGCCCAGCTTCGCCGCCGCCAGCGCCTCGACGAGCCGCACCGCGACCTGATCGGCTGCGACGTCGTTGAGACCGTCGAGACGGCCGAGCGTGGTCTCGGCAAGCTCGCAGACGATCGCGCCACCGCCAGCGCCGAGCGCCTGCGCTGCAAGCATCACGTCTTCGAGTTCGGCGGCGGTCGTCGCCTGCGCAAGGAGCGCGACGAGCTCGCGTCGGACCGTCACCAGCGCGTCGGCTGCTGCCGGCGTGGTGTCGACGCGCGCCTGCCCGAGGGCCTCAAGTAGCGTGTACAGGCGGCGCGGCGCGAAGGCGGCATACAGGTCCTGGTAGGGCAGCAGCGGCCGCTCGCCGGCCTCGGGGAAGAAGCTTGCTCGCAGCAGGTGCTCACGGACGATGTCCGGTTTGATCGTATAGCTGTGGGCAGCCTCTTCCACGACGCCGGCGTCAGCGAGTTCGTCGAGTTCCCGCCGCAACTGAGGACGGTCGCGGCCGAGAACCTCGATTACGGCGGCGACATCGTTGGCATCGTCTAGATTGAGGGAGCCAACGGCGGCGAGCACCGCGAGCAGCTCGCGGGTCTGACGGGAGTCTGCTCCGGCCCCGTGCAGCCGAGCGTTCACATGGTGTGCGAACAGCTTGGCCTGGGACAGGTCGCTTGGGTAGTGGCCTGCCGCTGCGAGTTCGCCGGCGATCAGCGCGACTCCGACATTGCTTTTCGAGACTGCAATGATCCAGCCGCGCATGCCTTCGTGTTCGATCCGGAACGGCGGGCCGCTGAGGATGGTGTTGAGCGCGCTGCGGCCCAGCCAGTCGAGCCGGAATCGTTCAGGTTGCGGCAACGCCAGGCCATGAAGCGCCGTCTCCACCACAGCGGCGTGACCGGGGCGGACGGTGCACACTAGCCGCGGCTTGGGGTCGCGCCGCTCAAGCGCACGCAGAAGCTGGTCGAGGTCGGTTCGCCGATGCGCGTCGTCGATGAGCACCGTCACGGGGTAGCCCGCCTCGGCCTCAGCCAGGTAGTTGGTCTGGAAGGCCAGGCCGTAATCGACGAAAAACCACGGTATCGAGCGGCCGGAGCGTGCAAGTTCGACGGCAAGGCGCGTCTTCCCGAAGCCACCGGGCGCCTCGATGATCACCGCCCGCCCTTGGTCGGTAAGCAGACGCTCGACCTCGTCAAGCTCTTCGCGCCGCCCGGCGAATGGCGCCGTCAGCAGCCCTCGCTCCTCGAGCAGCTTCTCGAACTCGCTCAGATCGAGGAAGAAGCGCGGCTGTGGCGGAAGAAGATTCAGATACTCTCCGAGCAGGTCGAGGTTGTCGCGTCGGTGGAACTGCGTCACCAGCCAGCGCTGCTCATGGATCGTGAGGTCGACCCCGTATTGCTTCTTGACTTGCGCTTGCAGCGCGGCCTGCGCTGGCGCTGGCGCCGGCCTGTTGGTCACGGAGATCACTGTTTCGGGCCGGAAACCATGGTCGTGGATACGCTTGAGATCGGTGCGGATCTTCCTTTCCCAGCGCCTGGCGAGCGAGATGGTCACCGCCAAGGGCTCGCCGCCCGCGGCGCGGTACAGCCCGGCAACGGCGTCACGGTTGCGATCGCCGGGGCCGCCGAGCGGGCGCGCATTGATGCCCGTGCGCGTCAGCAGAATCATGACCAAGCGCTCGAAGCCGACGTGGTCGGTCAGTCCGTCGAGCCGTCGCCTCGTTGCGTCATACGACATGTCACTACGATATGCGCAGGGTGGGTGATGTACCGATGGCAAGGTCAGATCTACGAGCGGACGGAGGGACGGGTCGCGCTCCGCACGCGACGCAGTCTCCTGCCGCAGATCCTCGAGCACACCAAGCGCGACCATCCCTACGAGGTGCCGAGCGTCGTAGCTCATCGTTGACGGTGGACCTGACTACATCCGCTGGATCCTCGAAGAGACCGAAGCCGCAGATCACCAGTGCGCCAGCGGCCGAGGGGTGAAGAGTAGCCCCGTGCTCGGGCGTAGGGCCGCACTGGTGCCGCGTGCAGGATCGCCCGCATAGCAGAACACCCCCGGATCGCTCTGGGGGTATTCTCGTTGGATAACGTGACTCATTGGTGTTCCGTCCCTGAAGTGTCCTTTCGTTCTGGTGGCTCGGGCCTAGATGCCGCACGGTCACGCTCTCGATCACGGTCGCGGCGGGGTCGCTGCCACCGTCGCTGGAGTCGCTGCACCGCCCGCGCCCACACTCCCAGGCCAGTGTGGTCTGGCTCGCCTTCGACGATCCCCATCACGGTTCCTCTGACCTCCATTGGCACCGCGGAGCGACCCAGCGTACCGGCGCAGCGCGGCACGGCAGCTCAGCGCGCCAGCCGCGCGCCCACAAAGCCCGCAACGATGCACAGCACCGTGTAGCCGATCATCCACGCGATCCAGCGTGGTCGTGCCCGCTCGAGGATCCCGCCCCGTTCCCATTCCATGCTGATGTGCACAGCAGTCGCGACTGGCAGCGCCCAAACTCCCCGCCACGCTTCGCTCGGGTCGAGCCACCCGAACACCCCGGCGGCCAGCGGCGCTAGCGGCGCGAGCAGCACGACTCGCCACCACCGCACCCGCTGACGCCGCGGTGCCGACGGAGACGCCGACGACGGCGGCTCCGGCTTGGCCTGGCTTCCATCCTGTCGCATTCCACCCTCTTGGTCTGGTTGGTCGTCGGACCATACCCCCACAGGCGTTCGCCAAGGCGATCGCGCCGGCCGAGCGGCCGAGCGAAGCGTCGGCGGCCACGGCGTCCCGACGGGGGCAACCTGGGATCCCGACGGCGGGACAATGCTCGGCAACCAACGCCGGCCGCGGCTGTTGAAGCGACTGTCCGCAACCGCGAAGAGGAACCGAACCGGTAAGGGCCGGTCGCAATGGCCAGCCACATACTGAAGCCGGTAGGTACTCAGATGCCAGTTGGCCGGGGTCCACAGAGTAGCTCGCAGGATGAGGAAAACAACTCGGTTGTCCGGAGGTAAGCCCGCCGTTCCGTTTTGCGCATGAAGAGGCTCGACCTTTGGTGCCTCAACTTGATGCAGGTCAAAGCAGTCTCGTGTTTCGGGGTTATGCGGCGGGGTGGAGCTGGGTGAGCAGGGCGTCTGGGAATAGGTCGAGGGTGTGCTGGTGGGGGTGACCGTGCGGATATTGGGCGTGCAGGAGGGCACGGCGGAGGGAGGCGAGCATGTC
>WNGF01001194.1_pt1 | contig 38162 bp, 33 predicted proteins | sample 5400641 | NCBI WGS metagenome assembly WNGF01 (sample SAMN13153371, study PRJNA577476) | soil metagenome | isolation source: 80 cm soil or saprolite under grassland replicate 2 | place: USA:California | collected 2016-06-15 | reverse complement strand
GGAGAACCAGACCCCCGTCTAACCGAGCCGACGGTGTGTTCACCCAGTCCAGCCACGCGCCAACGCCTGGCTGCAACGCGGCGAAAACGAGCACCAATAGGACCCCCACGCCGCTCAACGTGAGCCATCGACGACTGCTGTCAAGTCGGCGGAGCCGGCTCGGTGCGGGGACCGGCGCGCTCGGCGCCATGACGGGTGGCTGGTCGGGCGTCGAGGGCGGTCCGAATGGCGCCGCACGAACGACAAAGGGCTGCGCGGTTTCGGGATCGTTGCCTGCGTCCAGGACGCGATCGGCGGAAGCACCGGTCATGCGCCCCGCGGCTCGCGCTGCTTGCCAGAACCGCTCGATGGCGAGCGTATCGTGCGTCAGTTCCGCACGTAGCAAGCGCACCACGACCGGTCGGCTGAGCGTGGTGTCGAACCCCTCCCAGTCAACGGTCTCGCGATCGACGCGAAGCTCACGAACCAGCTCATAACGTGAGCCGACCAATGGGACGGCTGGATTCGCGCTGCCCGGCACCCCGGACACAGTACCCGTCGCGGTACGCGCGAGGCCAGATTCGCGGACTGCCTGGCCGAAATGCCAGGTGGCGAACTGGTCGGTCGGCGGAGCGTGCCTGGCGAGCCAGTCTGGCATGCTTCACCCCGTGCAGCAGCCATACGGCGGCGTGTTTTCAGCCACGTTCCGCGGGCTGAGCATCGGCATCCTCGTGTTGATGACCTCGATCGCTGTGGAAGGCATGGCCGTCGCGACCGTGTTGCCGACCGCGGCCGCTGACCTGAACGGGCTCGAGTGGTACGGCTGGGCGTTCAGCGCCTTCATGCTGGCCAGCCTGGTCGGTGCGATCGGCGGAGGTTTGCTGGCGGATCAACGCAGCCCGGCCCTTGCGGGCCAGCTCGCGCTTTCCGTGTTCGCTGTTGGGCTGTTCGTTGCCGGCTTTGCGCCGAGTTGGTCAGTGCTACTGCTCGGCCGCTTGCTCCAGGGTCTCGGCGCCGGCGGCTTGGGTACGTTGGCGTATCTCGCCGTTGCCAGGGGCTATCCCGAGCCGCTGCGACCGCGACTATTGGCACTGTTGTCGACTGCTTGGGTGCTGCCGGCGCTCGTCGGACCCGGCCTGGCAGGTGTAGTGGCCGAGCTGGCGACCTGGCGACTGGTGTTCCTCGGCATCCTGGCACCCGTGATGGCTGGTGCCGTCCTCTTGGTGCCGGCCTTGCGCAACCTGCCCACGGCGCCTGCAGAGGGAGCTGGGCGGCGGCGGTTGCTCAACGCGCTGCAGCTTGCGGCGGGTGCCGGACTTGTGTTGTGGGCGGCCGGAATGACTTCACTTCTGGTCGCGCTGCCGCTGGGGGTCATGGGCATCGGACTGAGCGCGCCGGCGCTCCGCGCGCTGCTCCCGGTGGGCACATTCATCGGCCGGCCAGGATTGCCGGCAGCAGTCGGTGTTCGTGGGTTGCTGGCGTTTGGCTTCTTTGGCTGCGAAGCACTCATTCCACTCGGTTTGTCGACCGAACGCGGTCTGCCGCCCTCGCTGGTCGGCCTGTCGTTGACCGCCGGTGCGCTTACCTGGGTAGCCGGCTCGTGGTTCCAGGACCGAGCCGAAGCGCGCGGTCGCGGCGGGCGCGGACTCCGTGTTCGGCTTGGCCTGGGGCTGGTGTTGGTCGCAACCGCGGGAGTGGCGGTCGTGATCCTATCGCCGTCGCTGCCGGTGTGGTTGGGTGTGGTCGCCTGGGCGGTGGCTGGCCTGGGGATGGGGCTGGCGTATCCCGGCAGTACGCTGGTGGCCATGGCTGATCCGAACGGCCAGGCCGGGCTTGGTGCGGCGTCGCTGCTGGTGGCAGAAACGGTTGGCATCGCCGCTGGGGCCGGCGCCGGCGGCGCGTTGGTCGCGGTCACAGTGCACCTCGACCTCGGCCTGGCGTACGGCCTGGGCTGGGGGTTCGCGCTGTCCGGGCTGGGAGTGCTATTGGCCTTCGCACCCGCGCTACGGCTGATGCCCGCGCGGGACGCGGCGCCGTCAGGGCGGGGCTCGGGGCACGGCGTGAGGCACAGGAACGTTCCGACGCCGAGCCTGTCAGCGGGCACCGTTCAACCTCGTGAGTCACTCGAATGACTGTTGCCCACGCCAACGCCGATTCCGGCTGAGCGTCGCCGCTGTGCGACCTGATCGCAGGCGTTTGCGCGGCGATGCGGACGCACTCGAACATCTGAGTTCGTGCGGCCGTCAGGCGGCGGCCGGCGGGATGTCCTGGTTCACCCGAAACAGGTTCTCGGGATCGTACTTGGCTTTCACGGAGGACGCTTGTAGTTGTCGCCGTACGTCGCCTGGACTCGCCCCCTGGACCTCATCGTCCATCAAGAAGTTCACGTACCCACCCTCGAGGTTGAACGGGTGAATCGCCTTCCAGTACGCGCGGCCCCACGTCTTCAATGCGTCGGCCTGTTTCGGGTCGGCGCTGATTCCGGCGATCACCATGGACCACCTCGCGTCGCGAGTGTTCCACGCGGTCGTCTTTCGACACACGCTGCACAGCTCCGTCGATCGGATAAAGATGCATGAGCGACAACTCGGTCGGTGCGTTGACGGCGTGTGCGATATGCGTCTCGATCGCGTCATCTGGTAGCGACTTTACAAAGTCACCCTTCCAATACCACTGCAGACCTTCCGGAAAGAAGGGATCGAACAACGCTTGCATAGACGGGAACGGCATTTCACCCATCCAGTTGAAGATGGGCGGGGCAACGACTGAAGGAGTTGCGCCATCAGTTTTGCGCCATCGTCGGCGGACCCGTTGTAGCTGGAAATGACAGCACATGCCCGCCGGCCCCAGTAGTCCTTCGGGAACGGGTCCAGCGATGCCACGGTCTTCAGGCCGACAAAGGAACCCAGTTCCTCCGGCGCGGTTGGAAGGAAGTCGCGATAGGCGCGCATTACGGCCTCTGCGTGAGTAGCCTCCCAGAAAATCGGGCCCGCGTAGACCACACTGACTGGATGCGCCTGGAAGAGGAAGCTCGTTACGACGCCGAAGTTGCCACCTCCGCCGCGAAGTCCGATAGCGTGGGCTGATCGGTTGTCGTGTTTTCGATTACCGCCATGACACCGTTTCCCTCATTTCGGCTTAACCAGGAGCCAGCGTTTGCCGCGGTCAGCCATGAGTGCCGGGGTCGGAGTCTGCTGCGTCATGAAGTTCTGTCATCGAGCGCCAGCAGCCCGGCGTCCGGGCGAAGGATACGCGTCCTGCAGTTCGACCACTGTCCCATCTCGTCGAAACTCGATAAAGCGATCGAAACTGCGCAGGAACCAACGATCGTGTGAGACCGCGAGGACGGTCCCGGCGTAGCGGTCGAGCGCTACCTCGAGCGCTTCCGCCGACGCGACATCCAGGTTGTCCGTCGGCTCGTCGAGCGCAAGCAGAGTTGACCCGCGCAACTCGAGCAGCAAGATCTGCAGCCTCGCTTGCTGGCCGCCCGAGAGGCTTCCGAAGCTCACGTCCGAGCGCTGGTCCAGCTCGTAGCGCCGCAAGGCCGACATGCTCGCCCCCCGATCGAGGCCGAGCTCCTGGCATATCTCCAGGAGCGTCTTGCCGAGCAGCTGCGGCGCGTCATGCGTTTGTGAGAAATAGCCGACGGTGACACGCGCGCCGAGAACCAGCTCCCCAGAATGGCGAACGGGCAATCCCGCGATGAGCCGCAGGAAGTGACTCTTTCCCGAACCATTGGGTCCAACCACGGCGACGCGCTGGCCGAATCGGATCTCGAGATCGAATGGTCGGAACACTGCAGCCATGGACAGGCCCGTCGCTCGCAGAACGATGACCCCCGAGCGACTACCGCCGAGCCGCATGCGCACTCGCTGCTCCGCCGTTCGCTCCGGCGGCTCGGTCTCCTCATCGAAGTGGCGCAACCGCGTTTCACTGGCTTTCGCTCGTGAGGCGAACTTGGCCGAGATGCTCGCCCAGCGCTTGTACTGTTTGGCCGTATCGACGAGCGCCTGGCGCTCCTCCTGGTAGCGACGAAAGTCCTCTTCCAGGTTCTCGATGCGACGCGTGCGGGCCTCAGCGTACGTGGCGAAGGTTCCCGAGTGCACCCACGAGGCGTCGGATTCGATCGTCACGATCTTCTGAGCGGTTCGCGCGAGTAGCTCACGATCGTGGCTCACGAATAGGATGCTCTTGTTCGATTCGATCATCCGCGTTTCGAGCCAGTGCTTGCCTTCCAGATCCAGGAAGTTGTCAGGTTCATCGAGCAGAAGTGTGTTCGCTGCCGAGCGGAACAAAGCCTCGAGGAGCAGTCGTTTCGCTTCGCCACCCGAAAGCTGGGCCATCGAGCGATGGGCAAGGTCGTCAAAGGATTGGCCCAGGACCGTCCCGCACGCCGCGTTCCAGACCGCCTCCTCGGCGTAACCGCCGAGCTCGTCCCAGCGCGCCACCGCGTCGGCGTAGCGCAGTCCAGCACGCTCGGATTGGTCCTGCGCTGCTGCTTCCTGCGCAAGAGCCAACTCCTCGCCAGCAGCGCTGAAAGCAGGCGCAAGCAGGCCGAGCAACAGTTGCCGGATGGTTGTGGCCGGGCTGGCCACGAACTGGCGCATGTAGAGGAGCGCGCCCTCGAGGCGCACCGTACCGCTGTACTCGCGGTCTTCGCCCGAGATGATGCGCAGCACCGTGGACTTACCCGCGCCGTTGGCCCCGATCAACGCGACCCGCTGACCGGCCGCGACCTTGAACTTGACGTCACTGAAGAGCCGCCGCTTGCCCGGCAGGGTATAGGTCAGATCCAGCACCTCGAGGAACGGCATGCGTCGAGAGTGCGTACTGTAAACGCTACGCAGATACTCTGTAGCACATGGCTCGACCAGAGACGCATGCGGAGGTCGTGGCGGTCATCGAGCGATATGTGGACGACGCACACCGGCGCGTATTGCGCAGCACGACGGATCCCGCCAGAGGCCTCCCGCGCTTCAAGAAAAAGGCGGAACAGAGCCTGCATGAGGGGATACTGGACGCCCTTTTGGCAGTGCTTGCCGATGTGCACGCTGACTTGCTGACGCCTGACCGTTTACGTGCGGCTAGCTACGAGCGAATCGACGGTCAGAGCCTGGAGGCGGAGGACAAACGCCTCCGCCGACGGTTGCAAGGCATCCCTGAGACCGCACCTTCAGCTGATTGACCGAGCGCGAGAAGGGCACCGCCCAGGGGGCTTGCCCCCGCGGAAGCGGCCGATGCTGACGCCCGTGGCCGTCACGGCAGCATTTGGGCGATGCGCACAGCGTGCAACGGGTGCACGCGGCTGCCACGTGGTGCGTCTCGCAGCTCCACGACGGTTCGCACCGGAAAGGTTGGTCCTTCATAGGCGAAGAACTGGTCCTTGAGCGGCTAATCCACCGCTCGAATGAGCAGCCGATCGATAGACGTCTGAACGAAGCCGGCGCCGAGGTAAAGGTTGCGGGCGGCGTCGGTCTGGAAGCCGACCTTCAGGCGGCGTGCGCCTTTGCGTGCCAGCCGATTGAGGCCTCGTCGACGATCGACGGCACGGCGAAGACGTCTGCTTGCCAGGTGTCGCCCCAGGCCGTCAGCCCTGCAGCCGCCACCGGGCCGACCTCGTCGAACCAGACCGGGAGGACCAGCTCGTCGGTCGCCCGGGGGGCGCCACCACCACTGCACGTCGGCGCTCGCCAAGAGGCGACGCGGGGCGCGGCCGGGCCGCTGAACCCGACACTCCGGTGGCTGCTCGCCTTGTTCAGGGACACACCACTGGGCCGTAGCAAGCGGACCGCTCAACGCAGGAAGCCGCTCAACGCGTCGCGGCGTGACCTGGTTCAGGCGTCGCTGAGACGCTGCGGAGAAGTTACTTGCAGCCGTCCCCGGCTCTCATCAGCCGCATCGAGACGGTCATGTACACGAGGTGCGCGAACGCAGGTGAGGTGGTACCCGCCGGTAGGATCAGTGCTGTCAGAGATTAGCCTGCGTATTGCATCCGATGAATCACCGACGCAGGACTCGATCCATAGCGCGCGGTCTCGAAGCGAGATGAGTGATTCGATGTCGAGAAGCGCTGACTGGCTCCGCTCATTAGATGAAGGGCCACGACAGGCGCGGCCCTCGACACAAGGAGACCAAGGAGACCACCATGCCGAAGTACCTGCTCCTCAAGCACTACCGCGGCGGCCCGGCGCCGCACCGTCCATTCCCCCCGATGGACCAGTGGGCCCCCGAGGACGTGGAGGCGCACATGGCCTTCCTCAAGCACGTCAGCGCGCTGCTCGAGGAGAACGGCGAGTTCGTCGATGCGCAGGCGCTCACGCCTGCCCGCACGTGGGTGCGCTACGGCGGCCCGGACGCCGCGCCAGTCACCACTGACGGCCCGCTGCCCGAGACCAGCGATCTCGTGGCGGGCTGGTACATGATCGACGTCGAGTCGCGCGAGCGCGCACTCGAGCTCGCGGCCTACGTCTCGTCCGAGCCCGGCCCGCGCGGGGAGCCGCTGTACGAGTGGATCGACGTCCGGGAAGTCATGTCCGACGCGCCCTCGGGCGACTGACCCAGCGTGACCGACGAGCCGACGCGAGAGCTGGACGAGGGCTCGCTGCGGGCCCTCGTCCCTCGCGTGCTCGCGGGCCTGGTCCGGCGAGGCGAGGACTTCGATACCGCCGAGGACGCGCTGCAGGACGCGTTGCTGGAGGCGCTGCGGGTGTGGCCCGAGCACCCGCCGCGCGACCCGCAGGCGTGGCTGGCGACGGTCGCGCTGCGGCGGCTCGTCGACGCCCGCCGCAGCGAGGCCGCCCGTCACCGCCGCGAGGAGGTGACGTACGCCGAGCCGTGGGCCACTGCCGCCACCGAGGAGGCCGACGCCGCCACCGAGGAGGGCGACGACACCCTTTTCCTGCTCTTCTGCTGCTGCCACCCCGACCTCGCGCCCGCCTCCCAGGTGGCGCTGACCTTACGCGCCGTCGGCGGCCTCACCACCCGCGAGATCGCAGATGCCTTCTATGTTCCCGAGGCGACGATGGCGCAGCGGATCAGCCGGGCCAAGCGCACCCTGCGGGGGCGCCGACTGGACCAGCTTGGCGACCTCGCCGTCGTGCTGCGCGTGCTCTACCTGGTCTACACGGCCGGCCACGCGGGCCGGCTGGACCTGGCCGGCGAAGCGATCCGGCTCGCCCGCCAACTCACCCTGGCCACCGAGGAACCGGAGGCGGGCGGGCTGCTCGCGCTGATGCTCCTCAACCACGCCCGCCTCCCGGCGCGACGCGACGCGGAGGGACGCATCGTCACGCTCGACCGACAGAACCGCGGCCTCTGGGACACCCGCGAGATCGCCGAGGGCGTGCGCGTCCTACACTCGGCGCTCGCCATGCAGACGGAGGAACGGCGCCCCGGCCGCTACCAGATCGAGGCCGCCATCGCCGCCCTGCACGACGACGCGGCCAGCGCCCAGGAGACTGACTGGCCGCAGATCCTCGCCTGGTACGACGACCTGGTCGCCCTCACCGACGACCCGGTGCAGCAGGACCCCGCCGCCGTGCTGGGCCGCGCGGTCGCGGTCGGCCACGTCCTCGGCGCCGCCACCGGGCTACGCGAGACCGACCGGGTGCGCGAGGTGCTCGGCGAGCGGCACCGATGGCACGCCGTCCGCGGGTACCTGCACGAGCTCCGCGGCGACCTTCCTGCCGCCGCCACGGCGTACACGGATGCCGCCCGTAGGGCCACCGACGTCGCAGAGCGCGACCACCTGGTCCGTCAGGCGGCCCGCGCGCGGGCCGCCGCCCAAGACGACTGCTGAGTTCGCGCACACCAGCCACAAATGCATGAGGAGGAAAACATGGAACGCACGGATGTGATGCACGTATTGAACGATCCGCTTGCGCAAGAGTTGATGGGATCCAACATCTCCGCTCGAGTGGCCTACACCAGCGTCGACGGGTCCCCGCGTGTGGTCCCGCTCGCCTTCCACTGGAACGCCGCGCAGTTTGTGATCTGCACTATTCCCGGCTCTCCAAAGGTGCGAGCCCTGGCTGCTCACCCCCAGGTGGCGCTCACCATCGATACCGACACGTTTCCACCGCACGTACTGCTCGTGCGCGGCAGCGCTTCGCTCGAAACCGTCGAGGGGGTGCCACCCGAATACCTGGAAGCGTCGCGCAAGCAAGTCGGTGAGGCAGGGATGCCGGCTTTCGAAGTCCAGGTCCGCGGGCTGTATCAGCAGATGGTGCGAATCACCATTGAGCCGCGGTGGGCGAAATTGCTGGACTTTGAAACACGCCTACCGACTCCAGTTGAGAATTTGATCAAGATCAAGCGCATGGGCGCCGCGGCAGGCTGAGTCATGCTGGACTCGATCGCCTTCAGCACCCGCATCACCGCCGGCAACGTGACCGAACCAACGCTCCAGATCGCTAAGCGACACGAGTGTCGTACTTGTCGTGGTTGGGCGAGCACCTCGTGCGTGTGCGACTCGGCCGAGACTCTGATGCTGAGCGTGACGTCCTGAAGCGAGGCAGTCAAGCCAGGTGATTCGCTACAGCCTCCACGACGACTGAGGAGGAACAGGCGGAGTAATTGCGTGCTGGCGCTTCATGGCGCTCGCGCAAGCGGCGGCACGGTTGGTGGCGGGCGACGATGATGCGTCGCCTGCTCATACGCGTAGGCCAACTGGATCAGTCGGTGTTCGGTCCATGGTCGGCCGAGTAATTGCATGCCCAGCGGCAGATTTTCGCCGACGAAACCCATAGGCACCACGATCACGGGCCATTGGGTCGCGCTACCCACAAATGTAAGTGCGCCCTGTCGGGTCTGCCCGCGATCGCCATTCAGTACGGGTGGAAAGGTCCACACCGGAAATACGACCGCCTCGACATCCGCCTGCCGCATCGCGGCGGAAAACGCGTCCCGATAGCGCTGTTCGTCTGCGCGTCCCTGCACAGTCTCCGGGTCGTCGTCAGGCGAAACCGTCACGGCAGCAATTTCGGCGATGCGCACAGCGTGCAACGGGTGGACGCGGCTGCCACGTGGTGCGTCTCGCAGCTCCGCGACGGTTCGCACCGGAAAGGTTGGTCCTTCATAGGCGAAGAATCGGTCCCAGTCCGCCTTCGAGCGGGCAATGGTTTGGGGTGGCACCGGAAAGGACTCGAAACCGGGCACCGTGAAGTCCTCGACCACTACCGCGCCCGCGGCCCGAAGATCGGCGATAGCCGTGGCGAACAGGGCGACGACGCGCGGGTCAGCTCCGTCATCGCGATTGAACACCTGGTGCAGGACGCCGATGCGCGCACCCCGCAGACCATGACGATCGAGGGACGCCGTGTATGTAGCCGGAATGTGTCCGGCCGCGGCCGCCGTGCGCGGGTCCTCCGGATCGATGGCGGCAACAACGTCGAGGATGCGCGCCACGTCCTCCACCGTTCGCCCCATAGGCCCAGGCGTGTCCCGCTGACTGTCGAGCGGAGCCATCCCGGTGCGGCTCACGAGACCGACCGTTGGGCGGATACCAACCAGGTTGTTGATAGACGCCGGCGCGCGCACACTACCGCCGGTGTCCGTGCCCAGACCAACCGTGCCGAAATTCGCCGCCAGCGCGACGGCGGTTCCACCACTGGAGCCACCGCTGGCATAGGCCGTGTTATATGGATTGCGAGTGAACCCGGGCAGCACGGAGTTGATCGAATCGGCCAGGCCCCATGACAACTCGGACAACGAGGCCTTGGCGAGCACGATCGCGCCCGCGGCGCGCAGGCGTTCGACGATGAATGCGTCCCTGGGCGGGATGAAGTCCTTGAACAGTGCGACACCAGAGGTGGTTGGCAGATCAGCGGTATCCAGGTTGTCTTTGACGATGACGGGAATACCGTGCAACGACCCTGTCAGCGTGCCGCTGGCCTGGAGTGACGCGTCGAGTCGGTCCGCGGTGGCAAGAGCAAGCGGGCTGACAGTGATGAGTGAGTTGAGATATACGCCGCGCTGGTCGTATGCCTCGATACGATCGAGATAGGCTCGGACGACCGAGCGGGCGGTGAGGGTACCAGCCAGATAGGCCGCGTGAAGTGTGGCGATGCTGACTTCTTCGATCTCGAAAGGCGGTGCCTCGGACATTCTGGTCAGGCGTGCTCGCCAGGCAGCCCAAACGCCTCCCGGCTTGTCACCAGCACATGCAGGCCTGGGCAGGCGCCGAGCAGGTCGGCGCACAGCCGGGCGCATGCCTCGACCACGTGCTCGCAGTTGTCCAGCACCAGCAGCAGCCGTCTTCGACTCAGTCGGCGCACCAGGGTCCCAGCGACTCGCTCGGCATGGTGCTCAACCACACCCAGCGCGGCGGCCACGGTAGCCGGGACGAGCGACCCATCGGCGACCGCACCCAGCTCAACCAGCCGCACCCCGTCGGCGAAGCTGTCGGCCAGCCGCCGCGCGGCTTTCAGTGCCAGCCGTGTCTTACCCGACCCCGCGGGACCGGTCAGCGTCACCAAGCGGCGGCTGGGGTCGAGCAGCGCCGCGAGCTCGTGCAGCTCACGCTCGCGGCCAACGAGACTGCTCAGCGGCACCGGCAGCGCCGCCGTGGGGCGACTCGACGCCGATGCGGATTCCCGCTCGAACACGACCGGACGGGCGGCGGCGCGCAGGGTCGCCCGCTCCGCGTCGGTGAGCGCTAGCGCGTCCGCCAACAGGGCAAGGGAATCCAGACGCGGCAGGCGCGCGGCGTCCCGCTCCAGGTCGCTAACCGCCCGCGCCGAGAGCCCTGCCCGCTCCGCCAGGGCCTCCTGGGTTAGCCCCGCGGTGAGGCGATAGCGCTTGAGCAGCTCCCCGAAGGGCGGCAGGACGGTCGTCGTGGTGGCCTCGGCTTCCCCCACCGCCGGCCCGGTTGCGCCGCCGGCCTGAGGGCCCGCAGCGTACCACGCGGCTAGCCGCCTATCCGTAGGCCGGAGTGGTGAGTGAACGGTGAGTCGCCATCGTGGTGACGGCACCAGCCGGCGCGCACAGTGCGACCACGACAAACCCCATCACGTCCGCCAAACCACAGGCTCTGCTTGCACGAGTGCTGCCTACTGGTGGTCCAGGTGAGCCTCGCATGCGCGTTGAATTCAGCCCTGGTGTCCAGCTTCTCAGCTCGCGATGCACAAGCTAGCCGTGCTGAGCAAGCACCGACCGCGGTATACGTTCTCGACGACGACTCCGCGCTGGCCTGCAACGGCGCCGGTTGCGGCCACTGGGAGCCTACCGGTTGCGGCCGATGGGTCCCTACCGCCATTCAGGCCCGCGCGCCGGTTGCCCTCCATGATGACGAGAACGGCGCGGCCTGCGGTCCAAGTGAACGGAATTGAGCTGTTCGCGGTAGACGAGGAACTGGCGCTGGCCGTGAGGCGGTCAGGTCAAGCAAATTCGTCCGTCGATGTGTTCGACGAAGCTACCGGTACTCAAGTCCTCGACGCCAGCGAATGACAGATTGCCGGTGGCGCCGCCAAGTTTGCCCGTCGACGCCGACACCGCGCCGCTTGCATCGAACGCGCCGCTGCTGGTGTCGAACATGCCTGAGACCGAAACCATCAATGTCGCGTTGTTGGCTGTGAACGTTACTGTGCCGGCGATGGATGCTACGGCGCCGGTAAATCCAGTAATCGTGAAATTGCCATCGGTGGTTCCGTGTAAGAGTCCGCCCCCAATGACCTGCGCATGCGTCACACCACCGCCGGCGTCTTGTCCATTGGCCTTGGCGTTGATGTTGTGACAGCCGCCCGCTGCCTGCGCCGGGACCATTACTAGCGTGCTCATGAGCCCGCTCAAGAGGAAGGATGCTAGAACGCGATGCTGCAATCGCATGGCGAGTCCCCCGCCGCCGCAGCATCTGCCTCGAAGTGCGACATGTCAAGCCCGACGAATTATTTGACCTGCCAGCAACAGTCGCCGCTCACCGCATACCTGCTGGTCGGGCTCGAACAGTTGCAACGCCCCGCGTGCGCAAAAACTCTCGCGTAGTAGCTCAGCGCTCGACCAGGATGACCTCGAACTCAATCGCGGTCGGCGGAAATCCGGTATCGAACTTCGCGTTCACGACCGCCAGCTGCTGGTTGCCCGTGGCGGGCAACCGTGGTCGGCACCTGAAACTTCGGGCTGGTAATGAACATGTTGTCCACCACCCCCGAACTCAAATCACTGCTCAGGCGAACCACGGCGATCTTGTTGTCGACGTTCTGAACCGCGAATAGCCGCCCAGCCTCCAGCAGGATTCCGTCGACATTCGGCACGCTCACGCCGTTGATTGATGTCGCTCGAACTCGTCGCCGGATTGACCGTGAAGAGCCTCCCAAGGCCACTGTGGGCCACGATTAGCGTCGAACCATTGGGCGTGGCGGCAATGCCATTGAGATTGAACGCTCCGCTCGTGTCCGAGGCCGGGCCACTCAACGTCAACGTCCGCGCTACACCCAACGCTCCACCAGTTCCAATTGGCACCAGGTAGAGGTTCGGTCTAAAGCTGTCGGTAAACCAGGCGCCCTCGTGGCCGATGGCGACATATTAATGAATGTCGGTGCAGCTGGATTTGCCAATTGGTAGCTGGTCACCGCGGCACCGGTGTTCGTGTCGTACACGTAGGCCTGGCCGGTAGTCCCGCCAGCGACAAACAGCAGCCCGCTCGAATCGTCCACTTTCATGCCGACCGCCATACGGCCAGCGGGAGCGTGGATGAACGGCTCGACCGTTCCATGCTGCAGATTGCCGCGGAAGATGTCGCCGCGGAACAGATCGCCGGCGAAGAAGGTGGCGCCACGACCAGCGGCGATGCCGTCGGTCGAGCTCGCGCCAGGAAGCACGATGACGTCTAACTGTGGCGCGGCTGACACGACGAGCGCCGAACTGATCGCCAGGGCCGTAACAACGATCAGAGCCAGGGGTATCTGGAGCCGTTGCATTCGCGAATGCGTGATGAAAATGCGCCGCATCGCCGTCACCTCTCGCCTGCTTACATAGCGCCGAGCGATTCTACGGTGTCCTGAGGTGCCGCTCAGGCTAGGACCGATGCCCGGCGAGCGGGCTGCCGCGGCTAGTTCTGTGGGCGCGCCAGCCTGCTACTCCTGACCGGCGAGCGCAGGATCTGGGCGGTGCGATCGATGTCCGCGAAATCCGCCGCCGGGGTCGTCTCGTGCACCCGGCGCACGTGCGCTTCGACTTTGTCGGCGAGATTCTGACTGACGAGATCGGCCAGCGCCTCGACGCAGAAGATCGCTGAAAGCGAACTATCCAATGGCAGTGAGCCGCTCGACGGACACAGTAGCACGTGTTCGGCGAGCGACACGAACGGCGAGCCCAGGTTTTCGGTCAGCAGGATCGTCCTGGCCCGCCGCTGGCGGGCATGTTCCAGCACGACACCGGTCAGGTGGGCGTAACGGCGGAACGCGAGCGCGAGCACAACGTGGCCCGGTCCGATTTCGGCAAGGGCGTGGCGTAGGCCTAGCTGCTCAGGCTGAAAGAGGCGCGCGTCGCAGCCGAGCCACTTCAACAGCCGGTACGCGTGAGCGGCCACGGCGTACCCGCGCCGCTCGCCGACAATATGCGCGACGCAGCCGGGCCGAGCGAGTAGCGCCGCTGACTCCGTGAACGCGTCGAGGTCCAGCTGCTCGACAAGGCTAACCAGGGACGCCGAATCGTGGGCCAGGCGCGCGGCGACTGTTATCCGCGTGCGGGCTAGACGAGGGTCCGCGTCACCGGCCTGGGGCGGCTCGAGCCGCGTGTCGCCGCGTTCCTGCCACGTGCGGCGCAGGTCCTGGCGGAGGTCACCAAAGCCGGCGTAGCCAAGGCGAACGCTGAAACGCACCACGGCTGCCTTGCTCACGCCAGCCGCGCGGGCCAATTGATCGGCGGTCGAGAAGGCCGCAACGAATGGATCGCGCAGAATCACTTCGCCGATGACGCGATCGTTGGCCGACAGGTCGGACTCAGCTTCGCGGATCCGCCGGCTTAGTCCCCGCCAGGGTTTCGCATCGTGAGCAGAGGTGGTAGATTGCACTGAATCAGCCGAGTCGCCTGATGCGTGAGGTGAATCAGATGGACCACCTTACCATTCGCGAGCCAGTGCGCGAGACGCCAGTTGTCGCGCAGACTGACGTCCTCGTCGTTGGCGGCGGACCCGCCGGCATCGCCGCCGCTATTGCCGCCGCGCGTGACGGCGCGCAGGTCGTCCTCGCTGAGCGCTACCCGCATCTCGGCGGCCTGGCCAGCGGTGGTGAGGTGATCGTCCTCGACGACATGGCCGATCAACACCACAAAACCGTGGCCGGCGTGTGCGACGAGGTGGTCGCGCGGCTGGCTGCGCTTGGCGCGGCGGTGTGCCCACCGCCAGACGACCAGTTCGTCTCCAGCGAGGCGGCCTGGGCGCGCTGGGGTCGCTGGGGGCTTCAGGATAACTACGCCCGCACGTCGCCCAAGATGATCACCTATGCGGTCTCATTCGACCCCGAGGCGCTGAAGTTTGTGGCGCTGGAGATGCTGAGCGAAGCCGGCGTGCAGTTACGACTGCACTCAGCGTTCGTGGATGCCCTCGTCGACGATCGGCGCGTGCGTGGCGGCATCTTCGAGACCAAGTCCGGACGGCAAGCCATCCTGGCCAAGGTGGTCGTCGACGCCTCCGGCGATGGCGACGTGTTCGCGCGTGCCGGCGCGCCGTTCGAGATCGGCAGCTACATCATGACCGTCGTCCACCGCTTCGCCAACGTCGACGTCGAAGGTGCCATCCGATGGGAACGCGAGCATCCCGAGGAGAGCGCACGCCTGGACAAAGAGATCAAGGCCATCTACGGCGGTTCATGGGACTACTGGTGGTTGCGAACGACGATCGACGGCGTGATCTGGTGCAACTGCCCGCACATTCCGAATCACAACGCGCTCAGCGTCGAGGACCAGACGTACGTCGAGCACGAGGCGCGCAAACGGATCTTCCGCGCCCTGGACTTTGCGCGCGCTAACCTGCCAGGTTTCGAACGGGCAGCACTGGTCGACACTGCACCGCAGCTTGGCGTGCGCCAGACGCGCCTGCTGCGCGGCGAGTACGTGCTGACCAAACAGGATGTCCTCGGTCGGCAGTGGTTCGCCGATCGCATCGGCATGGGCCGCGACTACTACTACCCATATCGGACGATGCTGCCACTCGACGTGGACAACCTGCTCGTCGCCGGCCGCTGCTTCTCGGCCACATCAGAGGCCCAGAAGATGAGCCGCGAGATTCCACCCATGTTCGTCATGGGCGAGGCGGCGGGTGTTGCCGCCGCGCTGGCTGTCAAGGAAGCAGCTGCGCCGCGCCACCTTGATGTCGGCGCTATTCAGGAAAAGCTGCGCAGCCATGGCGCGTATCTCGGCGCCGACCACAACCCGCATGCCACGGCCGAGCCCGCGGCGCCGAACCAGGCCCCGGCATGGGTGACGTAGACACCTTCCGCTTCGTCAACTACTTCCAGGACCACCACCTGGTGCGGATCACGATTTGTAGACCCGAAGTCATGAATGCGCTGCACGCAGAGGCGCATCAGGAACTGAATGCGGCTTGGAACCGCTTCGAGGCAGACCAGTCAGCCTGGGTCGCGATTCTCACCGGCACGGGCGACCGGGCTTTCTGCGCCGGCGCCGATCTCAAGCATGTGACTGACAGGTCGCCGCGCCTGTACTGGGTCACACCCAAGCCGGGCGGGTTTGGCGGCCTGACCGAACGGTTCCCGATTAGCAAGCCGGTCATCGCGGCGGTCAATGGCTACGCGCTGGGCGGCGGGTTCGAGCTTGCATTGAGCTGCGACATCATTGTTGCCGCCGAGCGAGCTCGGTTCGGACTGCCCGAACCGCGCGTAGGCATGATGGCTGCCGACGGCGGCGTGCACCGACTCATGCGTCAGTTGCCACACAAGATCGCCATGGGCCTGATATTGACCGGTGGCCAGCTCACGGCCGCCGAAGCCCACGCCTGGGGACTCGTCAATGAGGTGGTCGCCAACGACCAGTTGGTGGCAGCGGCCGAGCGTTGGGCCAGTCAAGTCCTGGAATGTGCGCCGTTGTCGGTGCGCGCGAGCAAGGAAGCCGCCCTGTGCGGACTCGACTTGCCGTTGCCCGACGCGATTAACCGCCGCTACGACGGCATGCTGCGGTGGATGGCAGCCGAAGACACACTTGAAGGGCCACGCGCTTTCGTCGAGAAGCGCAAGCCGGTGTGGATGGGAAGATGACCACGCTGCCGCTGGACGGAGTGCGCGTCCTCGACTTCACGCAGGTCGAGATGGGGCCAGTTTGCACGCAGGTGCTCGGAGACTTCGGTGCTGACGTCATCAAGATCGAGCGCATGGACTCCGGAGACCTGTCGCGCTACAAGACCTTCGAGGTCGAAGGTGAGAATCCAATCTTTCTCAGCCTGAATCGCAATAAGCGCGGACTGGCCATCGACCTGAAGCATCCCGAGGGTCAGGCAATCGTGCTCGGCCTCGTCGACAACACGGACGTGCTGGTGCACAACTTCCGACCGGAGGTGATGCGCCGGCTAGGGCTCGGCTACGAGCAGCTACGGGAGCGCAATCCGCGCTTGATCTACGCCAGCGGTAGCGGATTTGGACCTGGTGGGCCATACCAGCACAAGGGCGGCCAGGACATTCTGGCCCAGGCGATGAGCGGCATGATGATGACCAACGCGGCTAGAGGGGGTCCGCCGCACAAGGTCAACAACCCTATCGCGGACTTTACCGCTGGCATGCTGCTGGTGCAGGGCATCGCGCTTGCGCTGCTCGCGCGGACCAAGACGGGCCGTGGTCAGGAGGTCACCACGTGTCTGCTGGATGGCATGATCGCCAGTCAGCTCCAGGAAGCGACGTTCTGGCTCAACACCGGCCGCACCATCAACTGGGGGTACTTGCCGCTTGGCAATCCGTTTCCGACGGCCGATGGCGCGATTGCCGTGGTCGGCGCATTCCGCCCGAATCCACTGCGCGACCTGTGCCACGTACTCGAGATCGAAGATCTCTCGGAGGATCCTCGATTTGCGACTGACGCCGCTCGCGTTGAGCACGGAGAAGCATTGAAGTGCATGTTGGATGAGGCGTTTCGCCGCCGCACCTCGGCGGAGTGGCTCGCGCAACTCGAAGCGATCGACGTGCTGTGCAGCCCAATCAACACACTCGAGGAGGCGCTACAGGACCCGCAGGTGCTCCACAACGGAATGGTCATCGAATTCGAACACCCACACGGGACCGTGCGCGCGGTGGGGTCCCCGGTCAAGCTGAGCGAAACGCCGGCCACGGTGCGGCATGCGCCACCCTTGCTTGGCCAGCACAACGACGAGATCCTCGCGCAGCTTGGCTACTCGAGTCAGCGCATCGCCGAGTTGCGCCATGCGTGCGTTGTGCTATGACGCGGGCCGACACTCCGGCAACCGTGGCGCACTCGTTCGAAGCGCGCCAGGCAGCGCTCGCGGAGATCGAGCGCAGCGCGCGTGACTGCCATGTCGACCTGGCGCAACTCGAGCGCGTGGCGGCGGTGATGGCTAACCTGCCAGCGGAGCACATCGCGGCCCGGAGCTACAGCCAGGTCAACCTGCGACCACAGGACTTTCCGGACCAGACGCTCGGCGTCAACGACAGCCTGGCGATCCAGTTCGCCTTCGTCACCGGCAGTCACGGCTTCTTTATCTGGCAGCGCGACGCCGCCGGGCATGCAACACCATGGGAAATCACCGTGAACGGAGTGCGCTATCGCGGTGCGCCTGGACTCGGGGCGTGTCACATGCGCGCACTGAGCCGAGGCATCGACATTCTCGATCCGGCCATTCTCATGGCGCTAAGTTCGAGCGACCTCGACGACTACTATCGCGACGAAGCATCCGGCCGAACCACGCTCCAGCACCTCGAAGGACGTCTGGCGAAATATCAGGAGATCGGCCGCGTGCTCCGTGACCGGTTCGAGGGCCAGTTCGCGAACGTGTTGCGCGAGGCGGATGGTTGGCTGTTCCGCGACGATGGCGGAGGCATCATCCAGGCGTTAGTCGAGCACTTCCCGATCAGCTACGGCGACTGGCCTTTTGCCAAGTTGGCCATGGTGATCACGCGTGGTCTCTACCAACGACGCGAAGCCGGCGTGCCGACGTCGGACGAGTTCGAGCGCTTGACCACGATTCGGGATCCGCAGCGCTTCGATGGCGGAGCCGACTATTACCGCCCGTTCTTCCTCATGCGCGTCGGAGCCCTGCGCGTCAGCGAGGAGCTTCGAGCACACCTGTCGCGCGAAGAGCTCATCGAGCCGGAGTCCGCGTGGGAGCACGAATATCGAGCCGCCACACTACACGCCTGCGACGCTCTGGCGCAGACGTCCGGCACGCCACTGTTCAATGCCGCGGCCGAGGCGTGGGAGACCGGCTTCCGGCGCTGCCGCCGTTGTGCGCCAGGTGTCGCGGAGACCGAGCTTGGCTGCCCGTACGCGCGCGTGTGTCGCGCCTACAACGAGTCTCCGGAGCTGCTCAGCATGCGCTGGCCACTGACGTACACGCTGCGCCATTGACGCGCCACAGGGGAGGGGAGATCTGATGTTCCGTTCGATCGCACCGTACCGCGTTCCGCCATTGGTCGGAGTGCTCGCTCTCGTACTGAGCGTCGCGTGCACCGCCGCGCCACCGCCTGCGCCGACAACCGCCCCGGCTCCCAAGCCGGCGCCAACCACCGCTGGCGCGGCTACGGCTCCGGCCGCCAAGCCGACCGTTGCGGCAGCGGAGCCGACCAAGCCCGCCGCCGCCCCGGCGGCCACGCAAGCGCCCGCTGCTGCTCCATCGGGCGCGGCCAAGAACGAGATCGTCGTCGTTCAGTCCGCTGATGTGCCCAGTCTCGACCCGGCCAAGAACCTGGTGGTGCACGTATTCAACGTCGCACAGAACGTGCTCGACACAGCGACCTACCTGGACCGCGAGCTCAAGGTCCAGCCGCGCCTGGCGATGAGTTGGAAGGCTATCGACGACACCAGCTGGGAAGTGAAGTTCCGCAGCGGAGTGAAGTTCCACGACGGGAGCCCGTTCAACACCCAGTCAGTAAAGGCCAGCTTCGAGTATCAGTCCGCCGCGGATACGCCATCGCGCACGTTCTTCGCCAACTGGGCCAGCCTCGATGTCGTGGACGAGACGACGGTGCGCATCAAGACGAAGGCGCCGGAGCCATATTTTCCGAACGTCCTCAGCCGGTTGTGGATTTTCTCCGCCGCCGATCTGAAGGATCCGGCAACACTGAACACCACCATGATCGGGACGGGCGGCTACAAGCTCACCGAGTTCGTCAAGGGTGATCACATCACTTTGACCGCCAACCCCGACTATTGGGCTGGAGCCCCGAAGATCCAGAAGGTCACGTTCCGCTCCGCGCCCGAGGCTTCGGCGCGGGTGGCAATGCTGCAAGCTGGTCAGGCCGACGTGATCGTGAACCTGCCGGTCGAGCAGACACGCGTCATCGAGGGTGACGGTCGACTGCGGGTGGCCACGGTGCTGGGCCTGCGGGCGGTGCCGCTGATGATCGATCAACGCAAGGGAGCGCCTTTGTCCGACCTCCGTGTGCGCCAGGCGATGAACTACGCCGTCGACAGAGAGGCGATCGTCAAGAACATCCTCGGCGGTTTCGCGGCCCAACAGCCAGCGACTATTTCACCGCTGATCGAAGGCAACAATCCGGACGTCAAGCCATACGCCTACGACCCCGACAAAGCCAAGCAGCTGCTCACCGACGCTGGTTACGCCAGCGGGTTCGAAATCAACTTCTATCATCCAACCGGCCGCTGGATGAAAGATGCCGAAGCGGCACAGGCAATCGGTCAAATGCTCGCGAAGGTGGGCATCAAGACGAACCTGAAAACCCTCGAGTACAGCACCTTCTTCGCCAACTGGTCCAAGGGCGAATTCGACGGCATGACGATGATCGGCGTCACCAATCCCGATGGCGCGCCGTCCTCACTGTTCAACCTGTTCCTGTACTCGAAGGGCTCCTGGCCGTACTCGTTGACCGACCCGCAGCTCGACCAGATGATCGAGAAGGCGCGCTCGACGATGGACCGTGACGAACGTGTCAGGACGTTTCGCGAGATCGAGAAGTTCGTGCACGATCAGGCGGCGTGGATCTTCCTGTGGGAACAGAAGGACATTTATGGCGCGAACAAGTCCCTCAAATGGGAGCCCGCCCCCAACGAGATGATCTACCTCTGGGACGCCTCTTTCTGAGCCTTCCCTGAACCAGCCGGGCATGCAGGCGTACATCGCCCAGCGGATTGTGTCGGCCCTGGCGACGCTGTTGGTTGTCTCAGTGGTCGTCTTCACGGTGACCCGCCTCTCTGGTGACCCGGTGCGACTGATGTTGCCGATCGAAGCCAGCAACGAAGAAGTCGCGAGATTCCGCGAGCGCCTCGGCTTCGACCGCCCGCTGCCCGTCCAGTACGCCGAGTTCCTGGGTCGCGCTGTTACGGGCGACCTGGGTCGGTCGCTGCGCTATCAGCAGCCGGCACTGCAGGTCATCGTCGAGCGACTGCCAGCCACCGCCGCCCTGGCGGGCGCCGCTATGGCAGTGGCGCTCCTGATCGCCATACCAGCAGGGGTGCTCAGCGCGGCCCGCCGGGGCGGTTTGCTGGATGGCCTGGCACGCGGACTGGCGCTGCTCGGCCAGGCTTTACCTGCCTACTGGCTCGGGATCATGCTGATCATCGTCTTCGCCGTCCAGTTGCGCTGGCTGCCAGCCGCCGGAGCTGGCACGCCGGCGCACGTGGTCTTGCCCGCGGTCACGTTGGGCCTGTGGCCGACTGCGCGCATCTCGCGCGTGCTGCGCGCATCGCTGATCGAAGCGTTGAACGGTGACTACGTGCGTACCGCTCGAGCCAAAGGTCTCCACGAACCGCAAGTTGTGCTCCACGCGCTCCGCAACGCCCTCCTGCCAGCGATTACCGTCATCGGGCTGTCATTTGGGATCGTGTTCGGTGGCGCGATCATCACGGAGACCGTCTTTGCGTGGCCCGGTACCGGCCGCCTGCTGCTCGACGCGGTCTCACAGCGCGATTACCCGCTAGTGCAGGCGATCGTGCTCGTGTTCGCGGTGTTGTTCCTGGCAATTAACCTGCTCGTCGACTTGCTGTACGGGGTCCTCGACCCACGGGTACGGCTCTCGTGATCGCGACTGCGCCGCTGGCGCCGGCTGCACCACGCGCAGTGGCCTCGACGGACAGACGACGTCACCCGCTGCGTCTCATCCAGCGCCGACTGGTGCGAGACCGCGGCGCGCTCGTGTCGGTGGCCGTCCTGTTGCTGATCGTCGGGTTGGCGCTTGCCGCTCCGCTGCTGCCGGTCGCCGATCCGCTCGAACAAAACCTGGTCGGGCGGCTGGTTCCGCCGGGTTGGACTGCCGAGGGCTCGTGGGAGCATCCGCTCGGCACCGACCAGCTTGGTCGGGACATTCTGAGCCGCGTCGTGTGGGGAGCGCGCGTGTCCCTCGTCGTTGGCATCAGCGCCGTGCTGATTGCCGGTACGCTTGGCGTGAGCATTGGCGTGCTCGCCGGCTACGTCGGCGGACACGTAGACAACCTGCTGATGCGCCTGGCGGATGGACAACTGGCGATTCCATTCATCCTGCTGGTCATTGCGGTCATCGCTGTCGTCGGGCCGGGCATTGAGAAAGTGATCCCGGTGCTCGGGATAACGGGGTGGGTGATCTACGCACGCGTGGCACGCGCCGAGGTGTTGTCCATCCGCGGCCGAGAGTTCGTACAGGCGGTCCGGGCGCTTGGAGCCTCTCCGTCACGAATTGTGCTCGGCCACATCCTGCCCAACATCCTTGGCTCGATCGCGGTGGTGGCCTCGGTCGAAGTGGCAAACGTGATCTTGCTCGAATCGGCACTCGGCTTCCTGGGCCTGGGAGTCCAGCCGCCCATGCCGAGTTGGGGCAACATGCTTGGCGAAGGCCGCGACTACCTGGCGACGTCGTGGTGGCTGGCCAGTCTGCCCGGGTTGGCGCTGGCGATCACGGCGCTATCGATCACCATGCTGGGCGACTTCCTGCGCGACGTGCTCGATCCGCGCTCCATCTGAAAGCCAGGCTTGCCACTAGAAATCCTCTATCGAGCCTCGACAGCTCACTCTCGACTCGGCTGAGCGTGGCTCGTTGGCTCCAGAGGAGCGCTCGAGTCAGCAGGGAACCCTTTCTTTGCCTTTACAGGCTAAGGTGGGAACGTCACAGCTTCGCCGAACCGGCGCACCTACACCTTCGACCGCCCTGAATCGGTCAAGCCAGCTTGCTCGCGGCGGCTTCGCCGAGGGCTTCCTTTTTTGAGGATCTGTGAGATACTGCTCGGCGCCCATGGTTCGGTCGATGGTGCAAGCCGCCGCCAGCAGGCGTGCTGGAGGGGCACGGCGGGTCCAATCTCCAGTGAGCACGGCGGCGCACGCCTACCAGGGCGGCGCGACGGCGACCGCGGCTCAGATCCTCGCGCTTCAGCGCGCCGCTGGGAACCAGGCGGTCCAGCGCGTAGTCGCTGGGTCGCTGCAGGACCTTCGCGGCAAGAAGCCGTCGGCCGATGACCTCAGGAAGACGCGCGAGTACAAGGCCTACATGGATCCGGCGCTCAAATGGCAGTGGCAGTTCAAGGCTCGCCCTGAGGAGGCGCTCGAAGCGTGTCGGGCGATCTTCTGGGCCATCGAACGGGGCGAGCACATCGACTGGTCGACACAGGCCCGCTACTACCTCCTCAACGCCAGAAAGCTCCTTACACCGGAGGTCGTTGACTGGACTCCCCCGAAGCTCGCCGCGAAGCACCACTATCGCGTCGAGCTCAAAGCCTGGATCCCGCACGAGCACGTCGTGGACCCGGTCCCAGGCGTCACCAATTCGCAGTACCGCGGCGACAATCATCGCGGCTACGACGGTTCGTGGCGCGTCATGAACTGGGTTGAGTTCGACTGGGATGGCAAGAAGATCTCGGGGTTCCGCGGCGGCGACAACTACGGAACGTCACACCGCGATTGGAAGCGCGGACCATTTTCAGGAACGGAGTCCGACACCGCCACTGGTTACACGGGGCGCGAGCTCAACACGGAGTCGTACTTCACGATGTGGATCTCGTCCAAGAACCCGATCCCATTGGCGCCGGCACCGGAGATCAATTCCGAAGTCGACGTCTTCGCTGGCTGCTCGAACATTTCACTGGTGTACACGACGGATGAGTTTCCGAGCCATGGAATACGTGTCTTCGAAGACGGCAAGGTGATCGACACGAAGACAGTGTTCGATGCGTCGACGGTTGACGGCACCGATCCTTCGGAGATCTTCCTGGGTCTGACTGAGTACAACAACAAGGGCGACTTCGACGTAGCGGTAGCACCAGATCTCCAGGCGTGCCAGCCAACCGGTCAAGTACCAACGACGGTGCCGCCGTGAGTCTTCCTGCAGTCTGGCGGCGCGGAGGACGACGTCGTGTCCACTGAGTTCGCGCAGCGGACGAGCCGGCGGCGCGGGTCGGCCAGCGCGCCGGCGCCGACTCCGCACGTGCAGCGCGTCGGCTCGCCGTATGGTGTTGCAATTTCGCCGGCGGCGGCGCCCGATCTGCTCGGGCTGCAGCACGTGGTCGGTAACCGCGGCGTGCAACAGCTGATCAATGGCGGGGGTGGTGCTCTCCTGCACCGCGCGCCCACGCTGGCTCCGCCCGGCCCATCGGCGACGACCGATCGAGAAGGCAATGCGCTGCAGAGCTCCGGCGGTCACCAGTACCTGACATCGGTTCCGGCGGATGTCAGCTGGCATAAGGGCAAGGCCGCGGCACTGCCACCGAACCCGAAGGCAACCTATGCCGACTTGCATACTCGCTGCCAGGTCATCCGTGACCAGCAGTTGATGCTGGCGATGAGCATGCGCGGTGATATGAAGTACTGGTTCGCGAAGGTGTACCACTTCGTCACCAAGCACGAGCTCATGCAGATCGATTCTGGCGTGTACAAGTATCCGCTGATGAAGATGCAGGAGGTCATCGCTTTTCACGCGACATACGAGCAGAACCTCAACAACTGGCGCACCAACAACAAAGCCAAGGTGGAAAGCAACTGGCGATCGGCCTTCGAAGCAGCCGAAGGTGCGGAGCGGTGGTGGCGCACTGCCGCGATAGAGATCAAGAACGCCCTGCTGCCATCCATGCAAGCGCACATCCGGTTCGACCTGCCGCGGGCTATTGCCGCATGTTTCGAGCGCTACTATGGCGAGATACCCGGACTCACGCTGGCAGATTTCCAATCCGATTTCGATGCCATGAGTCCGGTATTCGATGACGCCTCAGAGGATCTGCAGCCTGAGATCGATGAGGCAGTCACGTGGATCTCCCCAAGTCTGCGAGTAGACCCAACGAACTGGCACTTTGCGCAGGAGCTGGGCTTCGCGTTCGCATTCCCCATTGGGCTCGAGCGCCAGCATTCCTGGGAGAAAGCAGGCGGTATCGTACGCGGGCACCAGGGTGGTATCACCGATCAGCGTGGGATGCAGAAACGCTTGAAGGCGTCCTCAACCGTGGCGCATCCATATTCGGGCAGTGAAGACTTCGAGGTCGACGGCGACGACGTCGAAGACTATGACTGGAACAAGCAACCCAGGTGACCTGCCACCCGCGGTGGCGCGCTTGTGGGAAGCAGCGAAGCGCGGCGATCTGGCAACAATGCAAGCGCACATCGACTTTGTCGTTGGTGGAGTCGCGCTGATCGTCAACGCACTGTGGGACCTGGACGCGGAAGAGCGCGACAGCGCTGCGCAGGCTGGCCTATTCGAGCTCGAGAGCGTTGGCGCTCGGCCTGATCTTGCGCGGCCCGCTCTGGAGAAGCTTGCTACGGTGCTGCGGCGGGCAACAGGGGTAGGGCCGGCCGACGAAGCTCAAACTGAGAGCGCGCGTTCGGCCCTGCGCGTCGCGAGATTACCTGAGAAGCTGGCACCCGAGACTCGCCAACGTTTGGCCGAGCTTGCCGCGCGGGCGGGCGACATTGGCAACGTGTACCAGGTGACGGTGCCTGACGAGGAGTGGCTGCTGGCGGTGACGGCTGACGGCGAGCGGGTAGCGCCCATTCGGCTCGGGCGCGACGCCGCGAAACTTGCCGAGCCACTGCGCTGGTAACGGGGCCATCGCCGAGTCCGGGGTCAACCTGGTAGAGGCGGTTTCAAAAGGCGCTCCACCGCGATGCCCAGGAATTAATGGTCCCCGCCTTGTAGTCAGGCGATCAGCGCTCGTGGTGCGGGCGGCGACGCTGGCCAGCGACTGTTACAACAGGTAGGAACTTGCCGCGGGCGTCCGAGATCCGCGTCGGCCCGGTATCTGCAGCGCGTCCGACCATCATGACCACGTCCACAACCTGGTCCAGAGCCGACGAATCCGTCGACTGCTGCATAGCTGGCTGCGGTCCCGCCGGCGCCATGCTCGGGCTGTTGCTGGCCCGCGCGGGCATCCGTGTGCTCGTCCTCGAAAAGCATGGCGACTTTCTGCGCGACTTCCGTGGCGACACCATTCATCCATCGACACTCGAGATTCTTGACGACATTGGTCTCGCCGACCGCTTCTTGGCCCTGCCGCACACTGAAGTCGAAGCGCTCACGGCCAGCCTGCCAAACGGTCAAGAAGTTCGCGTCGACTTCCGCCGTTTGGGCAGCCGCTATCCATTCATCGCTTTTGTCCCGCAGTGGGACTTCCTCGATTTCATCACTGGCGAAGCGGCACGCTATCCCAACTTCACACTCGACCGAAATGCCGAGGTTGTGGACCTGCTCGAAGACGACTCGGGGCGCGTCCGTGGCGTGCGTGTTCGGACGTCGGCGGGCGAGCGCACGGTGTCGGCACTGCTCACTGTGGGGGCCGATGGCCGCGACTCGCGTACTCGAGCCGCGGCACGATTGCCTCTGATCGGCACGTCGCCGCCCATGGATGTCTTGTGGTTCCGACTCTCGCGTCGGGCAACGGACCGAGATAAAGCCCTACTTCACGTGGCGGCGGGTCATTTTGCTGTCGCATTCCCGCGCACCGATTACTGGCAGATTGCATACGTGATCCCGAAGGGTGCCGACGCACAAGTCCGCGCGCTCGGGCTCGCCGCATTTCAGCGCTCGGTTGCCGAGCTTTTGCCCCAATACGCCGACCGGGTTGCGGAACTTGACGACTGGTCCAGCATCAAGCTGCTGCGCGTGCGCTCGGACCGGCTACGCCAGTGGTACCGTTCGGGGTACCTCGCTATCGGCGATGCGGCGCACGCGATGAGCCCAGTCGGCGGGGTAGGGATCAACGTGGCGATCCAGGATGCGGTCGTCGCCGCAAACCTCCTATGGCAGCCACTCCGCCAGAGGCGAGTCTCTACCTACACGCTCCGTCGGGTGCAACGCCGCCGAGAACTACCGGTGCGGCTGATCCAGGGCGTTCAGGCGTTCATCCAGGATCGCGTGCTCGAGCCTGCTCTGACTTCCGGCAGCACCGTGAAGCTGCCACTCGCCGTGCAGCTGCTGACCCAACTGCCTGTGCTGCGTGTGCTGCCCGCGCGACTGATAGCCTACGGCCTCACCCGGCCCCGCGTCCGAACGCCCGCGCCCATGAGGACGCGGTCGACGATTGCGGCGGCTTAACTCGACGCTATGGACCTGAGCCGCCCGCGGGTCGTGATTACGGATGCCGACTACCCAGACTTGAGCATCGAGCGCGCGATATTGGAGCCGGCAGGAATCAGGCTGGATGTGCCCCAGGTCACCCACGGCCCGCGTTTGATCGATGCCGTGCGTGAGGCCGACGGCCTGATCGTGCAGTACGCGATGATCACCCGCGAGGTGGTCGCCGAGCTCCACCATTGTCGGATCATTGCGCGCTACGGTGTGGGGCTCGACACGATCGACGTGTCCGCGGCTGAGCAGCACGGTATCGCTGTCCACAACGTGCCGGACTACTGCACTGAGGAAGTGGCCGACCACACCCTGGCGCTGATGCTGACCATCCTGCGCGGCATTCATCCGCTCGCGCGCGGTGTCGCCGCCGGACAGTGGTCTCTGCAACCCGTACGACCATTGCAGCGCATCCGCGGCCTGACCATGGGCCTGATCGGGTGTGGCCGCATCGGGACCGCGGTGGCCACGCGGGCTGGCGCTTTTGGCATGCGGGTTCTTGCTCACGATCCCTTTGTCGCCGAAGATTCGCTGATCGCCAGAGGTGTCCAGCCGATGCCACTGGAGCGCCTACTTGCCGAGGCTGACGTGCTGTCGCTCCACCGTCCCGCCGAGCTGCATGGTGCACCGGCCATTGGACGTGCCGAGCTCGCGCGGGTGAAGCGCGGAGTCGTGCTCCTGAACACCGCACGAGGGTCGCTGATCCATGAGCAGGCACTGCGCGAGGCGTTGACTGATGGTCGGGTGAGGGCGGCCGCGCTCGATGTGCTGCCGACAGAGCCCCCGCTCGCGCCGTCGCTCGCGGACCTGCCGAATGTCGTGGTCACGCCACACGCCGCCTGGTACAGCGAGCAGAGCGAGGTCCAGTTGCGCACGACGGTCGCGCAGTTGGTGCGTGACGCCCTGCTGCCGAACAGGCCGGCCGGCCCACGACCTGAGTGACTGTCCAGATCCGCGCACAGAGGCAAGCCAAAGCGGTGCCGGGGCCTAAATTCCTACCCCTGCCAGAACGGCTCGGTTGACACGCCAGAGGGAGTGTGTTACCAAAACCGCGCGTCGCTTCGGACGCGTGGCTGGTGCGCAGGGACGTGCATCGGCGGTGGGGGCGGAGCGCTTTGTTTGCGTCCGCACGTTCGCCAGCCCAAGAAATTCATGAGGAGTTTCGCGGGATGGATTTATCTCTGACGAGCGCTGCGACCAGCCGCCGTCGTTTTCTCATTTCGGCAGGACTTTTAGGGGCCGCCGGCCTTCTCGCCGCCTGTAGCCAGCCGGCGCCAGCCGCACCTACAGCGGCACCGGCCGCGGCGAACCCAACAAGCGCGCCGGCTGCCGCGCCCACCGCCGCGCCGGCCGCGGCGAAACCAACTACTGCCCCCGCGGCCCCGACGGTCGCTCCGACAGCAGTGCCCGCGGCCGCTGCGAAACCAACGGCCGCGGCCACCGGCGGACTCAAGGACGTGCCGCGCGCGCGGCAGCTGCTGCTCGCGCAAGGTGGAACTCAGGGCAAGTACCTGGATTACGACCTCTGGAACGCCTACGCGTTGGGCGCCAATCATCAGACCGGACCGAACCTGATCCATGAGCCGCTCGCCTACTACAGCGCTTTTGGCGACAAGGAGTACCTCTGGCTCGCCACGGGCTATGAGTACAGCCCGGACTTCAAGCAGCTCACGATCAAGCTGCGCAGCGGCGTCAAGTGGAGCGACGGCCCGCCGTTTAGCGCTGACGACGTGGTCTACACGCTCAACAGCCTGAAGGAGCTCGGTCCGAAAGTGCGCTGGGGCGTTGACGTACAGCAAGTGCTCGAAAGTGCTTCGGCGCCCGATCCAACCACTGTCGTTGCGAAATTCAAGGTGCCGGCACCGCGGTTCTTCGACTTGCTCACGTACAAGTTCGACATCGGCGTCTACATCGTTCCGAAACACATCTATTCGGCGGCTGGCGATTGGACGAACTTCAAGTTCTTCGATATTGCCAAGGGTTATCCGGTTACCACCGGGCCGTGGAAGATTGTGGCGGCCTCACCAGAGCAGAAGGTCTTCGATCTGCGCGACAGTTGGTGGGCAGTTGACGCGGGCCTGACCAGTATGCCCAAGGTTCAGCGGATGGTCTATCTGCCGATCAATGACGAGACGGCAGGTGTTCAGGCGCTGGTCAAGGGCGACATCGACTACATGCCGTTCATCATTCAGAACGTCAAAGAGGCAGTAAAGGGCAATCCCAAAGTGATGACCCATGCTGGTCGCAAAGGGCCGTATGGGTACAAGGATTGGTGGCCGCTGTCGCTCTATGTCAATTGCTCCACGGAGCCATTCAACGACGCCGACGTGCGCTGGGCGCTGAGCTATTACCTCAACCGTCAACAGATTATCGACGTCGCGTACGGCGAAGAAAGCGGCATCGTCGCGACCGAGCTGCCTATGCCGCACTACCCGCCCCTGATGCCCTATTTCGAATCGGTCAAGGACTTGCTCGCCAAGTACGACACGACCAAGTTCGACAAGGCCAAGGGTGACCAGCTACTGCAGAACAAAGGCTGGAAGAAGGGCGGTGACGGCATCTGGCTCGATCCCAAGGGCAATCCAGCCAAATACGAGATTCTCGGCTTCCCGTGGCTGTCCAATATCGGCCCCGTCGTCGCGGCCCAGCTCAAGCGCCAGGGCTTCGACCTGGCGTGGACCCAGCCACCCGACGGGCTCGATCGCTTCCCGAAGGGCGACTACCAACTCTCGATCTACGGCCACGGCGGGAGCATTCAGGATCCCTACAACACGCTGAACCTGTACACGACGTCAAATCTGGCGGTACCCGGCCTGCATCAGTCCAATTTCCCGCGCTGGAGCAACGCGGAGTACGACAAGGTCGTCACCGACATGTATTTGACCTCGATGACCGACAAGGAAAAGCTGAAGGAAATATTCCACCGAGCGATGGAGATCTGGTTGCCGGAATTACCAGACATTCAGCTCAATCAGTTCTATCACAACATCGGGTTCAGTACCGACCGTTGGACTGGTTGGCCAAATGACGACAACTCATACGTGAATGAGGCGTCGTGGCACTTGACCTGGCAGCTGGTGCTCAACAAGCTCCAGCCGATCGCCTGAGCTAAACGGACTTGCGCAAACGCGGGTTGGCGATTTCGTCCAACCCGCTTGCCAGGTTGAACAAACCCACGAACAAGATGGTGATGATTGCGATTGGGGGCAGCCACCACCACCAATAACCATGCAGCAATGCGGCGTAATAGATGACCCAGTAAATGGTCATCCCAAGCGTTGGCGAGTCGGCTGGCCCTAACCCCAGCGCCTCCAGACCGATGGAGGCCAAGATCGCCGAAGCTACAGCGCCGACCAAAGCCGCGGCCAGGAACGGCAGCAGATTGGGCATCAGCTCGAGAAAGATAATCTTGAGTCCGCTGCTGCCTGACAGGCGCGCCACCTGGACCCAGGTCCGCTCGCGCATGGAAAGCACCTGAGCACGAATCGTCCGCGCGGGCCATCGCCACGCGAGCACCGCGACAATCAGGGCCATCTGGTCGACGGTTAGCCCCGACTTGAGAAATACCGCGACGACGATGAGTACCAGTAGACCCGGAATGGTCAGGCTAACGTCGATGATGCCGCGAATCAGGTTGTCTGCAAATCCACCGTAATACGCTGAGATGAACCCCAGCGCCGTGCCGACGAAGAGCCCAAGTAGACCCGCTACGAAACCGATACGCAGGGTAAGTGGGGTTCCGGCAACCATGACCGCCAGGAGGTCACGGCCCTGGCTGTCGGTTCCGAATGGGTACGTTAGCGAGGGCGGCTTTTCAGGCGAAACGGACAGCGGCTCCGCGTTGGTCACGTCGACGAACAACGGGCCGAGGATGCTGAAGAGCAGCAGCACGGACAATAAGGCGATGCCGATCAGCAGGTTGGGATTACGCCGTGCATAGGACCAGACAGTCGCGCGCGTAGCTCAGGCCTTCCCGTACCGAATACGTGGGTCAAGCAAAGGGTAAGCCAGATCGATGATTAACGTCGCGAGTCCGATCGACAACACGATGGTAAAGACGATGCCCTGTATCAAGTAGTAGTCGAAGTCTTTGATCGCGTTGTAGAGTACACTGCCGATGCCGGGATAGCCAAAAACGACCTCGACGAGGACAGCGCCCGACAGAATCTCACCGAGCGCAAGGGCCAGCGCAGTAGTTTGCGGCAACAGCGCGTTCCGCACGGCGTAGCGCAAGAACAGTGTCCGGTTCTTGAGGCCTTTGGCCTCGGCGAAGATCATCGAGTCTTCACCTTGCATGGTGACCATCATCGCCCGCATTCCGAGCGCCCAGAAGCCGAGGGACGCGAGGATGATTGATAGCGCGGGTAGTGCGGCGTGACTCGCGGCATCCAGAAAGAACCCGACGTTCAACGTCGGAAGCGTGCCCGGCGTGTAGCCACCAAACGACGGGAAAAGCGGCAATCGGAATGCGAGCACGTAGAGCAAGACCAGCCCGAGCAGGTAATAGGGGACCGCCGATAGGGTCAGCAGTGGCGGCAACAAGTACTGCAAGAACGCGGGCGAACGGGGCCACGCGAGAATAGCGCCCAGCAACGTGCCCAATACAAACGCAATCGCCGTCGTCGTCCCGAGTAGAGCTATGGTCCACGGCAGCGCATCGGCCATGATCTCGTTGACAGTGCGCGGATAGTTCGTAATGGATGGGCCGAAGTTGAGGCGGGACATGTCGCCCAGATACGTCACGTACTGTTCCAACAAGGGTCGGTCGAGGCCGAACTTGCGCTCGTACTCCTTGGCCATCTCTTCCATCCCCTGCTGGACGTAGCCCCCGACTACGGCCTGCTTGAGCAGACGAGTCCTCACCGGATCCTTGCCGGTGAGGCGCGGCCCGATGAAGTTGAGTGTCGCGGCAACCCAGACGAGGACAAGCAGCATCAGGATGCGTTTGAGAACGAAGTCGATACGCACGCTGCTGCTCAGTTCCCCACGCGGACACGATACGGAGGCGTGGGGGGCGCGAGTCAAGGGTCGGGCAACCCTGATCCTGGGCAGACAGATCGACACACCCCATTCGGGACGCACCGCGCTGGTGCCGGCGGGGAGGTGCGATCAACCGGCCACGGGTACCGGTCACGGCTACTTGAATTGCGGGGGCGGCGAACTGGCGCATACGCTCGCCGCGGAGCCATGGCACACGCAGCCACACGCCCCGCCAGTGAAGTAGCCGGCTTGTCGATCAGACGGATCGCTGGTCAGCGGAGTGTCCAGGTGACGCTGCTCGTGTGGGTGGCGGCCAGTCTGGCCGTTCCGTTCTTGTCCGCGGGCCGCCTGCCTTTTGACCGACCCCTGAACGCCGGTCAGTCAGTCGGTTTCGAGCTCATCGCGCAACAGGTCAGCGCGCTGATCGCACTCCTGCTGATGGGCGTCGCTTACGTCATGACGCGCCGACGCACGGTGCCCGACCTCGCTTCTCGCGTACCGAGCATAGCCATCGCGCGCGCCGAGGTCATACTCCTGATTGGCTACGGCGCGCTGGCCCAGATCGGCGGTTTGCTACTCGGCCGCGCGCTGGGCTACTACCCGATCAGCCTGCACCTGCCGGGTTCAATTTACGGCTTGAGCCAGCCGATCTCACCGTCCGAGACCATCGTCTGGATGGCCTACAACTTCGCTGTATACGCGCTCGTCCCGTACACGTTCTTCCGCCGCCGCGGGTATTCGAACGAACAACTCGGTCTGAGGTCGAACGACCGCGCGAGCGACGCTGTGCTGATCACTACGATCGTGCTACTGGAAGGCGCGGTCGAGCTTGCGTTCCTCGGCAAGGACTTCTTGGGCTTGACGCGATCGCAGCAGTTGCTCGCCGTGCCGGTGTCGATCGTTGTCAACTTCATCGGCACGGTGATGCCGATCATGATTTTCCTGTACGCCATCCTGCTGCCTCGAGTGGCGAAGCTGACAGGCTCCGTGGCCACAACGATCGTGATCGGGGGTGTCGCCTATGCAGTGTTGCATCTGTTCGAGGCGTGGATGGAGTTCGACTCGCTCAACAACGCCGTGCTATCGCTCATTTTCCTTGCGTTTCAGTATTTCCCGCCGGGGATGGTCAAGTCTGTGCTGACGCTTCGAACCGCCAACGCGTGGGTACACGCCTGGGGTTACCACGCCATCGCGCCGCACGCGACACTCGACGCGCCGAACATGGCCGCCATCTTCGGCATCCGCTGAAGCGTCTTGCTCAGGCACCGGCTGGTGTACGATCTCACGCGAGCACGGACCAAGCCGACCGCGAGGCGTCTGTGACACCCGCTCGACATTCACTCCGTACAGACGGCGAGGAGCATGGCATGGGCGAACGAGCCAAAGGCAAGGACAAGGGCAAAGCCAAGAAGAAACCCAAAGCAGCCAAGCCGGGGCGTCGGCCACACGAGCTGCAGCGACAGGCGACCGATCTACCCAAGACTGGCGGATGACGACCCGGCCAGAGGCGAGGACCCATTCCATCGCGTTTGAAGAGCGTTCTCCTGTCCAGGATTGTGCTCTCGCTTCTGGCACTACTGGTCGCGGACTGTAACCCGGAAATCTGCTCGCGCGAGTCCGACCCTGCCTTGAAAGAATCGGCCCCACCAACCCTGGGGCACGACGCCCTGATGTTCGAGGTTGAACACTGACGAGCCTGGGCCGGTGGTGGCATACACCACCGCGCTAGCGGACGCCACCCCAAGCTCGACGGCAACCGCGAAGACTGCCACTCCGGTCAGCACGTGTGCTGTGCAAGCGTGCGTGTCACCACACCGCCGGGCCTACGGAACCAGCTGAAAATACATAGTTCCTGCGATTTCCAGGCGCACGCGCCCCGCTAGGATGCCTCGCAGTATCAGGCGCGAGCGCGGCAGGCATGGAACCAAACGCGGCGAGCCACAACATCAATCGCGAAGGGGCTGACCATCGTGGTCAGTGGTGGAGTGTTCGCACTTGGGCTGAGCCTTGCGTCGCGCAGTGCTGAGTTCGGCTCCATCACTGGTGCGCCAAGCTGTGGGTTGGCAATGGGGCGCTCGTAGTGTTGCTCCGCGGCTGTACCCGCAAGCCGCCGCCAATCAGTGGGATCCGGCGACCGCCCTCGAATGGGATGCTGCGTTCGACCTGCCAGCGGACATTGAAGCGGCGGTCGTCCAGGTGATGACGTACCTGGTCGAAAACAAGCAGGTTGCGATGATCGTCCCGGCTCGATTCCTGGGCCGCATCCATCCTCACTTTCGTGAAGTACTGCAGGTCCTCGCGGTCCAGGCGGCGGACGAAGCGCGGCACACCGACGTGTTCGCGCGACGGGCAACCCTGCGCGGACAGCAACTGGGCGTATCAGGCGCGGGTGGCCGCGCCTCGCTCACGACGCTGCTCGAAGAACCCGATTTCGCGCTCGCGTCCTTCCTGCTGTCGGTGCTCGGGCTCGGGCAGCGTGTAATAACGGGTATGCGGCAGTGGCTCGCGCACCATCACGTGCTGGCCTGGATGTGCGTGCTGATCGCCGTGAACCAGCTTGGCTTCGGTGCGGTCGTGCCAGTGCTGCCGCTGTACGCGAGCACGTTCGGTGTCAGCGTTGCCGCAATCGGCCTGACGATCGGTATCTACGGCCTCGCGCGCTTCGTCCTGTCGCTGCCCGCTGGACGTTCGGCGGATCGCATTGGACGGCGTCCCACGCTTGCCCTGGGCGGCGTGTTGACGGTCGTCGGCAGTCTCGCGTCGGCCATCGCGCCGAACTACGAGTGGTTCCTCCTGGCACGCTTCACCGCCGGCGCTGGCGCGGCGCTGACACTCACAGCAGCCCAGATCATCCTGGCCGACATCACCGTTCCCGCTGACCGCGGCCGCGCCATGGGCCTGTACTCGGGCTTCTTCGCCTTCGCCGTTGGACTCGGCCCGTTTCCCGGCGGCGTCCTCGCGGACGAATACGGCCTGGCCGCGCCGTTTCTCGCCTGCGCGGTGCTGGCGTTTCTTTTCACGGTTTTGGGCTGGCTCTTCGTGCCTGAAACAGCGCGCGCCCGCGCGGCGCGCACGACTCACACCAGCTCCGCGGGATTGTCGAGTTTCGACCTCCAGCTGCGCCTGCTGGCGACAAATCGCTCGTTTCTGCTGATCAGTCTGGTCGGCTTTAGCAGCGCCGTGGCCCGTACCGGGGCCCTGTTCTCGGTTGTGCCGCTCCTGATGCGCGATCGCCTCGCGCTCTCACCGGACCAGATTGGCCTTGGGCTGAGCCTGGTCAGTCTGGGCGCACTGTGTCTCGCCTACCCGTCCGGCGTGCTGGTCGATCGCTTCGGCCGCAAGGCCGTCATCTCACCGGGCGTTCTGATCGCTGGCCTGGCCGGGTTTACGTTCGCCTTCGCCCCAACCTTTGCCTGGTATCTCGCCGCGTGTGGCGTGTGGAGCGTCGCCCTCGGCGTCAGCGCCGCTGCCCCGTCCGCGTACGCCGCCGACATCGCGCCGCCGGGCATGAATGCCGCCGTCCTGAGCAGCTTCCGCATGCTCTCCGATGCCGGCTACATGCTCGGCCCGATCGTCCTCGGCCTCGTCGCCGAGCGCTTTGGCGCTACGTCCGCCCTGACCAGCGCCGGCAGCCTTCTCGTCGTATCCGCCATCGTGTTCGCTCTCCTCGCGCCCGAGACGTATCACCCATCGCTGCGGAGCTGACCGGGCGTATATGTGCTGTCAGTCGCCGACTGAGGCGGTGGGCGGCGGTACAGCCGGCTCGCTGGTCACATAGCGACGGTGCCACGGGCCCCCACGCCAGGAGGTGATCTGGACTGGCCTGATCTCGACCAGAAATCGCGGCCGGTCGGCCGTCTGCTGCGCGTACGCGCGACCAGGTTCATCGGCCATGTAGCGGGCCGCCAGGAGTGGGTCGAGCTGGCGCCACCGGGCGCTGGCCCGCTCGCGAGCAACAGGGCCTTCGACCACCGCTGCAGTCGCCGTCATCTGCACGCGGCGGTGTCGCCGAGCCTCCTCGTCGATGAGCACGCCAACCCGGTTGTCGCGGCGGATATACGCGATCCAGATCGCTCGCTCGCGCGCGACGACGTACAGCTTCCGCGCGTGCCAGGCATACCAGAGCGGCACGATATACGGCCAACCGTCAGGCCGCAGGCAAGCCAGCTTGAGGAGCAGCGGCGATGACAGGAATTCGTCCAGCTCCGCCGAGCTCATCGGCCCGCCCGAATCGGCAATCGCGGTCACGCAGTCCTAACGATACGGGAGCGCCACGGTTCGGGAGGGTCAGGCCTATGTTCAGCGTCGAACTCTACAATCGGCGGTCGACGTGATGTCCATGGCAACACTGAAGATCGACAACGCGGCTTTTCTGATCACGGTCGATCCCGAGCGACGCGTCATCAAAGACGGCTCGGTCGTGATCGACGGCCAGCGCGTGACGCACGTCGGCAAGGCCGCCGACCTGGCCGCCGTACAAGCCGAGCGCGTCATCGACGCCCGTGGTTTTGTCGTCACGCCCGCCTTCGTGAACGCGCATATGCACATCAGCTATGCCCACGCGGTACGGGGCATCTTCCCCGACGACATGGTCGGCCAGCAACGACTCCTCGAGGTCTTCCGCTTGCAGAGCGCGATGACCGAGGACGAAGAGTACGCGACGTCGCTGCTGGCAATCACCGAACTGTTGAAGAACGGCTGCGTGACCTTCGTGGATCCGGGCTCGACCAAGTTCCTCGATGCTTGCATGCAGGCGTATGCGGACACACGCTGCCGAATCGTCACCGGTGAGTCGCTGATCGACCGTGCTGATGCTCGCAGTCTGCCGCGCTACTCGACGGAGGAGGCGCTGGCGCGAACCGAGCGCCTGATCAAGCGCTACGACCATCATCTCGAGGACCGCGTGCGCGTTTGGGCAATGCCGTTTGGCAACGACAACAGCACGCGCGAGCTGCTGGTGGGCGTCAAGCGCCTGGCTGACGAATATGGCACCGGCGTCACGATCCATCACTCGAGCATGGGAACAGTCCGCGAGTCGACAATGCGCGAGCACGGCACCAGTCCAGTAGGTTTTCTCGGGGACATCGGCGTGCTCGGACCGAACATGCTCCTGGCGCATGTCAACGGCATCGACGATTCGGAAGTGGAGCTCATTGCATCGAGTGGCAGCGGAGTGGCGATTTGCCCCGGCACGCAGGCCAAGGAGGGCACTGGCCTGGGCGACCGAAAGGTGCCGGAGCTTCTCGAGCGAGGAGTCAATGTTGCACTGGGTAGCGACTCCGCCAATAGCTCGAACCACCTGGACATGGTGCGAGTGATGAACGCCGCGGCGGTCGGCTTCAAGGACGGCCGTCGCAGCGCGAAGGTCGTGCCGGCCGAACAAGCGGTCGAAATGGCGACACTCCTCGGCGCTCGTGCCCTGCGGTTGGGAGACGACGTCGGCTCGATCGAAGTTGGCAAGAAGGCGGACCTGGTTCTGTTCGACACGCGTTGTGCGGAGTGGCGCTCGCTTTTCGATCCCGTCAACAACCTCGTGTATTCAGCGGATGGTCGCAGCGTGCACTCGGTGATCGCCGATGGCCATATCGTGGTCGAGAACCATCGCGCTGTGTTTGTCGACGAAGCGCGGCTGACCGATCAGGTTCAGGCCATTGGCGAAGCCCTGTTGGATCGCACGAGCGCTAACCCGTCACGCGGCCGCTGGCCAATAGTCTGATGAATCAGAGTGCGATAGCGGCTGAACGTCCAGCGGATAGACGATCTCCGCGCTCCACCGCAATAACCGTCTTTCCTCGAGCGTGTCCCTCACCGTGGTACCGAAGCGCCTCACGGACCTCGTCTAGCCCGAAGCGTTTGTCAACAATGGGCTTCACTTTGCCGGATTCAATGAGCTCCTTCAGCTGCATGAGGTCATTCCTGGTCGTGCCAGCTGACAGTACCCACATCTTGCGGCTCACAAAGGGTGAAAGGACCAGCCCGGCGACAATGCGATCCATGGGTCCGAACGCGCGGTCGGTGTTCCCCGACGCCATGACGAGCGTTCCGGTGGGCGCCAATGCACGCCTGCAGTCGGACAGCGACCGATTGCCAACGAGATCGAACAGCAGGTCGTAGCGCTGGCCGGTGCGCGTAAAGTCTTCGCGAGTGTAATCAATGACGGTGTCCGCGCCGATCGATCGGACCATCTCGACGCTGTGCGTGCTGTACACGCCAGTCACGTCCGCTCCGAATGCTCTGGCGATCTGCACGGCAAATGTTCCGACACCTCCGGCCGCGCCATTGATCAGCACCCGCTCGTGTGGCCGAAGCGTGCGTTTGTCGCGCAGACCCTGCAGCGCGGTGGTTGCCGCCAGGGGCACCGCCGCGGCCTCCTCGAAGGTCAGGTTGGCTGGCTTCGGCGCGAGCTGACTCTCCGGAACGCACGCGAACTCGGCATACGCACCCAGGCCACTACTGAACAGGTCACCGAAGACCTCGTCACCAGGCTGAAAGTGCGTGACATTTCTGCCAACCGCTTCAACGCGGCCCGCGACATCGATCCCCGGGATGCGGTGCTTTGGT
>WNGF01002821.1_pt1 | contig 38170 bp, 37 predicted proteins | sample 5400641 | NCBI WGS metagenome assembly WNGF01 (sample SAMN13153371, study PRJNA577476) | soil metagenome | isolation source: 80 cm soil or saprolite under grassland replicate 2 | place: USA:California | collected 2016-06-15 | reverse complement strand
TCCATCTTGGTACATCGCGCTCACCGCTTATTGTCAAAGTTGGCCCGAATCTTGTGTACGTTGAGGAACAGGCCCCGTGGAAAGCAAACGCCCGGCGACTTCACCAGATCGCGGTCTTAGCCACGCAGGCTGAGAAGAAGCCAGCGTGTTGCTCCAGGCAAACATACCTGTCTCGACAGCGCATGGAGGCAGTCAGCAATCTGGCTTGCCATACGCGTCTCAATCACGCATTATGAGTTCCCGATGATCAGGGCGAATTGTCGGGCGCGGTTTACCGCAGCCGATTTCGATTTCATTGTGCGGACGCTGGCGCGTTCGCAAAGCGACCAAGTATCGCTGGTCGATCTGTTGAGCGATGTCGAAACGCGCGATTCAATTCTCGATCATCCGCGATTGGTCGATGCAATTCTAAATCACTGCGGACATCTGCGGATATCGTCACAGTTTTATTTTTACGTGCTGGCCCGGCACGTGTTGCAACAGGGCGGGATCGGCGATCGAAAACTTTGCGATTACATCGCGTCGTTGCTCGAAACGTTTTCGCGCGCGAGCCGATTGCAGATTTCCGATGAAACGCATCATCTAGCCGAGCAATACATCTCCGACATCCTCATTGCGCTGAACCGCGCCACTCCGGAGCAAGCATTTTTACTCCGGGCGCACATTGGCAATTACTCGCTGTTCATCAGCGGAATTTTTCACGAGAACACGCAACGGCGCAGTCTGCGCGGCGGACCGGATATTGAGTTTTATGAGCAGGTTGGCCGGACGAACTATCAACTTGTGTCCTCGCACGCTGTCGCTCGCCGGTGCGAACTGGATGACGTGTTCGAAGGATTGGCAGATCGATTTCGCGATGTCCGGCTCGCGCTGAATCAGCTTTCCGATCAGTTGCTCAATCTGGATGACGACGGCCGGCCGTCGCTCTGCCTGTGAACGAGACGCTCTTCAGCCAAATCCAGAGATTATTCGAGCGAACGTACGCGCAGGTTGGGATCAATCTGGAAGATTGTCTCATCGATGGCACGCGTTGTGCGCAATTATCAGTGTCGGCGGGCAAATCTGCGCGCGAATTGAGCGAGCTTGCGCGCACGTTCCTGCGCCGCGCGGGAGATCAGCTTTATGTTGGCATTTATTATTCGCGCTGGCTCATCGAACAGCTCGAGCTACATGACCCGCGCACCGGGTTGGGCGATCGCAATATCCGATCGCTGATCATGTTCGTCGAAGAACTGAATCACGCACTCCATGCTGCGCTTCAATTCAAACGGGGAATCCGCGAGATCGCCTCGGAAGATTTTGCGCGTAATCTTGAGCTTCAGGCGCAGGTGGACACTTATCTGGTTCTTCTACTGTTTGTCGCCTTTTTCCGAAAAACGCAACGCGTCTCGCGCATGGACCGGCGCTGGTTGCGTTTTCACCTTTTCGCGCGGCAATGTCCCGATGCATTTCGCGACGCGAACCTGCGCGGCCGTTATCTCGAGACGAGCGAACTCGCAGCCAGGTACACAAGTTTTCTCGACACCCTGAATGCCGTTCGTCGTCTCGATGAAATCCGGCGGTTTCATTCGCTCGATTACTCTGGGAAAAAGACACGGATCCTCGCGCTGATGGACAGCGCTGCGGACTAGAGAAAGTACCCATTGGTCGCGCCGATTCGATTCGTGAAACGAGCCATGATGGATCGCGCTGCAAAATCGCTGCATCCAGACTCGACGATTCGTCGGATCACTGGATACACTTATCGCTTGCCGGTGCCCGTGGGAAAAATTAAGCCAGACCGACCTGAGCATGGCTGAAACACCTACAACACAGCAGATGCTGGATCAGGAAATGATTGCGCGGATTGGCCGCCGCGATCAAAGCGCCTTCAGCGCCGTCTACGATCGGCTGAGCGGCCCACTCTATTCTTTGGCGATGAAAATGCTCGGAGACCCTGCAGAGGCGCAGGACGCTTTGCAGGATGTTTTCCTCCAAATATGGTCGCGTGCCGGAAGTTACGACCCAGATCAGAGCAGCGTCTTCAGTTGGACCGTGCTGCTGACGCGAAGCCGAGTCATCGATCGATTGCGGGCGCGAGGCCGACGTTCACGAGTCGTGGTCGCCTCCACTGAAGAGACACCCACCGCCGCGGCCGATGCATCCACCGTCGAGAGCGCCGCGGATACCGCTGAGAAGAACGATGAGGCAGCGCGTGTGCGATATGTATTGACCAATTTGCCTTCTGAACAACGCGAGGCGATCGAAATGGCTTTTTTTGAGCATCTCAGCCACCACGAAATTGCGGCTCGGCTTGGGCAACCGCTCGGCACGGTTAAAGCCCGAATCCGTCGGGGACTGCTTAAATTGAGGCAACGACTTAGCACCTTATGATTTCGGAGGAACAACAGGATCAGGCAGCGCTCTACGCGCTCGGGTTGCTCGACTCAGATGAGGACGCTGCGTTCGAATCCGAGTTGAGAGCGAACGCTGAATTGCGTGATCTCGTCTGCGAGCTGCGCGAGGCGGCCGGCGACCTCGCCCTAACCGCTCCATCGCTGCTGCCGCCTGCATCGTTAAAGGAGCGCGTCATGGGTGAGATAGCGATGGAAACTACACAGGTCGTTCCAATGGCGACGAGGCGCGCTCCGTTTAGCTGGGTACCGTGGGCCATAGCGGCGGCGTTGGCGGTGTTTTGCGGCCTCCTTGCTCTCGATCGCGTACGGCTGGAGCGCCAACTTGCAGATATACGCGCGGCCGACCCGCTGATGCAGACGACATTTTTCACTCTCGCGCCATCTGCGCCTGCTCCGGCCGATGCGAAAGCGACGGTGGCATGGCAACCTGGCCGTCAAAGCGGCGTGATTCGCATCAGCAATCTTCCTGCGCCGCAATCGGGGAAAGATTATCAGTTGTGGGCGGTCGATGCCGAGCACAAGGATCCAATTAGCGCAGGTGTTGTGCGGGTAGATAAGAATGGTGTTGCGCAAATTCGCTTCAAGCCGGTTGAGAAGGCGGAGCATGTAAAGGCCTTTGCGATCAGCTTGGAACGCGAAGGTGGTGTCCCCAAAAAAGAGGGACCCATTTTGCTCGTCGGAACCGCCTGAACGTTCGCCGATCGCCGATCGTTAAGTTCCTACTCTTTTGAGGTAGGCGGCCTGCGCTGGCGCGAGCGCCTTTCGCGTACTCGGACACGCCCAGCGCTCGGAATTACAAGCGTCACAAGAAAATTTTGCAGGCGCGATGCATCCAGCCCCGGCGTTTCGGCGTAATGCTTCCCGAAGGCCAAAAAATGGGAACTCGCAAACAACCGATCAGTATGCGCACTCGCAATTGCTCTGGAAAATTCTTCGGTTCCGTTGCACTGCTCCTGGTCATTGCCTGTCTGCTGATCGTTTCCTCTCGGCTAAAGAATAAGAGTGAAACAAATAAGACCCATGCAGGTGGCTCAATTCTCAATGACCCCCTGGCTTTGGTGTTAACGCCGCAGAGTGGCGACAGCCGCACCGACAGAGAAATTTCTCGTCTCCAGCAGAAAATTCGAGACGGCAGGAACCTTGAACTCTGGCTCGAACAACTCGGCTGGGCGTTTGTTGCCAAAGCGCGCGAAAATTTCGACACAGGTTTTTACAAACTGGCTGAGCAGTGCGCGCAATGCATCGAAAAGCGCAATCCGCAAAGCCAGGAGGCGATGCTATTGCGCGGGCACGTGCTGCAGAATCTGCATCGCTTCAAAGAATCCGAGACGCTGGCGCGTCGCCTCGTGCACGAGCGAGGACTCAGCTTTGATTACGGGCTTCTGGGCGATGCGTTGATGGAGCAAGGGAAGCTGAACGACGCGACTGAGGCTTATCAGCAGATGATGAATTTGAAGCCCGATCTTCAGGGTTATGCTCGTGCCGCCCACATGCGCTGGCTCAAAGGCGATCTCGCCGGAGCGATCGAGGCGATGCAGCTGGCCGTGAGTGCTGCCAGCCCAAACGATGCCGAATCTGCCGCGTGGGTGAATACGCGATTGGCTTTCTACGAGTTTCAAGCTGGCCGATTTGAACAAGCACAGAAACTGTGCGCGTTCGCCCTCTCGCTCCAAGGCAATCATGCCCGAGCGCTCCTGCTGCAGGGAAAAATGCTGCTTGCTAGAAACAGGGTCGCCGAAGCCGTGGATGCTCTGCAAAGCGCCGCTAAGATAAATCCGATTCCAGAATACCAGTGGGCGCTTGCTGAAGGGTTGCGTGCAAGCGGCCGTGAAAATGAGGCGTCTGCGATCGAGGCGCAGCTCCGCCAACACGGTGCGGCGAACGATGCTCGCACAGTCGCGCTCTTTCTCGCAACGCGGCGCGAATCTCCGGAGACGGCGCTTCGACTGACCAAAGAGGAATTCGATTCGCGCAGCGATATCTTCACTCATGACGCCTTTGCCTGGTCGTTAGCTGCGGCAGGCAACCTGGCCGAAGCGCACAGCGAGATGCAGCGCGCACTGGCGGAAGGCACCGAAGACGCGCGGCTTTTTTTCCATGCCGCGATGATCGCTTCACAAGTCGGTGACGCTCCCGATGCGAAACGCTGGTTGCGCAAAGCGAGCGACCTCTCGCATCTGCTTTTGCCATCTGAGCGCAACGAACTTCAAAACCTGGCGGGCCGGGGCGCGAAACAGAATGCGTCCGCTGGTCCAAACACACAAAAACTTTTCCGCTCGGGCGAAATACCACGCGGAAATCCCAAAACCAAAACCTGAAAAATGAAAAGAATAACATATCTCGTGTCGCGCGGTGTGATAGCACTGCTCGCGGCGCACTTAATCGGAACGGCGCATGCCTCCAGTCACCAGGATGCGCCGCTGATCATTCGCGATCCGTCGGCCAACACCACGGACGTTTACGCGTTCGTGCAGAATGAAAACGGAATAAAAAGTCTGGTCACAGCGCTGGGCGTTTATCCGCATGAAGAACCCGGAGTCGGACCGAACAAGTACAACTTCGACGATAACGTGCTCTATCAAATCCAGGTCGCGACCGGCAGCGACGTGGCCGCGGGCAAAACCACGTTGAGTTACGAATTCCAGTTCAATACCACGTTCAGGAACCAGAACACGATCCTGCAGTCGTACCTAGATGTCATCAACGACATCGGGGACGCTGGGCAGAACCTGGTGCAGACCTACACCGTCACTAAGGTCGACCATCGCCAACACGACCATCGTACGCTGCTCGGAACGGGCACCGTTCCACCCAACAATCAGGGGGTTGCCACTCCGTTTTATAATCAGGGCGACAACGGCAGCAATCCCGCGAAGGACGGCGTCGCCACGGAAGCTGAGTTGGATCGCTACACCACGCAAGCAATCAAGAACCTGGGCGGCGGTTACTTCGCGTTCGCAGGCCAGCGTGACGATGGTTTCTATGCCGACATCCTGGCCATATTCGATCTCTTGCAGCTTCGTTCTCCGGGCAAAGATTCCCAGGGCGGATTCAACATTCATCTCATGGCGCTCGTGATTCCGGTGAGCGAATTGGGTGGCGACCAGCAAATTGTCGGCGTCTATGCAACCACCAGCCGCCGTCAGATTCAGATACTGCGCGATGAGACCAATCGTTCGGTAAGAAACGGTGGCCCGCAGTTGCACGGCCCCTGGGTGCAGGTCGCCCGGCAAGGCAACCCGCTCTTCAACGAGGGCCTGGTTGCTATCGCCGATAAGGATCGCTACAGCCGTACCAGTCCGGAGTCTGATAACGAGTTGTTCCGCGAATACGCGATGACTCCCGAACTCGCGCATCTAATTAACGTCATTATTTTCAATGGCCAGTTGCCCGATGTCGAGACAGGCCGGACTGACATCGCGGGAATTTTTATTCCTGATTTGATTAAAATTGATTTGTCCGCAGATCCCTGCCGGCTGGCCGGCAATGGGACCCAACAGGGGCCCAACCCGGATGATCCCGGATTTTCTCGGCTGAGCATTTTCGGCGGCGACACTCTGATCAGCCAAATTCAACCAGGCTTTGGCAATGGCGTTATTCCCGGGGGCTGGCCGAATGGTCGCCGTTTTGGCGACGATGTAGTGGACATCGCGGTAACTGCTTTGATCAGCAATCTTCGCGTGAACCCACCAATCATTCGCGGTCCTGCAGGCGACACTTTGGATTTCAACGACGTGGCCTACAACAAAGTCTTCCCGTACGAATCTACGCCGCAGAACGGCCGCAATCACTCCCATCCATAGCATTGCAGCGCATCGCGATTGCTTCATCCTCTAATGCACTCTGGAAATCCCGGCCAGGCAGCGTTATCGCGCCTGGCCGGGTCGCGCACCGTTCAAGGCGCGATCCTTGTGATTTTGGTTTCGCTGTTGTCGCTTCAAGACGCGGCGGCTCACGATCCCGGGCTAAGCAGCCTAACGGTACGACAGCGCACGAACAGCCTGGAGGCAACATTGACGCTGGCGGTCAAGGACGCGGTGCAACTTGTAGAACTCGACGAGGATCACGACGGGATTGTATCGCAAGTCGAGTTCGACCGAGGCCAATCGCATCTCGACGCAGCTGTAGCGAGGCAAATTATCATCGCAGCGGATGGCCAAGTCGCCAAAGACAGCTCCATTCACAGCCGTCTTGATGAGAATAACAACGTAGAAGTTCTTCTGAATTTCGACGCTGTCGCCTTTTTCAATCTGGAAATTCAATCCAAACTCATCGCATCCCTGCCGCTTGGTCATCGTCAATATCTCCAGATACAAAATGCAACCGGCGAAACGGTCTTCGAGCGGTTGCTAAGCGCGACCACAGATCACGCGACCGTGCGAGTGCCCCACACCGATGCAAGTACTGTCGCCCTCGAAGCCGTTAGATCATTTACGAATTTCCTTTCTCTGGGTGTGAAACATATTTTGACCGGCTACGATCACTTGCTTTTTCTCTTTGGGCTGCTGCTCGTGGCGCGTGGCTTTTTCTCCTCGTTAGGCATCATCACTTCATTTACGATCGCGCACTCGATCACACTGGCAGTGGCAACACTGCACCTAGTGCAAATTCCAAGTCGAATTGTGGAACCACTGATCGCCGCTTCCATCGTTTTTGTTGGCATCGAGAACCTTTTGCGCGGCGATGTTCCAACAGCGCGGCGAATGGTGGCTTTTGGCTTCGGTTTGATACATGGCTTTGGCTTTGCTTCGGCTTTGCGTGAGGCCGGCATCGGCTCGGGCACCGCCGGCCTCCTGCTGCCGCTATTCTCTTTCAATCTCGGCGTCGAGCTCGGTCAGATCATGGTCGCTGCCGCGGCGTTGCCGATCATTTGGAAACTCCGGGAGAACCCGATGTTTATCGCGCGGTGGGCGCCGGCGTGTTCCGCAGCCGTTGTGCTACTCGGCAGTTTTTGGTTCGTTCAGCGCGTCTGGATGACGTGAGCTTTTTCCGAGTGGCTCTCGGCCGGTAGTCTGGTCAATATTGCGCCGCCACGGGATGATGCGATTCATTTGCCTATGGCTACCTATCCAAAGAGTCCCAAAGAAATGACGCGCGGCATGATGTATTTCCCGCGCATGCTGGACAAGATTCGGCTGCATCTACGCAGCGAGCTCCACGAAGATTATCGAGAAAACTTCGGCGCGCTGAAAGCGGCGGACGGCGTGTGCTCTAATTTTCTGCGCGTGCATCATCGCGATCTGATTGAGCGCGTGAAGCAGGGCGGGACGGACGAAGACATTCTGGAATGGTGTTTCGAAAAGGGCCGCCGCTTGAACGAAGGCGATCTATTTGTTTGGAACGGATTCGCATCGAAGCTCGGATGGCGCGATTCGGTCACCCCGCGATTGGAACAACGAAAGCGCGAATTCGGAATCGCGGATCGCGACGACATCGTCACAATTCCTGACCTGATCGATTTCGACGAAGGACGATTTCCGGAGGCAACAAACACTCCGTGAGTTCGGCAGATTTGATTCGTCGCCAGTTAGCCTTCGGTATCGCCCTTTGTCTGTGCATGGTCGGCGTCGCCGCGTGCAATTACGAAGTTCCAATCACATCCAGTCCTACCCGCAACGTGCAGGAGCAACTTCTTGGTGACTGGACGTCATCGGACGGAAAGGAACAGATGCAAGTGCGCGGGCTCGACGAGGGCTTCTACGTCGTTTACTACGACGGTGACTTGTTTCGTGCTTATCACTCCGACGCCGCGGACATAGCGTTTGTAAGCGTCCAGGATCTTAATTCGAAGGATCGCTGAAAGCGCGATTCAAGGCGAAGAGTCGCGCTTTCAGCGCTAGCCTTGTGGGTCCATAAAAATTCTGGGACGTTGCCCCAGGCTGGTGATGAATGCTGCGCCCGTGGCGCTGCGCAGGATAGTCGGTCTGGATTATCAGATGCGACTCCTCCAACTCGCGAATGGGTTTCGGACTCAGTTGCGATTGATGGTCAGAAGCTTTTCTGACAGAATTCGGGATGCCTAGAGGAAGCAGTCGATTTCTCACAATCTGCTGTCTGCTGTTTCCACTCTATTTTTGTGCGCTGCATATTAGTGCGCAGCAAACACCCGTGGCAGCATCGAGTCCCAGCGCCTCACCATCGCCAACACCAACTGTCTTTTCGCCGCAGACACTGGCGGATTTGAAACGATTGCAGCAGGCCGCTCTCAGCAGTGATTACGCATATCAGCAGGTGGCACATCTTGCGAATAACATCGGACCGCGTTTGAGCGGCTCGGCGCAGGCGGCGAAAGCGGTCGAGTACGTGGCGGGCGAATTGAGAGCGGTCGGCTGTGAAGTGGAGCTCGAGAGAGTAATGGTTCCGCATTGGGTGCGCGGCGAAGAGACCGCGGCGCTCATTCAATTTCCCGGCCAGGCACAAAACACAACGCAGAAGATTGTTTTGTGCGCGCTCGGCGGCAGCGTGGCGACACCTCCCGAGGGAATTGAAGCAGACGTGATCGCCGTCGGAAATTTTGACGCACTGAAATCGATGCCTCGGGACAAAGTCGCCGGCAAGATTGTGCTCTTCAATTATCCGTTCGACAAACAAATGGCCGCGGAAGGTCGCGGCAACGAAGCCTATGGCGAGGCGGTTGTTTATCGAAGCGATGGCCCAAGCGCAGCCGCGCGACAGGGCGCTGTGGCTTGTTTGATTCGTTCAGTTGGTGGCGCTGACTATCGGCTGCCGCATACGGGACTGACAGATTACGCAGGTGATGCTCCCAAAATTCCAGCCGGCGCAGTTACCGCGGAGGACGCCGATTTAATCGCCGATCTGGTCCGACAAGGACCGGTGAAAATGAAATTGGTTCTGACGCCGCAAACTTTGCCCGACGTCGAGAGCGCGAACGTGATCGGGGACATCAAAGGCAGCGAGCATCCTGAACAAGTGATCATCGTTTCCGGTCACTTGGATTCATGGGACCTTGGCACGGGCGCGATTGATGATGCTGCAGGCGTCGCGGTCTCGATGGAGGTAGCGAATCTAATCCAAAAGCTTCGTCTCAAACCGAAACGCACGATTCGAGTGGTCGCGTGGATGAATGAAGAGAATGGTTCGGCCGGCTCAAAACAGTACGCAAAAGATTACGGGAAAGAGAATCATTTCGCAGCCATGGAAACGGATGGTGGCGCCGGGCACCCGCTTGGCCTTAATATCAAGGGGAAGCCTGAAGTGAAAAAGATGCTCGCGCCTGTCGCGGCAATTCTGCAGCAATCAGGCGCCGGCACGCTGGATCTCGTTGAGCATTGCGGCGCTGACATCGAGCCGTTGGAAAAAGCCGGCGTACCAGCTTTCAGCCCAATTCAAGACAGCCGCTTCTACTTCAATTATCACCACACTGCTGCCGACACGCTGGACAAGATCGCTCCGAAGGAACTTGCGGAAAATTCCGCCGTTGTCGCAGTCGTCGCGTATGCGCTTGCGAACATGGAACAACCGTTGCCACGTTGACGACGAGGCCGTCTACTGCTGGATCAGTTGTGCTTCAAATTGCGCAACTCGTTGAGCAGCAGGTTTCCAATTCGGCGGCCGCGATTGCGTAAAAACCGCCAAGACCCCGCATCGACGAAATAGGTTAGCAGAATGCTGTCCCGCGTTTTCACTTCCGGTCCGACCGGATCTGCCGAATGCCATGTATTATCAGCAACCGCGAATGCATAGCCGGTGTTCGGAGAGAATGGCATCTGTGCTTTCTTCGGTTTTCTGCCGGTGGGAAGTACCTCGTGAAAAATCGTCCCGATATGCGGCGTCGAGTTGTCTGGCGGCAGATAAAATTGCACTGTAATGCCTTTCCACAGGCTGTCGGTGTGTTTGAAGATGCGGTAGCCCGGGATGTCGCGCGTCAGGATTGGCACCGGGTACATTCCTACCTTTGCAAAGTTACCGCCGAAGCGGCGTTCCAAACCCGGGGCGAGTCGCAGCACGAATGCTTTCTGTAACTCTGTGGAACGTAGCACACGGCCCGCCACGTCCCAGACGGCGCGTTTCTTTGGCGGCAAGTGGCGAATGTATTCGGGAAAAAGATCGATTTTGGCGCGAGTGGGTTTTCCGTCAGGTCTGCTGCTGCCCATCTTACTTTTTCCAGACATCGCCCGGTAATCCTCCGCGACAGGCATGGCTTCCAGCATCTCCCCGTAAAAATCGTCAGGAAACACGCGCTCGAATCTCAAGTGATGGAAAGGCGCATCATCCGCAGGCGCCGTTCGCACGGAATTCACCACGAACCCGATCAAATCGTTGACTGCCCACGATTGTCTCATTGATTCAATTTTCCCCGTAAATCATGAGTCAAACAACTGAAAAACGTTCGCGTTTCTCGCGCCTCGGCCGCTGGGTTGCCGAATTGATTTTGGTGTTCGTTGGCGTTTATGCCGCGTTCCGGTTGAACGATTATCAACAACACCGGCAGGATGCAGAACGTCGCGACCGAATTCTGGCTTCGATTGAGGAGCAATTGCGCGAAGGAATCGAGAGCGGAAAAATCAATCGCGCAAACCAAGAACGGAAAGCCGCGGAGTTTCAACGCGCTCTCGACGCCGGTGAGATGCCGTCGCTGCAGCCGTTTGTTTTTACGACCGACTACAGCCCAACTGACTGGGCCACGATGCTGCAATCCGGAGGCGTCCAGCTGCTTGACGTGCAGACGCTCATGGCGGTGCGCAACGACGAATCCGTTATCCGCTGGGGACTGGGCCGCATGGCTTGGTACCAAAAAATTAAGCGATGAGCTGATCGTGCCGAATCTCGACCAGGACATTTCGTTCTTTTACGATCCGGCCACGAAGAAATTGCGAAAGCGATTCGAGATATATCCGGACGCTCTACAAGCAACCGTGAAATTTGCTAACGAGCTTGAACGAACCCACACCGAGCTGCTCAAACGAATACAAGCCGAGCGTCAGCGAAACCGCTAACACGCCCCGTCATCATGTCATTCTGAGCCAGGCGAAGAATCTCAGATCATTTCTGGACCGCTCCTCATGGAGCTAAATCAGAGATGTTTCGCTTCGCTCAACATGACACGGTCGTCTAAAGATGAGGCATGAGGTCTAACATGAATCCAATAATCCGAATCTTCACATTCTTTTCGTCTGTCTTGGTCGCGGGGTTCGTGTCCGCGGCGGATTATCCGACACCGACTGAAGGCGATTACACGATTCGCGATTTCAAATTTCAATCTGGTGAGACTTTGCCGGAGCTGCGCATCCATTACAGGACGCTCGGCAAACCGGAGAAAACCGCGGAGGGCAAAACGACCAATGCAGTTCTCATCATGCACGGAACGACCGGCAGCGGCGCGCAATTCATTCGCCCGGAATTCGCCGGCGAACTATTCGGCAAAGATCAGCCCCTCGATGCAACGAAATTTTTCATCGTGCTGCCAGATGGAATTGGCCACGGCAAATCGAGCAAGCCCAGCGACGGCATGCACGCGAAATTCCCGCGCTACGGTTATCTAGACATGATTGAAGCGCAGTACCGCCTGCTCACCGAAGGGCTCGGCGTCAATCATGCGCGCCTCATCATGGGCACATCCATGGGCGGAATGCACACGTGGCTGTGGGGCGAGCTGCATCCCGATTTCGTGGACGCGCTGATGCCGCTGGCCAGTTTGCCGACACAGATTTCCGGGCGCAACCGTGCATGGCGCCGGATCGTCATTGACGCGATCCGCAACGATCCAGCATGGAACGGTGGCGAGTACAAAACCCAACCACCAAGTCTGCGCGCCGCAGCGGAAATGCTCTGGTTCATGAGCAGCAATCCAGTCTCACGGCAAAAGGAAGCACCAACACTTGCGAAAACAGACGAAGTTCTCAACAAATTCGTAGAGCAAATCGTTAAAGCTGACGATGCGAACGATGTGCTTTACGCGGTCGAAGCCTCACACGACTACGATCCCGGCCCCAATCTGGAAAAAATCAGCGCGCCGCTTCTCGCGATCAATTCCGCCGATGATCTAATCAACCCGCCCGAGCTCGGCATCCTCGAGCACGAAATCAAGCGCGTCCCGCATGGCCGCGCTATGGTAATTCCTTTCAGCGACAACACCCGCGGCCACGGCAGCCACACGATCGCCGCGTTGTGGCGAGATGAGTTGATAACACTGCTGCAGGAAACGGAGAAAGAGTTTACGAATAACTAGGCCCCTTCCCCAACAGGTTACGCAGCGAATTTTTCTTCGATCAGTCGCTGCAAATGCGATGAGATCGCCGGATGATTGAGACGCTGTATTGCTTCGTCCAAAAAGCCGGTGACGATGAGGCGCTGGGCGATTTTTGTGGGAATGCCGCGCGCGTGCAAATAGAATAGTTCGTCCTCATCGATCTGACCGGACGTTGCGCCGTGCGTGCAACGCACGTTGTCGGCGAGAATTTCCAGTCCGGGCATTGAGTTCGCTTCTGCGTCATCGCTCAGGAGGAGGTTGCGAACTTTTTGATACGCGTCAGTGAAGTGAGCGTGCGGTTCCACCCGGATCAGACCGCCGAAAATGGTACGAGCGCGGTCGTCGAGCGCATTTTTGTAAAGGAGATCGCTGGCAGTGTGAGGCGAGATGTGATCCTGCAATGTGCGCGCATCGAATTCCTGCTGGTGTTTGGCCACAGCGACAGCAAGCAAATCGCTGCGTCCGCCTTCGCCGCTGAGCCGGCTCAGACTTTCGAAGCGCGAATATCGCGAACCAATATGCAAATTCAGACTCATGGCCGACGCATCGTGATCAACCGTGGTTGTGTTCATTTGCAGCGCGATGACGTTGCCTCCCCAGTTTTGCGCGCACACATAAGTCACTTTCGCGCCCGGACCGGCGATCAGGTCGTTCACGCCGCAGGCGAAGCCCGGCGATTGTGGATCCAGCGAGCAGAAATGCTCGATCACGGTCACTTTCGCGAGTTCGTCCGTGACCAGGAGCAAGTGTGGGAACACCGAAGCGTTCTCGCCATTGAGCCAATGGAAAATTTCGATTGGCAACTCGATCTCGACGCCGCGTGGCACATAAAGAAATGTTCCTGACGAAACCAGCGCTTGATGCAGCGCGGCGAACCTGGCTGAGCCTAGAGTTGCCGGTTGTGACATGAAGTGTTTCCGGAACAAATCGGCGTGCTCGACCATAGCGCGCTCGAGCGGTTGAAAAATCACACCGCGCTTTTTCAGTTGATCCGAAATGACATCGCGCTCTATGAGCTGGTCGCCGGCAAAGACCATGCGGCCCGCAACTACATCCAACCCACGAGATCGCTCCAGAATCGCGTCGCGCTCTTCTTCAGTTAATGTCCCGCCGACTTGGAACTTCGCCAGATCGAGAAGACCAACGTTGGAAAATCGCCAGGCCTGATCTTTTCGCGTGGGGTTCGGCAATGACTCGAATTGTTTCCAAGCCGCGCGTTGCCGATCGCGAAACCATTCGGGAAGTTCGCGTAACTCGGCCGGCCCGGAGAGAATCGGTGCCGCCTCTTCTTGATGTATGACTAAGGACATGTTGACCTTCTAGCCAAGCGACGGCCGTAAACCGCGCTTACAGAAACAATTCGCCAAGCGCGAAAGTTATCCGACCGAGCCTTCCATCTCCAGCTCGATTAGCCGCTTGAGCTCGACGCTGTATTCCATGGGGAATTGGCGGACGAGGTCGTTGACAAAACCGTTAACGCTCAGGCTCAGCCGGATAGGTGTCCGTGCGCGAAGTCGAATTGATCAGCAGGGCATCGCACTCGGTGTTGTTTTTGCAATTCTTCAGGTGCTTCGGCACGTGGACCAGGCCGCGGTAAGTGGCGCGACCTTTGCCGATGGAGATCGATTTGGAAATAATGTTACTGGTTGTTTCATCGGCCGCATGAATCATCTTCGCGCCTGTGTCTTGATGCTGGCCGTCGTTGGCGAGCGCGATGGAAAGAACTTCGCCACGCGCTTTGCGACCCTTCATAATCACGCTCGGATATTTCATGGTGAGGCGCGAGCCGATGTTGCAATCGATCCATTTTACCTCGGCGTTTTCCTGCGCGAGCCCGCGTTTCGTCACGAGGTTGAAAACGTTCGACGCCCAGTTTTGCACCGTGATGTACTGAATCTTTGCGCCTTTTAGAGCGATCAGTTCCACCACAGCGCTGTGGAGTGTTGGAGTATTGAATTTCGGTGCGGTGCAGCCCTCCATGTAAGTCACTTCCGAGCCTTCGTCGGCAATGATGAGGGTCCGCTCGAACTGACCGAAGTTTTCGGCGTTGATACGGAAGTAAGCCTGCAGCGGGTGTTTCACTTTCACGCCGGGCGGGACGTAAATGAACGAGCCGCCACTGAACACGGCGGAATTCAGCGCGCTGAATTTGTTGTCGGCGATCGGGATAACTTTGCCGAACCATTTCCGGAAAATTTCCGGGTAATTCTTCAGCCCCTCTCTCGATCCGACGAAAATAACTCCTTGTTCACCGACAGCTTTCTTAATGTTTGAATAGACCGCTTCGCTATCAAACTGCGCTTCCACACCCGCGAGGAATTTCCGTTCCTGCTCGGGAATGCCGAGTCGCTCAAATGTGCGCTTAATGTCGTCCGGTACTTCTTCCCAGCTGCGCTTCGGTTCGGCACCCGGGGAGAGATAGTAACGGATTTTGCCGAAGTCGATTGCTTCCAAATCCTTGCTCGCCCAGTGCGTCGGGAGCGGTTTTTCCAAAAACGTTTTCAGGCCGCGCAGGCGAAACTCGCGCACCCAATCCGGGTCTTCTTTGACGTCGGCGATGTAATGGACGGTTTGCTCGCTCAGCCCGACTCCGGCATCGCGCACGTGAGCTTCCGGATAAAAGAAATCCCCTTTGCTTCGATCAATATTGACTGCCGATGTGTCGGTTTTCATTGCGTTACCTCGTATATGCTGATTCGTATGCGCCCTCCCGCGCCCAATCGTAGCCCCTCTCTTCGAGCTCCAGAGCGAGCTCTTTTCGCCCGCTCCTAACGATTCGCCCGCCTACCATCACGTGGACGTAGTCGGGGATGATGTAGTTCAGGAGGCGCTGATAGTGCGTTATTAACAGTATGCCAAGATCAGGGCCACGCAACGAATTGACTCCGTGCGCAACAGTCTTTAGTGCGTCGATGTCCAGACCGCTGTCGGTTTCATCGAGAACGGCGTATTTTGGCTCGAGCACGGCCAGCTGCAGAATCTCGGCGCGCTTTTTTTCGCCGCCGGAAAAACCTTCGTTGACCGCACGCGACGTAAACGACCGATCCATACCGAGCAGTTCCATTTTTTCGTAAAGCTTTGCGTAATAATCGGTGGCCTCGAGTTCTTCGCCTTCCGGCAGACGCGATTGCAACGCTGCACGGAGAAAGTTTGCGATTGTTACCCCCGGGATTTCGCTCGGATACTGAAAGGCCAGGAACAGGCCGCGTCGCGCCCGCTCATCCGGCTCCAGTTCAAGAAGATTTTCTCCGTCCATCAATACCTTGCCGGCGATGACATGGTAATCGGGGTGACCGGCCAAGACCTTGGCCAGTGTGCTTTTGCCTGAGCCATTTGGGCCCATAAGCGCGTGCACTTCACCCCGCGGCACGCGGAGGGTCAATCCGCGAACAATCTCCTGATCGCCCACGGTGATGCGCAGGTTCTCTATGTTCAGTTCCTTCATAAAGGCGAACAACCAATATACGTCGAATCGGCAGATTTGCGAATGCGTTAGCCCCGTCGATCGCGCGCTCTTTCGGCAGCACTGGCGTCCCCAGGTGTGCTGCCTTGCAGTCATCTTGGCACGTTGAGCCTAATCGCGTCTCGCAATGAGACAGCGATGATAGCCTTGATGATATCGGTCCCTTGGGCTGACGCGGCAAATGCTTTTGAGTCTTGGTGGCCGAGTGCCTGGGTCTTTGTAAACCTGAGAGCCGCTGTTTTTTGGCATTGCACGACCCACTCGAGTGATGATTAACTCTCCCCCAACTCCGAGCGGCTCAAATGACCAGCGCGATTACTGAAGCCCCTGTCGCTAACCAGAAATTGGTTAGGGGACTCGGCTTGCTCGACTCAACCATGCTGGTGGCGGGCTCGATGATCGGCTCGGGAATTTTCATTGTTTCGTCGATCATTGCCCGGCAGGTCGGCTCGCCGGGATGGCTGTTGGTTGTTTGGATCGTCACGGGGTTACTGACACTAACGGCTGCATTGTCGTACGGTGAATTGGCGGCGATGATGCCGAAAGCCGGCGGCCAATACGTGTATCTTCGTGAAGCTTTTTCGCCGCTGTGGGGATTCCTTTATGGCTGGACGCTTTTCCTTGTCATTCAGACTGGTACAATCGCGGCGGTCGCGGTTGGATTCGCGCGCTACTCGGGGGTGCTTGTTCCCTGGATTTCCGAGAGTAATTACTTGATCGCGCCGATCCGTTTCGGTGGGTATGCGGTGTCGCTTTCCACTGCACAGTTCGTCGGACTGGCGCTGATCGGCTTTCTGACATTCACGAACACGCGCGGCTTGGAAGTTGGCAAACTCATCCAAAATGTCTTCACCACAGCGAAAACTGGCGCGCTGATCGCGCTCATCGTGCTGGGGATTATCGTCGGGTTGAGATCGGGCGCAGGCGTGGAAAACTTCCAGCACTTCTGGACGCTGCGCGGAAATTTACAGGACGTCGGCGCGGGTCTAACCGCTGCCACCGCGTTTGGACTCTTCGTCGGCATCTGCGTGGCTCAGACCAATTCGCTTTTCTCGGCGGATGCCTGGAACAATATTACATTCACAGCAGGCGAAGTGATTAACCCGCGACGAAACGTGCCGCTCTCGCTAGCGTTTGGCACGTTTCTGGTGATCGGACTTTATCTGCTCGCGAACGTTGCCTATCTGGCGACGCTTCCGTTTGCGTCTATTCAAAATGCGCCAAGCGATCGCGTCGCGTCGGAAACGGCCAACGTAATTTTTCCCGGCGCCGGTGCGGCGATCATGGCTGTGGCGATCATGGTCTCAACCTTCGGATGCAATAACGGACTTATTCTTGCAGGAGCGCGCGCCTATTACGCGATGGCGCGCGACGGCTTGTTCTTTCGATCCGTCAGCCAGCTGAACAAATTCCATGTGCCGGCCTGGGGTTTGGTCATTCAAGGCATCTGGGCCGGCGCGCTCGTCCTGCCGCGCACGGTCAAGACCGACGCCACCGGCGCCGTGAGCGGCTACGGCAACCTGTACGGCAATCTGCTCGACTACGTCATTTCGGCCGCGCTCATTTTTTACATCCTGACGATCATCGGCATCTTTTTGCTGCGTCGACAACAGCCAGACGTGGAACGACCTTACCGGGCATTCGGCTATCCAATCGTGCCCGCTCTATACGTCGTCGGCGCGACCGTCATTCTTGTGGTCCTGTTCGCATATCAGACGGCGACCACCTGGCCGGGGTTGATTATCGTGCTGAGTGGTGTGCCCGTGTATTTTCTGTGGAAATTTCGGAGTAAAAGATCACCGCTGGCTTGACTTGCTCGGCCCATCCCGACTAGCACAACCAAAACAAACTTCGTTAATGAACTTACTTCGACGAAAAAGCGTCACGCAGCTTCAGGCTGATGCGCTGACGGATCATCGGCTGAAACGCGCGCTCGGAGCGACGAACCTGACGGCGCTCGGCATCGGCGCCATCATCGGAACGGGCATTTTCGTGCTGACGGGCACCGTCGCAGCGCAGAATGCGGGCCCAGCCGTGGTTTTATCGTTCGTTCTGGCCGGAGTGGCGTCGATCTTCGCGGCACTCTGCTATAGCGAGTTCGCCTCCCTGGTGCCGATGGCCGGCAGTGCGTATACCTACGGCTACGCCACGCTCGGCGAAGTTTTTGCGTGGATCATCGGATGGGACTTGATTTTGGAATATGCCCTCGGGGCAGTGACAGTGTCTATTGGCTGGTCGGGCTACGTCGTCTCGTTCTTGCACGATATAGGCATTGATATCCCGGCCCAGCTGTCGGCGGCACGCGGCACGTTGATTACGCTGGCCGACGGAACGCAAGTCGCGGCGATCTTCAATCTACCAGCTGTAATCATCATCGGTATCGTCACGCTCCTGCTTGTGATTGGCATTAAGGAATCTGCGAACGCAAACAACGTGATCGTAATCATCAAGGTGGCAGTCGTACTGTTGTTCATTGTCGGCGCGGCGCACGCAGTCAACCCCGCTAACTGGCATCCGTTTATGCCGCCGAGCACCGGTGTACGCGGACAGTTCGGCTGGAGCGGGGTCATGCAAGGCGCTGGAATTGTTTTTTTTGCGTATATCGGTTTTGATGCGGTTAGCACGGCCGCGCAGGAAGCCAAAAATCCGCAGCGTGACATGCCGATTGGCATCATCGGCTCGTTGTTGATCTGCACGGTCCTTTACATTCTGGTTTCCGGCGTCGCGACTGGCATAATGTCATACCACGATTTGAACGTGCCGGATCCGATCGCGGTCGCAGCGGATCACGCTGGGCTCGGTTGGATGTCGTCGCTCATAAAGCTAGGTGCCATCGCAGGCCTCAGCTCAGTCATCCTGGTGATGTTGCTGGGCCAGTCCCGGATTCTTTGGACCATGGCTGACGATGGTTTGATGCCGAAATTTGTGAGCAAGGTTCATCCAAAATTCCGCACACCATGGATCACAACAATCTTAACCGGTGTGGTGGTGGCATTCTTCGCAGCGATCTTGCCGATCCGCGATGCCGCGAGTCTTGTATCTATTGGCACGCTGCTCGCTTTTGTCATCGTTTCTATCGGAGTGCTTGTGCTGCGCGTGCGCGAGCCGGAATTGCCGCGCAAATTTAAGGCGCCGATAGTTTGGTTCGTTGCGCCCATGGGTGCGCTGTCCGCGCTGTATCTGATGATCTCGCTGCCGTGGCGAACGTGGGAACGGCTCATCATTTGGTTCGTCATCGGCATGGTCGTTTACTTGTTCTACGGCGTCCGCCGCAGTAATCTCGCTAAGCAGCGCGTTTAGACGGACAAAACCGGCGAGCAAGCAACGACACTGCGCCGACTAACCGCACAACCGCTCAGGAGCCGACTGAAACCCAATCCACTTCGAATCCGCGCGATGGGCTGGTCGAAGTGAAATCGAGGAGCGCGCGGGTGCGCCTCGCGAGCTTTTCGCGATCGATCTTATGAAAAGCACGCAGCGCCGCTGCGATCTCAGATACCGAAGGGTGTAGCTCGCGAAGAATTTTTTTTTCTTCTCCGCTCATCGTCTCGTGCTGTTCGCTATTGACTGCGCGCTTTTGAAATTGCGACATGACGGTCGCCAACGCAGTCCCATTCGATATTCCGAAGAGATCGAGAAGCTGTTGGAAACCGATGTGAAACGGAATTGTGGCAAGATCGACGTCTGCGGTTTCGGCGATATCGTCGGGCGGCGTCACGATCTCATGCGACATCGCAACCGAATGCCACACGTCTGCCGGCTCGTAATATCCGATCTCAACCCGATACGTGGCAGGCGTTCCCGATGTCGTGAGATAATGCATCGCGGCCAAAGGTTCGACAGCCACGGTTTTTTCTTCGAGACCATCTGCACGATGCAGGCGAAGATGGACCTGTCGATCCACTGGCACTACTTTTTCAAACAAAGCCGGCCAATCGATATTCCAGCTGGCAAAGATCGTGCGCGGATCCCTTGCAATGGCGAACAGGATTCGCGCGCCATGTTTACGCGGTAGGCCAATTGTGTCAGGAGAGTCCTGTCGCTCCTCGGCGGCGGTAACGTGCACCACCGGCTTCCTAGAAATTCGGAATCCGCCACTAGTCTTCAATTCTTGCGCGTTGCGATTTCTTTTTGTTTCCGTCATTTTTCACATGGTCGTGCAATTTGCCGAAACGCCAAGTGTGATGTTGCCGCACAAAGGCAATTTCCTCGAAGTTTTCGCACTTCGATTTTTGAACTTTTCGCGGCTTGCTTAGCATGTAACAGAATTCGAAGCGCATGAGCCTAAAGGTGATCGATCTTATGGATGTTCCTAAACGCTGCGAGGAGCTCCGTGCTGGTGGCAAAAAGGTAGTTGCTACGAATGGCTGCTTCGATCTGTTGCACGTCGGTCATGTTCGGTATTTACAAGCTGCGCGGGCGCTCGGTGATTTTTTGGCAGTTGGATTGAATAGCGACGACTCGGTTCGCGAGCTGAAAGGAATCGGGCGTCCTATTACATCGGAGAATGATCGCGCGGAGCTTCTTGCGGCGTTGCAGTGTGTAGATCTGGTCACGGTTTTTCCACAGATCCGGGCGACGCAATTTATTGCCGCAGTCAGGCCCGCCATTTATGTCAAAGGTGGCGATTACAGAGCCGAAACGTTGGACGAAGAAGAGCGCACAGTATTAAAGGAAATTGGGGCGGAGATTCGGCTCATTCCATTTGAAGCGGGTTATTCGACTTCGCGCTTAATCGAACAAATATGTAAAGGCACGCGTTGAAATTTCTGACTCCCCATTCGTGTCCGTTAGTGAATAAGGGCATAACCAACAGGTGAAACGGCTACCAATTGGAATTCTCGGATCAGGAAAAGGAAGCAACTGCCGCGCGATTCTCGAGCGCATTCGCTCGGGCGACCTTGCCGCCGAAGCGCGCGTGGTGATTTCGGATGTGTTCGACGCGCCAATCCTTGATATCGCGCGAGAGTTTTCCATTCCGAATGCATATTTGGCACCCGGTCAATTTCGCACCCGTCTAACGCCGGAAGCAGAAGGTCAGCTTGTGGAAATGTTACGCGAAGCCGGCGTTCAACTTGTGGTTCTCGCTGGCTTTATGCGCGTGTTGCACGCGCCCATGCTTCAGGCATTCCCCCGGCGCATCATTAACATCCATCCGTCGCTTCTGCCGAGATTTCCGGGGCTCGAAGCGTGGAAACAAGCTCTCGCAGCAGGCGAAAGTGTGACGGGCTGCACGGTGCATTATATCGATGAGAAAATCGATCACGGCCAGATCATCGCTCGACAAGAAGTAGCAATCTTGCCTAACGATACGCCGGAAACTCTGCATGCCCGGATTCAAATCGCTGAGCGCGAATTGTATCCGGCAGCAATCGCCAAATTCTGTGAAAAATACCCGGCATCGAATGTGTAATTCGAGAAACGGCAGACGATCGAGCGTTGCAAAATTACTGCGCTACAGTTGTTCCGGTTTTTGCTCGCGCCTCAGCAGTTCTTCCAGAGCGACCGTCGGTTTTGTCTGCTGGTACAGCACGGCGTAGACCTGATCGATAATAGGCGTGGCGATCTTCAATCGCCGCGCGCATTCCCATGCGCTTTGCGTAGTCGGTATCCCTTCGGCCACCGCTTTCATCGACGCCGTAATTTGAGCCAGCGGCTCGCCGCGTCCGAGACGTTCGCCGACCGTGTGATTGCGGCTGCGATCACTGTAGCAGGTCACGATCAGATCGCCTGCGCCGCTCAATCCATAAAAGGCATTCGCGTTCCCACCCATGGCAACCCCAAGCCGAACGAGCTCGGCCAACGATCGAGTGACCAATGCCGCTTTCGAATTATCGCCCAGTTTCAAACCATCGCTGATCCCTGCCGCCAGGGCGAAGACATTTTTTAACGCGCCGCCCAGCTCGATAGAAACGATCTCTTGACTGGTGTAAATGCGAAACCGCGAACTCCCTAGCACGCTTTGCAAACTCGTCGCGCAATCAACGTCGTCGCAGCCAATCACCGTTGCCGTCGGAAGGTTCTGCGCGATTTCAACGGCGAGGTTTGGGCCGGATAAGGCTGCAACCCTGTGGCCCGGGAAAACTTCGCGCAGGATTTGGCTCATCCGCATGCCAGTCCGGTACTCGATCCCTTTCGTGCAACTCAGGAAGAGGGCGTGCGGATTATCGATGAATTTTTGCAGCCGGTTCGCGATCTGCCGTAACACAATTGATGGCGTAACAAAAACGATCAGATCTGCTCTAGCGCAATCGCCCAACTCGGATGTGACATCAACTGATCGAGGCAATTTGATTCCAGGAAGATAATCACCGTTTTCACGCGTCTTTTTGATATGTGCGACACGAGCGCTGTTGTGACCCCACAGAGAAATTTGTCGCCCGTTGTTTCCCCAGAGCCAGGCTAATGCCGTGCCCCAGGCACCCGCACCCAAGATTGCTGTCGTCTTGATCTTCACTTGCGGGTAAAGCGCGGTTCCGTACCACGTATGAGACGGGAAAGATTTGAATGGTGCCGCCAAATGACAACCGCCGCGATACAAAGCGACGAGTAAAACAGCGCTTTCCCATAGGTTTGATTTAGCCAAGTCATAATTGCAATCACGAGCGGCAGCGCGACTGCAGTTGTTACCGAGGCCACGGAGACATAGCGCGTTAGGAAGAAGGTTAATATCCAAATGCCGACACCAATCAGCGTCGCCAGCGGCATCAGTCCGAAAAGCGCGCCGGCAGAGGTAGCAACGCCTTTTCCGCCCCGGAATTTCAACCACAGCGGGAAGGAATGTCCGATCACAGCAGATACTGCTGCGAGAATCCCGACAACTTCGGGTGAAGTCGATTCCGGTCGCACGCTCGTTGCGATTGCGATCGAAATCCTAACCGCGCCTAAGCCTTTCAAGAAGTCGAAAACAAACACTGGATAGCCGTATGGTTTCCCAAGGACCCGCACGACGTTTGTTGCCCCAATGTTACCGCTGCCTGCTTTCCGGATGTCGATGCCTCTGATCCGACCGGCGAGGTAGCCGAAAGGAATCGATCCCAATAGATAGCTTCCGACCAATACCAGTGCTAGCGTGAGCATCAAGTCTTTTCGACGAATTGTGGCTCCTCTTGCTCCAATCGATTATGTTGTAAGTTGTTCTTCGACAACCAAATAGATATGATAGCAATATCCACTGGAGTGATTCCGCTGATGCGCGCAGCCTGGCCAAGTGAAGTTGGACGAAACCTTCTTAGCTTCTCTCTCGTCTCAGAACGAAGTCCGCTGACCTTGCTATAATCGAGCCCGTCCGGGATTGTTTGCTCCTGTAGGTATTCAAGCTTTCGATTTTGCTCCGATTGTCGGGCAGTATAGCCCTCGTACTTGAAATCGGTCTCGACCAGCTCCCAGATCGCGACTGGCACACATGAAACAATTTCAGGAGGCAAATCCCGGACACCGAAATCCGATCTCTTGAACAATTGCGATATTGGAATGCCTCCGAGCTTCGTCTCAGTAGATGTGAACCGAGCTTGGTCAAGAAGACGGATTTTCTCCTTAAAACGAGCATAGCGTTTTTTGGTGACCAGGCCTGCGGCAAACGCACGGTCGGTTAAGCGTTGATCAGCATTGTCGTGTCGCAAGAAGAGTCGATCCTCAGCTCGACTCGTAAACATGCGATACGGCTCTTCCGTTCCTTTCACGACGAGGTCGCTAATAAGGACGCCGATGTATGCTTCTCTCCTATCCAAAACAAACGGCGGACGCTCCTGAACTTTCAAAGCCGCGTTGGCCCCAGCGATGAGACCTTGGGCCGCGGCCTCTTCGTATCCCGAGGTGCCATTTACTTGGCCGGCAAAATAGAGCCCGCTGACCAGCTTGGTTTCCAAGGTAGGAAAGAGCTGGGTCGGCGGGAAATAATCATATTCGACGGCATAGCCTGGCCGCATGATCTCGGCTTGGGCTAATCCGGGAATGCTCTGAACCAATTCGAGTTGAACATCGTAAGGCAGACTGGTAGAGATGCCATTGACGTAATACTCGTGCGTATGCCGCCCTTCTGGCTCCAAAAAGATCTGATGCGAATGCTTATCTGAAAACTTTACCACCTTGTCTTCTATTGAGGGGCAATAACGTGGACCGGTGCCTTTTATCCTTCCCGCATACAGGGGAGATCGATCAAGATTTGCGCGGATTATGTCGTGCGTTCTTGGGGCGGTGCCAGTTATCCAGCAGGGAAGTTGTTCCACGTGGAACTTGCCCCCGCGAATCGAGTTTAACGTGAAGATCTCATCTGCGCCGTTGTTGAGTTCTTCATGCTCGAAGGCGAAAGTCGGGGGAGGCTCATCGCCCAGTTGAATCGTACAGCTAGAAAGATCGATAGATCGACCGTTCAATCTGCAAGGCGTGCCGGTTTTGAACCGGCCTGCTTGGAATCCAATCTGCCGGAGGTCCTCGCTTAGTGCTGAGCTTGCATCCGCCATACGGCCTCCTGCTTTCCTGCTCTGACCCACATGCAGCAGGCCGCGCAAAAATGTCCCAGCAGTGATTACAACACTGTGCGTCATAACCTTCAATCCGAAATCAGTTTCAACTCCCACAACCTTTCCGCCCTCCACGAGAATACGTGAGACGGTCGCTTGCTTCGTATCTAGATTGTCCGCTCGCTCTAAAACGGCTTTCATTCGGAACTGATATGCTTTTTTGTCGCATTGCACCCGCGGCGCACGAACGGACGGACCTCTTGTCCGGTTAAGCATTCGGAACTGGATTCCCGTTGCGTCGGTATTCAGGCCCATAGCACCGCCAGCGGCGTCGATCTCGCGGACAATGTGCCCCTTCGCTAACCCTCCGATCGCAGGGTTACAGGACATCTGGCCAATCGTGTCCAGGTTTTGGGTCAACATCAGCGTGCGACAACCGATCCGAGCAGCGGCCAATGCTGCTTCAACCCCCGCATGCCCGCTCCCGACGACAACTACGTCATATTCTGTTGGAAGCTTAAACGTTTTTGACATAAGTAGCTACTCACAAGTTACTTACCTTAGCAACACTCCGCGCCGAACGCCATTTTCTTCTGTCTCGCCACCCAGCGTTGCCGAAGCGTGTGACGTTTGGATTGCCCGATACGCGACGCGGCCCAGCACAATCAAGAGCAGCATGGTCGTTACAAAGACTCCTCCCCAGATCCAGTACTCTATCATGCGTGGGTAATTCTTGTGCTGCATGATGCGCACTGCAAGTTGCCCCAGTGTCCCGACGTAAGCGTACAAAAAAAGCCCGGGTATCCTGCCGATTGAGGCCCACAACATGTACGTACTAAATCGAATTCGCGTTAGACCGTAAAAGTAATTTAGCAGGCTGGTGGGAAAAAGGGGATGTAATTGACTCAAAAGAATAATTTTCCAGCTTTCACGTTCGACCGCAGGTCCCAAAGCGCGCAGCGTTGGGTTATCTGAGAGTTTTTGCCGAAACGATCGCTGGGCTATCGACCGACTCAATGCAAACGAAACTGCTGTAGCGATGAGGTTCCCCGCAAATACGATCAAAAATCCCCACCACAAACCGAAGAAAAAACCGGCTCCGACAGCGAGGATCCCGCCTGGAAGCAAAAGAATATTACAAGCTGCGAAAAGCAATGGATAGCAAACCGCAGCCCACGCACCCAAGCTCATCACACGCCGTTGCAGTGCATCGATGAACTCGATAACTGGGAAAAAACGAGAGAGCGCAAAGACCAGAGCAATGGCTATCCCTAACGTTCCAGCTTGCCAGTAAAGCGAGTGGCGGACCTTTAGCATTTCGAGATCTTGCTTGCGCCACTGACTTCGTGCAAATTTCGCGGGCTCGACTTAAACGCCTGAAAATACGCGAACAGGCGTAAGCACCTCAACATTCCGGGAATTGCATCGTTCAGCTAAACGCTCAAAGCTCGGGCGTTCCGATGATGTGGAAAGCCGAGACTGTCAAAAATTACTCGCGTGGCGTCCGAGCGATTCAACGTGTAGAAGTGAATACCGGCGACGTCGTTATCTAGAAGATCGCGACATTGTTCCAACGCGTACTGAATGCCGACGCGTCTCACCATTTCGGGATCATTTTGGCAACTCTGTAGCGCGCGCATAAGCTTGGCGGGGAAGCGTGCGCCGCCCGCCAGCTCGGCGATGCGCTTGCATCCGCTGATGGAGGTAATCGGCATTATGCCGGCGATAATGGGGACGTGAATGTCGTTAAGCGTACAGCGTTCGCGGAAATCGATGAAGTCTCGATTATCAAAAAATAGCTGTGTGACAATGTAGTTGGCGCCAGCGTCCACTTTGGCTTTGAAATAATCCATTTCCACTAATCGATTCGGCGTGGCAGGATGTCCTTCGGGGAAACCGGCCACTCCGATGCCGAAGCCGCGGCGGTCTGGATGTGCGCCAGACTCGTTGAATCGCCGAATGAACTTGACCAAATCGATCGCATGTTGGAACGAGTCGCGCGATTTATCATAAGCGATTCCAGCCGGTCTATCGCCGCCCAGCGCGAGAATGTTTCCAATCGCCGACTTGGCGTATCGAAGCAGAATTCCTTCGACCTCCCGTTCGTTGTGGCAGACACAAGTTAGATGAGGGATCGGGTCCAGCTTTGTTGTGCGCTGAATCCGCTCGACAAGATCGTGAGTTAAATCACGCGTTGACCCGCCGGCACCATAAGTCACGCTGACGAAATGCGGCATGTACGACTCGAGATCGCGAATCGTTTCGTAGAGCATCTCGGCTGCCACGGCAGTTTTCGGAGGAAAGAACTCGAACGAAAATGTGGGAGAATTCTCCCGCATAATGTCGGTGATATGCATGACTCAGCGCCTACCTTCGTTCCTGGCGCGAGTTTCGGTCAAATCACACGAAGGAGATTTTCGACCACGCGTTCGCCATGAACCACGCGAAGGTACTTCGACTCGCTCAAGCAAACCCACAGGAGATGCGATTACGCTTGCCCGGCGCGCGGGTCAACTCACAGGACCAATGCAACGACGCGCGCTGGAAAACCCGAGCTGTCCACTTTGGTTTTGGGAAAGTAGCCTTAAGCATCTCTCAACTATGCGGCAACAAGTTTGAATAACGTCGAATAACTTACCGTTTCTTTTGAAAAGGGCGCATTTGTCGGCGCTGTGCACAGATGTTATCAACAGCTGTCTAGTGCTTGGGATTGGCGAGAATAATCGTGCATGTTGTTCACGCGATTAAGAAGAAGAAAATTCGAAAACTAGAACTCAAAATCATCTTTGCAGGCTGTGAAAAACTTTTCCGTCAAAAGATGAATTCGTTTTGTGTTCTCGATCCTGTTATTGCGAATCAAAATACACGCCGGCTCTGTGCCCTGGCCGTAATGACCAAAGTGCCGCAGGCAGGGCACGTAAAAACACGCCTAGTTCCGCCACTTACGCCTGGCGAAGCCGCAGAGTTGAACAAATGTTTTTTGCGCGACACGGCAGCCTCGATTTCCAGAGCGGCTTCTGACAACAATGCCTGTGCAATCGCCGTTTACACACCGGTCGGCTGCGAGGCAGCCTATACTGATATTCTGACAATCGATTTCAATTTGCTTCCGCAACGGGGTGAAACCTTTGGCGAGCGTCTCTATTTTGCCGCAGAAGATTTGTTCAAGTATGGATTTGAATCGGTGTGCCTGATTGATTCCGATAGCCCGACTGTTCCGGCGACGAGTTTTTCTCAGGCTGTTGTTGAACTGGCGAAACTTGGCGATCGCGTAGTGCTCGGCCCATGTGACGACGGCGGCTATTACCTAATTGGACTCAAGAAACTGCACCGGGAACTCTTCGAACGAATCGATTGGAGCACAGGGCGGGTACTGGACCAGACAAGGCAACGTGCGCGCGAAATCGGGCTGGAAATCAAACTGTTGCCGCTCGGATATGACGTCGATGACGGGGCAAGTTTATGCCGGTTGTGCAAGGAACTGCTGGCCGACACAGTATCAGCAGATATCGCCCCGCATACTCGAGAATTTTTGCGGACGCTGACGGCGCGGAAGAAGCTGTAACCGCTTAGTCCAAGCGCCGATCTGCATTTGCGACGGTTCGAGACCGCCGCTACAAACACCCATGACGAGACGCGCGTTAGTCACTGGTGCTGCGGGCCTGATCGGCTCGCACATTGTCGATCTTCTCGTCCATGAGGGTTGGCAAGTGCGCGGCCTCGACAACTTTGAACCGCAAACCCACCGTCGCGGAAAGCCGCGGTGGATTAACGAGAAAGTGGAATTCATTGAAGGTGACTTGCGCGATCGCGGCACAATAACGGCCGCGCTCGATAACGTCGATGTCGTCTTTCACCAGGCCGCCTATGGCGGATACATGCCGGAGATCACGAAATTCGTCCATGTGAATTCATTCGGCACGGCGCAAATGCTCGAAGTTATTCGCGAGCAAAAGTTGCCGATTCAGAAAATCGTCGTCGCCAGCTCGCAGGCCGTTTACAGCGAAGGCGCGGCCGAATGTCCGAAGCACGGACTGGTCTTTCCGAACGTGCGCCCGATCGAGCAATTGCGTAAAGGCGACTGGCAAGTCCATTGCCCAGTTTGCGGAGCAATCACCAAAAGCGCTCCTACTCCCGAGAACGCACCCGTCAGCGGCGAAACCGTTTACGGCCTTACCAAAGTCGATCAAGAGCGGCTCGTGCTGCTCTGGGGAAAACAGGTCGGCGTCCCCACGGTCGCGCTGCGTTACTCCTGCACCTACGGCCCCCGCCAGTCCATATTTAATCCTTATACGGGGGTGATCGCGATTTTTTGCACGCGTTTGCTGAATAATTTGCCGCCGGTGCTTTACGAGGACGGCGAGCAGACGCGTGACTTTTCATTCGTTGAAGATATCGCGCGTGCCAATCAGCTCGCTGCCGAAACGTACAAGCTCGACGGATTAGCCGTGAACATCGGCAGCGGACGTGGTGTACCGATTCGCGAAATAGCTGAACAACTTTCCGATATTCTGAAAATCAATATCGCGCCCGAGATCAATGGCGAATTTCGTCCCGGCGAAATGCGTCATCTTACCAGCGACATGAGACTTGCGCGATCCGCCGGCTACGAACCGACCGTCGATCTGAGCGACGGCATTGCACGCTACATCGATTGGATCCGTGCCCAATCAGACATTCGCGATTATTTCAGTGAAGCGAGCGAAATTTTGAAGAACAAAGGTATCGTTCACCGCGTAGCGAGATGAATATCGCTACGGGCATCCCGAATTTCGACGCGTCTGTTGTCGAACATGCGCGGAAGGATTTTCCGCTACTAGACGCGGACATGACGGTTGGCGAAGCGCTGGAGCGGATCCGGCGCGAGGGCGTGGGCGAGCGCGTAATTTATTTTTATGCAATCGATGAAGAGAAGCGGCTCGTGGGCGTCGTGCCGACCCGGCGCCTGCTGACCGCGCCACTGGAAACCGCGCTGCGCGAAGTGATGGTGCGGAGGGTCGTGGCTGTTCCGGCGAAGGCAACGGTGCTCGACGCGTGCGAGTTCTTCGTGCTTTACAAATTCCTCGCTTTCCCGGTCGTGGACGAACAACGCCGCGTGGTTGGTATCATCGACGCGAATTTGTTTGCGGAGGAAATTCTGGAAGCAGGCGATACTGAGGATCAATCCCGCAGTCCTGGGGCTGTGCCGGTCGGTCCGGAGTTTTTTGAGGCGCTCGGTTTTCGCCTCGAACAAATCCGTGGTGCATCGCCGTGGCGCGCTTTTGGATTCCGCTTCCCGTGGCTGCTCGTCACGGTGGCAGGCGGAACGCTCTCGGCTATTCTGGCCGGCTTTTTCGAGGCAACACTGGCCGGCAGTCTGATCATTGCGTTTTTCCTGACGATGGTGCTGGGATTAAACGAAAGTGTCAGCATGCAATCGATGAGCGTGACGATTCATGCGTTGCGCTCAGTCACGGTGAGTTGGGATTGGGTCGCGCCTGCGTTTCGTCGTGAACTGGCAACCGCAGTGCTTCTCGGCGTTTCTTGCGGGTTCGTTGTATGCGTCATCGCCTGGGTTTGGCGCGACGATCTGCGTGCGGCAACCGTTATCGGCGGAAGCATTGCGCTCTCGCTGGTCACGGCATGCGCGTTGGGCCTGGCTGTGCCTTCGCTTCTGCATCGGTTCAACCTCGACCCCAAAATTGCCGCGGGCCCTGTCACGCTCGTGTTGGCCGATTTCATTGCGCTGGTGATTTATTTCACAAGCGCGTGGCTCGTTTTGCGATGAGCAAGGTGTCCGTTGTCATCCCCGCATTAAACGAGGAGGAACCGATCCCAGCCGTGGTTCGCGAATGCCTCGCGACCGGCGTGCCCGACGAAGTAATTGTCGTTGATAACGGCAGCACCGATCGCACAGCCGAGCTGGCACGTGAAGCCGGCGCGCGCGTCATTACTGCACCGCGCGGTTACGGGCGAGCGTGCGCGGCAGGCGCGCGCGCGGTTTCGGCGGAGTGTGACATCGTAGTGTTTCTCGATGGCGATGGAAGCGACATTCCAGCGTTGATACCGCAGATCGTGGAACCGATTGCGCGCAAAACGCATGACTTCGTAATCGGCTCACGCACGCGCGGGCAGCGCGAAATCGGCAGCATGAATTTCCAACAGATTTCATCCGGGCGAATTGCCGGATGGATAATGAAACTACTCTACGGCGTTCGTTACACTGACATGTGCCCCTTTCGCGCGATCCGTCGCGAGGCTCTCGCGAAACTCAACATGCGCGAGGAAACTTACGGCTGGAATCTGGAGATGCAGATGAAAGCCGCCCGCTGTGGTCTGCGTGTTCTGGAGATTCCGGTAGACCATCGCCGGCGGGTTGGTGGAGAATCGAAAGTTTCAGGCACGTTGCGCGGCACATTTGTCGCTGGCAGTCGCATCATTGCGACTCTCGTGCGTGTGGCGCTCGAATAATAAGGCGACTCGTCGAGAGGGAGAGCGCTGGAAATTCCGGCCTCTTCGTGTAGCGTCGGCCAATGCTTTCGATGCTCGATTTGGACAGATTTCGGAACACGCCGCTCACGCGTCAACCATTCGATTTTTTGATCGTTCCAGAGTTCGTCAAGGCCGAGGCGCGCTCTGCGATCGAGAAAGACTATCCAGGGGTCAGCCGGCCCGGCAGCTTTCCGCTGCGCGAGGTAACGTACGGCATGGCATTTGCAAAGTTGATTGAAGAGATGCGTAGCGAGGAATTCCGCAAAGCATTTGAAGAAAAATTCGAGGTCGATCTGGCTAACCGCCCGGATATGATCACAGTGCGCGGCCGCTGCAGCGAAAAGGATGGAAAAATCCACACAGATTCCGAGACAAAAATCATCACGATCCTCATCTATATGAACTCGGCTTGGGAATCTGCCGGTGGCCAACTGCGGTTACTGCGCTCCGGGCAGAACCTCGAGGATGTGATTTGTGAAGTGCCGCCAACCGAAGGCACGCTGCTGGCATTCCGTCGCAGCAACAATTCCTGGCATGGACACAAGCCGTTCTCAGGTCCCCGCCGTGTAATTCAATTTAACTGGGTCACTAGCGAAGCGGTAGTGCGACGCGAGCAGAACCGGCATCGGTTATCCGCTTGGATGAAGAAAATTCGCGGCGCATTCTCGGGGGAAAGACAGGCGGCCTAGGCGCAATTTACCTTGGGCAATTGAACGGCCGGATCGAAAGCGCGCAGACAAAAAGCAGCGATGCATCGGAATTGCAATCGGCAGAATTCTCGCGGATTTTGCTCATCAAACCGTCAGCGCTCGGCGACGTCGTCCACACGATACCGGTGCTGGTAAAGCTGCGCGCGCGATATCCGCACGCGCGAATTGACTGGCTGATCACCCCGGAGAACGCCGAAGTCGTGCGCTGCCATCCGGCGCTCACCAATGTTGTTCTTTTTGCGCGTCGCGATTTCTCGAAGCCCGGCCATAAATGGCGCGCACTGGTAGCGTTCTTTGATCTGCTCAAGCAAATCCGCCGCGCGAAATATGATTTGATCATCGACATGCATGGTCAGGTGCGTTCGGCTTTTTTCGCTCTCATCAGCGGCGCCCGCGTGCGGATCGGATTTGATCGACCAGTCAAACGCACACTGACAGTTTCTGCGGAGCACGCTCTGAAGAACGTACCCAGCCATGGCTGGCGCGGCGCGCGCGAAGGCTCATGGCTAGCGTACACGCACCGCATCGCGATTCCGACGCTCGATGTTCACGCAATCGATCGATATCTTTGGGTCGGAGAAGTGCTCGGATTCAACGCCGATCCACCAGACCTAACAATTCATCTTCCACCGGAAGCGATATTTAAGGTGCAGCGATTGCTGGAGGAGCACCGCGTGTCCGCTGATACGCCACTTGTTGTTCTGGTGCCCGGGACCATTTGGGAGACGAAGCACTGGACCATCGAAGGATTTGCGGGTGTCGCGCGCGAATTTCTTCGCGATGGATTTGCCGTGGCTCTTGCGGGCACAAAACGCGACCAGGAGCGTTGCCGGCAGATCGCAGCCGCCGCGCCCGGTGCATGTGATTTTTCAGGCAAAACCACGCCGGCCGAGTTGGCGGCGCTTATTCGCCGTGCCGAGGTGGCGGTGACAAACGACTCAGGTTCGATGCACGTCGCAGCATCCCTCGGCAAGCCCATGGTAAGCGTCTTCGGACCAACCAATCCCGTTCACATCGGACCTTACGAACGGCCAGAATCGGTCGTGCGCGTGGATTTGCCATGTTCGCCATGCAACTATCGTCGGCTGAGCCAATGCCCGTTTGACCACGCATGCATGAAACAGGTTACATCTGCGATGGTCGTAGAGCGGGTCGAAAAGATCCTCGCGACTACAAAGTGAATTGTGGTAGCGCCGTCGACGCGGCGAAAGCCCTCGGTCGAATCATCAGGGCGCTTGGCACAAGCGCCTCTACAACTCATATTTGCGGCGCATGAGTAGAACAAAGGCGATTTTTACTGGATTGCTCGCCGGATTGGTCGGCGGAATTGTCATGACGGCGGCGATGTTATTGCTTGCCGCGCTTGGTGTGGCAACACCGCTCGTGATCATCGGTGATCGCCTTTCGGTTTTTATACCGCCCGGTCCGTTCCTTTCACTCATGGGCAAAGTGGGCGGATACAATCACCTCAAACAACTTGGCGTTGGATCGACAATTGCTGGCCAACTCCTGGTTGCTGCGATTGCAGGTGTGATTTTCGGTTTGTTCGCCCGACGCAACCCCACGAGCGTCCGGGCGATCTGGACAATAGCGACCTTTATCATGCTACCGATCATTGCGTTCGCAATCGCGTTGTGGCGAATCCTGGGCACAAGCTATGTTGGCCTGCCAATCGATGCCGCGCGCCTGGTCACGCTCGTAGGCTTTGTGCTGTGCGTTTTTTTGTTCGAACGAACGCTTGTCGCCGGTTTCCAATTTTTGGCGACGCGAAAAATCGGGAAGCACCGTTACGAATTTAGTCCGGCGATTGGCCGGCGTGCGTTTGTCTTGAGCGCAATCGGAGTCGCCGTAGCCGGTGGCGGCTTCGCGCTGGCTCGAAGACTTTATCGCGTGGCAACATTCAGTTACGACGGCACGCAATACAAAGGCCGCATCGTCCAGCCGATTACGCCTAACGAATTGTTTTATTGCGTGACGAAGAACGTGGTCGATCCCAAGGTGAATGCCGACCTGTGGCACCTCGAACTGAACGGGCTGGTGCAAAATAGTGCCACGTGGCGAATCCAGGATCTCCTCGGGCTCCCAGCGCATGAGCAGCAAACGACGCTTATGTGCATCAGCAACGGGCTGGACGCGGGCCTGATCAGCAATGCGATCTGGAAAGGTATTCCCTTGCGCGATTTACTTGAACGAGCGGCCCCGCTTCCGAACGCCGCACGGGTCCGCTTCCATGGAGTTGATAATTACACCGATACCATCCCGCTAGAGAAAGCGATGGAGCCGACAACTTTACTTGCCTACAATATGAATGGTGTCCGATTGCCTCACCGGCACGGTTATCCGTTGCGCGTCATTGTGCCGGGCTATTTCGGCGAAAAACATGTGAAATGGCTCACGCGCATCGAATTGACCGATGCTAACGCGAAAGGCTTTTACGAAACGCAAGGCTGGGGACCAGATTTTGTCACGCCGACAAGATCGAGGATCGATGTGCCCGACGATTGGTCGTTATTTTCGTTAGGTAAATCGAACGGGCCGATTGAAGTGAAAGGGATCGCCTACGGCGGGGACCGCGGGATTTCGCGCGTTGAATTCAGCTTCGATGACGGCAAATCGTGGCGGGATGCGGAGATTTATTATGCTGGCGGCGATCTAGCGTGGTCGCTTTGGAAGACGGACTGGACGCCCGATGCACCAGGTGACTACACGCTAGTCGTCCGGGCTACTGACGGCGAAGGCGACGTGCAAGAATGGGAAGAGGATCGCAGCCCGTTTTCCGGCGCCACCGGCTTTCACAAGATTATGGTCCGCCTGGCGGCCTGAGTTCCGCTGCACGACTTCGAGCAGGAGCTCGTGACTTTACACTTGCGCCGTGTGCTAAGTTCTATCGATGGAGAAAGTGATTATCGTCGGAAGCGGTTGCGCCGGATTGACAGCTGCGATCTACGCTGCTCGAGCTAACCTGAGCCCCTTGGTGCTTGAAGGTCGGCAGCCTGGTGGACAACTCTCAACCACGACGTTGGTGGAAAATTATCCCGGCTTTCCTGATGGAATCGATGGACCGGAGCTCATCCTCAACATGCACAGGCAGGCCGAAAAATTCGGTGCCCGTTTCTCCTACGCAGAGGTGACTGATTTTGACGGAAACAATAAGCATGTCCGAATCAAAGCCGATGACGAGTGGCTCGAGACGCAGGCGCTCATTATTGCCAGCGGAGCGTCAGCTCGCTATCTCGGACTCGAAAACGAAGAGAAGTTGATCGGTCATGGGCTGACTTCATGCGCAACGTGCGACGGCGCGTTTTACAAAAATGTGCCGGTCTGCGTCGTTGGCGGCGGAGATTCAGCCGCGGAGGAATCGCTGTTTCTCACTCGGTTCGCTTCGAAGATCTATCTGATTCATCGTCGCGACAAGATGCGCGCGTCGGTGATTATGCAGGAGCGTGTGTTTGCGAACAAGAAGATCGAGCCCATCTGGAACACCGTCGTGACAGAATACATTGCCGATGAAAAGGGCGAGATGCGCGCCGTTAGTTTGCGCAATGTGAAGACAGGAGAAGAACGCGAACTCGCAGTGGCGTGTGTTTTCATGGCAATTGGTCATGACCCGAACACGCGAGCGTATCGAGGCAAGCTCGACATGGACACCGATGGCTATTTGGTCACGAAAAATCTCGTGGAGAGCAAGTATCCCGGCGTATTCGTGGCGGGCGACGTTGCAGATCGGATTTACAAGCAGGCGGTAACTGCAGCCGGTTCTGGTTGTGCGGCGGCCATGGATGCGGAGAAGTACCTAAGCGAGCTGGAAGGGCACTGATTTCCGATTTCCAAATGCCGATTGCCGAATCAGAGAGGATCGTTCGCACGGCGGACCTAAAAGCGCGAACGAAGCAGTTTGCATTGCGCGTAATGAAACTAATCGATGCACTGCCTCGGACAATTCAAGGACGCGCTATAGCAAACCAGATTATTCGGAGTGCGACTTCAGTGGCCGCAAATTATCGGGCAGCATGCCGAGCACGGTCGCGCGCTGAATTTGCTGCGAAGATTGGAGTCGTAGAAGAAGAAGCAGATGAAACTGCCTTTTGGTTAGAGTTAATCATTGATTCAGCCTTGCTCACTGAAGCAAAGATTCGTCCCCTGCTCGCCGAGGCTGGGGAACTGGTAGCGATCATGGCTGCTTCGCGGAAATCGGCACTCGGCACTCGGCAGTCCGATGAAGATCTGTGACCTGACACAGTTCTACTCTCCGGTCAGCGGCGGGGTGAAACGTTATCTTCACGAAAAGATCCACTATATCGAGAAGCACGCGCCGCGCGACGAGCACGTTCTGATTGTTCCCGGCCCGAAAGCAAACGTGAAGGCAAATGGGCGCTCGCGTGTCTACTCGATTCGTTCGCCTCTTGTCTCACGTACGGGCCAATATCGCGCTCTACTGAATTTGCGCGCAGTGGAGGAAATTTTGGAAGAGGAACGGCCGGACCTGATTGAGTCCGCCGATCCTTATCAACTCGGGTGGAAAGCGGTGAAGCTTGGCCGTGCCCTGCGCGCCCCCGTGATCGGATTTTATCATTCGCATTTTCCGGAAGCATACCTGCGTAACAGCGCTAAAGTTCTTGGAAAAATTGCGACGCGCCGGGTGATGAAGCTTTCCCGGGCTTACGTGCGTAAACTTTACAATGAGCACGCGGCAACGTTGGTAGCATCAGAGCGGCTTGCGAGCGTGCTGCGCGATTGGGGAGTGCATAACGTGCGGGTCCTGAGTCTCGGTGTTAATCCTGATATCTTTCGTCCCGACGCCTCCGAGAAGAAAACAACGCGCCGCTCGCTTGGTCTCAATTCACAAAAAAAACTCCTTCTTTACGTCGGCCGTCTGGCGAAAGAGAAGAACACGGCAACTCTGTTTGCGGCATTCAAAATTCTGCAGCAACGCCGTCCGAATGAGTTTCATTTGCTCGTCATTGGCGATGGTCCCGAGCGAACTCAGCTTCGGAAACTCCAAGCGCGAACCAAAAACATTTCGTGGGTTCGTTATTGCGCTGATCCGCGCGAGCTCGCCCGCTACTACCGCGCCGCCGATCTCTTCGTTCATCCCGGTGTTCAGGAAACTTTTGGCCTGGCGACGTTGGAGAGTCAGGCGTGCGGCACGCCCGTGGTGGGAATTCGTGGCAGCTGCATGGACAATATTATTTGTCATGAGCAGAAATCATGGGCGCGAGAGAACAGCGCGGATGCGCTCGCGGGTGCGATTGTCAGTTGCGCGACAAAAAAATTGTTAACCGTCGGCAGAAATGCGGCAAAGAGGGCTCGGAGCCTCTATAGCTGGGAGCGGGTGTTTGACGAACTGTTTTGCATTTATCGCGAGGTTCGCGCAAACTACCGCCAATTTTAAATGGCGAACGACGATCACCAGCCGTTCCTCATTCGCGGCTATCGCAGATCAGACCGCGAAGCGGTCCGAAAGCTCTGCTGCGACACCGGCTTTCTCGGCGACCCTATTGATCCCGTGTACGAGGATCGAGAATTGTTCGCTGATTTTCTCACCACCTACTACACCGATCACGAACCCGAATCCTGTTTTCTCCTGGAAGTGGACGGCGAAATACGCGGTTATCTACTCGGCTCGCGTAAGCCGCTACGAAACCAACTCTACGCCCTTTACCAAAACGTCTGGCTCTTCTTCCGCGCGCTAACACGCTACTTCCGCTACCATGCGCGGTCGCGCCGGTTTATCCGCTGGCTTCTTGTGCATGGCTGGCGCGAAGTCCCCGCGGCACCGCGGCGCACGCCGCATTTCCATATCAATCTGTTGCCGGACGCCCGCAAAGTCTCGACGACGCGTGCGCTCATGAGCGCGTATCTCAGTTATCTGTATCGCTCCGGCGAAAAACGTGTTTACGGCCAGATCATCACATTCGAGAGCCGGCGCGGAGAGAAAATGTTCGAGCGTTATGGGTTCAAGGTTCTGAATCGGGCGGAGATCACAAAATACAAAGCGTTCTATCCCAAGTCGGTCTATCTCAGTACCGTGATCAAGAATTTAGAGACAGCCGGGCCTCTTTCCGCTTACTCGCGAATTCGCGAATAACACGGTCCAGAGGCTCAAAGTTACAATGGCCTTTCTGCTGTTTCTGCTTTACCGTTGTCGCTCTTGTAGCTTTCTAGGCCTTTTTTCGCCGGCATAGCTCAGCTGGTAGAGCAGCTGATTTGTAATTAGAAAACGGGTGTTTGCCGGCATTAGTTATTTTTGGCTTTATCTTGCAAATCAGCGACTTATGACGATTCGGCTTTAGCCGGTATTAGCTCCGATTTGCTGGTTTTTGAGTCTAGGGGATACAATTAGGGGATACAATTATCTGGCATGATCGTGTTCCGCCGACATTTAGCTTTTGGCACACCTCGGTGCCACGCGATCGGCGAGAAAGGAGACCCTCAGCGCTGAAGCTTAATATGAAGTC